>ENA-ORNK01001202-ORNK01001202.1-human-gut-metagenome-genome-assembly--contig:-NODE-1202-length-22587-cov-5.889313_pt1 | contig 22587 bp, 18 predicted proteins | sample MGYA00242115_ERZ509022 | MGnify/ENA primary metagenome ERZ509022 (study PRJEB26280, sample SAMEA2338690) | human gut metagenome | biome: human gut; feature: human-associated habitat; material: faeces...
CAAACCTTGTGAATACAGAGATTGAAGAAGCGCAGAAGAAAGCGGAGGAGTCAAATCTAAAGTTCCTGATTACAGATAAACAGTTTTCGACAACGATTCCGGAGAACCGGATTTTAAGCCAGGAGTTAGCTGCCGGAAGTCTTACGGAGAAAGAAAGCAGTATCCGGGTGGTGGTGAGTGCAGGTTTAAACAGCATGACGGCGGAAGAAATCCAGAAAGAGGGAATTGAGCTGGTACAGATCCCGGATTTACAGTATCAGGATATGAAGGAAGCAGTAGGGATGCTGCAGGATGCGGGACTGGATGTAAAACTGGAATATGTGACGACGGGGATTGTAGAAGGGGGAAAAGTAACAGCGCAAAGCGTGGCAGCCGGGGAACAGCTGGTAAAGGGAGAAAGTATTACGCTGAGCGTGGAAGATTTTGTTGTGGATTGGACGGGAGCAGATGCGATAGCGGGAGCCATTAGGAAGGAACTTGAAAAAGGCAGTGGAGAGATTTATGCAAGTGAATTGCAAAAGATACAGTCTTTGACGATTAATTTGCCTGCAGAGGATTCCAGGACGGATCTGACGGTGTTGACCAATTGTATAGAATTATCTTCGTTACGCATTTGGGGCAGCTTTAGCACTCATGTTGAAAATGGAATTTCATATTTGGATGAACATAAAATTGAAATAAGTGGAATTAATAACCTGAAAGGAATGAGAAAACTCAGTGCACTATATATAAATCAAGTAGATTTTAATATTTCTGAATTGAGTGAATTGACACAACTGAAATGGCTGGATATTTCCTACAATGAGATATCGGATATTTCAGCTTTGGCAAATTTAAAGAATCTCGAGAAATTATATATTGATGAGACAGAAGTATCGGATATTTCAGGATTATGCGGGTTAACTAAACTGACAGATCTTAATATTGCTGGAACAAATGTACAAGAACTATCCGGGGATTTTCCTTTGGAAAATATAAAGAATTTAGGAGTTGATGAAGAACTTTTTGATCGGATTAAAGACAAAGAAAAACTGTGCAATATTTCTGAACTGGAATTAAAGGATCTTACAGGGACAGAAAAAACAAGGGAGTTATTGCAGGCAATGGATAATCTGAGATGTCTGTCTATAAATAATGGAGCGTGGGGAGAAGAGTATTCCTTTGAATTTTTAAGAAATATGGATCAAATACGGAAACTATCTTTAGGACAGAGTGTAGGCAGCGAGGGATATACACGTGGCGAAATAGGCGTATTTGCTTCCATGAAAAATCTGAAGGGAATCGAATGGAATGGAGTTGGAGGAGATGACCAGACAGTAGAGAAAATATTAGAAGAGATTGGAAAGGCAAAACAATTAAACTGGATTGACATGTACGTATATATGGATGGAGCAGATCTTGATTTGAATCATTTCTCTGGTCTTTCTGAATTGGAAAAATTGTATATTGTACATTCTTCTGATAGTAACAAAAAAATAGTAGGATTGGAAAATTTGCAAATGATATCGGAATTGTCCCTTCAAAATCCGGAGAAGAGTCTTGTAGAGGCTGCTTCAAAATTAAAAAATTTAACTTATTTTGGAATTTATAATTCAGAGCTTTCTGATTTAAATGTATTAAAAGATGCTTCGAAGCTCAAAAGAATTGATGTGGGATGGTATTGCCCGAATATAACCCTGGAAAGTATGAGAGAGGTAACGCAGTTGGAAGAAGTCTATTTTTATCCCAATATGAAAGAAAATCAGATAGAAGAACTGCGAAAACTTCAGGGGCAGTAAACAAAGCAAATGGGAAAAGGGGTCGTAATTGTTATGTGATATGACAAATTATGACCTCTTTTTGGTTATTTCTTACATTATTAAGCATGAAAAGCAGAATTTACTATACTAAAAGCGACTGGATATACAGTCACAAAACGCTTATGGGAGGAAAAAGAGATGTACGAAGTGAAAACAGACAGAAACATATGGAAGGATTTGGTTCTATGGAGAGTTGTAACGTTTGTACTTTCATTGATTGTGTGGATTATTGCATCGGTTAAGGCAGTAAAGAATTTTTCAGGATCGATTTTCTCAGTTGGCACGGTAGTGGCAGGATTGATTGAATTGGGATGGATCATCTATTTGATCTATTATTTTTGTAAATTAGTAAATGATTTGAATATTGTATGTGCTCATGTACAGGGAGATGAAGAGGAAAATTCCTGGAATTATATTCTTGTATGGCTGTTGGGAAAATTAACATTAGGCGCATATTCTGTATACTGGATTTACAAGCAGGGTGGGCGTTTAAATCTTTCGTTAAAAAGATATGGAATTGAGTCACAGGAGACAGGAACCATTTATTTTTTATGGTCGACGATTGGACTGCTTTTTGGAGGCGGATTTATAACGTATTATTTGTTGATTAAAAATTTGAATAAAGCTTGTATTGCATACACGAACGGAAATTATGGTGAGGGTTCCAATGAAAACAAAATGAACGAAAATAGCTACGGAGTTGGAACGGACGAAGAAGAGTACGACTATGAAGAAGATGATGATGTAACAAGAACAACCCCTGTATTAGTTGGAATTTCCGGTGAGTACGAAGGACAGGAATTGAATATTTCTTCAGGTGAAGAAATTGTTATGGGACGGGATGCACAGAAATGTAATCTGGTGTTTACATCGGAGAATGTAAGTAAGATTCATTGCAGGATTACGTTTAATTTTAAGGAAAATGTTTATTACGTCACGGACTACTCTAAAAATGGTGTATTGGCAGGAGGAAAAGCGTTGGCAAAGAATATGCCGCAGCGTGTGTCCAGAGGTACACGAATCAGTTTTGCAGAGAATGAAGTATTTCAGTTGAGATAATCAGGAGGGAAACATGAAATTAGTTAAATGTAACGCAGGTCATTATTATGATGGAGATAAATATGAGTCCTGTCCGCACTGTTCACGGGTAGGACAAGAGATGGCGGAAACAGCGCCATTGGAGAAGCAGAAAGGTAAGGATACCATGACAAGCTGTTCCCATGGCCATTTTTATGATGCTTCGAAATATAGTTCTTGTCCATATTGTGAACAGGAAAATAAGGAATATGAAGAAACCGTACCATTAGGAGAAAAAAAGGAAATGTCTTTTGCCGATATTATTAACAGTGGAAAAAGAACTGTCTTTGCAGATGAAGATAAAACAATTAGCTTAAGCATGACGAAAAAAGGAACGGAGCCGGTGGTTGGGTGGCTGGTTTGTATAAAGGGTGATGAAGAGGGGAAGAGTTTTCCTTTAAAATCAAATAAGAACTTTATCGGAAGATCGGCGACATCGGATATTGTTATTGTTGGGGACGGAAGTGTTTCCCGTGAAAAGCATGCAATTATTATTTATGAACCACATGAAAGAACTTTTATTGCACAGCCGGGAGAATCCAGTGAATTGTATTATTTAAACGGAAAGGTTGTTTTAAATAATGAGATATTAAAGAGCCATGATGTGCTGGAAATTGGAAATACAAAGTTATTGTTTGTACCTTTATGTGGTGAATCCTTTAGCTGGGAAGATGTAAAAAAGGAGAAAGAAGAATAAAAATTGGTAGAGTATGGAATTTATGGCATCGGGGGAGTTTATACAGGCGCTGTTTTTGACTTAAAACATGGGAAGATAATAATAGGGAGAGATCCTAAAATCAGTAACATTGTGTTATATGGAGAGAAAATCAGTCGAAAACATTGTGAGATTGTGTATGATCAAAATTCCGGAGAATACATGGTAACTGATTATTCGCAAAATGGAGTATACCTTGGTAATGGAAAACGGTTAAAAAAGGATACTCGAACTTTGGTGAAAAGACACAGCTTGCTATATATAGCAACCCCGGAAAATAGTTTTATACTTTTGTGAGAGAGGAAGGAATGAAAAGACATGTTTTGTCCAAAATGTGGAAAGGAAATTTCAGATAGTGTGATTGTGTGTCCAAAATGCGGGACGAGAATTCACGATACGAAAACCACAAATAAAATAGATAAAAAGGAAATGGAGGATTTTGTAAAGAAGTTAAAGGATAATTTGAAAAAAGATAAGGTTCGTAATTTTTTTAAGAATTTCAAAAACAATAAGAAGTTTGCGATAGGAGCACTTGGTGTATTAGTGCTGATTGTAGTGGTAATTTTGGTAAGTGGGAGAAAAACCTCTATCAACTTAAATGATTATTTAAGCGTTGGTTTTGACGGATATGATACTGTTGGAACGGCATATGCAGATTTTGACTACGAAAAATTCATGAATAAGTATGAAGAAAAGCTAAAATGGAACAATTCATATTTAAAAAAGTTGGAACGATCTGCAGAAAATGAAAATTTTACAAATAGCTTTCTGGCAGAGATATTGTTTGAATATACTACAGGAACTCCAGCAGAATTGTTATATGAATATGTAATAAATGCAGGATTGCTGGATGTCAGAAGTAATTTAAGCAATGGCGATACCGTTACATGGGAATGGTCGATCTCGGAAGATTCCCAAAAAGAAATGGAAAAGATGTTAGACTGTAAATTAATTTTCAGTGATCAGGAATTTAAGGTACAGGGGCTGGAAAAAGCGGATACAGTAGATCCATTTTCAATTTTACAGGTGGAGTATGAAGGAATTTCGCCGAATGGAAGTGCATATTTGCAAAGTAATGCTAAGGATGAATTTGAATCAATGATTCAGTTTGAGACAGATAAAAGTAATGGGTTATCGAATGGAGATATTTTAACTGTATCTGTAAACGATGATAATGCAGATTATCTGCTTTCAAATTACGGAAAAATTTTATCGCCTTTGCAGAAAGAATATACGGTGGAAGGATTAGACGAATATGTTGGTTCGTGGAATGAATTGACAGATGACTTTAAAGCTATGTTAAAGGCAGAGTCAGAAGATAAAATTTATGCGTATACGGCAAGTGAATATGCAAAGTCAAGCTTGCTTTCGAATCTTTCGTATAAAGGCTATATCTTTAGTACTTTGAAAAATGGAGAAGAAAGTAGCGATAAATACAATAACATTTATATTATTTATAGTGGAACGGTGTCAAGCTCAGATAATAATTTCCGGGCAACTACGGTTTATTTCCCCGTTGAATTCAGTAATATTTTGAAGTCTGGAGACGAGCTGAAGTATTCAGAAAATAACGGGATCTGTGGAAGTTCGAGAATTGACAGAAGCTCTTATAGTACTCGAGGGTATGTAAATCCGCTTACTTGCTATCGTGAAATTGTCGAGAAAAACAGAGGTGTTTATGAAGCTGAATGTGGAGATGGCTTTGAAGCGTATAGTAGTTATGAAAGTATCACAAAATTGTCCGATATTTCAGATAACTTTAAAAACGAGCTAAAAAAGGATGCAGAAGATAACATTGAAAGCTACTGTGCCACATTATGTAAAGGCAGAAATTTAACGACAAGTAATGTAAGGCTGGTAGGAGACTATTTATTAAAGGCTAAGAACACGGATTCAGAAGCATCTGGAAGCAATGTCTATTATTTGGTATATGCTGTTGATGTAATCCAGAATGAAGAGCATACCCCAGCAAACGGCACGATATATTTCCCGGTTAAATACAATGGGATTATAAAGATGTCGGATGGCAATTTTATGGTTTCAGAAAATGAAGGAATGGTCGGAAATAGCAGACTGGAAGTGGGCAACTATTATTATTGCAGAATAAGCGGATATATGGATGGTACAGAAATGTATTCTGACTTAATTACGGCAAACCGTGATAATTATACATATGAAGTATCCGATGGATTGAAACAGTTCGGAGATTGATTAAATATTCTCAGAAAAGTTTGCTGATAGAATTCCGGCATAGCATTTATTGTGCATGCCGGAATTTTGCAAAAAGGGGAAGGAGAAGGTGAAGTAATGTCTATGAAGTATTCGAAGGCTATAAAAAAGGGAATAGCATATGTTTTGGCAATATGTTTAACAGCAGGAACTGTCGTATCACCTGTATTTGCAGAAGAGCCTGAAACCGTAGTGGCACAGGAAACTGTAGAACAGGAGACATCCGAACAGGAAACAACTGAAGTAGGTGGGACGGAAGAGGAAACGGAAGAGCAGGAAACGGCAGAGCAGGAAACGACAGAAACGGAGAAACAGGAAACGGAATGCACTTGTGATATTGAATGCAATGAGGATAAAGTAAACAGTGATTGTATAGTATGTTCACAGGCAGAGAGTGGAATGCTTGCAGAAGTATGTGAGGGGAAGCATTTAGTAGCTGTTTCTGGAAATTCTGTTGAAGAGGAAACAGAAGAAAATATTAAAGAAGCCAGATCGGGACAAAGTGAATACAGTGTTGTATGGGATGGTACAGCTGCAAAAGAATTGCAAGGGGAAGGAACCAGGGATAACCCTTGGATTATTTCCTGTGGCCAGGAATTGGAATACCTTCGGCTTCAGACAAAGAAGGGGAACAACTATGCAGGTGAATTTGTACAACTATCAAAGGATATATATCTTAATACGGTAAGTGATGAGGAATGGAGTGATGAGAATTTACCGGAGAATTTGTGGGAAGGAATAGACGGATTTAGCGGTACATTTGATGGAAACGGTTATACAATATTTGGGCTGTGTATGAAAAAAGATGGCGAAAATACAGGATTATTCAACACAGCATCTGTTAAGAATTTGACATGTATTAAGAATTTAACATTGTCACATGTTTATGTTAGCGGATCAGATAATGTAGGCGCTTTTGTAGGGAATGGATTGTGGATTTATATACTGAATTGTTCAATTACAGATGGAATCGTAAAAGGTTCTGGAAATAATGTAGGAGGTTTTATTGGAAAATCAGGCTCTGCCGGATGGTATGGAACAACGATAAAAGAAAGCAGTAATTATGCCAGCATATCTGGGAAAAATTATGTTGGCGGTTTTTTAGGATATTCCTATATTGGTAATAGCCTGGGAGCATATGATCCGGAAAATTGCGGTGGCACAGAAACGATTACATTGAAAGAACTGAAAAATCATGGAACAGTTTCCGGAAGTGAATATGTTGGAGGAATTGCAGGAAGTATAGGCAGAAATTTAAACTGTGGTGGAATGTCTCTTGAAAAGTTTGCAAACTACGCAGAGGTAAAGGGAAGTAGTTGCTGCGGAGGTATATTTGGACAAACTATCGCAAATTATGAAGATGTAACCGTTGAAGAAGCAACCAATAAAGGAAAGATAACGGGAAATACATATATAGGTGGAATTGTAGGAAGATGCGATACTTCCGATAACAACGAACATGTATATCAGAATTGTTATAATGAGGGAGATATCACAGGAGCAGAAGGCAGTGGCGGAATTGTTGGACTTTCTGCTAATACCTGGTGGGGAGAAAATATTCTTCTGTTTTGTTATAATGCAGGAATCGTAAACAACAATGACTTAATAGGGAAAATTTCTAACAGTGTAACATTTAATGGAAATTGCACAGTTAAATCCTGCTATTATATGAAAGATATACAGGATATCAGCGGAGAGGGAATCATAAAATTCTCTGAGGACGACAGAGGAAACGTCAGCAAATTTGATCTGTTGGATTTTGAGAATGTCTGGAAGATGACGGCAGATTATCCGGCTTTTTTATGGGAGGATAAAGAAGAGATTGATACGCCGGATAATATTATGGGATCTTTGAAAATTTACTCTTCCTATAGTGATTGTACGATAGGGATTGGACAGATAATGGGAGTCAGTGCTCGGGTAGTGAGAAGGAAAGAACCTGTAAAGGAACCGGATTCTTTTTCTTATGCGATCGAAGATGAGACAGTAGTAAAGCTAACAGAGATACTTTATGATGAGTATGGACCAACTATCGGTCTGGAAGGATTAAAAGAAGGAAGTACGAAAGTAACGTTCTGGCATATACCGACAGGAAAAAAGGTATCTATTATTGTCAATGTAATTGATAACTTAAATGTTTATGATATCAAAAGTTTGGCAGCATTAGAAAATGGAGAAGATTCAGACAGGTTTATTACCAGTTCCCACATGGGACTGGATAATTTTCATCTATACAAAAATCTGGATGAAACCTATACGGTAACTTTCGATGCATATAACAATCTGGCACATTATGCGGCTGTGGAGGTATATGATAAAAACAATAAGTTGATACAGGTGGAGAGAATAGATAAGAAGGAAACTTATCAAACTGATATATTTGAGGTGATGGAAAGTGGCGTGAATTTATTTGTAACAATGAGCAATTTTATGAAAGATTGGTATAAGCAATATCAGGATCCGTTTTTTACGGAACATACAAAAATTAGTGTAACTGTTCCAGATGGGGGAAAGATATTTATATCGAATAATGCTGAAGCTTCTGTTGGGTGTATGGTATATAATAGTGTAGATATTGACCTGAACTGTATAGATAAGTCCGTAGGATTATTAAAAGCAGGAAAAAAACTGCAAAAGGAACACACAATTTTTAAGGCATTTTCAAAAGAAGTTCAGGAAAAAACAATGAAGGAATTGGTCAAGAAGGGAGTTTCGGAGGACTTTAAAAAAAATTTTTTAAAAAAGTATTCTAATAAGGTAAAGGAAAAATTCACAGAATCTTTTTTATCGTCTAAAATGGTAGATTGTTCAAATGCATTTATAGATGCTCTGTATGAGTGCAAGTCAATTGATTTTGGAGGTTATGTACTTGAAGCGGCAGATAAATCTGCAATAGATATTGCAGAGGATATTTTTGAAACAAAAGCAAGTATTTTTGGCGCTGTCATGCAGGCAATGTTTTCTATTAATGATTATTTAAACTTACTTTTACAATTCACAAATTTTTCAACATCCAATGGAAACCCAGGAGTGGAAATCCATGTTAACTCGAATGATGACTGGGTAGTTTCGGAGGATGTGATCGTGGAGACTGTAACCGGAATACCTGTTGTGTATGATTCACTTCTTGTTGAAAATTTGTCGGCACAGGCAGAATATAAATATATCTATGAGGATTTTATAAATAGCAAATCTCTTATTATTTATAACATCACATTATATAGGGAAAATGAAGAAGTACAGCCGGAAGGAAAAATAAAAGTATCAGTGCCTCTTCCAACTACCTATGATAAAAGCACTACCAAAATATACAGAATGGAAAAAGACGGAAGCTATACGGATATGAACGCAGCTTTCTCAGATGGTTTTATGAGTTTTATTACAGATCATCTAAGTGTTTATGTAATGGTGGCAGAAAAAAATTCTACTGGAACAGAAACAGGTAATGATAAAACAAATAAGGGGGATAAAAATAATGAAGAAAAAATAAATGGAAACAAAGTGAGCGAAAACATGGGAGAAGCCGCTACAGATAATGGCAGCAGTTCAGATGTAAATAGGACAGGATCTGAAAAGAATACTGTTTCCGTAACTCAGCCAGCAATGGAAGAAATCCTCGAATCGAAAGAAGTAGGATATCAAAAGAAGGCAGCTGACAATGAAGAAAACAGTTATAAGTTTGAGAGTACCTTTGATGATAAAGAATCTTCTGAAATAGAAGAGTCTCTGGAAAAAGAAGAAAGTGAAGAAAATAAAGTCGAAAGTATAGGAGATGATGTAGAAAAAGAATCTCAGACCTCTTTATCGGATGAATCCTCAACCCAGAGAAGCAAGACGAATAAGAATCTGCTAAGAAAATGGTATGTATTAGCTTTGATTTTGGCTGGAATAGTTGTTTTTATTTGGATTGTTTTATTTAAGAGAAGAAAAAACAAAAAAGATCGGAGAAACTAATTCTGGCTGCATATCAAATCTTCTTAAGCAAATATAGCAAAAACGTGCAAAGTAGTAGTAGGGTCAGACCCCAGAAAGACAATTTGTCAGAGAGAAAATTGGAAGCACTGATTGATGAATTAGGATGTGGTTACTATGATTTTGCTCCAAGTGTAATGGAAAAAGTGGTTGTTGCAGATGTGACGGTTACAGCAAAAAAAGGAAGTAGATCTTCCAAGCAGGATATGAATATTGTTATGTCAAAAGAAGATGGCGAGTGGAAATTAGTTTATATTGATAACGAGTGATGAACAGGAGGAAAAAGTAATGAAGAAAATGTTAAATTTTGTAGCGATGAGTTTAGTTTTGGCGCTGTTGATGACAGGATGTTCTGGGAAAATTAAAGAAAAAAATTTACTGGGATCCTGGTACAGAGATGGGCGAGAAGATGCATCATTCATTTTGTATGATGATGGTACCTGCGAAATTGATGGGGAGTATGGCACTGGAACATGGAGCATTGTAAATGACAATCAGTTAAAATTGACTAATTTTTATGGTGAAACAGAGACAGCAACTATTGATTCTGTTAAGAATGGTTCATTGATTCTGGAGGGAGTAGAATATTCCAATACTGCACCAGCACAGGAAACAGTTGATGAATAATCGGATTCATATATTATAGGATATTAATCTGAAAAGGAGATATTTTATGTATTGTGGAAATTGTGGTAAAGAAATAAAGGAAGGATCAGCTTTTTGCCCCGCATGCGGGGCAAAAGTTGTAATTGTAGAGTGTTGTTGACTCCTTAAATTAACATAATACTGATCTTCTTGCCTGTCTCAGGAATGATCTGTATACTGTCATTAGTTTACAGAAAGAAAAAGGTTCTAGAGCACCCTACCTGGAAAGTTGTGTACTCTGAGACTATGGTCAAAAACCATGATTTTATATCAGACTACACGCTGGTTCTCAAGGAGGATTTTGGCGTTTTTGTTGAGAGCAGTGAGAACTCCCATATTTGTCCCGTATGTCGGGAAACGCTCCGCTACAGAGACTCCAGACCACGCATCCGTAAAAAGGAAGGTGGCACTAAGGAGCAGCTGATGATCCGCAGGTTCCGCTGTCAGAACTGCCATGCTTATCACAATGAACTTCCGGACTGCCTGAGCATTGAGCACATTGGTGCCTGACCCCGGGAAAAAACATTATTCAAGTGTTATGATGGAAAAAGCGGAGAACTGTGGCCCGATGCGAAACCTGAAGTATCGGTAGGAACCGTTTTTCATATAGAAATTACGGATGAGCTGCGTGAAGAATATAACGCAGAGAAAGAAATCGTATCGAAAGAGGTAGAAGAGCTGAATACTTTACTTGCAAAGGAAGATGCAGAGTTGTTGCAGTCCTCTGAATTTGCCATGTTCTATTATATGGGAAAGAAAGACGAGTATTATTATGCGATTGTAGGATATAAGGTATTCCATTTGTATGATTCTTACTTTTTCTTCACAATGAAGACGGATCCTTCAAAGGATTCTATCGAAATTACAGATGCGTGGTATAAAGGACAAAGTATTGATAAGCCCACTCTTGATCTTGACCAGTATAAAAGAGTGTATTAATTCAAAAAGCAACTGGGGTCTGACTACGGGAAAACATGGGAGGAAGTATATTGTGAAAAATAAGCGTGATCGCTTATTTTTCACACAGCTATTTGTGCCGCAGGCGACACAAAGTAGCTAGGGATCGCACGCGGTTCCTTCGGCGCAAAGCGCCTGTGGAATGGAGATTACGATATGAAAAATAAAAAAAGGATGATTGTTGCTGGCATAGTATTGATCTTGTTAGTCCTAGTAGGAGTAGTGGCAGTCAATATTTCGAAAAAAGCTTCTCAGAGAGAAGAGATAGCAAGACAGCTGGAATTGGGGAAAAAGCAGTTGATCTCTTTAGAGTATGAGGAAGCGATTGCTACCTTTAAAAATGCCCTTGCGATCGATCCAAAGGATCGGGAACTTTTAGCTGGCTTAGTGGAAGCTGAGGAAGCGTATGCTAATAGTAAGGTCACGATTTTGCTTGCGAATATTTCCAGCTTTGAGGAAGTTGAAAGTTTTTTGGTACACATGAGTGAGAAAGAGGCAATCCTTCAGGAGACCATTGAAGAATTGACAAAAAATGAGGCAATAAAAGACAATCCAGGATACCAGGAAACATCAGATAAGCTGAATTCTTTGATAGAAGAGATTCAGAAAGAAAAAGAAGATGCAGAGAGCAAAAAGAAAGACTTTACATCGGATTTTGAAAATCAGCAAGAAGAAGTAACAGAAAAAGAGAGTGCATTGTCTGATGAAGAAATCATTAGTGCAATACGTAAGGCGTCTGAATTTGCATATAACTGGTTTTGGATTAGTGACAGAGAGCATGTAGATGAATACGATACTTATGTTGATTATGATGAAAATGGAAATCCATGGGAATATAAAAGAGTGACTTATGAAGGGATAAGTAGTTTAGATGATGTACTTGATTTGACGAAACATTACTTTACCGAGGAAGTTGCGGAACAATTAATTTCTCAAAAGGATTGGTATGAACAGAGTAATAAAATATATGTATCAGAGCCGGATGGCCTTGGTGGTCCGGAAGCGGATTACTATGATATCAAAATTGTCAAGGAAAATGATATAAGATATACAATTACCATTTATGAATATTTTGGTGACGAATTATGGGAAGATCCATATGATGTTCATCTTGAATATATAGATGGTTATTGGGTATTTGATAAGATATTAGTACGTGAAGGAAATCCGGTTCCCATAAATGTAATAGAAGGAGATAAATTAGCAAACGATTCAGATGGGCAATTTGATATAACCGGGACATGGTATAGCGAAGAGTATGATGAAGTCGATGGATGGGCAACCAGTTACAAGACCATCTTTAATCCGGATGGTACAGTACTGCAAATAGGCTGGAGGAATGAGGATCATGGAACCTATGAAGTTTCAGCTGACGGCATGTGTGTGACAGCATACTTTAAAGAAAACTATATCGATCAACCTGGAGATGGAATGCAGCTTTTGGGTGGTTATGAGTACTCTGTTGTTTACAAATTAGATCCGGAAAAGCAGTGCATATATTCTGCATATTCTCAGGAATTTAAAGATGCCTTATATAGCAATGCCGAAGATGGCGTGTTGCAAAGACATTAATAGAAAAAAGACTCCCGGCATCGTGCCATTTGGCGCGATGCCGGGATTTCGTATTCCGCTCCATTCCTCAGCCAAGAGGAATGGAGCGGATATTTCGGTGCTTGATCCCGTTTCGGCTCATATCGAACTCATCGAGGGAAACAACGTACTTCGGAAAGTTATCGCAGATTCTCATGCGAGCATGGAATCTGCCACAAGAACCCACGAGTGTACTGTAATGATAAAACACAAAATTCAACAAACAATTTCAGATAAGATTTAAATACTTAAGCGAAGACCACTGGCGGAGCAATCACTGCCTTTTTCCTCAAAACTCATTCAACAGCCCCACAACTGTCCGCAGTTCTTCCGCCTTCACCTTATCCGGGAACTGGCCGGAGAGAACGCAGTTTTTGAAGTACTTGATCTCTTCTGCGTAGGCGTCACTCTTGGGCAGGTTGATGGAGCCGGTATCGCCGGTTGCCTGCTCAGTCGGGGAATAGATGTTGCCGTTGTTTTCATAGATTTTGCATTCGCCCTTTTCGTAGGTAACGAGCGCATCCTCGAACTGGAAGCGGTAGGAAGCGCCGAAGGGGTAAGCGGATGCGTACCAGGAAGCTTCGGTGGTAACGAAGAAGCCGGGGAATTCGTATACAGCGGTCAGATAGTCTTGATTAGGCTGCTTTGCGCGGTGCTTCAGGGAAGCTTCCGGTTTGCCGAAGGCGTATACGAGGAAGTCAAGATCATGGATGTGCAGGTCGTAAGGAACAAGTCCGCTTCTCTTTTCATCCATCATCCAGTTGTCCCAGCTCCAGGCGGGATAGCTGCCGAGGCGTCCCATGTAGCCGGACAGGAGCTTTCCGTATTTGCCGGAATCGTAAAGCTCCTTGATCAGCTCATATTCGGGCCAGAAGCGCAGAACCTGTGCAATCATGAAGCATACGTTGTTTTCTTTTGCGGTGGAATATGCCAGCTCGATGTCCTCTTCTTTTAAGGAAATGGGTTTCTCGCTGAGGACGTGGATGCCCTTTTTCATTGCCTTGACTGCAGTGGGAACGTGCAGATAGGTGGGCAGGCAGATATCCAGGATATCCAGCTCTTCTTTTTCAAGCATTTCATCGATGGAGGTGTAGTGATGCGGCTCCGGATAAGGCTCCATCCGCTCCGGACGGATATCGCAGATTGCTGTGAGTGTGGTGTCCTCCATAGCGTTCCATGCAGGAATGTGTGCGCCGCTGATGCCGCCGACGCCGACTAAACCGATTTTTAACATGATGCTTCCTCCCCGTAAATTTCATCAATAATGTTTTGCAGATAAGTTCTGGATTCCAGAATGTCGGTCAGCTGCTGTGGACCGTCGATTTCCCGTTCGATGGTGACATAGGAGTTGTAGCCAAGCTCATGCAGCTTTGTAAAAACTGCACGGAAGTCTACTTTTCCCTGTCCAATGGGTGTTTCGGCACCGAGCTCATGTCCGTTTGTCGGATAGCAGCCGTCCTTTGCATGCAGGTTGCGGACGTATTTGCCGAAAACGTCAAGTGCGTCTGCCGGGTTTGCTTTTCCGTAAAGAATCAGATTTGCAGTGTCCAGATTCACATAAAGATTATCCGTGCCGACGGCTTCAAAGCAGCGCAGCATGGTAACGGGGGTTTCCTGGCCGGTTTCAAACAGCAGGCACTGCCCGTTTTTCTTCAGATGCTCTGCAACAGTGCGCACAGCGATGCAGAAGCTGCTGAAATTGGGATCATAAGGATTTTCAGGAATAAATCCCATATGGGTTACGACATCAGTGATGTCGAGCTTGTGGGCAAAATCTGCACCGTCGCAAAGGTTTTCGATCCGCATCTGTCGGTATTCTACAGGGACAAGTCCAAGGGTGAGCTGTCCGTCGTAAAAGTTCCATGCCGCAGGTCCGGTCCATCCGCACCAGAATGCGGAAACGGTGATCTGGTATTGTTCCAGAAGTGTTTTTAAGATGCTTGCATTTTCGTCCGTCCAGGCGGCAGGATTCCAGGAAACCAGCTGACAGGAATCGAAGTTATGTTCCCGAAGCTGGGCGAATTTTTTTTCCATACCGTCGATCTCGGAGAAATTGACGCAGGTTCCGATTTTCATAGAGAGCTCCTTTTTAGGCAAAGAAAAATGGCTTTCATTGCCCTGAAATGATGATTTTTGGTTGTCTGGGAACTGTTTTTACAGTATCATGAAAAGCAGGAGAAGCCCATTATTTTTTTGACTCATTTTAGGATAATTTTTACCTTTTGCGGAGGACAGTATGATCGACGGATACAAGGAGCTGACGCCGGTAATCTATGGAGAAAATGCGATAAAATATCTGTATACCGAGCAGAAAAAGGCAGAGGGGGAAATCTGTTTTCTGCTGCACTGGCACGACCGGATGGAGCTGACCTATGTGACGGAGGGGACGCTGCGGTTTGTGACGGAAGGAGAGGAGTTTTTGGTTTCGGCAGGAGAGCTTGCAGTGGCGGGACCGGGGCAGATGCATGGCGGCTTTGCAGTGTCGGAAAAGGTCTGCTATCATACGGTCATGTTCGATGTGGAGCGGTTTTATAATGGAACGGCAGCGTCTGAAAAATATTTACGTTCCTTGGGAAATGGAGAGCTGACCTTTGTGGAAAAGATCGCAGGGAAAGAAGTTTCCGGGCTGCTGGAGCGTCTGGTGGGGCTGCTGGCCGGAAGGGACAACGGAAAAGACAGCAAAAGCTCGCTGGCAGCCATCGGAACGTTGTATGAAGTTCTCGGATGCCTGATAGAATACGGCAGGTCAAAAAGCAGTGCAAAGGTCAGTCCGGACAGCGGGTTTGGTCAGATTTTAATCTATGTGAATCATCATTATACGGAAAAACTCAGCCCGGCAGCGCTGAGTGCGCAGTTTGGATATCATGAGGCGTATTTCTGCAGACGCTTTCGGGAGCTGACAGGCATTACCTTTTCGGAATATGTCCGTGCGCTTCGGATGGAGTATGCACAGAAGCTTTTGAAGGAATCAGAGGATGAGGTAGGGACGGTGGCCTGGAAATGCGGTTACCCGGACGGAAGCTATTTTACACGGGAGTTTCGGAAGATGTATGGGTTTACACCATCGCAGTTCCGGCGGATGACGCGGTGAACTGTAGCGTTTCGGCAGATGTGAGGAAACACAGCAGTGAAAAAAAGCTGTACAACAAAAACACCGCAGTCTATAATGGAAAAAACGGATCGGGAGGGAGAAAATGTTATGCAGGCATTATTTGATGCCGTAAACGCGATTTGCGGCAAAATTCAGGTTGTATCAGATCTGTTCTGGGAGTTTCCGACCAACTTCGGCTGGTATGCGGCGATCCCGATTCTTGGGAATTTCAGTCTGGCGATCATTTTGCTGGTCGGTACTGGAATTTTTCTGACATTTCGGTTCCGGTTTGTACAGGTACGGAAATTTAAGTACGGCTTAAAAGTGCTCCTTCACAGCAAAGCAGCGACGAAGACCGGTATTTCAGCGCTGGCGGCATTTTTGCTGTCTACGGCGATGCGGGTAGGACCGGGAAATATTCTTGGTGTGACGGGTGCGATTTCGATCGGTGGTCCGGGCGCACTGTTCTGGATGTGGCTGTCGGCGTTTTTCGGGATGTCCACAGCCTTTGCAGAATCCACGCTGTCCCAGATTTTTAAAGAGAAAAGAGATGGGCAGTATGTCGGCGGACTTCCTTTCTATGGAAGAAGACTGTTAAACAATGCGGCGTGGGCCGGTGTTGCGCTGAGCGTGCTCTACATTGTCTATGCCTTTTTGTGCTTCCCGGCGCAGGGCTTTAATACCATCTCCGCAGTCGGTGCCATTGCAAATGAGATCACCGGGACGACGATTGCGACCAATTCGACGCTGTATTGGATTTCCTTCGTGGTACTGATCCTGATTGCTGCACTGATCAGCTTTGGTGGCATTAAAAAAGTGACAAAGGTAACGGATCTGCTGGTTCCTGTGATGGCGGTGATCTATGTGCTGACCGTAGTTGTGCTGGTTGTCTGCAACTTTACGCGGATTCCGTGGTTTTTTCAGGCGGTATTTGGACAGGCATTTTCGCCGGATGCTGTATTTGGCGGAGCCTTCGGCACAGTCCTTAGCCAGGGCATTAAACGTGGTCTGATGTCCAACGAGGCAGGTCAGGGTACCATCACGATGCCTGCGGCGGCTGCGGATGCAAATCATCCCTGCGATCAGGGATGCGTTCAGGCCATCGGCGTTTTTCTGGATACGATTGTGATCTGTACGCTGACCGGATTTGTGGTGATTATGGGAAGGATGTGGACGACAGACCGTGCGGCAGAGTGGTTTGATATGGGCAAGCTGGACAAATTCCTGGCATCCTGCGGAGAGCTGACCGGACAGAGCGGCGCTTATCAGATCGTAACGTTTTTAGTGAGCATCTGCTTTGGCCTGTTTGCATTTACCTGTCTGATCGGCTTTATGTCCTTTACGGAAATGTGCGCGGTGCGGATTTCTTCGCGCAAGGGTTTTATTGTTCTGATCCGGCTGCTGTGCCTGTTCGTCATTTCCTTTGGTGTCATTACCAATATCGCGGGAATGGATCTGGGCGCGCTTTGGGATTTAAGCGATTTTGCCAATATTCTGATGGTTTACTGCAACCTGCCGCTGCAGTATCTTGGTCTGAAGTATGTAACCCGGGCGTGGAAGCACTTCGAAAAACAGGACGGCACGCCCTTTACGTCTGAAATAGCAGGAATCGATGTGCCGGTCTGGGAGGAAAAAGCCGGAAAAGCATAACGGGTACTTTCACAGAAAGAAAGGCTGACGCGGTCAGAAAAACAGCCGCCGGGGCGGCAGAATGGGAGGGTATATGGATTACGCACTGTATCAGAAAATTTCAAAGGTCACGTTGGGAAAGCAGCCGGCTGACCTGGTATTAAAAAATCTGAAGCTGGTGGATGTATTTACAGGGGAGATCGTGGAGTCAAACGTTGCAGTCAAGGACGGTCTGATCGCGGGGGTGTCGAGACGTTACCGCGGAAAAAAGGAGATCGACCTCGGTGGAAAATATCTTGCGCCGGGCTTTATCGACGCACATCTGCATCTGGAATCCACCATGGTTACGCCCAATGAGCTGGTCAGTACGGCGGCACGTTTCGGGACGACGACATTTATCGTAGATCCCCATGAGGCGGCGAATGTCAGCGGTGCAGCCGGGATTGACTATATTCTTGATCAGACGGAAAAATCTCCGGCGAACGTCTATGTCATGATGCCGTCCTGTGTACCGGCGACGCATGTGGACGATAACGGCGGTATTTTTTCCGCAAACGATATGTATCCGTATGTCCGCAATCCGCGGGTTCTGGGACTGGGGGAAGTGATGGATGATCCGGGGGTTATCAACGGCGACGAGAGCATGTTTTCCAAACTGCTGCTGTTTGAAAACCGGACGATTGACGGACATGCCCCTTATCTGCCGAACCGGGAGCTGAGCGCTTACAAGATGGCGGGGGTGGATACCGACCATGAAGCGACCAGCTTTGAATACGCGCTGGAAGAGGTGCGCCGCGGCATTCATGTCCATATCCGCGAGGGCAGCGCAGCCCACAACCTGAAGGATATCGTAGAGGGCATTGTCCGCACCGGAATCGATACGGAATATTTTTCCTTCTGTACGGACGACAAGCATATCGAGGATATTTTACGGGACGGCCATATCAGCTACAACGTAAAGCTTGCGGTTTCCCTCGGCATGAATCCGGTTCAGGCGATCAAAATGGCGACGATCAACACTGCAAAATGCTACGGCTTAAAGCATCTGGGCGCGATTTCCCCGGGCTTCCAGGCGGACTTTGTTGTGCTGGATAATCTGCAGGATCTGAATGTGACAGATGTATTCTATAAAGGAAAGCTTGTAGACCGGAATGCGCCGATCCGTGTAAAAACGTGCGGCAGAGCGTTGAAACATACGGTACACCTCGACAAGGTGAAGGCAGAGCAGTTTGTGCTTCCGATTGGAAAAAAGAAAACCCATGTAATCGGCATCAATCCGTCCCAGATCACCACAGAGGATCTGGCGGTTTCCCTGCAGCCTGCGGCAAATTATGTTCCGACGGACGGCTATTCCAAGGTTGCGGCTGTGGAGCGGCATCATAATACCGGAAAAATCGGCGTTGCAGTGGCAAAGGGCTACGGCATCCGAAACGGCGCAGTGGCATCTTCCGTATCCCACGATTCTCACAACATCATCGTCATCGGGGACAATGACCGCGACATGGCATTGGCAGTCGACGAAATCATCCGAACGCAGGGCGGTTATACCGTTGTGGAAAACGGCGAGGTATTCGAAACGCTGCCGCTTCCGATCATGGGGCTGATGAGCGATGCCGGGTTTGAGTCTGTCAATAAGACTTTAGGCCGGATGATTAAAAAAGCGCATGAAATGGGCGTTCCGGCGGATATCGAGCCGTTCATCACATTATCGTTTTTGGCACTTCCCGTCATTCCGGCGCTGCGCATTACGCCGCGCGGTCTGTGCCTGCTGACCGCGAAGGGACCGGAAATTCTGCAGGAGTAAAGCCAGACTGGAAAGCGCCTGCAAAAAAAGTTTTTATGGAGGAACTTATGGATATAAAAGAAAAAATTCATGAACTGTCAGAGGAAATGATTCAGAATCTGGGACGTCTGGTTGCGGTGGATTCCCAGCTCGGCACGCCCGAAGAAGGCAAGCCCTTTGGCGAAGACCCGGCAAAAGCCCTTGAGGTTGGCTTAAAAATTGCTGATGAGCTCGGCTTTCAGACGGTCAATCTGGACAACTACTGCGGCTATGCAGAGATGGGCGAAGGAAAAGAGATTATCGGTATTGCCGGACATCTCGATATCGTGCCGGTGGGTGGCGACTGGACCCACGATCCCTTCGTGCTGACCCGTGAGGGCGATTATGTATACGGCCGTGGAACGACCGACGATAAGGGACCTGTTCTGGAAGCACTTTATGCGATGAAGCTGCTGCGGGATTCCGGCGTGAAGTTAAATAAAAGAGTCCGCCTGATCATGGGCTGTAATGAGGAAACCGGTTCGAAGTGCATGGCGCATTATAATGAAGTGGAAGAGGAGCTGTCCTGCGGCTTTACGCCGGACGCGGACTTCCCCTGCATCCACGGCGAAAAGGGACACATGTCAATGATGGCATATTCCAAACATACGAAGATCCTTTCCATGAACGGCGGTTTTGTTACAAATGCGGTTTGCGATTCCTGCACGACAGTGATTCCCGGGGCAGCAGGTCTGAAGGAAAAGCTGGAAAAAGAGCTGGCTGAGACGAAGCTTCAGGAGTATCGCGTGACAGAAGAAAACGGAGAGATCACGATTTATGCAAAGGGAGTGCCTGCACATGCCAGCACGCCGACGTTGGGGGTCAATGCGGCAGGTGTAACCTTTGAGTGTCTGGAAAAGGCAGGCTTTGAAGATGATTTTGTCACTTTTTATAATACCCATCTCGGAACTGCCTGCGACGGCTCCGGTATCGGCTTAAAGGTTTCCGATGCTTATGGCGACCTGACGTTCTGCAATGGTATCGTAAAAACCCAGGACGGCGTGATTTCCTGCACGATTGATATCCGTGTTCCGGTTACCTTAAAGCCCGACGAGGTCCGCAGGCTGTGCGAGGATAAGCTGGAGGATGAGAACGGACGGATCGAGATTCTGGACATCGGCGATGGATTATTTTTCCCGAGAGAGTCCCCTCTCGTAGAAGCTCTGTACAAGGCGTATGTAGATGTGACCGGCGATACTGCAAACGAGCCGATGGTCATCGGCGGCGGAACCTATGCAAAGTCCCTGAAAAATATCATCGCCTTCGGTCCTGAAAAGCTCGGAATCGATTATCGCATTCATGGTGCGGACGAGTATATCCTTGTATCCGGCATGGAGGAAGCGGTGCTGGTATACATGGAAGCAATTAAGAACCTGCTGGCGATTTAAGTATTCCTGTATGGATTAGGATTTTACCTGCACATTTCTTGACTAATATACATTGAAAATGTATAATTATTCATCGTGGCAGGAAGCTATATGCTCAGAGGGGCTGCAGCTGCCATAAAAAAAGATTCATGGTCATTAAAGTTTCAGCAAAATAAAGGAGTAATCACAAATGGCAAGTTTATGGGGCGGAAGATTTGAAAAAGACATGGATGATATTGTAAAAAAATACAATGCATCTATTTTCTTTGACCAGAGAATGTATAACGAGGACATCGACGGCAGCATCGCGCATGTGACCATGCTTGGAAAGCAGGACATCGTATCCAATGAGGAAAAAGATCAGATCATCGCAGGTCTGGAAGAAATCCGCAAGGAGATTGCGGAAGGAAAGATCCTGTTTACCGTAGAAGACGAAGACATCCATATGGGCATCGAGAGCCGTCTGATCGACAAAATCGGAGACATGGGCAAAAAGCTTCATACCTCCAGAAGTCGTAACGATCAGTGCCAGGTAGATATCCGCCTGTATCTGAGAAAAGAAATTTATGAGATTTTGAACAGCCTGTGCTATCTGGAAAGCGTAATTCTGGAAAAGGCGGAAAAATATGAAGATAAGATTACAGTAGGCTTTACCCATCTTCAGCACGCACAGCCGATCACGATCGGTTTTGTTTTTATGGCATATTTCCAGATGTTTAAAAGAGATATTGAACGTCTGACGGATACGCTGGAGCGTCTGAATTATAATCCGTTGGGGGCGTGTGCACTGGCAGGAACAACGATGCCCATCGACCGTCATTTGACGAGTGAGCTGCTTTCTTTTACTGCACCGACGGAAAATGCCATGGATACAGTCAGCGACCGGGACTACAGCCTGGAATTTTTGAGCGACGCTTCCATTTCCATGATGCACTTGTCCCGCTGGGCGGAGGAATTTGCATGGTGGAACTCTTCCGAGTTTTCCTATATCGCAATTGACGACAGCTTTTGCACCGGCAGCAGCATTATGCCCCAGAAGAAAAACCCGGATATGGCGGAGCTGATCCGCGGCAAGGTTGGTCGTGTATACGGCGATCTGATGCAGCTGTTGACCGTTATGAAGGGAACTCCGCTTGCTTATAACAAGGACTTCCAGGAGGATAAGGAGAGCCTTTTCGATGCGATCGACACCTGGAAAGCGACAATCGATATTTTTGCAAAGATGCTGGACAAGACCGAATTCCGGATGGATCAGATCGAAAAACAGCTTGGAAAAGGCTTCTTAAATGCGACGGATATTGCAGAGCATTTTGCAAAGCAGGGCATTCCGTTCCGGGAAGCACATGCTATCGTAGGACATATGGTAAAAGCATGTGAGAAGAAGGGCTGTGACCTTGAAGATCTGACAGACGAAGAGCTGCAGGCGATCGACAAGCGCGTGACCAAAGAGCTGCTGGGGGACATCAGCATCAAGTCCTGTGTCAATGCCCGCGTATCCTTCGGAGGAACGGCACCTTCTGAGGTACATCGTCAGATCGAGGTTGGCCGTCAGTGGTTAAACAGCCTGGAACGGTAAGGAAGCAAGCGCACGCTGTCGGCGGCAATCATGGAAATTCATGAAAAAGCGACGAATCAGGAATTGAATTTTGAAAAATTACGATCGAGCATAAATTTGTGCTGCGAGGTGTGTTTAT
>ENA-ORNK01001216-ORNK01001216.1-human-gut-metagenome-genome-assembly--contig:-NODE-1216-length-22334-cov-13.912159_pt1 | contig 22334 bp, 19 predicted proteins | sample MGYA00242115_ERZ509022 | MGnify/ENA primary metagenome ERZ509022 (study PRJEB26280, sample SAMEA2338690) | human gut metagenome | biome: human gut; feature: human-associated habitat; material: faeces...
CAGACGGTGCCGGACCAGTGGCAGGCGCAGATTCTGCTGCGCATTCTGAAAAAAGCCAGCGTGATCTATGTCTCGGAGCTGCCGGACGAGACCATCCGGGCCCTGCACATGACGCCGGCACACAGCCTGCAGGAAGCGCTTGAGCTGGCCTGCGAACGCCTGGGCAATCCGAACGCATCCATCACGGCCATTCCGGACGGCGTATCGGTTGTCACAACGCTGAAGGAATAAGCCTTCAAAAAACAGCAGGGACTGCGCAGGCGCAGCCGGCCGCGCACGCCGCAGCGAAAGCCCGGAAAAGCGCAGGGCGGGAGAAAGGTACCCAGGCGTACTTTTTGCAGGGGGATTTGTCCGTCAGCGCAGGGCGGAATGGATTTTTCTCGGAACAATTCGATCAGAAACCGAAGGGGGAGACGGCTCCTTTACGAGACGCTCCCCTTTCGGCGTGCGGAAAAGCGCGCCCCATGGACGGGAGCGTTTTTGCACCCTTGGCAGGGCCTGCCTTCTGTGCTACAATGAACGGGAATGCTGTGTTTTCCAATGCGACCCCTCCCCCGGAAAGGACCGTAAACGCATGCAAACGCGCAAGCTGACGAAGTATCACATCCACACGGGCCGGCTGACCCGCCCCGTCGATTTCGCTGTGGTCAGCGACCTGCACGATGAGTCCTACGACGACCTGTGGCCCCTGCTGGACGGCGCGGATGCGCTGCTGGTGCCCGGCGATGTGTGCGACCGGTACCGCCAGTCCTCGGCCAGGGGCGTCGCCTTCCTGAAGGAAGCGGCCGGCCGGCTGCCCACTTTTTTTTCACTGGGCAATCACGAAACGCGGCAGAAGCAGTTCCGCCTGCTGGTGGGCGATCTGGAGCGGACGGGCGCGGAGGTGCTGATCAACCGCTATGTGCGCTTCGGGGAATGCTGGATCGGCGGATGGTATCCGCCTTCCATCGTGCGCGAGCCCGACATGATGGATCAGTTTGAAAAGTTGGACGGCGTCAAGGTGCTGCTTTGCCATAAGCCGGAGCATTACATCAAATATCTGCGCACCCGCGCGCTGGACCTGGTGGTGGCCGGGCACGCGCACGGCGGACAGATCCGCGTGGCCGGACGCGGGGTGTTTTCGCCGGGTCAGGGGCTTTTTCCCCGCTATACCTGCGGCGTGGTGGACGGGCGGATGGTCATCTCCGCAGGAGCGGGCAACCCGGTGCATCTACCGCGCTGGGGCAATCCCTGCGAGGTACTGCGCATCACGCTGGACTGAAATTCCGCCGAAGAAGGAGGTCGTTCCCATGGGACAGTGCCGGGAGATACGCTGTGAGGACATCGCCGCGACGGTTGCGCGGCTGTGTGTGCAAGCCTGCACGCTGCTGCCGGAGCCGGTGCGGGAGCTGCACACGCTCGAAGCGCTCTGCGCGGCCCAGCTTCGCTTCTGCGAAGCCATCCGCTTTCCCGAAAAGCATCCAAAGGAGGAACGGATATGAAAAAGGTCTCCCCGCGTATGTGGTGTACGCTTATTCTGATCGGCCTTGTGGGCCAGTTCGCATGGACGATCGAGAATATGTATTTCAACGTGTTCCTTTATAATACGATCTCCACCGATCCGGGCTATATCTCGGCCATGGTCGGCTGGAGCGCGGCTGCGGCCACGCTGACGACGCTGCTGATGGGTGCGCTGTCCGACCGTGTCGGCAAGCGCAAGCTCTTCATCTGCGGCGGCTATATCCTCTGGGGCCTTTCGACCGCCGCCTTCGGCTTCATCACGGTCGAAAACGCGGCGAAGCTCTTCCCGGCGGCACAGGCTGCGGCGGCCGCCGCGACCATGGTCGTCGTGCTCGACTGCGCCATGACCTTCTTCGGCTCCACGGCGAATGACGCCGCCTTCAATGCCTACATCACCGACGCCATCGATTCCGGCAACCGCGGCAAAACGGAGTCCGTGCTTGCCATCCTGCCGCTGATCTCCATGCTGGTGATCTTCGGCGCGTTCGACGGCATGACCCAGCGCGGCGAATGGCAGAAATTCTTCGCCATCTTCGGCGGCCTTGTGACGCTTGCGGGCTTCGTTGGGATTTTCCTCGTGGCTGAGCCGAGGCTCACGCCGAAAAAGGAACCGTACCTGAAAAATCTGGTCTATGGCCTGCGGCCGTCCGTTGTGAAGGAGAACGCGGCGCTGTATCTGGCCTTCGCGGCCTTCTGCGTATTCTCCGTCGCCGTGCAGGTCTTTTTCCCCTATCTCATTATTTATATCCAGAATTATCTGAAGATCGACAACTACGCCGTCGTGCTCGGCGTCGTGCTGCTCACTGCATCCGGTGTCAGCGTCGCCTCCGGCAAGGCCATCGACCGCGCTGGAAAGCTCCGCTTTACGCTTCCGGCGGCGGGCGTGATGCTGCTGGGCCTTATCGGCATGTTCTTCGCGCGCGGGATGCTGGCTGTCATTCTGGCGGGCTGCATCATGATGTCTGGCTACATGCTCGTCACGGCGGCGCTTTCCGGCGTGATCCGCGATCTGACGCCGGAGGGCAAGGCCGGTCATTTTCAGGGCATCCGCATGATCTTCGGTGTTCTGCTGCCCATGATCGCCGGCCCGGCCATCGGCGCAGCCGTCATCCGCAATTCCGACAGCACCTATGTTGAGCTTGGCGTGACCAAGACTGTCCCGACGCCGCCGATCTTCCTCGCGGCGGCGGTCGTGCTGCTGTTCATCATTCCGCTCGTGCTGCTTCTGAAAAAGCGCGCGGCTGCGCGGGAGGCCCGCGTATGAAAACAGTCTGGGGCGAACAGCTCGATCCAAACGCAGTCTTGCAGGAATACCCGCGCCCGCAGATGATGCGCGAAAGCTATCGCAATCTGAACGGTCTCTGGGACTATGCCATCACGGATACCGACACATGTCCGGAGAACTGGGACGGAAAAATTCTTGTTCCGTTTTCGCCGGAGGCGGAGCTTTCCGGCGTCGGCCGGACGCTGCTTCCCGGCCAGTATCTCTGGTACCGCCGGGAGCTTGTGGAAGCGCCTCAGGCCGGAATGCGGCTGCTGCTCCATTTCGGCGCGGTCGATCAGGAGTGCCGGGTCTGGCTGAACGGGCGGCTGCTCGGCGGTCACACCGGCGGCTACACCGCGTTCACGCTGGACGCGACGGATGCGCTTGCGGAAAGCAATGTGCTTCTGGTTGCCGTCCGCGACGGGACGGATACGAACGAGCTGTCGCGCGGCAAGCAGAAAACGAAGCGCGGCGGCATCTGGTACACGCCGCAGAGCGGCATCTGGCAGACGGTCTGGGCGGAGTGGGTGCCGGAGCGCTATATCTCCGCCCTGCGGATCACCCCCGACGCCGCGCACAGCTGCGTGCGCGTCACCGTGCAGTCCGAATATGACGGCGTCTGCTACCTGCATTTCCATGGCCGCCGCATCGGCGGCTTCACAAACCGCGAAACAACAATCCGGGTCGAAAACGCGGAGCTGTGGTCGCCGGAGCATCCGAAGCTCTATGATTTCTCCGCAGAGCTGGGCAGCGACCGCGTGAAAAGCTACTTCGCCCTGCGCGATGTGGCCGTTGGGAAGGATGCGCAGGGCCGCCCGTGCCTGATGCTGAACGGAAAGCCGTATTATCACTGCGGCGTGCTCGATCAGGGCTATTATCCCGACGGGCTGTATACCGCGCCCAGCGATGCGGCGATGATCTACGACATCACGCTCATGAAGCGCATGGGCTTCAACATGCTCCGCAAGCACATCAAGGTGGAGCCGATGCGGTGGTACTATCACTGCGACCGGCTCGGGATGCTGGTCTGGCAGGACATGATGAACGGCGGCGGAGACTACCGTCTCCTGACCATTTCCGCGCCGCTCTTCACCCATCGGAGCCGCAGCGACCACGATTACCGCCGCTTCGCGCGGACGGACGCCGCCGGACGCGCGGCGTATTATACGGAGCTTACGGAAATGGTCACGCAGCTCTACAGCTGCCCCTGCATCGTCATGTGGGTGCCGTTCAACGAGGGCTGGGGCCAGTTTGACGCAGCGGAGGCCGTCCGGCGCATCGAAGTGCTCGACAAGACGCGCACCATCGACCATGCCAGCGGCTGGCACGACCAGAGAATCGGCTCCATCCAGAGCCTGCACGTCTATTTCTATCCCTACCGCTACAAGCCGGACCGGCTCGGACGCGCCGTCGTCCTGTCGGAATTCGGCGGCTATCAGCTCCCGGTCGCGGGCCACACATGGAACGATGCGAACTTCGGCTATAAGGGCTACGAAACGCCGGAGGCGCTCATGGAGGCGTACCGAAAGCTCTTTGAAACGCAGATCCTCCCGGCGCGCCGGAAGGGTCTTGCCGCGAGCGTCTATACGCAGCTCTCCGACGTGGAGGACGAGGTCAACGGCTTCGTCACCTATGATCGGAAGGTCGAAAAGCTGGACGCGGGCGCTGTCCGCGCCATCAACCAGCGCCTTATCTCGGACGAATAAGCAAAAGCGCCCATCCAATGGATGGGCGCTGCTTTTATGAAATTCTTCGTCCGCTCAGCCCCAAAGAGCCGAAAGCATGGGTACGACCTGCTTTTTCCGCGAGACGACGTTCGGCAGGAAGCAGGCATGATCCTTGAGGTGTACGCCGAAGGCCTGCGTCATGATATCCTCGTCTCCAACATACAGGAGGTGCGAGCCCTCGACCAGAACATCCGTCAGCATTAGGATCATGAAGCTGTAGCCGCGCTTGTGCATAGTCTGGCGCATAAGCTCCAAAAATTCCTCGCTGCGCTGGAGCAGGTGGCTGGAATCGACGCAGGTGATCTGGCTGATGCCGAAATCGTGATCCGCGATGTGGAAATCCTTGAAATCCGCAAACAGCAGCGCGTCCGCAGGCTTATCGTCCGAGGTGGACGCGGCGAAGATCTCCTTGCCGAGATCATCCAGCGAAACATTGGCGATGCGCGCCATACGCTCCGCCATCCGATGATCGAGCGGCGTGGAGGTCGGCGACTTGAACATGACGGTATCCGCGACGATCGCCGCCGCCAGAAGTCCCGCCAGATTGCTTGGCGGCATGAGTCCTTTTTCCTGATACATGCTGGAAATGATCGTCGCGGTGGAGCCGACCGGCTCGTTGCGGAAGTAGATGGGGCTTCCGGTCTGGATATCCGCGAGGCGGTGATGGTCGATGATCTCCAGGATCTCCGCCTGCTCGAGGCCGGGCACGGACTGCGAGACCTCGTTGTGATCGACCAGAACGACGCGCTTTCGGCGCGGCTTGATGAGGTGATACCGGGAAAGCGTGCCCACGACCTTCTCGTTCTCGTCGAGGATCGGATAGCTGCGGTGACGGCTTTTCAGGACGATCTCCTTCACGTCGTCCACGAAGTCGGTCAGATGGAACGCCTGAAGCTCCTCCGTCCGGCAGACGCGCTGGACGGGAATGGCATGAAAGACCATCCGCGCAGCCTTAAAGGCGTCGTAGGGCGTGGCGATGATGCAGGTGTCCGTCGGCGCATTGCGCAGATCCTCCGGCAGCTCCGCCTGACAGACGATCAGGCAGCAGACGCCCAGTTCAATGGCGCGCCGCGCCATATCCGGCTGCTGGCCGCAGATGACGATGCTTTCCCGGGAGGAAAACAGCAGATTGGGATTGTTCTGCGGCAGCGCGATGGAGACCTCTCCGCTCACGCTGTCCACCAGATTGCCCGCCTCGTTCAGGATCTTTCCGTCCAGAACGCTCAGCAGATTGAAAACCGGGATGGAATCGACGTGCGCGTCGGTGATGGTCTGGATATCATAGGCCGCGATCTCGTTGGAGGAAAGCATCCCGTAAAGCCCGCCGTCGTCGGTCGTGACCGGGAGCGAGGCGCTGCTGCGGATGGCGCGGATAGCGTCCCACGCGCGGCTGACTGTCACGGCCCCGCTGAGCGCGGGCGGCGTATCATAGTCGAGGTCGCAGACCTGCGTGCGCAGCGTCTGGATGTGGACGGGCGGCTGGAAGCCGAAGCGGTCCAGAATGAGATTCGTTTCATCGCTGACATGCCCGAGGCGTGCCGCGACGAATTCGCGGTCGCCCAGCGCGTTGCGAAGCGCGGCATAGGCGATGGCCGACACGATGGAATCCGTGTCCGGGTTGCGGTGGCCGGTGACATAAATGGGATCCATGACAGTCTCCTTTCTGCGTCATTCCGCCTTCGGGAATTCGATGCCGCGGTATTTCATCATAAAACGGACGGGATAATAGCGGTCGAGATAATATTTGCTGAACCATTCATACGTCGCGTCCGGCAGATGCTGAAGCTCCGGGGCCTCGCACCGGAACAGCTCGAAGGTCTTTTGATCTCCGGCCAGCAGCGCCGCCAGCAGCTCCATCCGCTCCTCACCGCACAGCCGCTCCAGACAGGCGTCCATGATCCGGGCGCACGCGCCCTCCTCCACCGGAGCCAGCAGCTCCTTGTTGCCGAGCCACGCCAGAAAATCGTCCATGTCGAGGATGGTACGCGCGGCGGCATGGGAAAGCGTCCGGAACGCCTCGGCGTCGCGGCGCTTCAGCACGTCGATCAGATAGAGCAGCAGGTCGTCCTCGAGACAGACGCTGTCGAGGAACACCTCGTAGATATCGCGGATCTCGCTCCTGACCGGCTCCTCCGGCGCTTCCTGCGGTGTCTCCGCCGCCTCGGGTGCGGCATTCTGCTGCGCGGTAAGCTGGCTGAGCGCCTGCGTCAGCTGCGAGGGGTCGAAGTGCTCGTATTCCGCCTCCGGGATCTCGATTCCGCTTGCCTCGGCGCACCTTCGCACAAAGGCCGGAATACCCATCGCCTGGATCTGGGATTGCAGCTCCACCGCGCGGCGCATCTCGTCCGTCTGCGTCAGCGTGATCCCGTCCGGGAGCGGACGGGTGCCCTCACAGATCTCCGCGACAAATTGCAGATAGTATTGTAAAAGCGTCATAACCTGTCTCCTGCCTGTTATTTTCCTGTTTTTGCTTTCAGTCTATCATTCTTTTCCCGGAAAGTCAAAAAGAAACAGCGGAAGCCGCATTCCCGCTTCCGCCGTTCGAGCGTGTCGAAGAAACAATGACACGCGCAGCTCCGGCGGCGCAAAAGCACCGCCGGAGCTTTCTTCTGTTTATTCGCCGCCCATGCAGCACACGCGCGTAAGCCCGTGTTCGCCGGAGACGGCGCACTTTTCCGCGGCAGCCGCCGGAAGGAGGAAATTGCCGCCCATTCGGCGCTCCCGGCGTTCTCTCCGGCTCACAGCGCCTCGAGGAACTGCGCGATCCGTTCGGCCAGCAGGACGTGTCCCTCGTCGTTGGGATGCAGTCCGTCCGGGACATACTTCTGTTGGATCTCCGGGTCGTTCGGATCCAAAAGCCCCTCTCCGAACAGATCCAGAACGTGCAGCCCGTACTGCTGCGCCGTCTGCCGGATGACGGCGGCGTATTCCCGCAGCGGCGGGCACGGCTCCGTCTTTCGTCCGCTGCCATACGGATCGTCCTCCCGGCAGCGATGCATCGGCGTGGCTACGACGATCTCCGCCTGCGGGAAGTCCGCCTTCAGCTCCCGGAACAGATAATGGCAGGCGCCGCAGAAGGTATCCGGCGTTCTGTCCTCCGGGCCTCCGAACGGCGCGTCGCCGTGTCCGAAGTCATTGGTGCCGCCAAACACGAACACAACGTCCGCATCACGATCCATCTCTCCCGCGCGCTCGCAGAAATCTCTGTCCGTAAGCGGTTCCTCCGACGGGACGCGCTGCCGCGCATAGCGCGTGCCGCCGATCCCGTAGTTTCTGGCCGCCGCCAGCTTGCAGTTTCTCTGCAAAAGCGCGCTGAAGCGGCAGTCCGGGCCGGAGCTGCCCCAGCCCTCCGTGATGCTGTCGCCCAAAAAATCGATTTTTAATCCTTCCAGCTTCATAGCTTCTCCTCTTCCGAGGCGGCGTCCGCCTGTGCAGAGCCGCTCTCCTCCGGTTATATTTCCGGAATACGCCGTATGCGTTTCCGGCATTGATCTGTGCGAACATGGCAAAGCCAGCCAGTCCCCAGTTCGAAAAAAGCAAATTGGAATCCCCGCAGCTCCGCATATGTCCCATTCTCTCCCTTCCTGCCGGCGCTCAGCGCGCGTCCTCGCACTGCGCGGCGAAGATCGCCGCGCCCGTGGCCGCCTCCTCCGCGACCTCCGGCAGCGTGAGCGTCTCTCCGAACGCCTCCTCCATGCACCGGCGCAGGAAGCGGTTTTTCCGCAGGCCGTTGCCGGAGCCGATCAGCGTCTTTTTTTCGCCGCCGGCGTCCTTATACAGACGGTACATCTCATGCAGCTCATCCGCCATACCGTGCATCATGCCCCAGAGCAGATGCAGCGGCGTGAAATTCTCCGCGCTTATGCCGGAGATGCTGCCGCGCAGCTCCGGCGTCTGCCGCGTTCCCTGAAACAGCGGAAGCACGCGCAGCGGCTCCTGCGGCTCCGGCGCGCTTTCCAGCAGCCGCTCCATATCGTCGTAGCAGCTTTCCCTTTCAATGCCAAGCATCCGCGCCGTCTCCCGGAAAAAGCGTTCCAGAAGGGCGTAAGCCCGTCCGCCGCAAAGCGATGCGCCCACGAGCAGATATCCGCCTCCCGGAAACGGTCTTGTTTCCAGCCCGGGGCACTGCATATACTCCGACACATAGACGGAAAACTGGCTTCCGGTGCCGACGTTCACCAGCATGGCGTTCGTGTCGCCGCCGGTCGCGCCGAGGAAGCTCGCCTGATTGTCGCCGATGGCCGTGAACACGTCCGTCCGGCCCTGATAGCTTCCGAGATACGGCCCCGCCGCAACGCGCGGCAGCAATGCCGCGTCGATCCCGGCCAGCTCCAGTGCCCTGCGGTCGAAGGCTCCGGCGCGGAGATCAAACATGCCGAGGCTGGCCGCGTCGCCCGCGTCCGTACACGGCGTGCAAAGTCCGCAGAGGCTCATTGCCGCGTAGTCGTGGATGGTGCAGAGCACCGCCGCGTTCTCTGGCACAAGCCCATGCTCCTGATTATAGAAATGCGTGACAAGGCCATGCCCGGTCGCAAGCGGGTATCCGGTCAGGCTGCTCAGGTATCCGGCGTAGGTCTGCCCGCCGCGCGGCTGCTCACCGCGCCCGTCCTGCCATGTGTAAAGGGGACTGACCGGCGCGCCGGAGGCGTCGAGATAGACGATGCCGTGCATCTGCCCGGTCACGCCGATGGCGCGGATATCCGGCCAGCACGCAAAAAGCGCCTCGACCGCCTGCATGACCGTCGCGCGGATGGCCAGCGGATCCTGTATTCTCTCCCATGGCGCGCAGCCGGTCAGAAAGCCTCCGTTCGGCAGCGTCAGTGAATCCAGCTCCGCGCCGTTTTCCAGCACGACCGCGCTGATCGTGGTCGTGCCGATATCGAGTCCCAGTGTTTTCATTTTGATCCCTCAGCAGCCGGCCGGGCCGTGGTCCAGACGCTCGATGATGTCAATGGGCGGTCCCTTCACGACCCGTTCCAGCGCACCGGCCGTGCGAAGCTCCGGAGCCGTCTCGCTCATTTCCGCATCGGCCCGCGCCGCGATCCCGCGCGAAAGGAACCCGCCGTTCGGAGTCTTGCGCTCTTTTCGTTCTTCATAATACAGTGCTTTTGCCTTTTTCGTCAATAGGCCGACGTCAATATTTTATCCGGCTCCATAATGCCATCACCCATCTGCGCGGTCGTGCAGACCGCCCCTGCATGACCGCTGTCTGCGGTGATCCGGGACTCACAGCCGTTTGCTGTGTTTACAAAAACCTGCTATAATTTTATAAAATGCAGGTTTTTTTGAAACCAAATCCGTTTTTTGTCGGGATATATAGTAAATGATCCGTATAACGAATGCGAAGGAGGTTTCCCCATGCTGGATGAAGAGATTGTCGATCTGTACTGGCAGCGGGACGAAAATGCGCTCAGGGAAACGGAACGGAAATACGGGCCGTATCTTACGAAGATCGCATACAACATTCTCTCTGACCTCGAGGACAGCAAAGAGCGCGTCAATGATACCTACCTGAAGGCGTGGAATTCCATGCCGCCGCACAGGCCGGGCGTTCTCTCTGCCTACTTGGGAAAAATCACACGGCAATTATCCATCGACCTGTTTCGTACAAGGAATCGGGAAAAGCGAAGAGCTTCCGAATACGCGGTCTCCCTTTCCGAGCTGGAAGATTGCGTTTCCGGCAGCGAGACCACGGAGCAGCGCGTCGAGCTGAAAATGCTCGCAGAGGCAATCAACGCCTATCTCTACACGCTCCCGGCGGAAGCACGCAGCATATTCATCGGCAGATACTATTTTGCGGATTCTAACAAAGACGTGTCGCGTTACTACGGTATGCGCGAAGCAAAAGTCAAAAGTATGCTCTACCGGATAAGACAGGGGCTGAAAGAATACTTGGAAAAGGAGGGCTATTCGCTATGACGAAGGAACAGCTCAGCGAGGCATTGAATATGCTGAACGACGATATGATCGAGGAAGCGGACAAAGTGCGTTCCACCACAAGGCCAAAGCACAAATGGGTAAAATGGTGCGTTTTGGCAGCATGCCTGTGCCTTGTGCTTGCGGCGGCGATCTCGATCCTGCAGCGCCAGGATACCGCAGCGGATAAGGAGCCATGCGAAAAGCTGACCGCTGCCGAAGCGCTGTCCTATGCGCCTTTCGGCGCGCTATTCCCGACGGCCGTCCTTGACGGGTATGCTCTTGAGAATAACACCGTTTTCGTGTTTGACAAAGCAGTCATGAAAGCCGAATATTGCAGCGGCACCGACGACGTTATGACGATCATCATCGCCGACAAAGAATATTTTGAAAATGCTGAGCGAAATACCGTGTTGAAAAACGGGCGGAACGGTTCCAAAATCTATATTGCCAGCGGCGATTATGTTGCCGCCTATTATTTCAATACGAGAGATATCCGCACCATTGAAGGCTTTGCGGAAATGGTGGCCTCTGCTGCCGCATTTGCAAAGTAATACCGCCGCAGCCGTTTCGCTGCAAAACGGCGCAGACATGAAAACCGCCTCAAGCACGCCCGGCCATTTCGGCGCAGGCTTCACGCTCCGCGCCTGCACCCACGTCGCACGGCGGATGCAGGAAAGATGGGCAATGCACCCGCCGCGCGGAGCTGCTTCCGGGCGGGGCCGCTCCATGCAAAGCAGACCTTCCGGCGGCGAAATGCACAAATCGGAAAGGCAAAATTCTGTGCAAATAGAGATTGTGCTGCATGGCTATTTTCAAAAAAGTCGCTATAATACAAATAAGAACGCCGCTCTCCATTCACCTGCCGAAAACGGAGGGGTATAATCAAACTGCGAATGAAACTTCGCAGAGATTACGAAGCAGGAGGAAAAACAATGAAAAAGAGTGTTGCAAAATGGATCGCATTGCTGCTTTCCGTCGTTATGATCGTAATGTGCGCGGCAGGGTGCGGCAAGGCCCAGACGCAGGAGCCTGCGTCGGATAATACCGCCGACGCACCCGCGCAGACAGCCGATACGCCGGCGCAGGCTGACGAACCGGAGCAGACAGACGCGCCCGAGCAGGCAGAGCCTGTCACCATCACGTTCTGGCATACCTACGGCGACAGCGAGGAAGCGCAGTTTCTGAATGTCGTCATGCCGCTTTGGGAAACGCTTCATCCCGAGATCAAGGTCGAGGCCGTCCGTCAGGACAGCAGCCAGTACCACCAGATGATCGTGACCTCCTTCGGCACCGGCATGAGCCCGGACGTGGCCCGTGTGGACATTGCCAACATCGCAGCCTATGCCAAGCAGGGCGGTCTGACCGCGCTGAGTGATTACCCGGACTTTGCAGAGCTTTCCGCATCGTATCTGGACGCGCCGCTTTCGACCAATCTCTATCAGGGCAAATATTACGGCCTGCCGCTGGATACCAACTGCAAGGCGGCCGTTGTCAACACCAACGTGCTCAAGGAGCTGGGGCTTGACGAGATCCCGGCTACCATGGAGGAGTTCATTGAGGCCGCCAAGACCCGCGGCACCTACTCCCTGAATGTTTCCGGCGTCGGCGACTGGGATATGTACCCGTACTTCTGGCTGTTCGGCGGCGTGCTGACCGACGACGGCTTTACCAAGGCCAGCGGCTATCTGGACAGCGACGCCAGCATTGCAGCCATGCAGAAGATCGTGGAGCTGCATGACGAGAAGGTCTTTACCATCCGCGACGTGGACGGCTCCGTGGACGCATGGGACGGCATCAACAGCGAATACGCCATGTTCTTTGAAGGCCCGTGGTACTTTGGCTCCTATGAGGACAGCCTCTCCAAGGGCATCACCGCAGCGACCATTCCCACCTACGAGGGCCGCAGCGCTTCCGTGGTCGGCGGCGAGGATATCGCCGTGTTCGCCACCAGCGCGCACCCGGAGGCAGCCTATGAATTTGCCAAGTTCATGACCTCCGAGGATGTGCAGCTTGCCATGCTCGAGGCCGGTCAGCTGCCGATCCTCAAGTCGCTGGTAAGCAGCGAGGCCGTGCAGAGCAACCCCGTCTGGTCTGTTTACATGCAGCAGATGGAATCGGCCAAGGCGCGCATTCCGTCTCCCAACAATTCCGCGATCCAGGAGATCTGGAGCGAAACGGTGACCAGCATCTTCGTCGATGGCGCGGATGTGGCGCAGGCGCTTCACGATGCGGCGGCCCGGATCGACGAGCAGCTCAGCTAAACCGCGTCTTACAGCAGGCCGCAGGACCCAACGGTTCTGCGGCCTTTTTGAGAAAGGAGGAAGGGTATCCCCATGGTTTCTGCCGAAAAAGCCGGTCTGCGGGCCGGGCGGCCCGGCGCAGTCCGCAAGGGTGTGCGCGGCTGGCTCACGGCGCTGCCGTTTATCCTGCCGGGGCTGATCCTGGTGGCGGTGTTCGTGCTCTATCCGCTGCTGTTTACGATCCGCATTGCGCTGTCCGATTATCAGATCGTGCAGGGAAACATTACGTTTATCGGTCTTGAGAATTTCAAAAAGGTCCTGTCCGGCGGCTCCCGGTTCTGGTATGCCTATCGGAACAACTTCCTTTACGCGCTTGTGACCGTTCCGTTCATCCTGCTGGGCGGAATGCTGTTCGCGTATCTGATTAACAATCTCAGACGCGGACAGGGCGTTTTCCGCGTGGGCTTTTATCTGCCGGTCATCACCTCGTGGGTCATTGTCAGTCTGGTGTTCCAGTATATGTTCAATAACTCCAACCGAGGGCTGATCAACTACATCCTCGTGGATGTGCTGCATGTGCTGGACGACTATGTGCCGTGGCTGCTGCGGGAGTGGTCCGGCAATGCGGCCATCTGGCTCATGGGCATCTGGAAAAACGTCGGCTGGGCCATGCTGATCTATCTGGCGGCGCTTCAGAGCATCCCGAAGGAGCGCTATGAGGCAGCGGAGCTGGACGGCGCGGGACTCTGGGCAAGATTCCGGTATATCACCATGCCGAGCCTGCGGCCCACGACCTTCTATGTCATGGTAAACATGATTATCGGTTCGTTCAACGTCTTTATCCAGGTCATGATGCTGACCGGCGGCAATCCGAACGGCAAAACATCCACGCTGCAATACCTGCTGTATGACAAAGCATTCAATCAGTTCGCCTTCGGCGAGGCTTCCGCCATCGGCATGATCTCCGCCGTGACCATCGTGATCCTGACGGTGATCCTGAACCGGACGCTGAAGCTGAACAGCACAGAACAGGAGGGATAGGCTTGAAACACGTCAAAAGCAAAAAGGGATCGGAGCTTCTGGGCCAGATCCTGTTGTGGGCGCTGCTGATCGGTGCGCTGCTGGTCTTCTCTGTTCCGTTTTTCTTCATGATCAGCAATTCCTTTGAGGAATTCAGCTATGTGCTGCCGTACCCGCCCAGACTGCTTCCGACCAGACTGGATTTTTCCGCGTACAAGCATATTCTGGAGCTGGAGATTTTCCCGACGGCGGTCTGGAACAGCGTCGTCAATACCTGTGTAACGGTCGTTCTTTCCGTGTTCATCTCCACGCTCTCGGCCTACGGCTTCGCCCGCATCCGGTTTCCGGGCCGGGACAAGCTCTTTGGAATCTATCTGTTTACACTGATGATGCCGGGCTTTCTGAACATCATACCGCAGTTCCTGATCTTGAAGGGCATTCCGCTTCCGGGCCTGACAAACGGCCTGATTGGGACGCGTGCCGGTCTGATTCTGGTGTATGTGGCGACCAACGTCTGCGGGCATACGTTTTTCCTTCGGAATTTCTTCCGGGGCCTGCCGGATTCTCTGTCCGAATCGGTCATTATCGACGGCGGCGGACACGGCACGATTTTTTTCAAGATCATGCTGCCCCTCTCCAAGCCGGCGATCGGCACGATGACCATCTTCGCGTTTCAGGGCTTCTGGGAGGAGTATTTTACCGCCAAGGTGCTCGTTGGCGCGGATGAGAAAATGATGACGCTCCCGCTGCTGCTGCAGCGGCTCAACGGGCAGTACGCCACGCGCTGGGAGTGGGTCTTTGCCGCGTCGATCCTCGCGCTGATACCGGTCGTCGCGCTGTTTATCCTGTTCCAGCGGAAAATGGTCGTCGGCGGCCTGACACAGGGGGCGGTGAAGGGATGAAGCAGATCTGTGAATTTGACCGCGCGCAGTATCTGACCGGGCAGGAGGTACGGCTCAGCCTGCCGGAGGGCGTGAACGCGCCGCGCGTATGTGTATACCGGCTGGAAACGCCCGTTGACTGCTCCGTGCGCCAAAACGGACGGACACTGATCCTGCCGCCGCTGCCGGTCGGCAGCTACGGAGTCGCCGTCGAGGCCGGCTCTGCGCAGTGGGAGGGTGCGTTCGACGTTGTGGAGGATTCCCGTCAGGTGACACGGTACGCTTTTTTATCGGATTTTACCTCTGCGGACACCGAAACGCAGGACGTGGACTGGCTCCGGCAGCTGCATTTTAACGCCGTACAGTTTTATGACTGGATGTACCGCCACGACATGCTGCTGCCGCCGCAGGAGCGGTATCTCGATCCCATGGGCAGGGAAACCGACCTTGCCGCGATCCGCGCGAAGATCGCCGCCTGCAAGGCCGCCGGAATTCGGCCCATTGCCTACGGCGCCGTCTATGCCGCTGCAAAGGAGCTGTTTGCAGAGCACCCGGAATGGGCCATGTATACCATGGACGGGCAGGTGATGACCTTTGCCGGGTGGCTCTATTACATGAACATCGCGCCAAGCTGCGGCTGGTCGGAGCATATTCTGGAGGAATTCCGAAATGCCGTCGCCTTTGGCTTTTCCGGGATCCATATGGACACCTACGGCTTCCCGAAGCAGGTTTGGGACGCGGAGCGGCGTCCGGTCGAGCTGACCGACGCGCTTCCGAAGCTGATCGACCGGGCGGCGGAGGCAGTTCGGAAAGAAGACTCTGCCGCAGGCGTGATTTTCAACGCCGTCAACAACTGGCCGATGGAGGCGGTAGCCGGAACAAAGCAGGACGCAGTCTACATCGAGGTCTGGCCGCCGAACGACCGCTATTACGATCTGTATACGCTGATCCGGGAAGCGCGGCTGTGCTCCGGAAAGCAGGTGGTGCTTGCGGCCTATCTGCATCCGTTCCAGCAGGCGGACACGGACGGCGCGGAACGGGCATTCCGCCTGTCCTGGGCCGCGATCTGCGCAGCAGGCGGCACACAGCTGGTGCTGGGCGAAAATAAAGCCGCCCTGCAGGACAGCTACTATGCCAACTATGCCGCCCTCCGTCCGTCCTTCTTGCCCGTGGTGCAGCGGTACTGCGATTTTCTGGTGCGCTATGCCGCGCTTTTGTATCTGGATGCCGGTATGGACATCGGACGCACTGCGGCAGGCGGGATCAACGAGGATATTCAGTTCGAAGCGGAGGGCTGCGTTTTTTCCACGGACGCGGAGGCGGATACCGTCTGGAGCATGATCCGGGAAAGTGGGAGCCGCCTGAACATCCAGCTTGTCAACCTGTACGGGAACAACGCACGGTGGAACGAGGCAAAGGCCGCGCCGAAGGCTGCGGAGAACATCCGGATCCATGTGCGGCTCGACCGGCCGATCGCCGGTGCGTTTGCCGCTTCGCCGGACGGCGAAAGCCTGTGCGCGGAGCGTTTGCCGCTGACCTGCCGGCAGACGCCGCAGGGGCGGATCTATACGGCAGAGCTTGCGCGGCTGGACTATTGGGCCGCAGTCTGGTTTACAATGGAGGACGAAGTATGCTGATATCCTACAATGCAGATCTGCTCCCAAAGGTGCGGATGCTGGGACAGATCCGGTATAACGAGCCGTGGATCCATTTTTCCCGCTGTATCAACGAATGGGTCCTGTATGTGATCCGGGACGGAAATCTGTATTTGCAGGAGGACGGCGTCCGTTATCATCTGAGCGCGGGAGATTTCTTCCTGCTGGAGCCGGGGCTTTCGCATGAGGGCTATCAGAAGGCCGCCTGCGACTATTATTACGCGCATTTTACGCACCCGGACATGCACCGGGCCGCAGACGACCGGCAGGCAATGGCGCTGCTGGCGGAAAAGCGGCGTCAAAGTCTGGTCGGCTATAATCTGGACGCCTGCGACCCCACGGCTCCCGAAACCTGCCTGCCGAAGCAGTTTCATCTGACCGGCGGGGAATTCAAATCCCAGCTGCACGCGGCAGTAGAATGCTATGACAGCCGGGAGGACGACTATAAGCGCCGGGCGTCCGCACTGCTGCACAGCTTTCTGCTTCAGACGGCGCACGAGCATCTGCTTGCCAAAAACAGTGCACAGGGACGAAAAATCCGAAAGTCCGACGTGATTGCGGAGCAGCTTCTGCGCTACCTGAATCAGAACTATACCAAGCATCTGACCAGCCGGGAGATTGAGGAGCTGTTCGAGGGAAACTTCGATTATCTGAACCGGGTGTTTTCCTCCCTCACCGGCTCGCCGGTGTTTGCCTATCTCAACATTTTGCGGATCAACAACGCAAAGCAGCTGATCTCCACGACCGATCTGCCGTTTTCGGAGATCGCGTATCTGGTTGGGATCGAGGATCGATACTATTTTTCCAAGCTGTTTCGGAAAATGACCGGCATGAGCCCGACGGAATACTACAAGGAGGTCAGAAGCTGATACGATGCAGGAACGGAAAGGAGAAAACGCAATGCGTGCGGCATGGTGGAAGGAACGGGTATTTTACCAGATCTACCCGCGCAGCTTTCAGGATTCCAACGGCGACGGGATCGGAGATATCCCCGGCATCATCTCCCGGCTGGATCATCTGAAATGGCTGGGCGTCGGCGCGGTCTGGCTGTGCCCGGTGTATGATTCTCCGAATGCGGACATGGGATATGATATCCGGGATTATGAGAAGATCATGTCCGAATTTGGAACAATGGAGGATTTTGATACGCTTCTGCGGGAGCTGCACAAGCGGGACATCAAGCTGGTGATGGATCTCGTCGTGAATCACTCCTCCGATGAACACGCCTGGTTTGTAGAATCGAGAAAAGGCCGGGACAATCCCTACCGGGATTACTATATCTGGCGCGACGGCAAGAACGGAAGGGAGCCGAACAACTGGTCGTCCTTCTTTACGCCGTCGGCGTGGAGTTACGATGAAAAAGCCGGCCAATGGTACCTGCATCTGTTCAGCGAGAAGCAGCCGGATCTGAACTGGGAAAATCCAAGGCTCCGGGAAGAGATCTATGCCATGATGAATCGCTGGTTCGACCGCGGCGTAGACGGCTTCCGGATGGACGTGATCAGTTTAATTGCAAAAGCGCCCGGTCTGCCGGACGGCCAGGGCGACGGATATGTGTTCGCGCCGGAGCAGTTCGCCTTCCAGCCAAAGCTGCACGAGTATCTGCGGGAAATGCGCCGCCGCTGCTTTGACGGGAGAGACTGCATGTGCGTGGGCGAAACGGCCTTCGTAACGCCGGAGAATGCAAACTCCGTTGTCGGCGACGGCCGGGAGCTGGATCTGCTGTTCCAGTTCGATTTCATGGATCTCGACGGCCGGGACGGCAAATGGAATGTCATTCCGTTTGACCTGAAGAAATTCAAGCAGCTTCTTGTGCGCTGGCAGGAGGCGGTCGATTGGAACACGCTGTTCTGGGGCAACCACGATCAGCCGCGGGTCGTGTCGCGGTTCGGCTCCGACGCTTCGGAGGCGCTGCGCGTCCGAAGCGCAAAGATGCTGGCAGCGGCCATGTATCTGCTGCGCGGAACGCCGTTTTTGTATCAGGGCGAGGAAATCGGCATGACAAATTTCCCGTTCCGGGACGAGACGCAGCTCCGCGATGTGGAGAGCCTCAATCTGCTTGCGCAGGCCCGAAAGGACGGGCGGGAGGCTTGGGCATGGAACGGCATCCGCAAAAAGGGCCGCGACAATGCGCGCACACCCATGCAGTGGGATGCTTCCGCGAACGCAGGCTTTACCGCCGGAACGCCGTGGATCGATGTAAATCCGAACTACCGGCAGATCAATGTGCATCGTGCGCAGGCAGACCCGGATTCGATCCTGCACTTCTACCGGAGGCTGCTGGCCCTGCGGCAGAGTTCCAATGCACTGCGCAGCGGGACGTTCCGCCTGCTCCTGCCGGAGCACCCGCAGCTTCTTGCCTATGAACGCGCCTGCGGCGAAGAGTGTATCCGTGTATGCTGTAATTTCAGCAACGCGCCTGCCGCGCTCCCGCCGGAAATGCAGGGCGACTGTCTTCTCAGCGACGGCGTTGAGAACGGCCGGATGGAGCCGTATGGACTGCTTTGTGTACGGTGCCGCTAGGTTTTTCAAAAGCGCGCCGGAGGCAGAAAATGGTGAGCTCATGCGCGCAGCTGCTGCGCTGCCGGCTGCCCCAGCGTAAAATATGACCTGCATACGGAAAACGCAAAGAGCGGCGGAGAGGATACCAAGCATATCCTCTCCGCCGCTTTTCAATAATCAAAGATTTCAGAACGCGGCCATCCACATGGAAATCGCGCAGCACGCCAACGCCCCTTATCGAAAATAAAACCATTTCCGTCAGCAAACAGGCCGGCCGCAACAACGCAGGCGAGCCCGATATCACGCGGCCGAAAACGGAAAACTCCATCCGCAAAATCTCAATACCGCAGGATGCCGTTGATCTGCTGGTCGCAGAGCACCAGAAGCACCCAAGTAGTCCGTGGATGTTCCCATCCCCAAAACAGGCGAGATGTACCATCCTGATTCGGTGGTCAACATCCATAAGAAAATCTTGAAAGATGCAGGGCTGGAACATCTGAGATTTCATGACTTGAGACACACATTCGCAACGTTGGCACTCCAAAACGGCGTGGACGTGAAAACGGTATCGAGTATGCTCGGTCATTTTGACGCGGGCTTTACGCTCCGCACATACACCCACGTCACGCGGCGGATGCAGGAAAGTGCAGCCGAAAAGATGGGCAATTTCATGGCGCAGGTCATGTAAAAACAAAAAGAGCGGCGGAGAGGATAAGACAAATATCCTCTCCGCCGCTCTTTAGACATTTCCGCATGTGGGTCAAGCAATTTTGACACCTGAAAAACCGAACAAATAAAAGAGAAAACCAGCGGAAATCTTGCGATTTTCGCTGGTTTCTGGAGCTAGTGGCCGGACTTGAACCGGAGACCTGCTGATTACGAATAGTAGAAAAGCTGCAAAAATAACGATTTCTGGACGTTTTCAGCACTTTCTGCTCTGAAATCAATGCTCTTTGCGTCTCTTATTTCCACTGTTTCCGTCTGCTCGTTTCGCCGTGTGGGTCAGCGTGTGGGTCAAACCCAGAAACCTGACGCAAAAACTGCGCCGCAGTAGACAAAGAACTACCGCAATATTTTTCCTGCACTTTTTAGCCGTTTTTAGCGGTTTCCTCTCAATTCTAATTCCTTTCCTAACATCTTGTGACCCACGTCCCCCCATGTGTTCCACACCTGTCTGTGGCATTTTATGTGGTCAAAAGCAGAGTCTCGCCGGAGCTGCTCCGGTGAGGGCTTTGTAGTGTTCTTGATGACCATACCCTCCACCCGATAAAATAACAGAAAACCCACGCCGGGACCGCCTCACGGCGTGGGATGCTATAATCAAAGAGTAATGGCTGTGCGGAACTTTGCTGTTGACATTTCAACATCCATGTGGTATAGTCCGACAGTTGAGATTTCAACAAAAGCATTCGTGAGAGAGGAGCGCAGCCATGCAGGAGCGATTTGAGACGTTTACGGTTTTGATCAACCGAATCAGCCGTGATATCCGAAGGATAAAAAATCAGGAGATGGCCGCATATCATCTGAGAAGCGTCCATGTATCATGCCTGTACTACATATATTCGCTGAACGGCGTGACCTCGGCAGAGCTGTGTGAGCATTGCGAGGAGGACAAGGCAACCATTTCCCGTGCGTTGGAGTATCTTGAAAGCAACGGATTTATCGTCCGGAATTCTGAACGGGCCAAACGGTACAGAAGCCCTTTGCGCTTGACTGAAAAAGGTCAGGAGGCCGGCAAACGGATCGCGGAGAAAATCAGCGCCGTCCTTGATACGATCAGCCATACCCTCACAGAGGACGAACGAGCGGCATTTTACCGCACCCTTTCTGCCATCAGCAGAAGCCTTGAGGCTATCGCTCAGAATAACGAAGAATAGGAGAATGACGAAGTTGAAAACAAGGATTATTGTTGATTCCACTGCGGACTTAGTTCCTGAGATCAAAGCACGGGTATCTACGGTACCCCTCACCGTTCATTTCGGGCAGGAGGAATACATTGATGGCGTGACCATCGACAACAAAACTTTTTATGAAAAGCTCATCGAAAGCGATGTGCTGCCCACCACCAGTCAGGCAACGCCGGACGCCTTTATGAAGGAATTTGAAAAGGCAAGGCAGGCGGGCGAATCAGCCGTTGTTATTACCCTTGCATCCAAATTTTCCGGCACATATCAAAGCGCCATGATCGCGGCGGCGGATTATGAAAACATTTATGTTGTAGATGGTACCAGCGCAGCGATGGGAACAGGGATTCTGGTGGAGCTTGCGTTTCGCCTCTTGGATGCAGGAATGACCGCAGAGGAAACTGCGCAGGCACTGGAGGAAGAGAAGAAAAAAATCGTTGTTGTGGCGCTGGTAGATACCCTCGAATACCTCAAGCGGGGCGGCCGCATTTCAAAGACAGCCGCATTCGCCGGAGGGGTACTGAATATCAAGCCCGTGCTTTCCGTTATTGACGGCGAGATTCACCTGCTGGGAAAAGCACGCGGCTCCAAAATGGGGAACAATCTGCTCGTTCAGGAGATCGACAAGGCCGGCGGCATTGATTTCAGCAGGCCGGTTCTGCTGGGCTACAGTGGAATTTCTGACGCGCTGCTGCTAAAGTATATTGAAGACAGCCGTCACATCTGGGAAGGAAAACTGAAAGAAATTCGCTATACGACCGTAGGAAGTGTGATCGGAACCCATGCGGGCCCCGGCGCTGTTGTGGTAGCGTTTTTCAAGAATCAATAAAAAGCAGATCACACCGCGCATCGGAGATGTTCCGCTGAAAAAGCTGACCGGACGCGATCTGCGGCATCCATACGATGCTGCACAATGCCCTCGACCGCGCAGTCAAAGAACGGCTGATTGTCCGAAACCCGGCAGATGACTGCATTCCGCCCAAAATCCCGAAGCACGAAATGAAGATATTACCGCCAGATCAGATCAAGTCTTACCTAACCGCAGCAGAACAGCGAGGTGTTCTGCCTATGTTCTATCTGGAACTCATCAGCGGACTGCGCAAGGGCGAGCTGGTTGCCCTGCAATGGTCAGATTTGGACATCGAAAACAAGACGATTTCCGTCAGCAAACAGGCAGGACGAAACAACGCAGGCAAACCCGATATCACACGCCCGAAAACGGAAAACTCCATTCGCAAAATCTCAATTCCGCAGGACGCGGTCGAACTGTTAGTCGCAGAACATCAGAAGCACCCCAGCAACCCGTGGATGTTTCCATCCCCGAAGACAGGCGAAATGTACCACCCCGATTCGGTGGTCAACATCCACAAGAAGATTTTGAAGGACGCAGGACTGGAACACCTGAGATTTCATGACTTGCGACACACATTCGCAACGTTGGCACTCCAGAATGGCGTAGACGTGAAAACCGTATCGAGTATGCTCGGTCACTTCGACGCAGGCTTCGCGCTCCGCACATACACCCACGTCACGCGCCAGATGCAGGAAAGCGCCGCCGAAAAGATGGGTAATTTCATGGCGCAGGTCATGTGAAAAAGGCAAAGAAAAAACACAGAACGTCGGAGAGAATGACACGATCATCCTCTCCGACGCTCTCTGGACATTTCTAAACTGCTCCCCAAGTCAAGGACAAAATAAGGTGACCCATTCCGCTAGCATGGA
>ENA-ORNK01001225-ORNK01001225.1-human-gut-metagenome-genome-assembly--contig:-NODE-1225-length-22142-cov-21.532078_pt1 | contig 22142 bp, 25 predicted proteins | sample MGYA00242115_ERZ509022 | MGnify/ENA primary metagenome ERZ509022 (study PRJEB26280, sample SAMEA2338690) | human gut metagenome | biome: human gut; feature: human-associated habitat; material: faeces...
ATAGAATAAGTTCTGACAACAGCCTCACGGACATCCGTATTGATATTGAACAGTTTTGCCGAAGAATGTGTCGAGCGGTCAGAGCTTATTATGAAGCAGAACATACAGAAAAAGATTTCAACCTTTATAATACGCCAGTTCTTGATTTTATAAAGGCATCACAGGATGATCAATCAAATGCCACGATTGCCATTATGTGCAGTGATTCAGCCTATGGGAACGGACTGAGACTGGTACTGCAGAACTTATCCAAACATATCCTTGTATTTGAAACCCCGGAAGCTACAAGAAAAAAGCTTGGAAAGAAAAAGCCTATGCTTTGGGTTGTTACAGAAGCTCTGACAAAACAGCCGGATCAGCCATGGCGGGCGGATAAAAGAACACCCGTAATTCTTCTGTCCAATCAACCGGAATCAGAAATAACGATTGAAAAGAATACGGGTAAGGTGATCATCTTGCCTGTTCCCGTTCTACCAGAAACGCTCCGTAATGCAGTTAAGACTTATCTTTTGATAAAGGAGGGAAGGTAATAAGAATGATTATTATTATCATATCAATCATATTACTACTACTTCTTCTTACTTTTTTCCTCTATATTCAAAAGAAAAAAGTGATGTCGCTTCAACAGCAGATTGGTGATCTTCAAAATAGAATTAGTATTCTTGAGAAACAATATCTTGCAGCTGAACAGTATAAAGATTCTCTCAGGCAGGAAGCATACACGGTTCATTTATATGCTTCTCTCTCGCTGGAGGAGGCAAAAAAACATCCATAAAAGATAAGCAGTCTCAAATCATCCGTTCCAGTGAACATATCCTCGAGTTACTTAATAACGAAAAATTTTAGTGCGGCAGCAATGTCGCACTATTTTATGTGATATCATCACAGAAATGTTATTTTAGATTGGCTATACTATAATCAAGCAAAGGAAAGGAGCTGGTATGATGGTTTTGCAGCAGGAATCGTCATTCGCCCTTCATTGGGATATGCTGTGAGGAGAGAGGATTTTCCGGCAAGCGGTTTTCATGCCGCCGCCGGAAAATTTTTTATCTTCAGTCGAAGATAGACTCCACACCCCACTCTGTGACTGCGCCGGAAGATGCATCGACCGTGAAGTCATACTCCATCAGGTTGTAGACGATCTTGCCGTCATACTCCCAGCGGCCATCGTCAAAATCCAGCTTCCACTCGTAGATGTTCGCTGCGGTCGCACCGGGCACTTTGTTCAGTACAGTCTGTTTGGCCGTTGCCTCATCTACACTGACGGTGGTTGCGCCCTTTGCGCTAACATAGTTTTCAGCGTCGTAGTCATAGCTGACAGCACTGCCGGTCGCAGCATCAATCTCATAGTCGTACTCCACGACTTTGCCGCCATCATTGGTCACAAATTCGACCTCATAGACCAGCTTGCCATTTTCATAGTCCTGCTCCGCTTTCGCGAAGGTCACTGCATCTGCTTTGAGTCCTGCGTGCTTCAGCGCCGTTTCTTTCGCCTGCTCCAGTGTGATCTGTCCGTTTGCGGCAGGCGTGGTTGTAGTCTGTCCGGCGGTCGGCTTTGTTGTTGCGGTGTTGTTCTGGTTCCCTGTCGCTGTGGAAGGCGTTGTTTCCGCAGGCTGTGTCACGACTGGCTGATCTCCGCTGGCCGGAAGGGTTGCTTCTCCAGTCTGAGACGCCGATGCATCCGTTGTCTGCTCCGGCTGAGCTTGGATCGGTTCCTCCCCTACCGGTGTTTTCGTAACTTTGACAATTTCTCCATCCGTTGCGTTGACCGCATAGTAATACGCATAGCCATCTGAAACAAACTGAACCTCATAGCATGTCGTAGTTCCCACATCACCCATCTGCGCACTGTAAGACTCCACATTTGCTGCATCGACATTTGCTGCATTGAGTGCCTTGCTCTGCGCCGCATCCATGCTGATATACGATGCCTTTGCCGACGGGATCATGGAGCAGGCTGTCATCGTAAGTGCCGTTACCACACCCATTGCGATCACGGCTGTTTTGCGAGAATTTCTTTTCTTCATGTTGTTACCTTAACCTTTCTTCCGGGTCTTTGTAGAGCAGACTTTTCATCTGCGGACGTTTTTGGGGAGGCTTGGGCAAGAGTGCTTTTTGGCGTAGCCGTTCCTGATGCTCTGCTTCCTTTTTCTGCAACATCTTCTCATATTCTTCGAGGATCTCCTGTCGTTCTTCTTCTGTGATCTGCGTCAGCAAAATTCCATAAGAAATTTTTAATTCCCGCGCCTTCCATGTCATGACATCGACCGGATTGACTGCCATCCAAGCCGCCTCCTTTCCGCATTGTCCGTGTGCGATAATTGGCCTTGCAAGGCCATTTATCGCGCATTTCCCTAAATAATGTATATTATTAAAACATTCTTGGAATATTTGCGCCATATTACAGCACTTTTTGCGTTTTGTCAAGGCCGTAGAATTCTCTGTTTGTCCACGCTTCCGTCATTCTATGGCGAATTACACAAAGTTTTCTTTTCCCCTTCTGTCTATATTTCACGACTCTCTTTCTCTCCTCTTGACAACCTGCTCGCCATCTTGTATATGAAGAAGTCGTTGTGATCACAATTTCCTCGAAACTCTCCGGTACATACCAGAGCGCCATGATTGCAGCGGTCGGATGCAGCAGTGTTTATGTGGTGGACAGTGAAAATGCCTCTGTCGGCTGCGGCATTCTTGTGGGCTTAGCACTTCGCTATCTTCGTGACGGCATGACCGCTTCGGCCATTGCAGAAAAACCTCAGGAAGATAAAAAGAAAATTGTTGTAATTGCGCTTCTGGATACACTGGAATACCTCAAGCGAGTTGGCCGGATCTCCAAGGCCGCCGCCTTTGCCGGTGGTCTATTGAACATCAAGCCCGTTATCTCCATCGCTGATGGTGAGATTCAGCTTCTTGGCAAGGCCCGCGGCTCCAAAATGGGGAATAATCTTCTCGCCCAGCAAATTCAAAAAGTCGGCGGGATCGACTTTACAAAACCGGTACTCCTTGGCTATACCGGCCTGTCTGATGTTCTGTTGCAGAAGTACATTGAGGACAGCAGTTATCTTTGGAGTGCTTCCCTTGATGCCGTTCGCTATGTGAGCATTGGAAGCGTCATTGGCGCCCATGCAGGCCCCGGTGCGATTGCTGTGGCCTTTTTCCGAAAATATGCGTCTTGAAAAACACCTTTTTGCTTTTTCCATGATGAGCCATCTCATTCAAAATCCCATCAAACACCAATCTGGACGGCAGGCATTGTTCAACAACAATGCCCGCCCCCTCCTCTTTGCTCTGATTGGCATCTGCTTCAAAACTGTATCTGTGCTTGGTTTTTCCACCTTCACACATCTTATGGATCCATTTGATGCCATTCTTGTTCTGAAAGATGGCCAGCTCGCAAAAACAGGAACATTCCGAGAACTCATGGCAAAGCAGGACATTTGCTACAATCTTGTAAATAAGCTCACTTTGTAACAGTATCTTACTGGGAGAATATCATGCAGATTCAAACCCACAGTCCGGAAGAGACGGAAGCGTTGGCCGCAAGCTGGCGGCGCAATTGCAGCCGGGCGATGTCCTCGCCTACTACGGTGACCTTGGCGCGGGCAAGACCGCGTTCACGCGCGGACTGGCCTCGAGTCTTGGTGTAACCGAGCCGGTCACCAGTCCCACCTACACCATCGTCGACGAATACCTCAGCGGCCGCCTGCCGCTGTTCCATTTCGATATGTACCGCCTTGGCTCCGCCGACGAGCTGTTCGACATCGGCTGGGAGGATTATCTCGCGCGCGGCGGCATCTGCGCCGTGGAGTGGAGCGAAGGAGTCTTATTTTGAGCCGAAGTTCAAACTGCTGTTTGAAAACCAGCAGGCCATGCTGGAGCAACTTGCCCTAAGAGCCGCCTTGAGGAACTCGAAGATGAGGTTGCAGTTCTGCGCGCAGCCGTTCGCCAGCACAGCACGGAAATTGCCAAACTAAAACAGGCATGAATCCACAGCCCGGCAGGTTTCCCCTGCTGGGCTTCGCTATTTGAATTATTTTGTATTATAAGCTGTTTTCGGCAAAGCGAAAGTCAAGCAAACGAGTCCCACTGGTGGTTTCTGTTCAGGCTTGTATCCTCATTGTCACAAAAGAGCAGTCCATCGTAAAATGGACTGCTCTTTTTCTTTGGCCATTTGGTTTAGTATTGCTCCCGCGTTCCTTTGTTTCTTTGATTACTCCACCACGACCAGCGGCTTGATCAGATCCTTCGGCTTATCCTTCATCAGCATCAGCGCCGGCTCTACACTTTCAAGGCCGGTAAATCTGTGCGTAATCAGTTTTTCCGGATGAATGCGGTTCTCCATAACCAATCTGGCCAGCTTTTCAGACCGCAGCCGTCCGCCGGGCATCAAGCCACCACGGAGCTGCTTATGGCCCATGCCGCAGCCCCACGCCAGTCTGGGGATACCAACGGTGTCGCCTTCCCCGAGATAGTTCACATTTCCAATGATCCCGCCCGGCTTCACGATCTCCATCGCCTGCGCAAATGTGTCATTGTCGCCGCCAGCTACAATCACTTTATCCACGCCCATTCCATGCGTCTTCTCCATGATTTGCTCGACGATCCCACCACTGCGGTAGTTGATGATCTGCGTCGCGCCAAACTCCATGGCCAGATCGCAGCAATTTTTACGGGAGCCAACTGCATAGATCCCGGCTGCGCCACGAATCGCCGCCGCTGCAACTGCCATCAGGCCAACCGGACCAATGCCAATCACTGCGACATTATCACCGAACTGGATGTCGGCCAGCTCTGCACCGTGGAAGCCCGTGGGCACCATGTCCGAAATCATCGCCGCTGCCGCAAGATCCATACCCTCCGGCAGATGTGCCAAGTTGCCATCCGCATCATTCACATGGAAATACTCTGCAAAGACGCCGTCCTTGAAGTTGGAGAACTTCCAGCCGGAAAGCATGCCGCCGGAGTGCATTGCAAAACCCTCCTGCGCCTGTCTGGAATTCCAGTCCGGCGTGATTGCGGATACCAGTACTTTATCTCCGACCTTGAAGTCCCGGACAAGGCTGCCAACTTCCACAACCTCCCCAACCGCCTCATGGCCGAGGATCATATTGGACCGCTCACCAATCGCGCCTGCCCAGACCGTATGTATGTCCGAGGTGCAGGGTGCCAGCGCCAGTGGCTTACAAATCGCATCCATAGGACCGCATTTGGGAATCTCCTTCTCGATCCAGCCGGTCGCTCCAATTTTCAACATTGCGAAACCCTTCATGGTTTATTTCCTCCTAATATTATGATTTTATCTAGGGTGTATTCTTCCAACTCCCAATGTGACCGGCAGCGAGGAATTTTTGCGCTGAGCAAGACGTTTTTTCGCAGGAATACTGACGTATTTCAAGGAAAATGGCGCAGCGCAGTGTGAAAAGGCCCGCTGTCCGGGTGCGTCGGGCGTTTTCAGATACACCCTAGCATAGTTGCCAATCTATCAAAACGCCTGCATGAATCCTTTTGTTGGCTCATGTCGTGCGTTTTTCCAAAATTCAGTTGCTTGCAAGCCTCAATTCACCCCTGCATCAATCTTTTGCTCATTCAGATATTGCGCTGCAAAATGCGCTGCAACAGCGCCGTCCGCTGCTGCTGTCACGACCTGACGCAGTGGCTTGGTTCGCACATCTCCCGCCGCAAACACGCCCGGAAGATTTGTTCTTGTCGTTTCATCTGCGCAGAGATACCCTGCCTGATCCATGGTAACCTGTCCTTGAAGCAGTCCTGTCGCCGGGTTTCTTCCGACGCTCACAAAGATGCCGTCGCATAAAAGCTCCTGCATTGTGTGATCTTTGCCATTCCGGAGCTGCACACCGGTCAGCCGCTCCGTGCAAATCAGCTCTTCCACGGTACTGTTCCAGCAGAACTCCACGTTCTCTTTTTCCTCTAATTGCTTTGTATAAATCTTCTCCGCCCGCAGCGTATCTCTGCGGTGGATCAAATACACTTTTTTTGCAAAGCGGGAGAGCGTCAGCGCATCTTCCGCCGCGGAGTTCCCGCCGCCAATGACCGCTACCGTTTTACCACGGTAGGCCATCCCGTCACAGGCCGCACAGTAGTGTACACCTCTGCCTGTCCATTCTCTCTCACCCGGTATCCCAAGCGGTCTTGGTGTCGCACCGGTCGCAATTACAACCGTTCTCGTCATGATGGTTCCTTCACTGGTCTTCAGCCGCTTGACCGGCTCCTGCAGTTCCACAGATTCCACCTCTGCCAAAATTGTCTCTGCACCAAAGTGTTCCGCACCGCGCTGCATCTGCTCTCCGAGTGTAAAGCCATCAATCCCTGCATCAAAGCCGGGATAGTTGTCAATCTGCTCTGTCAAAGCCATCTGCCCGCCAGCGGAGAGCTGCTCCAACACCACAACGTTCAATCCGGCTCGCGCCGCATAGAGTGCCGCTGTGTAGCCTCCCGGCCCGCCGCCGATCACAGCCATGTCATAGATCTGCATGCTCATCCCCCCAGTGATTCCTGAATAAACGCATCGATCTCCGCCTTCGTCCCTGGCGCAACAATTTGTCCTTTACTTTCTCCGTTCCGGAACAGCTTCAACGTTGGAAGCAGCTCCACGCCATTTTTCCGAAGCAGCTCCGGCTCCTCGTCGGCATTGATCTTTGCCACAACAAGATCCCCTTCCCGCTGCTCCGCTACCTTTTCCAGTGCCGGTGCGATGCGTCTGCAATAACCGCACCATGGTGCCCAGAAATCAACCAACACAGGTCGTTCTGCCTTGAGGACAAGCTCCTCATAGTTTTGTTCCGTTACCGTAATGATTGCCATAATATTTTCTCCTTTGTCTGTTTCAACTCTTTTCTTCAGGTTTCCCCGGATGCGTCATAACCATGCCTGTAATCAGGCACATCAGCGCCGAGAGGGCCATCACGGCCGCCCAGAATTTATGCTGCTTGAACATGGTCCGTTCTCCCTTCCCTATGTGCTTTATAGATCATCAATCAGCGCCGTACTCTTGGCGTATGCCGTGCTGCGCGCCTCAAAAAAATCTGTTTTGACCAGATTCGCATTTGCGTACTGGCTCACCCACTCCATGCCTTCCGGCTCTTGCTCCAATCCCGGATAGAGGGGTTCGTATCCGAGGCTTGTCCAGCGCAGGTTCCCAAGGTATTGGATATAGTCCGAAACCATCTGTCGGTTCAGTCCCGGTACCTCATCGCCAATCACATAGTGTCCCCACGCAATCTCCTGCGCTACGCCTTCCATCATCATAAGTCGCAGCCCTGCTACTGCTTTTTCCGAAAACAGTTCCGGTTCCTCCTCTTGCAGTTCCAGCAACATCTTCCGAAACAGCCAAAGGTGCGTGTTTTCATCCCGGTTGATATACCGGATTTCTTGTGCCGAGCCGGGCATTTTCCCATTTCGGCTGAGGTTATAGAAGAACATGAAGCCGCTGTAAAAATAGATTCCTTCCAAGATGTAGTTCGCCATCAGCACGCGCAGCAACGTTGTTGCCGACTGATCCTTCTGGAATGCATTATAGCAGTCCCCAATGAAGGTATTGCGCCGCAGCAGGTGCGAATCCTCTTTCCACTGATACAGGATCTCATTCCGTTCCACAGGTGAGCAGATGCTATCCAACATATAGCTATAACTCTGCGAATGCACACACTCCTGAAAGGTCTGGATATTCAAGCAGAGATTGACTTCATTGGCCGTCACATAGGCGCTGATATTCGGAAGATTTGCCGTCTGGATGGAATCCAAGAACACCAGAAAACTCAGGATCTTATCATAGGCTCGGCGCTCTGCTGGCAGCAGCTTAGGATAGTCCTTGAGATCCTGTGACAGGTTGATCTCCTCCGGAATCCAGAAGTTGTTCATCGCCTGCCGGTACCACTCACTGACCCATGTATATTTCATATTGTTGAAGTCATTGAGATTTGTGGTATTCCCATTCAGCATCCGGCGCAGGCGAACATCCGTATCTCCTTCCGGATTAAACAGTGCTTTTTTTCGGAGCATCTCCATCTTTTTTCTCCCTTCAGGATGAGCATACATCGCAGTCCGTCACTTCCAGCGATTTGCTGCGTACATAATAGATCGTTTTGACACCGGATTTCCAAGCCAGAAGATACAGCTCCAACACCTGCCGCATCGTATACTCATTTGTGATATACAGGTTCATGCTCTGTGCCTGATCAATATGCCGCTGTCGAATCCCGGCCGCCTTGACAGACCACGTCTGGTCAATCCGATGCGCCGGCTTATAATACCACATCGTATCTGCCGACAGCTCCGGCGCTACCCTTGGCAGCATACTCCCCTTCTTTTCCTCCAGCCAGAACCGCTGCATGACCGGATCTACGCCGGCCGAGGTGCCGGAGAGGATCGACGTACTGGATGTCGGCGCAATGGCCAGCAGATATGCGTTCCGCATTCCGTTTTTTTGTACCTCTTCCGCAAGGTCCTTCCACGCCTTTGTCTTATAGCTGCGCTTTTCGAAGTACGCACCAGTCTGCCAATCGCTTCCCCCAAAATGCGCATAGCTTCCGCGCTCCGCAGCCAACTTGCAGCTCGCTCGAATCGCCGCATAATTGATGCGCTCAAACAGCTTGTCTGCAAACTTCAGATGCGCGTCCTTCTCCCAGTTGATATGCCGCTTTGCCAGCGCATGGTGGTAGCCGCTGATCCCAAGGCCCACTCCGCGATAGCTTCTATTTGTCAGCCCTGCATACGCAACCGGATAGAAGTTCAGATCGATCACATTATCCAAGGCCCGCACAGCAGTTTCCACCGTGCGATCCATGTAGTCCTCATCCTCCAGCGGAAGATTTCCAAGGGATAAACTGGCGAGATTACACACCACAAATTCTCCCGGTTTTGTCGTTGTCACGACCACTGGATCGCCCTGCTCCGTCCGTGCCTCAGTGCCAAGGCTCTCAACAGGCGCCATATTTTGCGCAATCTCTGTGCAGAGGTTTGAGCAGTAGATCATTCCACAGTGGCTATTGGGATTCATCCGGTTGACTGTATCCCGGTTGAACGCAAACGGCGTCCCCGTCTCCACGGCGGAGCGCAGCACCAGCCGTACTATCTCCTTCACCGTGAGTACCCGCTTTTCAATGCGGGGATCTTCGACACATTCCCAATATCGCCTCTCCCATTCCTTCCCCCAGAAATCCTCCAGTGCATAGCCCTTGACTGTCTGGATCTCATGCGGGCACATAAGATACCATTTTGCGTCTATGTTCTTTTCTGCGAGCTTCCAGAACAGGTCCGGATAGCAGACTGCCGGAAATACGTCATGCGCTTTCTGCCTGTCGTCCCCGTTATTGGTACGAAGCTGTAAAAATTCCGGCAGATCACGATGCCACACATCTAAGTAAACTGCAACGGCTCCTTGCCGCATACCAAGCTGATCCACCGCAACTGCCGTATCGTTGACCAGCTTGATCCAGCGGATCACGCCGCCAGCCGCACCCGGAAATCCCCGGATGGCACTGCCGCTTGCCCGTACCTTCCCGAAATACAGGCCCATTCCGCCGCCAAATTTGGAGACCTTCGCAAAACTGTCTATGGAGCGATAAATCCCATCCAGACTATCCGGAACCACATCCACAAAGCAACTGGAGAGCTGATATAACGGTTTTCTGGCATTGGCCATCGTTGGTGTGGCCATCGTGACCTCCATCCGGCTGAGCATATCATAAAACCGCTGTACCCACTCCATGCGATCTCGCTTTTCCTGCATCGCGAGGTGCAGCGCAATTCCAAGGAACATCTCCTGTGGTGTTTCCATTGGTTTTCCGTCTCGTGTATGGATCACATAGCGTTTTAGAAGCAGCTCCAATCCTGCGTATGTAAACAGCCGATCCCGTTCCGGACAGATCATATCTCCAGCCATCTGCAGTTCTTCTTCAGAATATGCCTCTAAAATATATCGTCCATAGAGTCCTTGATCTGCCAGATCGTGCAGCTTCTCCGGAAATGTTTGAATGTTCTGCTTCTGCATTTCTTCCCGGACAGTCCGTGAGAAAAAATGGTTTTGAAGCCGTGCCGCAAGATACTCCCAGCGCGGTGCCTCCATGGTAGTCAGCTCTATCGCCGCCTTGACCAAGATCTTCTCCTGTTCCCGGACGCTCATCCCTTCCCGAATGAGCCGTTCATACTGCTCTGCAAGTAAATTCAGCGAATATTTCGCAGAGTCAAAGTCCACTTCAATCTCACGCAATGTTCCCTCCAACGAAGGATCTTCCATGCGCGCTGCAATCCGCTCCCGCATCGCGCGAGCCTTCGCCCGCTTTTCCCTGTACAGGATGTATGCCTTTGCAGTCTCGTAGTATCCCTCCGCCATCAACTGCTGCTCTACCTGATCCTGCACATTCTCTACCGTCAATTGCTGCACTTCTTCCAGTCGCTTCAACACTGCCCGCAAAAGGCTGTTCAGCGATTGCTCCGTGATCTCCACATTCGTCGCCGTAAAAGCCAGTCTCATGGCCGCACGGATCTTCTCCGCGTCAAACGCCGCCATTTCGCCGTTTCGTTTTCTGATCTCCATTTCTGCGTCCTCGCGTTAAATAATAATAATAAAAATTATTATCAATATAATACAAGAGCTTTGCATGCTTGTCAATATATTCTTCCATTCTTCTTTCGCTTATCAATATATCGATTTTCATATTATGATCATGGTTTCATTTGCGATATGATATTTCCTGACCCGTACAAGATATCTCACATCGCTCATATCTCTTCCGCCTCACGCTCGTTCCATCGTGCTTCTCCACGATCTGTTCCGCCTTGATAAAGGATGAGGTATCCCAATGGGTTCATATACTGTTTTGCTGACAAAGCTGATTTCAAAAGAGCTTCTTGCACTGCGCCGCCGGCTGTCTCTGACACAGGAGGCCATGACCGAGTATCTTCACATCTCATGCCGTGCGTATGGCGATTTGGAGCGTGGAAAATACGCAATCTCTGCTGCCACACTGATGTTTCTTTTTCCAATGTTTGACCCGAATATATAATGCCACAGACACACCGCCACTCGGCTACAAACATAACAGCGCAACGCTATTCAGAATATAGTTGGAAGGATTCCTGAATCTATATATCGAACTAGAAGACGCTTCTCTATTCTGGCTAAAAAGATGAGACCGAACATACAAGATACCCTCTATTTATAACTACAGCCACTCTTTATATACTTTTTCTCTGCATTTCCCAATAGAGTTGGTTCTTCAAGGGGTGCCATTCTGTCATGGGACTGGTGACAGCAAATGCGCGGACGTTCCCCTTGGCGGGAGCGTCCGCGTTCCTATTTGCCGCTGTCCATATTTATAATGTATAAGTTCGACGTGCAGCTGCCGTTTTCACGGTGTCGGCGCTGGCGCTGGATGTATCCGGCACGCTCTAAATTGTTCAGCGCCCTCTGTACCGTGCGCGGCGAGAGATGCAGGTCGCGAGCTATGGTTTTACGCCCGGCCAGCAGCTCCCGCCGCCTGCACGGTCACGCAGGTACATATAGACGGTCCGCGCCCGGTGCGGCAGGTCGGGATCGGCGTAAATTTCACCGAAGAAGCTCATTTGTCGCCGTAGCTTCTCATATAGTCATCCGCTTTCGGCGTTGAGACCGGCCTTGGTTGGGAATATATTCGTGGATTCACGTCACCGGAGACACCACACAGAAGCGCGCCTATCTCACCGAGGGGCCGCTCAAGGGCGATATTGCGAGCTACTTCGCAAACGATGCGCTCTTTGTGTGTCTCGGCGGCGTGAATGCCCACAGGGGCTGCGGGAAACGCTCCAGTCGCTCGGCGTCACAGAGGTCATGGAGGCGATGGACATGGATCAGTTTACAAATCCGCAGGTCCGGCAGGCCATTATCACCCTGCGCCGTGAGGTGCAGTCGATCCCGGATATCCGATACTATCAATGTACCTGGAACCCGCGATTCAAGGGTGTGGACGATTATCTGCTGGACTGGACGAAACGAAAGACGGCTTAGAAAGGAAATGCACATGACAAATATTACGAATTTTCAGGACATCCTTGGTGCAGCCAACGGCGACAAGACCTCCGTGCTGGGCAAGTTTCTCTATTTCTCACTTGCCAACATTCTGGTGGAGAAGGAGGCGCTGGCGCAGCTCTGTGAGGATCTGAGCATCCCGTACTCCGGCAGCAAGCGAATTTCTGTATCGGATGCGTTCCGCTCCGCGACGGGCGATATCAAAGACCGGATCACGGTAAAAAGCCCCGGTGCGCATCATATCTATGCGGTCTACTGCCGCGACAATGCGCACACTGAGGACGTATATTCCCGCGAGCTGGTCAAGGAAACGCTCAACCAGCGAACAAATCAGTATGAAAAGCTGGCAAACATCTTCTATGACCGGCGCGATAATCGGTTTGGGTATGACAACATCGGCTTTGACGCCGACATTGATCCCCTGAACTATTGCCGCCGGGCAGAGGAACTGTTTGAGCTTTATCAGACGTGCGCAAACCGGCGGCAGATCGAGACGATCTGCCTGAGCTATCTGCGGATGCTGGAGGCGACCAAGGTCAGCACGACCGGGCATCTGTACTTTATCCCGCGGCAGCATATGGACAAAGTGGACACGTTTGAAACGTTCATTGAGCAGCTCAGCGCGATGAATCAGAACGACAACTCCTTGAGCGTCAACAGCTTTTACATCATTGATGACGCCAAGCAGCGCGACAAAATGACGGAGGAATTTTATTCCGCCGTCAAGAAGGAGATCGCGCTGTATCAGGAGAAGGCCGACTATCTCATCCAGAGTGGCAGCCGCAGCCCCAGCGTCATGGAGCGGTGGGTCAACAAGATTGCCACGCTGGAACAGAAGAAACAGCACTATGAAGAAATTCTTCGCCGGGAGCTTGACGGCCTCGACGATGAATTTGAAACGCTGCGTCTTCTGTCGCAGGAGCTGTCCGTAAGGGCAACCTGCCTGCGATTTCGGAAAGCGGCTTGATGTGGATTTTTGATGGACAAACGGCAGCCCCGACTCGGAATACCGAGCCGGGGCTACTGCTTTTTGAAAGCGGAAATTGCCGCTCTGTGGACTGGATCAGTCAAAGAATGCTCAAACGGCATCAAGCTTAAGGAAAAGCAATTGGCAAAGTACCTTTATGAACTGAACCTATCATCAAAAGTGAATCTGCTTTTTTGATAGGAGTGAATGAGGAATTGAACACGCACGCACGATTGGACGAGTTATTACATGAGAGAAATATGACGTTGTATCTGCTATGCCAAAGCGGAAACATTCTCTACACAACGCTTCGCGTCTCTCGCTGCAGAGGCAGTCAGCTCTCCGTGGATACCATTGAGCAAATTTGCAAGGTGCTTGGAATCTCGATGGCGGAGTTTTTTGCCTGTGACGATTCGTCGCGCATATAAGAATTTTCCCGCAGAACCGCAGCATTTTGCAGTCCTGCGGGAAGTTTTACTCCGCTAAGCCATATTTAACCTTAATTCTGTCGAGCTTTTCGAGCATCGGTTCTGCGCCGAGCCAGAGGAAGAAGAACGTGCCAATGGCGCGAACCAGGTCGATAGGAACGCCGGTGAGATAGTAGCTTTTGAGGATGTTCCAGTTGATCGTGTGCGCCCACATGAGCGCCGACGCAGGATTCATTATGCCGCCGTAGACGACGGTGGACGCGATCACGCCGAAGATGCAGAGGCTGATACGGGAGCGTCGGAGGACGCCCTTGCGGTACAGTACCCCGGCAAGCCAACCGATAATGCCCATCGCAAACATCTGCCAAGGCGTCCAGGCACCTTGACCAAAGAACATATTCGACACCAGCATCGTCATGGCTCCGACCAGAAATCCGGTTTCGCCGCCGAACGCAACGCCTGCTAAAATTGTCATGGTGACAACCGGCTTGAACTCCGGCAGCATGAAAAACACAGCGCGTCCCGCAACGTTCAAGGCAACCAGAACCGCAATCAGCACCAATTCCCGCGCCTGCGGCTTGCGCCCCTCGAAGATCAAGAAGAATGGCAACGTACACTCCAAAAGGATCAGAAGCGAAATGAAATAATACTTTCTTCCATCGAAGTAATACACGCCAACAAACAGCGTCAAGGGAATCAAAAGCAGAATGAGCAGCGTTGCAGCAACCGTGCGTTTTTGCAATTTCCGCTTTTCAACGGGCGTTTGAATCAGGTAGTCTGGGCGCTCGGCTTTATGACTTACGGACAGAGCAAAAACAAGCATGGACACAAGCATCACGCCGTAGAGCTTGAGCTGCCCTCCTGCCAGCGCGGTCATGCCGTTTGCGTCCACGAGCTTTGTCAAATCCGTCACGCCGATGGCCTGCGCGATGAGCGTCAGTGAAGCAATGCCGGACACGGCGGCAAGGATTTTTCGCCAGACCGGGAGCTTTTTCACCGTCCGCATCTCTTTCTCCGGCGCGGGCGGGATGCGTTGGTACTCCGGTAACCGTGTGTACGGCAAGGATTTTTTCACGTAAAGTGTCCCACTTCACGTGACGATTAAACCGCAAAATATTCTGCTTTCACACTTATTATACATGCAGATATAGAAAAGTCAACCCGATTCCATGTCTTCAATCATCAATTTCTTGCAAATTTCATCGTGTAAAAAGTGTGTGAAGCAGTTATGCAAATCTGCATCAGCAGATGCAGAACGGTTTTGTCTTGTATTTGCCGTCATGATTCTGGTAAAAAGGAAAGGTGGAGCACTTGCCGAAATACGGAGAGAACATTTATCACCGGAAAGACGGTCGCTGGGAGGCGCGGTATATCGCCATGCGCTTGCCAAATGGCAAGGCAAAATACAAGTCTGTCTATGGGCGGACGCACGATATTGCAAAGAAGAAGCAGCTGGCAGCAATGCAGGCGCTGACACACGAAAGCACGGCTGCGTGTGAGCTGACGCTGAAAGAGCTTTTTTCTCAGTATCTGCTTCAAACCGATGTCAAACTCTCCACACGGGAGCGTTACCGTTTCATGCTGGAACGCCATATTCTGCCGCACCTCGGAGGCATTCCAGTGTCCAGACTGACGGCGAAAGAGCTTTCTAGTTTCCTTCTCTGGATGAAGCAGCACGGACGCCTTCACAGTGGCGGCGGTTTGTCCGCAAAAACAGTACGCGATCTGGCCGTGCTGATCAAAACACTGCTGCGCTTTGCTCAGCGGGAGTATCACTGCGTCTGCGACGCGCTGAACGCGAAGCTCCCGGCTTGTACGCAGAAAAAGATCGACGTATTTTCTGAGGCGGAGCTTGCCGCGCTCGGAAAAGCCCTATTCCCGTCAAAGAAAATCAGCCTTGCCGTAATGCTGGCGCTTCATGCGGGACTTCGCGTCGGTGAGGCCTGCGCGCTGCGCGTAAGCGATATTGATTTTCTTTCCGGGACGCTCCATGTCCGCCGGTCTGTGCAGCGCGTCACGCTGCATGGCGTATCCCAGCTTCTGGTGCAGCGCCCGAAAAGCGACAGCTCCGAGCGGATCATACCGCTGCATCCAGAGCTGCTGCTTTTGCTGAAAAGGATTTCCGCGAAGCTCCCGCCAGATGCCTATCTGATGACCGGTCGTGCAGACCGACCTATGGATCCGCGCACCTGCCAGTATCAGTTCACGGTGCTTCTGCAGCGCTGCGGCATTCGGCACCGCGGCTTTCATGCGCTGCGGCACACGTTTGCAACAAGATGTGTGGAGGCAGGCGCGGATATAAAAAGCGTCAGTGAGCTGCTCGGTCACGCGGACATTAAAACAACGCTGAAGCTCTATGTCCACCCGTCGATGGAGAGTAAGCGCCGCTGCATCCAGAGCATCGCTTTCCTGAAAATCGGCGCATGAGTATCTGAATATAACGCCTTTTTGCATCCACCGGCACCCATGCCGGTGGATTTTTTCACGCGCATTTCCCGTCAGAACTCCCGTCAGCAGGCAGCCGGTGCTTGCCGCCACAGGCATTCCCGGTCTTATTCACGTGGATTGGGACACTTTACGTGATTTTTTTCGATTAAGGCGGTTGCACATTTGGATTTTCCCACATTGCGCATACTGCAAATCTGTACAACTTCTATTGGAGTAATTTAATACAGACCCTCAAAAGTGACAGCATCCGCAAAAATAATTCGCGTTTATATTGGCTTATGGTTATAATAATATAGCTCGTAGCTGATTCATTTGTTTTGTCTAGACCGCTTATAATATTGTTATAGTTTTTTAACTTTTGGTTAGGTGGACGGACAAATATGATCAAGAAAGAATTAAGTCTGCGAATGGGGGAAAATGTCCGTCAGTGCAGAAAAGATAAGGGATTCACACAGGAGGATCTGGCCGAGGCGTGCAACTTTAGTGCTGCATTCTGCGCACAGGTTGAAACGGGATCGCGTATGATGTCGCTGCCAACATTGGTCAAGGTGTCTGAGGTGTTGCATACCACGCCCAATATTCTGATTTATGGAAAAACCAAAAATGAACGCATTGCGCATATTGTGAGTATGCTTGATGACATGTCTGAAAGCGAAATATCATACATAGAAGAAACTGTTCTTCTGGCACGAAGTTGGCTGCACAAGAAATAACCTGTCAGGATATAAATTGTCTTTGCAGGAGGTACATGATATGCAGCAAAATAATCCGTTGCGCCAGTTGTATATTGAGAACTACGCTCACCTTATTCGCACTGCACGTAACTTTGCGAATGGAGACTTAGCTGAAGATCTTGTACAGGAAACATTTCTGATTGCCCAGAAACGGTTAGACCGTGTGATAAATAGTGCGAATCCGACAGCGTGGCTCGTCAAAACGCTGAAAAATGTAATTGGAAATACATATCAGAAGCGGCGCTTCATTTATACAGAACTGATCCCTGAATCGATCGTCGATAAGAGCGGAGAACATGTGCTTTCTGTCAATGATATGTATGCTGGACTAATTGATGATGAAGCGCTTTCTCTGCTGATTTGGATATATTGCGAGGATGCGAGCTATCAAGACGCTGCTGATCGACTCGGAATTTCTTTGCATGCCTGTAAAAAACGTATTCAGAGAGCAAAGTTGGCGCTGAAACGGGCAATCGAGAAAAATAATTTGTTATGATGTGTCACTTTTGACCAATATGCTCAAATTACCCTTTTGGAAAGGGGGATCAGGAAATGCCGAACAATAGCGGAGACAGCTTCGCCGAAAGCCTATACAGAAAAATGTCCGACGATGAACTGCAAAACACACTCCGCTGTGAAATGTTTTCTGAAGGCGCACTTGACAACACACAGTTTGAGATGATCCTTGCTGAGATGGAACGACGCAGAATCAATGAACCAACCCGTTCTCCAGAGGATGCATGGGCCGAATTTGAAAGCGATTATTCCGGAAGAGAGTCCGCCTATAGTGACTTTGCAGCAGCTTCTGTTCCGCCAGAAAAAGCACTCCATGCAGATAAGCAGCGCCGAAAGCGCTGCTCAAAGCGAAAAGCAATTCTGCTGGCAGCCGTAATCTGCGTTTTGTTAACCTCTCTGCTGACAGTTCAGGCTGCAGGCATTGATGTCCTTGGCGCAATCGCCAGGTGGACTACGGAACTGTTCAGTTTTGGAAAAACAGAAGAACGGAGCGGCTTGGTTGTTGATGGGAAATGGCCGGAAATTGATGAGGAACAGAATTTGCAGTTTGCATCACTTCAGGATGCGCTTGATTTTTATGGCGTAACGGAGGTCGAAGTCCCACAGTGGATTCCACCCGAATTCACACAAGAAGCGATTGCTGTGGAACAAAACGGAGTTTGGCTTGCATTCTTTGCAGAGTATGTAAATAGCGGAAATGGAGTATTTATCATCAGTTACAGTAGTTGCGCAACAGTGCCTCCTACATATTATGAAAAAACCGATAACCTGCTAGAGACTTTCAATGCTGGTGGTAATACGTACCGCATTCTGCAAAACGTGGATAATTATGTTGTTGTATGGCTCACCCCTCATTTTGAGTGTTGTATAAGTATGTCAGCAGATTCTACAGACATTTCGTCATTAAAGAACATCATATTGTCTATGCAATAAAAAGGAGAATGACGCGTGAGAGTGAGAAAATTTTTGCGAATACTTTGCCTGACCCTTGCTATGATAACCGTACTGTCATCGGTAGCTTTTGCATCTTCCGCAAGGGCAAGCAAGTATCTTTCTGCATATTACGCAACTATTTCCGAAACGTCTGATGGAAACATCAGCATCTACTTCAATGTGATCGCTCCCAGAAAGATGGAGCATCTTGGTGTCAGCAAGATAAATGTGCAAAAATACAACGGCTCTTACTGGCAAACAGAATATACCTATAGATATTCTGAAAACCCAGAACTGCAGGGTGAAAATGTAGGAAGATACTCGGCAACAATCGTTTATGAGCCGCAGTACCCAAGCAGCGAATATCGCGCTGTTTTGACCTTCTACGGTGCAGATTCAACCGGTTCAGACACCGGCGTTTATACGACTTAACGCAAAGTAAAACATCACAATCTGCTTGCCACGCTATCGGGAGCATTGCCGGTAGCGTGGCAATTTTTTCATACGGTGTCACTTTCGACGGGATTTATCAAATAATTTTTATAGGAGATGGAAAGCGTAAAAAGATTTCTATGCTGAGAGGTGAAGCAACTTTGATTGCAGGATTGTTGCAGGCTTTCCGCACTATTTCTGCTTGGAAAATGCTGTATGCCTGTACTTGTTTTTTCACTACACCCCATGCTATTCTTAGAATGGAAAAAACAGATGCTCTGAGCGACGTGCTTCGGAGTCATCTGTTTTTGCTTTTTACATGTTCTGTATCCTAAAAAATCTATGGAGTTTGAAGGAGTGCTGCTCATGGAGAAAGAATTGGAGCAATATGTTTTGTCACTTTTAGCGGACTATCCGGAGACATCCAAAAAAATTGAACTTCTGCGCTATGAGCTGCATTCATCTGTCGGCATTTTTCCGCAGGAAATGATAGAAGTCATGTCATTTTCAAAGAGAGATCCGACTGCAGCTTCGGAATATCCACATAACGTGCCAGAAATTGCTCTGTGCTACAAAGATGCTGCAAAGCAACTTAACTGTGAGGCTTTCGAGAGCATACTGGAAGCCTATCTTTCTTTGATTCAGGAACGAGATCGTCTTCATCATCACATAGGTCTGTTGGAAGCTCGGCAGAGTGAAATTATTCAAGAGTATTATTTCAGTCAACATAGCTGGAACGAAGTCGCAAAAAACATGGGGATTTCCTTGCGGACCGCATACGCAGTTCGGCAACAGGCAGTTGATGCACTTGTAAAAATGTATGAGTTCACTGGTGCGGCTTATGGTAGCAAACGGAATCAAACAATTCCATAGCCAGCTGATATTCATTATAGCTGAAATAAATAGCAACACCAAACCCTCCCAATTTGCACACAAGTGCCTATCGTCCCTCTGGCAATTCATCAGATATCATATAATAGCATTGTAGTCACGCCCGCCCCCAAATATTTTGCTTTATATAAGGAGAGTGTAAAATGAATACGCACGGAAGACCAACCGAAGACCAAAGAACTGTTTTTCATGTCAAAGATTTAGAATATCTACTAGGCGTAAGTCACAATACAGCATATCAACTTGTTCGTTCTGGGCAGATAAGAAGCATTAAAGTTGGACGCACCTATAAAATACCAAAATCCGCTCTTGAGGAGTTCTTGTGTAAAAGGTAGTTAAGAAAAAAACTTGTGCTTCTACAGCATGTGTGGTATTCTTCGATTGTACCCACTATGCGGCAGAGAAAGGAGTAATCATATGCCGCAGCATAAAACAACAAAACGAGCAGCCTCTGGGATGGGTTCAATTCGGAAAACGCAGCGAATTGTCAACGGAAAAATATATACCTACTATGAAGCTAGATACACAGTAGGTTTTCATCCTGGTACCGGAAAGCAAATACAGAAAAGTATAACTGGAAAAACACAAAAGGAGGTATCCCAGAAACTGAAGGCAATCGAGTCATCGCTTGACACAGGCAATTACATAGAGCCTTGCAAAATGTCAGTCTCAGAATGGCTTGACTCATGGGTCAGCGGGTATTTGCGAAATCTCAAACCTCTAACTGAAAAAACATACTCCGATCAGGTCACATTGCATCTAAAGCCAGGGCTCGGTGCAGTAAAATTGAAGGATTTGGACGCGCATACCATACAGACATTTTACAACTCCTTGTCCGCGAACGGGCTGGCACCGAAAACAGTAAAAAATATTCATGGAGTACTTCACAGTGCCTTACAACAAGCCGTTTCAAATGGTTACATTCAGCGAAATCCAGCCGATGCGTGCAAGCTTCCAAAAGTTACTCGACCTGAAATCAAGCCACTAGAGCCTCTTGAACTCAAGCAACTATTATGCCAAGCCGGGCATGATGCATACAGCAATCTATTCATCGTTGCAATGTTCACCGGAATGCGTCAAGGAGAACTCCTCGGGCTGGCCTGGGATGCTGTAGACTTTAAAAATGGTACAATCACTATAAGGCAGCAGTTGCAATGCAAAGATGGCTCATACTTTCTCGAGAGTCCAAAGAACGGCAAAATGCGAACAGTACTTCCAGCGCAAATCGTAATGGACGCACTGGAGAAAGAAAAAGCGCAACAGCTGAGGGCGAAGGAAAATGCAGGGTCAGCATGGACAAACCCATACAATCTGGTTTTTACAGATCAGATTGGAAAGCACCTTGTACGGCGAACTGTAGTGAAGCATTTTAAAAAACTAATGTCACAGGCTAACCTATCCTCATCGACTCGCTTTCACGATTTAAGACACAGCTTTGCTGTAACTTCCCTCAGTTCGGGCGATGACATCAAAACCGTTCAAGCAAATCTCGGTCATGCAAGTGCGCAGTTTACTTTGGACGTGTACGGACATGTAACTAAAAAAATGCAAAAAGACAGTGCAGAAAGAATCCAGCTTTTCTATGAGCAATTGCAAATGCTAGACACGCCTGAAAAAACGCAATAAGGGAAAAAGAAAGGGAAAAATTTGTCGTGCCGTCAGTATCGCAAACATTTATTGTGCGAATCAGTCGGAAAATCAAAAAAATAGCCAGTAATCATAACAATTACTGGCTATTTGCTGGCAGGGGCACAAGGACTTGAACCCTGAGCCTACGGTTTTGGAGACCGCCGCTCTACCAATTGAGCTATACCCCTATATTCAATTTAAGTGGTGGGCCTTCGGGGACTCGAACCCAGGACCGACCGGTTATGAGCCGGCTGCTCTAACCAACTGAGCTAAAGGCCCATAATCTTTGAAAATAGGATAGCCGTCACACTAGTGACGGCTATCAGTGGCTCCCCCTGTTGGACTCGAACCAACGACCCCCTGATTAACAGTCAGATGCTCTACCGGCTGAGCTAAGGAGGAATATATATGTTGGCATTACCTATTTTCCCGGCCAGTCACCCGGCAAGTATCGTCGGCGAACATGAGCTTAACTTCTGTGTTCGGGATGGGAACAGGTGGACCCTCATGCCAATCAACACCAACTATATATCTGTTAACAGCCAAAGCTGAAAACAACTTTATGAAACGCACAAACTCAAAAAAGTGGTGACCCGTACCGGATTCGAACCGATGTTAAAGGCGTGAGAGGCCTCTGTCTTAACCACTTGACCAACGGGCCATGTGCGCTCTATATAAAACACAAAGTGTTTATATACTGGTCCGCCTTCAGGGACTCGAACCCGGGACCCACTGATTAAGAGTCAGTTGCTCTACCAACTGAGCTAAAGGCGGATAAGCGATGCGCCTTGAAAACCGAACATCATGTAAAGGAAGAAGAATGAGCGTGGCAAGAAACGAGCCTGCATACTCTACAAATTGTAGGTCAAGCCCTCGGCTTATTAGTATCAGTCAGCTACACACGTTACCGTGCTTACACCCCTGACCTATCAACGTCATAGTCTACGACGAGCCTTACTCCTTTTCAGGATGAGAGATCTTATCTTAGGGGGAGTTTCACGCTTAGATGCCTTCAGCGTTTATCTCGTCCCGACGTAGCTACCCAGCTATGCCCTTGGCAGGACAACTGGTGCACCAGCGGTCAGTCCATCCCGGTCCTCTCGTACTAAGGACAGCTCCCTTCAAATCTCTTACGCCCG
>ENA-ORNK01001234-ORNK01001234.1-human-gut-metagenome-genome-assembly--contig:-NODE-1234-length-21965-cov-12.126700_pt1 | contig 21965 bp, 16 predicted proteins | sample MGYA00242115_ERZ509022 | MGnify/ENA primary metagenome ERZ509022 (study PRJEB26280, sample SAMEA2338690) | human gut metagenome | biome: human gut; feature: human-associated habitat; material: faeces...
CGGTCGAGCATCGGGAGCGGTAAAAATACGTCCAGCTCCGGCGCGTGCGCTGCGCAGACCGTCCACCCCGTGTCCGGGAGCCGGAGCATACACGCCGCCTCGTCCGGCGCGAAAAGCTCCGGACGCTCCTGCGCGGAAAAGGCCCTGCGCAGGCGCTCCGCCGCCGAGGCGTCCCGCAGGAACAGCAGGAAGCAGGAGCCATATGCATTCACCCGGAGGCGCAGCCGCACATTCTCTCCCTCCCGCGAAAAGCGCGGGAAACAGAAGGCATTCTCCATCGCGTCATAGACGACCGGATATCCCTCCGCCTGCACGGAAAGCTCCGTGCAGACCGGCTCCAGCGGCGCTTCATTCGTCAGGAAAAGCACGTCGCAGTCCTCATGCCGGTAACGGCACATCCGAAGCGACGGCTCCGGCGCGGCAGTGCGAAGCACGCGCAGGCCAAGCTCCGTGAGTCTTCCGGCAAGCTCCGCGCAGGCACAGACATGAACACCGCTATGCTTTCGGAGGCATTCCCGGAGCTGCGCGCTGCGCGGCGTCTCCACCGGGCAGCCGGACGGGATCGCATCGACAAAGAATACTGAAAGCCCCTCGTCCGCCGCGCGCAGCACAGCCTCCAGCAGGAATTCCGGCAGCCGCTGCGCATACGGGATCACCAGTGCACGGTAGCTTCCCATCCCGATCCGCAGCGTTTTTCCGTCCATGCGCGCGCGTCCGTCGCGGAAGGCGTCTGCCGGAACAACGTCGCAGTCGAGCTGCGCCCGCAGGAGCGCCTTGACCGGAAGCTCGAACGGCATGGCCTCGCCTGCCCACTCGGCCTCGGCGTGATAGAGCACGGCTGCGGGCGCAAGATACGTCCCGCCGCTCAGCAGATGGCACACGCGGTTTGCATAGCCCGACCAGATGCGGAAATACCGCCACTGCGGATTCAGTCCCCGGTCATAGAAATGCGGCGGCGCGTCCGGGTCGCGCGGCTTGGGTGAGAAGGAATGCGGGATCAGACGGTTCACGCCGCGCACGCAGACATGATCGGTCAGCCACTTCATCAGCTTCAGCCCCAGCTGCCAGCCGTAGGCCCCAAAGATCTCGCAAATCGTCGTTCCGCCGGTCTGCGCCGCGTTCACGTGCGACGCGGAGGAGGCCATTTTGGCAATGCCCCACATATAAAAGTCTGCGTTCAGATAGCCGACCTGTGAGGAAAATCGCCCGTCGGTCATCCCCGGCCAGACCTGGTGGATCAAATCGAGTCCCGGCCAGTCCTGCCCGCGTATGGCGCGGAAGAAATGCCCCGCGCCGTAACCAAGCCTTGCGTGCGCGCCGTTATCCTCGATCAGATGGCCGATGTAGCGAACGCCGTGCGCGCGGCACCAGTCGCCGATCTGCTGCGTGTAGTTTTCTGCAAAAAGCCCACTCACCACGTCCATAAAGACGTAGCGCGCAGAAACGGAAGCTTCTCCGGCGTCATACCAGAGGCACGGCAGCATTTTCGTAAAATCCCCGCCCCACCGCGCGCTCAGCGTGCGCAGAAGCTCCTTCGACCATGGCAGGACGAGCCGTTCGCGGCTGCTTTTCGTGCAGCCGCCCGTGCAGCCGGGAAGCGCCTCATACGACGCGGCGTTTCCGAAGCGCGGCTCGTCGGAGAAAAATCCGGCGATGGTTTTTCCGAACTCCGCGCCGTAGTGCGCATAATGCGCCTCGTAAACATAGTGCAGGAACGCGGCCACCGGCTCCCGCTCCAACGGGTTGAGATAGTCCCGCGTTTCCGGCTCACCACCGCTTCGCGTCTGCACCAGCAGGAACAGCCGCCAGCTTCCCTCCGGAACATCCCAGTATAAAATGCCGTCCGCGATGCGCTGCGTCAGCTCCGTCAGCGTTTCGAACGCCAGCGCGTCCCCGCCGTCTGTACGCCGCGCCGCAACGGCGGCGACGAGCTGCTCGTCTGCCTCCAGCCACGCCCCGACCCGGAAGGAGGCGTCCTTCTGCGGGCCGGCGGCATCGATGTGCCGCTCGTCCAGGTAAATTTTCAGATATTCCGGGTGCTCGTCCCGGATCTTCCCGGCGGAATAGCCGCTGGGATAGGCGCAGTCGTCAAAAAACCAGACCTGCATCCCGCGCTTTTTCGCCTCGTCCAGCAAGATATCCACGTCGCGCCACCAGCCCGGCCCCAGAAAATCCGGGTGCGGCCGGGATTCCACGACGAACGAGCCGATCCCGTTTTCGTGCATCTGCGCGACCTCCTCCCGCAGGAGCGCTTCCTCCTCGCCGTGCAGCCAAAGGAGCGGGGTCAGATAGCTGGGCGCGCGGCCCGCAAGCGCCGTTTCCAAGCAGTGTTCCATGGCGTATCCTCCGCATAAGCTTGTGTCTATTTTTTTATTTTCCGGGATGCTTCGGCGGCGCGCAAGTACAATAATTATATATTCGTATAAAAATTCACTATTTTTTCAGGCCGTTGTATTTTCCCCCCGCAGCAGATATAATGGTTCTGCGACACAAAGTCTGTTTTTTACGGAGAGTCTGCGATGCTGAAACGTTTCTATACAAAATATGTAAAGCAGAAGCTGTTTTACCGCATTCTGCTCTGCTATACGCTGATCTTCGTCGTCATGACCACCGCGCTGGCCGCGATCCTCGTGCGCGCCTATACGCAGTCCTATTTTGACGACATCGACCTGAAAACGCAGGCGCAGGTGCAGAATACGCAGAAGCTTCTGGACGAAAAGATCAACTCCGTCCAGCTTCTGTTTCAGGAGCTTTATTACTACAAGAATCCTTATGCCGGCCTGTCGGACTTCTCCGATATTTTCACGCTTCTTTCCGAGACGGAAGCGAACGCGCCCGCGCATACCCGCCTTCAGCAGCTCAAAACCATGGACAACTACTTGCAGCACTGCCTTTTCCTCGACAACGACATCGAGGATGTCTCCATGCTCAGCACGGAAAACGGCGTGTTTTACTCCGCCAGCGCCACCAGCTACCGCGCCGCCGCGTCCGCGCTGGCGCTGGATGTGCTGACCGAGCAGAGCGCCCGCTCCGATCAGGTCATCACGCTGATCCCGACGTTCCAGACCAATCCCTCGCCGCGCTCCGAGCATTCCGTTTTTTCCGTTGCCGCGCGGGTGCGCTCCACCGACCTCTCCCGGAATATCGGCGTCATGCTGGTCAACTACAACACGAACATTCTCCAGCCGTCCGCCTCCTCCGACGAGGGCTATGAGCTGATCGACATTCTGATCTTCACGGAGGACGGCAGCGTCGTTTTCGACTCTCAGGGTCTGTACGATGCAGGCGGGTATACATGGTTCTCCCGTCTTACGCCGGGCAGGACCGTGCGCTCCACCGTCACAGACGGCCTGCATATCAGCACCGTTGCCTCCACCCGGCACGGGTATGTGATCGCGGGCGTGACGCAGATCGCGCAGATGAATTCCGCGCTTCTTCCCTTCCGGGCTTTGATCCTGCTGCTGCTTGCCGTCAGCATCGGCGTCGCCGTCGCGCTGTTCTATTCGGTCATCACGCGCCTCAACGGCCGCGTGCAGATCCTGACCGATACCATCCGTCAGGTGCAGGAGGGCGACCTTGGCGCAAGAGTCCCCCTCGACGGGCACATGGACGAAATCAGTCTGATTTCTCAGAGCTTCAACAAAATGTGTGACAATCTGGACTACTACATCCGGCGCAGCAGCTCTCTGGAGCTTCAGCGCAAGGAGGCGGAGCTGAAGCAGACCTCTGCCGAGCTTTATGCGCTCCAATCGCAGATCAACCCGCACTTTCTGTATAACACGCTCGATGCCATCCGGACGCAGGCGCTCGTGCAGCGCGCGCCGGACGTTGCGGAGATGGTGCTCGTGCTGGCCACGCTTTTCCGCATCAGCATCCGCAGGGAAATGATCGTCTCCATTGCCGATGAGCTGGAATACTGTCAGTCCTACCTCAAGCTCTATGCCCTGCGCTACGGCGACCTTCTCAGCTTCGGCTTCGACGTGGATCCGCGGATACGTCCCTACAGCATCCCGAAGCTCCTTTTACAGCCGCTGATTGAAAATGCCGTTGTCCACGGCATCGACCCGCTGCGCGAGGGGAACGTCATTCAGGTGCGCGGGCGTATGGCCGGAGGCGACATCGAAATTCTGATCTGCGACAACGGCAGCGGCATGGACGAGCAGCAGCTTACTGCGCTCCGGACGGAGCTTGCGCAGCAGACCGGCCGCCCCGGCGCGCACATTGGCATATCCAACGTCAATCAGCGGATCAAGCTGATCTATGGTGAGGCCTACGGCGTGTCCATTCAGAGCACCTGCGGCGCCGGGACGGAGATCCGGGTGCAGCTCCCGGCAAGAGATGTGGAGGAAATGAAGCGTTATGTATAGTGTACTGCTTGTGGACGACGAGCCGAGTGTCCTGACCGGTCTGCGGTATGTGATCGACTGGGACGAATACGGTGTGGAGATCGCTGGCACCGCCTCCAACGGCACGCAGGCGCTGGAGCTTCTGCGGGAGCTGCCTGTTGATATCCTCATAACGGATATCCAGATGCCGCAGATGGGCGGGCTGGAGCTTCTCCAGCAGGTGCGGGCGCAGAACATGGATCTGCGCTGCATCATCCTGACCGGCTACGACGATTTCAAATATGTGAAAAAGGCCGCGCAGCTCGGCATCGAGAACTACCTTCTCAAGCCGGTCAGCCCGGAGGAGCTTTCCGAAACGCTTCTGAACACGATCACCAAGATCGAGTACCTGCGCAGCCGGAAGCTCGACCTCGCGGAGAACATCCGCGTCCTCCGCGACGGCACCTTTTACCGCTGGATCACCGGGCGCATCGGCAGCGCAGAGCTGGCCGACCGCTTCGACACGCTTGGCTTTACGCCGGACGGCAGCGGCTATACCGTCATGCTGCTTCGGATGGCCGGAGAACGTGAGCGGACGGACGCCGCCTGCCGCCGCAGGCTCACGGACATCATCGCTGCCGGCATCCCGGAGGGGATGCACATCCCCGGCTTCTTTGATTTTTCCGACAATTTCGTCCTGCTCGTTCCGAACCGGAACGCCGGACAGTTTCTCCCTCACCTCCGCCGCATCGTCTCCGAGGCGCAGTCACGGCTCTCCTGCGACGTTTTTGCCTTTGCCGGTACGCCGGAGAAAGCGCTTCTCGACGTACACCGGAGCTACGCGGCGGCGCAGCGCGTTCTGGATTATGCGCTCATCTCCGCGCCCGGCTCCGTGATCTGCTATTCGGAAACGCTTGCGCACACCTCTGCCGCGTCGTTTCCGCTTCCGGACTATGCAAAGCTTGAACGGCTGCTGGGCGCCAGAGAATTTGACGAGGCCGACGCTCTCATCGGCCGCTACTATGAGCTTCTGTCCGGTGCGTCCGGCATGACGCCCGCCGACGTGCGCGACCAGTCCGTAGAGCTGCTCTATCACATTATCAGCGCCTTCCGCGCGCTTTCTGTTGATCTGAGCGCCGTTTCCAAACAGGAAAGCGGCCTTTACGAGCGCATTCTCTCCTTTTCCAGCATCCGGGAGCTTTCCGCGTGGATGCGCGGCTTCCTTTCCTCGCTGGTCGAGGCGCTGGAAGCGCGGTCAAGCCAGTTCACGCCATGCGTCGCCTACGCCGTGGAATACGTCAAGCGGGAATACGCGCGCGACATTTCTCTGAAAACGCTTTCCAATCTGCTCAATATCAGCGCAGCCTATCTCGGCCAGCTTTTCAAGAACGAGACCGGCGAACTGTTTTCCAACTATCTCAACAAGCTGCGCATCGAGCGCTCCAAGGCGCTGCTTCGGGACACCTCGCTGACGCTGAATGAGATTGCGCAGCAGGTTGGCTACGCAAACGCGTCCTATTTCTACAACATCTTCAAAAAATACACCAACAAGACGCCCTCTCAGTACCGGAAAACGCGGTGACCGAGACGGCGTGCAGAGTATGGAGGATCGACCGAATGGATTTTCAACTTGGCTGCAACTACTGGGCCTCGCACGCAGGCGTATACATGTGGAGAAATTGGGATCGCGCCGTCGTCGAGGCCGATCTTGCGCGGCTCTCCCGGTGCGGGGTGAATGTCCTGCGCGCATTTCCGCTCTGGCCGGATTTCCAGCCGCTCACGCGGCTGCTTTCAAACGGCGGAAGTGAGCTTCGCCGCGGAGACACGCCGCTCGACCGGACTACGCCGGAGGGGCTGGCGGGCGTCGATGCGCAGATGATGCACCGGTTCGAGGAGCTTCTTTCCATCGCCGAGCAGCACCGTATGTGTCTGATCGTACCGCTCATCACCGGCTGGATGAGCGGCCGGATGTTCTATCCCCCGGCGTTCGAGGCCCGCAACCCGATCACCGACTATGAAACGGTCAAATGGGAGATCCGCTTCGTCAAATATTTCGTCCGCCGCTTCAAGGACTACCGCTGCATTCTCGCGTGGGAGCCGGGCAATGAAACGAACGTCATGAGCTTCTGCGACGACGGCTGGAAGCAGGGCGACTACTGGGTCTGGCTCAGCCACATCGTCCACGCCATCCGAAGCGAGGACCCCACCCGCCCCGTCTACGCCGGAATGCACGGGCTGAGCCTCCATGGCGAGAGCGGCGCGGCAATCGCCGAGGTCGGCGAGCTGTGCGATATGCTCACGGTGCATCCCTACCCGCCCTTCGTCCCGCACTGCTCCGTGGACGGTCTGGACAGCAGACGGGCCATGCTCCACGGGACGGCGGAGGCGCTTTACTATGCGGATATCAGCGGCAGGCCCTGCCTCTGCGAGGAGATCGGCACGCTCGGAAGCAGCCTCGGCGACGAGGAGACCGCCGCCCGGTATTTGCGCGCCAATCTGTACGCGCTCTGGAGCCACGGCTCCGCCGGTCTGCTCTGGTGGTGCGCCTGCGACCAGACGGAGTTAGACTATCCGCCGTATGACTGGTGCGCGTGCGAGCGTGAGCTTGGTCTTTTGCGCGCGGACGGCAGCTTGAAGCCCGTCGCGGCGGAAATGCAGGCATTCCGCGAATTTCTGCGCACACAGCCTCCGCTGACGCCGCATCAGCGCGACGCCGTCTGCATTCTTTCCAGGAGTCAGGACAATTGGGCCGCCGCCTACTCGACGCAGCTCCTGTGCAAGCAGGCCGGGCTGGACGTGCGCTTTACCGACGGCGAGGATCCGCTTCCCGATTCGCCCATTTACCTTCTGCCCTCGCTTACCGGCGACGCGATCCCGAAGCGCACATGGCGCAGTCTGACGGAACGCGCCAAAGGCGGCGCGCTCGTATACGTTTCCTGGCAGGACGCCGCCCTGTCGTCCTTCGAGGCGATCACCGGGCTGCGCGTTCAAAGCAACGCCATGCGGGCGGAGGCGCAGACGCAGGTCGATTTTCCGGAGATGGCGCTTCGGCTCACGCTTTCCGGCCCGCGCCGCCTCGCTCTGCTGCCGCTGCCGGAGACGCGCGTGCTCGGTACGGAGCCGGACGGGAATCCGGCGTTCGCCTTCCATCCCTACGGGAAGGGCGGCTTCTATTTTCTGTCCTTCCCGCTCGAAACGGTGCTTGCCGACCAGCCCCGCGCCTTTGAGGGCACGGCGTACTACCGGCTCTATCAGCACATGTTCTCCGCGCATACGGATCGGAAGGTCACGGCGCGCTCCTCGCCGGAGCTTCTGTTGACCGAGCATCCGGTCAGTGCCTCCGTCTCGACCGTCATTGCCCTGAACTACGGGCCGGAAACGCGCCATACGCTGACGCTCCGCCCCGGCTGGCAGCTCGGGCAGATCGTCTGCGGCCATGTGACGGAGCCATCCCCCGGCACGCTCTGCATGGAAGCGGAGCCGCTCAGCCTTTGCCGCTTCACCGTCAAGGCGGACGGCTGAGCCGCATTTTCCGACATCCAGAGATATCCACCGGGCCTCGCCGTAAGGTGAGGCCCGGTCTTTCCATATATCAGGCTTTTGCACAAATTTCACCGCACTTTTTCTAATTTTTTAGATATATCAAAAAATTGTTGACTTGTCCGCGCTCTCTGCGTTTCTTAGAATGATACAAGAGCCATTGTGTAAAACGAAACGATTTCGGGAGGAGGGATGTGCAGACAGCCATCGCAGCTACCGTGCAGAAACCAGAAAACAGGATGCAAAGGAGAGGAAAATGACATGAAAAAGGCTTTCAAATGGCTTGCAGCCCTGTGCGCCGTTCTGGCCGTCGCCGCCGCGTTCACATTCGGCGCAGGCCGCGCAGCCGCCGCAGGCAGCAAGCTGGATCTCAGCAAAATGCAGATCGTCCTTCCCGCCGAAGCAACTGCCGTCGAGCAGAGCGCGGCGGCGGAGCTGAACGTCTATCTGGAAAAAATGACGGGCAGCACGCTGCCCATCGTCCCGGAGGGACAGAGCATCTCTGGAAAGGCCGTCTACATCGGCGCCACGCAGTTCGCCGCCGGCAACGCCGTCGCCTATCCGACGGACGGCGACGAATTCGGCGAGGGCTGGGCCATCCGGGCCGTGGACGGAAACCTTGTTTTGACCGGCGCGCCGACGCGCGGCGTCCTGTACGCGGTGTACCACCTGCTGGAGGACGGCCTCGGCGTGCGCTGGTGGACACCGTGGGATGAGGACATCCCCACCGGCGGCAGCGCCGAGGGCGCCGCGGATTATAATGACAGCGGCGTACCGGCCTTTGAATACCGCGACGTTTTTATCGGCGTAGAAAACAAGGACTCCCTGTACTTTGTCCGCAACCGCGTCAACGGCTTCACCGTAAACGCCTCCGCGGCCTACGGCGGCGAGGAGGATTACGGCTATCCCGCGCACACCCATACCTTCAACCGCTATTTCCCGCCCTATTACGGCACTGCGGACATGAGCCGTGCGTTCGAGGAGTACATGAATCCGACACATGAAAACTATTTTGAGACCCATCCGGAGTGGTTCGCGCTGAAAAACGGCGAACGCATCCCGAACGGCCAGCTCTGCTTGACGAACGTGAAGGAAGTGTTCAAGCAGAAACTGCTCCAGTCCATCGAATACAGCTACGCCGAAGCGGACGCAGAGGGCCGCGCACGGCCCCGTTATTTCTCGGTCGTGCCGAACGACTCCGACGGCTTCTGCGAGTGCGAGAGCTGCACCGCCGTGCGCAGCGAATACGGCCTTGCGGGCGAGCTTCTGCTGTTCGTCAACGACATGGCCGCAGCGGTCAAGACGCAGTACCCCGAGGTTCTGATCGAAATGCCCGCCTACTGGCACTATATCGACGCGCCGGAAAAGGTCGTTCCGGCGGATAACGTCGAGGTCCGCTTTGCCGCCAACGCAACGGATCTTCTCCATGATCTGAATCACGCGAACAACGCCCACACGCTGGAGCAGCTGCAAAAATGGGCCGCGCTCTGCGGCGCCTCCGCAGACAAGGGCTATGAAAACCGACTCTATTTCTGGCAATATGTCGTCAACTATAATAACAACGGCATCTTCCCCAGCATGTATCACTATGGAAACGACTTCACGCTCTGCCAAAACGCCGGTGTGGACGGCTGGTTCGCAGAGCAGGAATCCTGCATCAACACAGATTTCTGGGATATGAAGCTCTGGCTCATCACCAAGCAGATGGAAAACCCGGTCTCCGGCAGCGAATATCAAGCTCTGATGGACGAGTTCCTGAACGGCTATTATGGCGCGGCAGGCCCGTATGTGAAGCAGTATCTGGACTATATGCACGAAAAGGCGGAGGCCTATGACGGTGCCCAGAACTTCGGCACGCACATCATCGGCGCGGAATGGCTGCATGTTCAGGACATTCTTGCCGGAGAGGGCTTCTTTGACGCCGCCTTCGAGGCCGCAGGCTCGAATGAAACGCTGCTGCGCCGTCTGCGCGCAGCCCGGAGCGGCTTTGACCGCGTGGTCATTGAAAACTTCGCCCGTTGGACCTCGGAAGCGCTCGAAGCGGAGCTGGATCTCCCCTTCAGCCGTCAGGAGGTCGGCAAGCGCCTGTACGCCGAGCTTTCCGAGCAGGTCGCGCTGCGCGGAGACTATGACGGCGAGGGTGCGAAGCTCCTCCAGCGCTACAGCGGCTATTCTGACACGCGCCTTGCGCTCCCAGAGGCTCTGGAGGGCATCGATCCCGTACACGTTTATGACTTTACCAGCGCCGACTTCACGCCGGCCTACGGCGATCCGGTCGTAGAGGATGCCGCGTCCCTGACCGGAAGCGCCGTCGCCTACAGCTATGAAAAGACGGGCAGCTCCGCGCGTCTCTTCTCCGGCAGCGCCTCCCTTCCCATCTACATCTACTCCGAGGGCATCACACAAGCGCTTGTCGGCTCCATCCCCGCCAGTGAGCTTGCGGAAAACTCCGGCAAGGGCTATCAGCTCTACGAATTCGAGTTCACCATGCCGAGCCTTCCGTCGGACGCGGGCGCGCTTTCCCGTTCGTATGCCTTTGTCTTTGACGATTGGGGCCTGCAAAACCGTCCCTTCCTCGGTGCGCTCCAGCATTTGCAGGGCAAAACGGCAAAATTCTACCTGTCCATGCGGATCATGGGCGACGTGACCGGCGCAGATCCGGACAACCTGCCCGTGTACTACGTTGACCGCATGATCGTCACCGAGTCCTGCAATGTCTATGCCATCCGCTACACCTCCAACGGCGACGGCACCAAGAGCGGCGTCTGCCCGGTCTGCGGCAAGACCGTGACCGTATCGGAGCGGGAGCCGGGCGCGCTTCCCGCCGCATTTGACGGGATCGATCCGTCGCACATCTACGACTATAAGCCCGACAAGTTCAACCTTGCCTACGGCACCATGTACGCCGATCATTTTGTAAAGGACGAGGCGGCCAGCAGCGGCCGCGCCGCCGTACTGAGCGCCGAGCTTCGGGAGGCAGACAACAACCACGCGCTCCGTCTGCGCGGCGACGCCAACCGGCTTCCGCTGAATGTCGTCGGCATGAGCGGCAGCATTCATGAGGTCGCATTCCTGACGGCGGACGACGTGATCGCCGACGGGGCGTACCACCTCTATAAATTCGAGAACGTCGTTCCCATCCGGGAGGACAGCAATAAGTTCCTGTACATTTTCGACGACTGGGGCTTCCAGATCCCACTGCTTCCCGCCGATCTTGCGCACATGAAGGGCAAGCCCGTTGATCTCTACCTTTCCATGAAGGTCACCGGCGACGTGTCCTGCGAGGATGCGGAAAACTATCCGGTCTATTCGATCGACCGCGTGGTCGCAGTCGAGCGCTGCGAAAGCTTCGTGGAGGACTACCCGACGGAGATTCCCGCGACCTGTATGAAAAATGCCGCCAGAAGCGGCGTCTGCACCAAATGCAGCGCGGCTGTGACCGTGGAGATCCCGGACAGCACCGTCGATCACGTCTTTACCAGCTACGCTCCGAACGAGGAGCAGCCCTGCACCGTCATCGCATACTGCGATTTCGGCTGCGGTACGGCAAGCATTCTTGTGGATAAGTCCGGTCTGAACGAGGCCATCTCCGCTGCGGAGGCGCTGACGCAGGCGGATTACACCGCCGAGAGCTGGGCCGCGCTGGAAACGGCTCTGTCCGCAGCCAGAGCCGCCGCCGAAAAGAACGACGCCAGTGCAGAGGAGGTCTTTGCAGCGCTTTCCGATCTTCAGGCAGCCATGGACGCGCTGAAAAAGCCCGCTTCCGAAAAGCCCTCCGGCCCCTCCTATCCCGACCCGTCCGCGCCCTCGATCATCCGCCCCTCGACGGACACGAAGCGCTTCCCGTTTACGGACGTTGCATCCGGCGACTGGTTCTATTCCAGCGTCCGGCTGGCATGGGAAAACCGTCTGATCGACGGCACGCAGGAGGATCGCTTCTCGCCCAGAGAGACACTGACCGTGGCGCAGGCGATCAAGCTGGCCGCCGCACTGCACCAGCTGAATGAGGACGGGAAGGTCACTCTGGAAAACGGCGCGTCGTTCTGGTACAGCAGCTATGTGGACTACGCCGTCGCGGAGGGGATCGTTGACGCCGACTACGCCGGTTATACGGCGGCGCAGATGAATGCGCCCGTCTCTCGCGCGGAGTTCGTCCATATTCTCTACGGCTCCATGCCCGCCGACAGCTACACCGCCCGGAACAGCGTTGCGGGCAACGCCATTCCCGATGTAAAGACCGGCGACGCCTATGCCGCCGAGATCTACGCCTTCTACCGCGCCGGTATCCTGACCGGCTCCGATCAAAACGGTACGTTCCGTCCCGCGTCGAGCATCCAGCGCTGCGAGGTTGCAGCGATCCTTGTCCGTATGTTCACGGAAGCAGAACGTGTCTCTATCACGCTGAACTGACGCGAACGACCGATCATTCTATCGCAAAGCGGCAGGCCCATCCGGGCCTGCCGTTTGTATTCCTTCTGCCGCTCAAATCCTTCGGGAGCGGCTCGACGCAGCGCATATCGAGTCCTGCAGGGATGTGATGCCGTGCCGTCTGCCAAATCGGGATTGACAACGATATCCCTTCGTAGTATAATATTTGATATACATTTTGCAATATGTATCGAATATTTCGTTTCACGCTGAAAGGGTACAGGCAATGGCTCCGAAGAACAAATTCACAAAAGAAGAAATGGCCGAGGCGGCGGTTCGCGTTGTGCGGGCAAAGGGCATCGACGGTTTGACCGCAAAAACGCTGGCAGACGAACTCGGCACCTCTACCCAGCCGGTCTTTACCGCCTTTGGCTCGATGGATGCCGTCAAGCAGGAGGTCTATGCCACAGCTGTGCGCGTGTACGATGCTTACACGGACGCGGGTCTGCATGAAAAGGTTCCCTTCTTTGGCGTCGGAATGCAGTATATCCGGTTCGCACGGGAAGAGCCGGAGCTTTATCGCTTCCTGTTCTTAACGCGGACACAGGACCCGAAATGCAGCGCCATGAAGTCCATGCTGCATTTGCAGGAGCTTGTCCGGCCCACGCTGATGCGCATTTACCACATCACTGCCGAAGAAGCGGACGTCTATTTCCGGGATCTGTGGTTCGTGGTGCATAGCCTGTCCACGCTGATCGTGGTCGGCGACTGCCCCTACTCCGACCGGGAGATCGGGGAGATCCTGACGGGTTTCAGCGTCAGCATCTGCAAGTCCATCAAGGAAATTCCCGGCTTTGCGGAAGGCAGCTTTGACCGCGACGCCGCGTTTCGTTCTCTGATCTCCAGGGAAAGCGGAGGGATCTGATTTGACGGAAATAGAAAACGCCAAAACAGACTGGCTATGCTGCCCCAAGTGCGGCGGCAAAACACGCACGCAGCTGCGGCCGCACACGGTATTGGAGGACTTTCCCCTCTTCTGCCCGAAATGCAAATATGCCTGCGTGATCCGTTTCAAAAACGGTAAAACAGAAGAAATCAAAATGCCAGACGCTTAGACGCAGTGCGTTCCGATCAAATCGGGTCGTACTGCGTCCTTTACTTTCAAATTCGATCAAGAAAGGAAACATTTGATATGAAACAGACAGCCTTTGAAATTGTCCGCGCACAGGCAGAGGATGCCGCCGCTCTGCTGGAATATCTGAAAATCATCGGCGGAGAAACGAATAATCTCAGCTTCGGCCCGGAGGGCGTACCGCTGACTGTGGAAGCCGAGCAGTCCTATCTTGCCATGCAGGCGCAGTCGCACGACCATATCCAGCTGCTCGCTAAGGTTAACGGCGAGATCATCGGCACCGCCAGCCTCAATCGCAAGCCAAATCGCATGAACCACCGCGCGGAATTCGGCATCAGCCTGAAAAAAGCATGGTGGGGCTGCGGCGCGGCCTCCGCTCTGGCCGAGGGCGTGCTTGCCTTCGCAAGAGAGACCGGGGTGCAGCAGGTCGATCTTGAGGTGCGCAGCGACAACAAACGCGCGATTGCGCTGTATGAACGGCTCGGCTTTCGAAAGTTGTGTACGTTCCCTGATTTCTTCAATATCAACGGAGAGCTGATCGATTTTGACTTTATGATTCTTTCCCTCAGCCCTGCCGCGCAAAGTGCTGTCGAAAACGAAGCCCCCTGAGATTTGTACAGAGGAGGAAGCCGTATGAATCCGCTGATTGCCTGCTGCGGGCTGGACTGCGAAGCCTGTGACGCCAGGATCGCAACAATTACAAACGACAACGCCCTGCGCGAGAAAACCGCCGCGCTCTGGTCAAAGCTCAATGGCGTGACGATCACGCCGGACATGATGAACTGCGCCGGCTGCCGCGCAGAGGGCGCAAAAACGCCTTTCTGCGACAGCCTCTGCCCTATCCATAACTGCGTCCGGGAGAAGCGCTTGGAGACCTGCGCCGACTGCGCGCAGATGGACGGCTGCCCGACGCTGGGGCGCATTACTGCAAATACCCTGTCCGCTCTGGAAAATCTGAAGCGGCTCCGTTCGTTGGAGCGGACCGGCAGCGAAGCGGCGGAAGCTGCTGCGGGCATGACGCTGCTCGGGATTCTATAATCGGTCAAAGGACTTACAGATGAAAATTCTCTTATTGAACGGAAGCCCGAAAAAAAGAGAAAAGCGATACCATGCACATTGCACATTACCCGCGCGTTTCTGGACGGCATGAAGGAAACTGCCGCGCAGGAAATCCATCCGATCAATGTGACGGATAGACATATCGAGTTCTGCCGCGGCTGCTTTGCCTGCAAATATAACGGCGGGCACTGCGTCATTGACCATGATATGCGGGAGATTCTGGAGCAGATGCTTGCGAGCGACCTGCTGTTCAGCTTCCCGCTCTACTGCTATGGGATGCCCGCAGGGCTGAAAAACCTCATTGACCGAACGCTCCCCCTGTCCTCTATGGCGATGGCAGAGGTGAACGGACGTTACGTCCATGTCGGCCAGCAGGACTATTCCCATCTGCGGTATCTGATGATCTGCGGCTGCGGATTTCCGAACAGCAGGCGCAACTTTGAACCGGCGGTACGGCAGTTTGAGCTGTCGTTCCCCAATAACCACACGATCCTGACCGTACCGGAAAGCCCCATGTTCAATGCACCGGAGGCAGCCGTTGTGACGGTTCCCCGGCTGGAGCTGGTGAAGCAGGCCGGGCGGCAGTATGCAGAAACCGGCAAAATTGACGCGGCGCTTCTGGCGGAAATCGGCTCTCCCATGATTCCGGAGGAAACCTACGCCAGAATTGTCAACGGAAATGTGTAAGAAAGGCTGATTCCATGAAAAGATATATTGCTCTGCTGCGCGGCGTCAATATCAGCGGCAAAAACAGGGTGCCGATGGCCGAATTGAAGAAGTGCTTTGAGGCGCTTGGCTTTACGGAGGTCAAGACCTGTCTGAACAGCGGCAATGTGGTCTTTTCCGGCGAAGAAACGGGTGTGGCGGAGCTGACCGCCCAGCTCGAGCGCATGATCCGGCGTCAGTTTGGGTTGGATATCCCCATTTTTGTCCTCTTGCAGGAGGATCTTGCGGACATCCTGCGTCACGCGCCGGATTGGTGGGGCACGGAGAATCAGGAGATCTACGACAATCTCATTTTCATCCTGCCGCCCGCCGCCTTCTCAGACGTCTATCGTGAAATCGGCGAACCGAAAGAGGGCTTGGAGCAGATACAGGAATATCGGATGGCTGTGTTCTGGTCGTTCAGCCGGAAGGATTATCAAAAGACGAACTGGTGGCCCAGAACGGCCAGCGCTCCCATCGGCGGCCGCTTGACGATCCGGACGGCAAACACCGTTCGCAGGATCGCCGAAATGTAACCCCAGCTCCGGCGGCCGCGGTGCGGAGCATTCGTGGAAGGAACAAAAGCCTCAAAAGCTGCCGTTTTTCCAGAAAAAGAATACTTTCCGGTGTTTTCGCATCCGTGCGGAGACACCTTTTTTCTTTTTTGGCACAGCTTTGCAGTTCCATTTAGGCTGATTGGCAAGAAATATTTTTCATTTGGTATTGACATTTCAAAACTAGTGAATATAATACAGTAGTGTAAGGACGAGATATGAAAGGAGCTGCACATGAACACACAATATAAAAAGGGTGTGCTGGAGCTGTGCGTGCTGGCGCTGCTGCACAAGCGCGACTGCTACGGATATGAGATCTCGGATTTTCTTTCTCAGCACATTGATATTGCGGACGGTACGGTCTATCCGATCCTGCGAAAGCTGAAAGCGGACGGCCTGCTCACGACCTATCTGCAAGAGGAAAGCGGCGGGCCGCCGCGCAAATACTACAAGCTCACGGAGCTTGGCCGCGAAACGTATCAGAACGACCGTGCGGAATATCTGAGCTTCGCGCAGTCTGTCAGAAGATTATTGGAGGATGAGAGAAATGACGAAGAATGAATTCATGACGCGGCTCATGAATGAGCTGCACAGGAGAAATGTTGCGGACGCCGCCAAGGTGGCCGAGGAATACGAACAGCATTTTACCTTTAAGCTGGCGGACGGATATTCCGAAGAAGAGATCGCCGCCTAGCTCGGCGCGCCGGAGGAGATGGCCGCGCAGTTTGCGGATGTGCCGCAGACAGGAGCCAAGCGCTCCGCCGTTCTGACGTGGCTCTGGCTGGTATGGGCCGATCTGTTCTTCGGTGTCTTTGCCGCTTTGCTGCTGGCGTTCGGCACGGTGCTGGCTGCGTGCGTACTGAGCTTTGGTCTGACGGGCGTGTGCCTGATCGGCAATCTCAGGACGCTGCCGTATATCATGCTGCCGGAAATGCCGTACTGGTGCGGCGCGATTCTTGGGCTGAGCCTGCTGGCGCTTTGTGTGCTGTCCGTGATCGCCTGTATCTGGTACTTTGCGTTCTGCCGTCAGCTTTTCCGCTCCTATGGCCGTTTCCATCAGAACACGCTGGCACAGAGCCGCGGCGGCGCTGTTCTGCCCTCGCTGCCCATTGTTCCGCAGTTTGCTCCGAAGAAAAAGCGCCGTCTGCGCACCATGGCGCTGATATCTCTGCTCCTGTTCGCGGTCTGTTTTGTGCTTGGCTACGCGGCCTGCACCCTGTCCGCCGGAAGCTTCCAGTTCTGGCATGTCTGGCGCTGGTTTCAGAATTGAGGTGATGCCTCCATGTACGGTCTGAACGCAGTCGCGCTCGTTTTCTTCGGCTGCATCAATGTGCTGGCGTATCAGCTCTGCAAATGCCCTGAAAAAGCGCGCCGAAGGGTCGTGCTTCGTCTGTGCGCAGTGCTTCTGCTTGGAAATCTGCTGCGCTATTGCGTGGTGTATCCGTTTCTCAAAGGCGTTGTGATGCTTCCCGTGGAGTTCTCCACCGTCGCCTACTTCGCCGTTCCCACGATCCTGCTGACATCGAAAAAGTGGCTGCACAGCTGGGCGGCATATTTCGGTCTGATGGCAGGCTTCTTCTACTACATGGCAATGATCGCAGCCGGAGGCATGATCTACGCGGCATATCCGCCGGTTGACATCTACATCTCAATGTTCTGCCACGGCAGCATTTATTTCTGCGGCTTCGTGACCATCGGCACGGAAGTTTGCAGCGCAAAGGACGCGCCGAAGCTGGCGCTGGGCGTTGTGCTGGTGGCAGTCCGCGCCGCAGTTCTCCGCCCGTATGTCGCTGACAGCAGCCGGCTTCTGATTTACATTCTGCTGGATGCTGTCGCTGTCAAGAGGATTCTACCGGAAAGCACATGGGCAGTCGCCCTGCCGGTCTATTACCTCGCCGTTACGGCGTTCGTGCTGCTGACCATCCGCGGCTTCTTCCGCAGAAATCAGAAGCAGTATCACAGATTTTCCACTGCGCTTACAGCAGGCTCTCAGTAACGCGATATTTCTCATTTCTGAAACAGGCATGACTTCGGTCATGCCTGTTTCGCTTTTACGGGCATACCGCCCGCAGACTTTCCCTCCGCTTCCGGCACTTATTGCAGAGCAGACCCGGCCTGCATACCCTATCCGCCGGCGGAATTCCCGCCGCCGTTTTTGTCCCCGGGCGGAAAATTGACAACCAGATGCAAAAAAGGGCAAGCGCAGTGAATGACCGCAGGCAAAAACACTGGTAGAATAGAATAAGAAATTGAGGCGGGAGCGGTGCTGATTTGTGCAGGTTTCCAACCCCGCCGGAGCGAGAATGGAGGAGGTCCCATGGTGCGGACAAAAAAACAGAGGCTCGCGTCCGATCTGCGGACATCCGGCAGATTCAGCCGGATGAAGAAAACGCTGGTGCTGCTGTCAATGGTCGCGCCGGGCGCAATCTGGCTTCTGCTGCTGCGGTATCTGCCGATGGGCGGCATTATCCTTGCCTTCAAGAACTACAAGATCTACCCGCAGGATCCGACCTTCCTCAACAACCTCATTCACAGCAAATGGGTCGGGCTGGACAATTTCAAGTTCCTGTTCACCACCAATGACTCCTGGATTATGATCCGCAACACGCTGGCATACAATATTGTGTTTATCCTGCTCGGCGTTCTGATCCCGGTGACGTTCGCCATCATGATGAGCGAGCTTTCCCGGAAATTCGTCGCCAAGACCTATCAGACGCTGATGTTCTTCCCCTACTTCCTGTCGTGGGTCGTGGTCAGCTACTTCCTCAACGCCTTCATCGACGCGCAGTACGGCCTGATTCCGATGGCCCAGCGCGCCGCCGGAGAAACGCCCCTTTCCTGGTACACAACGACCGGCCCGTGGCCGTATATCATCGTGTTCTCAAATCTCTGGAAAAACGTCGGCTACTCCACTGTCCTGTATCTCGCGGCCATCACCGGCATCGACCAGACACAATATGAAGCCGCCGCAATCGACGGCGCGAGCAAATGGCAGCAGATCCTGCATGTGACGCTCCCGAATCTGCGTACCATGATCGCCATTTTGTTCATCCTGAACGTCGGCAAGATCTTCAACGCGGACTTCGGCCTGTTCTGGAACGTTCCGATGCAGAACGGCGCGCTGTTCTCGGTCACGCAGGTCGTCGATACCTATATCTACCGCGTTCTCATGAACACCGGCAACATCGGTCAGAGCACGGCGGCGGGTCTCCTGCAAAACGTGGTCGGCTTCGTCTGCATTCTCGGCGCGAACGCGCTGGTCAAGCGGATCGATTCCGACAGCACGCTGTTCTGATGAGGTGCGGATATGTCTAAAACGAAAAATCACCGTCTGAATTCCGTCAGCACCGGCGCAGAGGCGGTCATGCATGTGATTCTGGCGCTGTTCAGCCTGTGCTGCATCATTCCCTTTATCTTTGTCGTCATCATCTCCTTCTCGTCGGAGGAATCCATCCGCACCATCGGCTATTCCTTCTGGCCCATGGTGTGGAGCACCGACACCTACGCCTACGCCTTCCAGAAGCTTCCTCAGATCTGGCGTTCGTTCTTCAACAGCATCCTGATTACCGGCATCGGAACGATTCTCAGCACGCTTATCTGCGTCCTGTATTCCTACGCGCTCTATCGTCCGGATTTCAAATTTCGCGGCTTCTTCAACTTTTTCAGCTTCTTCGTCATGCTCTTCGGCGGCGGCCTTGTACCGACGTACATCATCTCCAAGCAGGTGCTGGGCCTGAGCGAGAACTACGCGGCACTGATCGTGCCGCTACTGGTAAGCCCGTTCAACATCATCGTCATGCGGACCTTCTTCAAAAGCTCCGTTCCGCTGGAGCTGATCGAGGCGGCAACCATCGACGGAAGCGGCGAGTATTCCACGCTTTTCCGCATCGTCCTGCCCATTGCCAAGCCCGGCATCGCCACCATCGCGCTGCTCAACGCGCTGGCTTACTGGAACGACTGGTTCCAATCGCTGCTCTACATCCGGCAGAACAAGGTGCTCCAGCCGCTTCAGGCGCTTCTGATGGAGCTTCAGAACAATGTCGAGTACCTCAACCGCATGATGGGCCAGATGGGCACGGCCGCCATTATGGAAGCCTCCCGCGCACCCACGCAGACGCTGCGGATGGCGCTGGTCGTCATGATCGTCGTGCCGATTGCCTGCGCCTATCCCTTCTTCCAGCGCTACATCGTCGCGGGCCTCACAATCGGCTCCGTCAAGGGCTGAATCAGCGAAAGCTGTTTTGGTATAAATTGAATTGAAAAATGAAAAATGGAGGAAAACAGAAATGAAAAAAGTTCTTGCACTGCTTCTGGCTCTCGTCATGGTGCTGGGCATGGCTGCCTGCGCATCCACGGGAAAGCCCACTTCGGCAGGCTCTGACGCAGAGCCTGTCACCATCAAGATCTGGTTCCACGGCAGCAACGTGACCCCCGAGGCTTCCGAGAAGGTCATGGCCGCGCTCAACCCGTACCTCATTGAGAAGATCGGCGTTCAGCTTGATCCGATCTGGGGCACCTGGGGCGATTTCGACACCAGCACCGTCACGGCTCTGGCCGGCGGCGACGACGTCGATATCTACTTCACCTGCAACTGGTCTGCCGACGAGTACAACAAGTACGCCCGCGACGGCTACTGGGTCAAGCTCGACGACATGCTGGAAAAGGACGCTCCCGAGCTGCTCAAGACCATCCCGGAGGGCATCTGGGACTGCGCCAAGACCAACGGCTCCAGCGGCATGGGCATCTACGCCGTTCCCGGCCTGAAGGACACCGCGACCCAGAACTGCTGGGATGTCAACGGCACGCTGCTGGCAGAGCTTGGCTACGATGTTGACGCTGTCTGCGCAGCCGGACTCGACTACTACTCCGACGAATACGAGGAAATGCTCCAGAAGGCCAAGGACGCCAAGGGCGGCGACTTCTATCCCCTGCTCATCGAGCCGGCAGTCCTCGAGCGTCTCGTGACCCATACCTCCATCGTGACCGGCGACCTCAACGGCGGCAACGTCCTGTCCTACTACTATGACGCCGAGCATCCCTCCAAGGACATCGGCAGCACCATCGTCAACAAGTTCGCCACCGACGAATTCAAGAAGTTCGCCGACCGCACCTACTACTACGCACAGAAGGGCTTCATCTCCCCGAGCTGCCAGTCTGTTGCGACCGCGAACGACTACCGCACCGCCTGCCAGTCCACCGGCGACTACCTGTTCTGCACCCAGTCCTACGCCTTCGGCTGCGAGCTGGACTTCTCCAAGGCCAGAGGCATTGACGTGCGCATGGTTCCGGCGACCGCCGCTTACATGGACTGCACCTCCGGTCAGGGCGCGATGATGGCCATTTCCTCCACCTCCAAGAATCCGGATAAGGCCCTCCAGTTTCTGAATCTCCTGAACACCGACCCGACCGTCATGACTTATGTCAACTACGGTGTGGAAGGCTTCACCTACAACAAGAACTCCGACGGCACCATCAGCTTCATCGACGACGCCCGCGCAACCTACACCCCGTGGACGAACGGCGTCGGCAACGTCCGTATTCTCCCGCCGACCAAGGATCAGGGCGCGGACTTCTGGACCCGCTTCTCCGCTTACTATAACGCGGCGGAAACGCTTCCCTACGGCGGCTTCATCTTCGACTCCTCCGTCTGCGAGACCGAGGCAGCCGCTCTGGCAAACGTCTGGGCCGAGTACGCCTTCAACCTGATGAGCGGCGCGGTCAACCCCGATGAGGTTCTGCCGGACTTCCTCGCAAAGCTTCAGGAGGCCGGTATCGACACCTTCGTGGACGCTGCCAACCAGCAGATGAACGATTACCTCGCAAAATGATCTGAAATATCCCCCGCAATACGAAATGCCAGCCGCCCTTTTGGGTGGCTGGCATTTTGTATGTACCCGAAAAATCACAGGCGCTTCGCCATCTGCTCCGGCAGGACCTCTCCGCACAGCTCCGCGTAGGCCGCGCTGCGCTGCAAAAAGCGCCGCGCCTCCGGCAATGCGTCCAGCTGCGTGAGCAACACGAGCAGCTCCTGCCCGGCCCCGAAGGTCTCACGCACGAAGCGCATCGCGTTTTCCAGATGCGCCGCGATCGTCTGTCCGCGCTTTTCCAGCTCCGCTGCGCGGACATTCTTTTCCTCCGTCAGCGCGGACAGCTCCTGCGCATCGTCGAGCCGCGCGTGGACGCAGGCGGAAAAGCGCCGCTCCGCCGCCTCTTCCTCCGCGGATAGAGCGCCGCACTCCTTGCGGATCTGCACGGCGCGTTCCCTTCGGTCAAGGTTCCCGC
>ENA-ORNK01001235-ORNK01001235.1-human-gut-metagenome-genome-assembly--contig:-NODE-1235-length-21951-cov-5.831750_pt1 | contig 21951 bp, 17 predicted proteins | sample MGYA00242115_ERZ509022 | MGnify/ENA primary metagenome ERZ509022 (study PRJEB26280, sample SAMEA2338690) | human gut metagenome | biome: human gut; feature: human-associated habitat; material: faeces...
TAAGACATCGCCCTTTCACGGCGGTAACACGGGTTCGATTCCCGTCGGAGTCATTTAATAATATGGCGCGATAGCCAAGTGGTAAGGCACGGGTCTGCAACACCCTTATCACCGGTTCAAATCCGGTTCGCGCCTCTTAAGGATTTCTGCTTTGCAGAAATCCTTTTTTGTTGTATATTTTGTCGTATAGAAACGAAGTTCCTATTCAACAAAAAATGCTACGCAAGAATCATATTGCGGTGAAATGGAATTATGTTACTTATAGGAATCGCCGCAGGGAAGTACAAAGGAGTTTATCGAGATGAAAAGAAGCTATCATGGTCAGATGTCAGAATCTTTTGTTGTCGGAATTTTGCTTTGTTTGTGTGGCGGATTTCAAGATGCGTACACCTACGTTTGTCGGGATAAGGTATTTGCAAATGCGCAGACCGGCAATATCGTGTTGCTGGGAAATCATCTTGCACAGATGGATTGGAGTGGAGCAGTTCGGTACGCGGTGCCGATTTTAGCCTTTACAGCGGGCATTTTTGTTGCGCAGAAGGTCCATTTCCACTTTGGAAAGAGCGAAAAAATCCATTGGAGACAGCTGGTACTGCTATTGGAAATAGTCGTATTGTTTGCAGCGGGATTTTTCCCGACCGGAATGAGCCTTCCCGCAAATGCACTGATTTCTTTTTCCTGTGCAATGCAGGTGGACAGCTTCCGGAAAATTAGAGGAAACGCAATGGCAACGACGATGTGCATCGGAAACTTAAGAAGTGCGACGGATCTGTGGTGCTCCTATACGGAAACGAAGGATAAAAAAATCCGGCAGAGAAGCCTTCAGTATTATTCCTTTATTCTGGTATTTGCCATTGGGGCGACACTGGGTGGTATTGTAACGGACGCAGTCGGCGTACACGCGGTGTGGATTTGCTGTATTGGGTTGTTGATCAGTTTCCTGATTATGTTTATCCAGGAAGAAGTCAGAGATTTTGAAAAACTGGAAGCCGATCAGAAGCTGCAGCTGGAGCTTGGAACGCTGGCAGATGAATTGAAGGATATCGGAAGAGAAATCAAAAGATGCCTGGGCAGTGGAAAGAATGAAAAATAAAATTTTTCAATCGCGAGATTTGTGTCTGCGCGCACATGACACAAACTCGGCATGTGCAAAATGAGAGAAAAAATGATAGATGCAGAAAAATAATAAATGTAAAAAATAAATTGAGCAAGTAGTATCGAAAAAGGAACATAATAGAAAAAGGAGCGGCAGGAAGACGATGCGTTCTCAAAAGTCAGGCTTTTGAGGATATGTCACTGCGCTCCTTTTTTTGAAAAATTTTTTAGAAGAAACGTGCCAGTTTCTCGAGCGGTTTGCGCGCCGGACGTTCCGGGTCAGCATCGCTGTAGCCAACGGAAATAACGCTTACGACCGCTTCATTTTCAGGAATTTCCAGAATTTCACTGATTTTTGCCGCATCACGAATGCCCATCACGAGGGTGGAAAGACCGAGCTCGGTTGCTTTTAACAGAAGAGCCATGCTGCCGAGTCCGCAGTCATAGAAACCCCAGCCGTTGCCGAGCTCATTGGTAGGCTCGCCGTTTCGTTCATAGCCGGAACGGTTCAGGACAACAGTTGTGATAATCAGAGCCGGAGCCTGTTCACAGTTTTTACGGTTAAATTCCGGGAGGGTAGCGCGAATCTGCTCCAGCTTCTCGGGAGTGTGAATGACATAATAACGTGCAGTCTGAGAATTTTTCCAGGAGGGAGCAAGAGAAGCAGCCTCAATCAATGCGGTAAGCTTTTCCGGTTCCACGTCTTTGGAAAGATAGGATCTGATACTTTTCCGGTTTTCAAGTGCGCTTTGCAGTTCCATAAGCAATCTCCTTTGAATAAATTTTTGTGGATTCCGACGTTTGCCGCCAAATCCCTTTTCCATTAGTTTAACAGATGGGACAAGGCTCTACAAGTGTTTCTTGACGGAAGAAAAAACTGTAATACGGATGGAAATACCTGATGGGTGAAAATACTGCAATCCGGGCAGAATTTTCTGATAGAAGACAAACGTCGGCACGGTACAGAAAAGATAAAAGCTGCATATAGTAAAAGAAATACTACCGTCTGCATGCGTTATTTGGAGAGAAGTAATTTATTTCATGACAATAAAATGTTCACAGAGCGTGTAGTTTATTGATGTAAAAAGTAGTGCATAAGGGGGAATAGATTGAAAAATAAAATTTTTCAATCGCGAGATTTGTGTCTGCGCGCACTTGACATAAACTCGGCATGCGCAAAAAACGTGCGCAGAAATGAGAGGAAAAAATGAATTTTTCGGGTATTCTGACAGCAGGAATCAGTTTTTTGGTAATTGGGATTTTTCACCCGATTGTGATCAGGGCAGAATATTATTATACGAAGCGCTGCTGGCCGGTTTTTCTTGTGGCAGGGCTTGCATGCCTCGGACTTTCTGCTTTTGCAAAGCAGGAAATGCCATCCGTATTGCTGGGCGTTCTGGGATGCACGTTCTTGTGGAGCATTCAGGAGCTTTACGAACAGGAAGAGCGTGTCAGAAAAGGCTGGTTTCCAGAAAATCCAAACAGACAGAAATAGAACAAACGTTCTTCAATTCCTATACTTTTTAAAAAATGTATGATATAATGAGCGCAAGTGAGTCAACATGCTTGCATGATTGACGAACGGCGAAATTATTGAGTGAGCTATGCTCACGATATAATGAGCACACAAGAAAAACAAGCGACGCCGAAGGCGGCATTTGTTTTTCTTGTGCCATTAGAGAACGAGCAGCCTGCGTAGCAGGCGATAAAGCGCGTCAGCGCGGGCTCGCAAGCGAGCGAGAGCGCAAACGATCGGGAACAGGCGGAGGAAAGAATGGAACAGGAACAGCAGATTTTCAAACTACACAGTGAATATCAGCCGACTGGCGACCAGCCGCAGGCGATTGCAGAGCTGGTGAAGGGGTTTCAGGAAGGCAATCAGTTTGAAACCCTGCTCGGCGTTACCGGCTCCGGCAAGACGTTTACGATGGCGAATGTGATTGCGGCGCTGAATAAACCGACGCTTGTTATCGCACACAATAAGACGCTGGCGGGACAGCTATACGGGGAATTTAAAGAATTTTTTCCGGAAAATGCGGTAGAATATTTTGTATCTTATTATGATTATTATCAGCCGGAAGCGTATGTCCCGTCCACGGACACTTATATTGCGAAGGATTCCGCGATCAACGATGAAATCGATAAGCTGAGGTTGTCCGCTACGGCGTCCCTTTCGGAACGGCGGGATGTTGTTGTGGTCGCCAGCGTTTCCTGTATTTTCGGTCTGGGTTCCCCGGATGAGTTTTCGGGGATGAGTGTGTCCTTGCGCCCGGGAATGCAGAAGGATCGGGACGATGTGCTGCGGGCGCTCGTGGCGATTCAGTATGACCGCAATGATATGGACTTAAACCGCGGTTGCTTTCGTGTGCGTGGAGATGTGATTGAGATCAATCCGGCACAGGGAAGCGAATTTCTGATCCGGGTAGAATTTTTCGGAGATGAAATCGATCGGATTACGGAGGTTGATCCGTTAAATGGGCAGGTGCAGGACACGCTGGAGCATGTCATTATTTTTCCGGCGTCCCATTATGTTGTGCCGCAGGAGCAGATTAATAAGGCCTGCGATGAAATCGAAAAGGAGCTGGAGGGAAGAATCCGCTTTTTCAAAGGAGAAGATAAGCTCCTGGAGGCGCAGCGTATTTCAGAACGGACGAATTTCGATATCGAAATGCTGCGGGAAACCGGATTTTGTTCGGGGATTGAGAACTATTCCAGGCATTTAAACGGAATGCCGGAAGGCGCGCCGCCGTTTACGCTGCTGGACTTCTTTGAAGATGACTATCTGATTATTATCGATGAGTCGCATATGACAATCCCGCAGATTCGCGGTATGTATGCGGGTGACCGCTCCCGGAAGCAGACACTTGTGGATTATGGCTTCCGTCTGCCGTCTGCGCTGGATAACCGACCGCTGAATTTTGAAGAATTTGAACAGCGGATCGATCAGATGATGTTCGTTTCTGCGACGCCGGGATCTTATGAAGAAGAGCATGAGCTGCTTCGGACGGAGCAGATTATCCGTCCGACCGGACTGCTTGATCCGAAAATCGATGTTCGCCCGGTAGAGGGACAGATCGACGATTTGATTGCGGAGGTTCGGAAAGAGACCGCACATCACAATAAAGTTCTGATTACGACGTTGACGAAGCGCATGGCGGAAGATTTGACGGATTATATGAGGGAAGTGGGAATTCGTGTACGTTATCTGCACTCCGATGTGGATACGCTGGAGCGTTCCGAGATTATCCGGGATATGCGTCTGGATGTATTCGATGTGCTGGTGGGCATTAACCTGCTGAGAGAGGGTTTGGATATTCCGGAGATTACGCTGGTAGCAATTCTCGATGCGGATAAGGAAGGATTTCTGCGTTCGGAGACGTCACTGATTCAGACGGTCGGACGTGCTGCGCGTAACGCAGAGGGACACGTTATCATGTATGCGGATACGATCACCGATTCCATGAGGAGGGCAATCGACGAGACGGAGCGCCGACGTGCGCTGCAGCAGGCTTATAACGAAGCACACGGAATTACACCGCAGACAATTAAGAAAGCCGTCCGTGATCTGATCAGCATCACGAAGGAGATCAAGCCTGCAGAGACTGCTTTCGAAAAAGATCCGGAATCCATGAGCCGTCCAGAGCTGGAAAAGCTGATTGCGGACGTGCAGAAGAAGATGAAGAAGGCGGCAGCAGAGCTGAATTTCGAAGCGGCGGCAGAGCTGCGCGACCAGATGGTAGATCTGAAAAAGCTGCTGGCGGATATGGACTGAGCGCCTGAATAAGAATGCGTTTGAATGTTATTTCTATAGAGTGAGGAAGAAATGGAAGAAGCAAAGAAAATACTTTCAAAGAAGAACTGTATCAGAATCCGGGGTGCGAACGAGCACAACTTGAAAAATGTGGATGTGGATATTCCGAGGGATGCGCTGGTTGTCTTTACCGGACTGTCCGGCTCCGGTAAATCGTCGCTGGCGTTTGATACGATCTATGCAGAGGGACAACGGCGGTATATGGAATCGCTATCGTCCTATGCACGTCAGTTTTTAGGACAGATGGAAAAGCCGAATGTGGAAAAGATCGAAGGACTTTCTCCGGCGATTTCGATCGATCAGAAATCGACGAACCGTAACCCTCGTTCTACTGTCGGAACCGTAACAGAGATTTATGACTATTTCCGTCTGCTGTATGCGAGAATCGGTATTCCGCATTGCCCGAACTGCGGCAAGGAGATCAAGAAACAGAGCGTCGATCAGATGGTGGATCAGATCATGGCACTTCCGGAAGGAACGCGGCTGCAGCTGCTTGCACCCGTTGTGCGCGGACGAAAGGGACGGCATGAGAAGGTGCTGGAACGCGCGGCGAGAAGCGGCTATGTGAGAGTCCGCATTGACGGCAATCTGTATGAGCTGGCGGAGAATATCCAGCTGGATAAAAATATCAAGCATAATATCGAAATCGTCGTTGACCGTCTGATTGTGAAGCCGGGAATCGAACGCAGACTGACGGATTCGATCGAAAATGTCCTGAACCTGTCGGAGGGACTTCTGTTTGTAGAACGTGTGGGAAGCGATGAGGAAATGCTGACATTTTCCCAGAGCTTTTCGTGCCCGGACTGCGGCGTCAGCATTGATGAAATCGAGCCCAGAAGCTTTTCATTCAACAACCCGTTTGGGGCATGCCCGGAGTGTTACGGACTTGGATATAAGATGGAGTTTGATTCGGACCTGATGATTCCTGATCGCACGCTGAGCATCAACCAGGGCGCGATTACCGTGCTGGGGTGGCAGAGCTGTCAGCAGCCGGGATCTTTTGCAAATGCGATCCTGCAGGCACTGGCAAAAGAATATCACTTCGATCTGGATACACCTTTTGGGGAATATCCGCAGAAAATTCAGGATATTCTGCTGCATGGAACCGGAGGAAAAGAGGTTCTGGTCTACTATGAAGGACAGCGCGGCAAGGGACAGTATCCGATTGCATTCGAGGGCTTGATTCGGAATGTGGAGCGCAGATACCGGGAGACAGGATCGGACGCCACCAAGCAGGAATACGAGACATTTATGCGGATTACACCGTGTCGGCTGTGTAAGGGACAGCGTCTGAAAAAAGAAGCGCTGGCAGTAACCGTGTGTGGGAAAAATATATACGAAATTACGTCAATGTTTATCGGAGAGCTGTCGCAGTTTCTGCAGAATATGAAGCTGACGACACAGCAGGAGCTGATAGGCAGCCAGATTTTAAAAGAAATCCGGGCAAGAGTTGGCTTCCTGATCGACGTCGGACTGGATTATCTCTCCCTTTCCAGAGCGACGGGAACACTTTCCGGCGGCGAGGCACAGAGAATTCGTCTTGCAACACAGATTGGCTCCGGACTGGTCGGAGTCTGCTATATTCTGGACGAGCCAAGTATCGGTCTACATCAGCGGGACAACGACAAGCTGCTCGCAACGTTGAAGAATCTCCGGGATCTTGGCAATACGCTGATCGTCGTGGAGCATGATGAGGATACGATGCGTGCAGCAGATTATATTGTGGACGTCGGCCCTGGAGCAGGCTCCCACGGCGGTCAGATTGTTGCGAGCGGAACCGTGGAAGAGATCATGAATACGCCGGAGTCAATCACCGGTCAGTATTTGAGCGGTGCGAAGAAGATCCCGGTTCCTGAGACGAGACGAAAGCCCACAGGCTGGCTGACTGTGCGTAGCGCGGAAGAAAATAATTTAAAGAAGATCGATGTGAAATTTCCGTTGGGCGTGTTTACCTGCGTGACGGGCGTTTCCGGCTCCGGCAAATCGTCGCTGGTCAACGAAATTCTCTATAAACACCTGGCAAGAGATTTAAACCGTGCGAGATGTATTCCGGGAAAACATGCGGGCATCGACGGCATCGAGCAGCTGGATAAGGTCATTGCGATCGACCAGTCTCCGATTGGGCGGACGCCCCGTTCCAATCCGGCGACCTATACAGGCGTATTTGATATGATCCGCGATTTGTTCGCATCGACTTCGGATGCAAAAGCGAAAGGCTATAAAAAGGGAAGATTCAGCTTCAACGTTAAGGGCGGACGCTGTGAAGCCTGTGGCGGCGACGGCATTATCAAGATTGAAATGCACTTTTTGCCGGATGTCTATGTGCCGTGTGAGGTTTGCGGAGGCAAGCGCTATAACCGAGAGACACTGGACGTCAAATACAAGGGCAAGAGCATTTACGATGTGTTGGATATGACAGTGGAGGAGGCGCTGACCTTTTTTGAAAATGTGCCGTCCATCCAGAGAAAGATTCAGACACTATATGATGTAGGGCTTTCTTATGTCAAGCTGGGACAGCCTTCTACGGAGCTGTCCGGCGGCGAAGCGCAGCGGATCAAGCTGGCAGCGGAGCTGTCCAGACGGAGCACCGGAAGGACGATCTATATTCTGGACGAACCCACGACCGGACTGCATTTTGCAGACGTGCAGAAGCTGATCGAGATTCTGCATCGGCTTGCAGAGGGTGGAAATACCGTTGTGGTAATCGAGCACAATCTGGATGTCATCAAGACGGCGGACTATCTGATCGATATCGGACCCGAGGGCGGCATACGCGGCGGAACGGTCATCGCAAAGGGAACGCCGGAGGAGGTCGCGAAGAATCCTGCATCGTATACAGGATATTATGTAAAGAAGATGCTGAAAAGTTAAATTTTTCTGAATCCCCTTTTCAATGCCGGGGTTTTACGCTATAATGGACGCGGACTATTCCAAAAAGGGTGAAGTTTGCCCTGATTAACATAGAGCAGAACAGGGAATGATTGGAACGTACAGTACGTTCGCAGCAGAACGGAAGGAGATTATAGCATGCAGTATACAGATATCGGGATTGATTTGGGAACAGCCAGCATTCTGGTTTATATCAGAGGGAAGGGCGTCGTATTAAAGGAGCCTTCCGTTGTAGCATTTGATCGTGATACCAACAAGATCAAGGCAATTGGAGAGGACGCGCGCCTGATGCTGGGACGTACGCCCGGCAATATCGTAGCAGTTCGTCCACTTCGTCAGGGCGTTATTTCTGACTATACCGTAACAGAGAAGATGATGAAATACTTCATCCAGAAAGCACTCGGCAGAAAAACCTTCCGCCGCCCCAGAATCGCAGTCTGCGTACCCAGCGGCGTAACTGAGGTAGAGAAGAAAGCTGTTGAGGATGCAACCTATCAGGCAGGCGCAAGAGAGGTTTCTATTATTGAAGAGCCGATTGCGGCTGCAATCGGAGCTGGTATCGATATTTCCAGACCTTGCGGCAACATGATCGTGGATATCGGCGGCGGTACGTCCGATATTGCGGTAATTTCGCTGGGAGGAACCGTAGTGAGCGCATCCATCAAGATCGCAGGCGATGATTTTGACGAAGCGATTGTCCGCTACATGAGAAAGAAGCATAACCTTCTGATCGGTGAACGCACCGCAGAGGATATCAAGATCAAAATCGGTTCCGCTTATAAGAGACCGGAGCCGGACTACATGGAAGTCAGAGGACGTAACCTGGTAACAGGTCTGCCCAAGACCATCAAGGTTTCTTCGGAAGAAACAGAAGAGGCACTCAAAGAGTCTACAATGCAGATTGTAGAAGCAATTCACGGCGTATTGGAGAAGACTCCCCCGGAACTGGCTGCGGATATCGCGGACAGAGGTATCGTCCTGACCGGCGGCGGAAGCCTGCTGCGCGGTCTGGAAGAGCTGATTGCGGAGCACACCGGCATCAATACGATGACGGCAGAAGACCCGATGACCGCAGTAGCCATCGGAACCGGAAAATATGTAGAATTTCTGGGCGGATACAGAGAGTAATTCCATCGGAACCAGAACGTAGATGCAAAGCGCATCGAAAACAGGAACATTGTCAGAATCATAACAAGGTCGCCTATTTCATGGGCGACCTTTTGTGTTCAAAATGCCTGTTGGTGTGGTTGTCGGCGCGGTGCAGCCTATATTATAACAACAGCGGAGAAAACAGTGGCACAGCTGAAAGGATTTGTAACACACATTATTTATCGTAACAACGGGAACGGCTATACCGTTTTTGAATTGAATACAGGCGACGAGATCACCTGCGTGGGCACATTTCAGTCTCTGGAAGAGGGAGAAATTCTGGAGCTGGAGGGAGATTTTACCGAGCACGCGGTGTATGGGAGTCAGTTTAAAGTTTCTTCGTTCAAATTCTCGTCGCCAGAGGATGCGGCGGGGATGGAGAGATATCTCGGCTCCGGGGCGATCAAAGGAGTCGGCGCTTCGCTGGCGGCGCGGATTGTGAAACGATTCGGGGCGGATACGTTTCGGATTATCGAAGAAGAGCCGGAGCGCCTGGCGGAGATCAAGGGGATTAGCGAGCGCAAGGCGATGGATATTGCATCCCAGATGGAAGAAAAGCACGAAATGCGGGAAGCGATGGTCTATCTGCAGAAATACGGGATTTCCAACACGCTGGCGGTGCGGATTTATGAAACCTACGGCAGCAGGCTCTACCGGGTTTTGGAAGAAAACCCGTACCAGCTTGCGGATGATATTGACGGAATCGGCTTCCGCAAGGCGGATGAACTCGCCGCAAGAATCGGCATCCACACGGATTCGGATTTTCGGATTCGGAGCGGAATTTTGTATACATTATTGCAGGCGTCCGGAGAAGGGCACATGTATCTGCCGGGCAGCGTTTTGATCCGGCGCGCGGCAGCGCTTCTCGACCTTCCGCAGGAGGCAATTGCAGATCAGCTGCCGAACCTTTCGATGGATAAAAAAATGGTCATCAAGAAAAACGGCGAGGATACGATCTGTTATGCGTTTTCGTATTATTACGCAGAGCTTGCCTGCGCGCGGATGCTGGTGGAATTGAATCAGACGATGCTGCCGGAGGGCGAGCTGCTCCCGGCGCAGGAGGAGGCAATTTTAAAACGGGTGGATCAGATTCAACAGCAGGAGGGACTGATGCTGGATGAGCTGCAGCGGAAGGCGGTTCTGGAGAGCGTCCGCAACAGCATTCTGATTCTGACCGGTGGACCGGGCACTGGTAAGACGACGACGATCAACACAATTATCCGGTATTTTGAAGGAGAAGGGCTGGATCTTTACCTCGCGGCGCCGACCGGAAGAGTGGCGAAGCGGATGACGGAGGCAACTGGCTACGAAGCGCGGACAATCCACCGGATGCTTGAGCTGTCCGGGGCGATGCCGGAAAGCGGCAAAAAGGCGAGCTTTGAACGGAATGAGGACAATCCGCTGGAGGCGGACGTGATTATCGTCGATGAGATGTCGATGGTTGATATCCACCTATTTCAGTCGCTGTTGAAGGCGGTCAGCCCGGGGACGAGGTTGATTTTGGTCGGGGACGTGAATCAGCTGCCGAGCGTGGGGCCAGGACAGGTGCTGGCAGATCTGATTGCCAGCGAGGTGTTCCCTGTCGTCTGCCTGCAGAAAATTTTCCGGCAGGCGCAGGAGAGCGATATTGTTGTCAATGCGCATCGGATTAACAAAGGAGAACAGATTGCGCTGACAAATAAAAGCAGGGATTTCTTTTTTCTGGAGAGGAACAGTGTCCCTGTTATCTACAAGCATATGGTGCAGCTGATTGGAGAGATGCTGCCGAAATATGTAAAGGCTTCACCGTTCGATATCCAGGTGCTGACGCCGATGCGGAAAGGCAGCCTTGGTGTGGAGACGTTAAACGGCGTACTGCAGAGCTGTTTAAATCCTCCGTCGGAGGGCAAAAAGGAGGTTCAGCTGGGCGATACCCTGTTCCGCGAGGGGGACAAGGTGATGCAGATTAAAAACAACTACCAGCTGGAATGGGAGGTCGTCAGCCGTTACGACATCCCGATCGACAAGGGAGTTGGAATTTTTAACGGTGATATGGGGATAATCCGGGAAATTGACGAATATGCACAGACGGTGCTGGTGGAATACGACGAGCAACGCCGCGTGACCTATACCTATCCGCAGATGGAAGAGGTGGAGCTGGCTTACGCGATTACAATTCACAAGTCGCAGGGAAGCGAATATCCTGCTGTGATTATGCCGCTTTTGGGAGGACCGAGACTACTGTTTAACAGAAACCTTCTGTATACAGGTGTCACCCGTGCAAGGGGCTGCGTGACGATTCTGGGAAGCCGCAAGGTGGTGCAGGAGATGATCGCAAACGAAAGCGAAAACCGCAGGTACACCAGTCTGGACGTTCGGATCAGAGAGCTGAAAGGGGAAGCTTGATCGATTTCAAAACGCTATTATTTCCACAAAGATGTCCTGTATGCGACAGACCGGTGAAACCGGCCGGAGCGCTGGTGTGCAGAAGCTGTGCACCGAAACTTGTTTATGTCAGACAGCCGCTTTGCATGAAGTGCGGAAAGGAGCTTTCTGATGAAAATCAGGAATACTGCAGGGACTGTCTGCATAAAAAACATCTGTATGACAGAGGGATCAGCCTGTACCGGTATGCGAGCGTTAAAAAGGCGGTTTACCGGTTCAAATATGCGGGCAGGCAGGAATACGCCGCTTTTTTCGGAAAAGAGATGGCATGGCATTTGGGGCGGCAGATCCTTTCCTGGAAGGTAGACGCATTGGTCCCTGTTCCGCTGCATCCGGCGCGGAAGCGCAAAAGAGGCTACAATCAGGCGGAGCTTCTGGCATTGGAAATTGGAAAACAGTTAGGGCTCCGGGTGGAGAACAACTGGCTGATTCGGACAAAAAATACAGTTCCGCAGAAGCTTTTAAATGGGCAGGAACGCCGAAATAATTTGAAAAAGGCTTTTAAAGCAGGGCAAAATGATGTAAAATTAAATGCAATTGTAATTATTGATGATATCTATACGACAGGAAGTACGATAGATGCGATGGCGGCGGTCTGCAGGCAGCAGGGCGTTTCCAGAATTTATTTTGCGGCGTTGTCTATCGGAAACGGACAGGAGGTCAGATGATCAATCAGGAAAAGGTTCTCAGAATGACCAAGATGGCATCGTATGAAGAGCACGGTGGACGGAAGGATCGCGCAGTGGTGGGATATTTCCGCAGCGACTATATCGGAAAACAGACGATTATTTCACTGATAGTGATAACGGCAGCGTTCCTTGCCGGGCTGGGGGCATATCTTGTATTTCATTTTTCAGAGGTAATGGGAAATATTTATTCCATGGATCTGGTGGGAACGGCGAAGAAGATTTTGACGTTATATCTGATGGCGGCAGTTTTATATGTGGCAGTTACCTATGTGATATACACGATCCGTTATGCAAAAGCGAAGAAGAGGCTGCAGTTATTTTTGGAGTATCTGGACTGCCTGGATCAGGATGGAGAAGAGGAAACCGCAGAGAGGAAATAAAAGATGACACAGCTGCTTGTAATCAGAGAATACATAAAAAATTTTTACACAAAATATGAAGAATTTATCGTTCCCCTGTTGAAATTTGTGTTGGGACTTATTTTGTTTCTGACGATCAACGGCAGAATGGGCTATATGGAAAAAATCGACCACGTTGCGATCGTGCTGGTGGCGGCGCTTCTGTGCTCGTTCCTCCCGCTGGGCGTGATGGTATTTTTGAGCGCAATGTTTCTGCTGCTGCATACCTATGCGCTGTCTGCGGAATGCGTTGTGGTTCTGCTGCTTGCTTATATTATCGTGTTGGTGATTTATCTGCGGTTTGCACCGAAAGCGCATTTGCTGCTGCTTTTGACACCGCTTCTGTTTGTGTGGAAGATCCCTTATGCGGCTCCGCTGGCAGCGGGACTGTTCGGGACACCGGGAGCTGCGGCTGCGGTTGCAGGCGGCGTAGTGGTATATTATGTGCTGGCATATATTACCGGCAATGCGCAGGCGTTTGGCGGCGGGGAAAGTGATACCATGCTGCAGCGCTTCAGCGATATGGGAACCGGCGTGATCGAAAATAAAGAAATGCTGATTGTAGTGACGGCGTTTGCCATCACAGCGATTTTGGTTTATGCGATCCGCCGCATGAGCATTAACTATTCCAGAGCGATCGCTGTTTTGGTCGGAACGCTGGCAGATATCGTAATTTTGCTGATCGGGGATCTGATCTATGACGCGAATTTTTCACTGGCGGGCGTGATTCTTGGCAGTATTGTATGTGCGCTGATCGCACTGGTGATGCAGTTTTTCCAGTTCAATCTGGATTATGCGCGCACCGAAAAAGTGCAGTTTGAAGATGATGAGTATTATTACTATGTAAAAGCGGTTCCCAAAATGGCAGTGGCAGTGCCGGAGAAGCGGGTAAAACGGATCACGACGCAGCGCGCAAACCAGAATGTCCGCCACAGCCATGGGAAGGGCAAAACCAGAAAATAGTGAGATGGAACAATGGAACAGATCAAAGAGTTTGCGGACAGATATCTGACACAGATACAATTTATAGGACCAATGGATATTGTGGAGATTATCCTCATTTCTCTGATGGTCTATTATCTACTGATCTTTATTCGGAATACCAGGGCATGGCAGCTGTTAAAGGGCGTGTTCGTCATTCTGGTATTTCTTGTGATTGCCGAAATCCTGCAGATGGATACGATCCTCTGGATTGCGAGGACGGCGTTTCAGTTTGCAACAATTGCGCTGATCGTCGTGCTGCAGCCGGAGCTGCGCAAGGCGCTGGAACAGCTCGGACAGAAAAATCTGATCCGTTCCGTCATTCCCTTTGAATCCTCCAAGCCGGAGGAGGGACTCTTTTCCGACCGGACGATCCGTGAGATCGTAAAGGGCTGTGTGGAAATGTCCCGGGCAAAGACGGGCGCGCTGATCGTTGTCAGACAGCTGGACTCCCTGGCAGAATATGAACGTACCGGCATTGCAGTGGATGGTATTGTGACCAGCCAGCTGCTGATCAATATTTTCGAAAAAAATACGCCGTTACATGACGGCGCAGTGATCGTACAGGGAAACCGTGTGACCTATGCGACCTGCTATCTGCCGTTGTCGGACAATATGCGTCTGAGCAAGGATCTCGGAACGAGACACCGTGCAGGCGTCGGTATTTCCGAGGTAACGGATTCCATGACAGTGATCGTGTCAGAGGAAAATGGCAAGATCAGCGTCGCTTATGAAGGAACGTTAAGCAGAGGACTGACGGCGGAGGAACTGGAAGAAAAGCTGAGATCTATTCAGAAAAAACCGACCGATGAGAAAGCGCACAAACGCTGGAAGGGGTGGTTCCACAATGAAAAGTAAGCTCATGCACAATCTGGGTCTGAAGATTATGGCGGTGTTGATTTCCGTTGTGCTGTGGATGCTGGCGGTTGACATCAATGATCCGGTGATAAATAAATATATCAATAATGTACAGGTACAGCTGACCAATACGGGGGCACTGACCGGACAGGGGAAAACCTACCGTATAGTGGACAATTCCGATACGATCCGTGTTTCCGTGCGCGCACCGAAGTCTGCAATCAGCGCAATCGATGCGCAGAGCGTGACGGCAAAGGCAGACCTGTCTGAAATTACAGATGACGGGCGCGTACCGATCGAGTTGTCGTTAAGCAGCGGCCTGGATGTGGAAAAGATCACTTCAGACAGACAGTATGTACAGTTACAGGTAGAAAATAAAAAGACAAGACAGTTAAGCATAGAGGTTGCCAAAAACGGGACACTTCCGGATGGATATGCGACCGGCAGGATCGATATGGAAACCAATACACTCAGCATCAGCGGCCCGGAATCAGCGGTGAATGCGGTAAGCCGTGCAGTGGTGGATATTTCTCTGGATAATGTGACAGCGAATGTGGAAATCGATGCGACAATCCGCCTGCTGGATGCAGACGGCAACGAAATCACCAGCAGTGAAATCCGCAAAAATGTGGACAGCGTAAAGGTGACCGTTCCGATTCTGGAGACAAAGGAGGTCACAATCAGTGCTTCCGCTATAGGAGAACCGGCGGATGGTTATGAACAGACTGGAACGGTAACGGTGTCTCCTGAAACGGTGAAAATTGCAGGGCGGGCGGCTGTGCTGGATAAGATCTCGGAGATCACGATCCCGGCAGAGGAACTTGATCTGACGGATGCGACGGCATCGGTGACGAATACGATTGATATCAGAGAATATCTTCCTTCGGACATATCGCTTGCGGATGCTGATTTTGACGGAACAGTAACGGTATCCGCGGATATCGAGCAGATCCGACGCAAGACGATCAGCTTTGATGCGGACAGCGTCCAGCTTTTGAACATTCCGGACGGTTGGCTGGCAGAAGCAGTCAGCGGACAGAATCTGCAGCTGACAGTCAGAGGTCTGCAGGACGATTTGAATCATGTGGATGCAGGGACAATCACGCCTCACGCGGATTTGTCTGCATTGATAGATGAAAACGGCACTGTGACGGCAGGAGAACAGGAAGTGACGGTGAAATTTTTGCTTCCCGCTTCTGTGGATCAGGTCAATGTGGTTACGGTGCAGGTGCATCTGACTCAGCTTGCTGCTTCGAATACAGATGCACAGGGAGCTCAGTAAAAACGGGGCAGGAGAAAATGTAAACAGCGCCCGGAGCAGGGAATGCAGAACTTGTGGGTTGAATCAGGGCTGCAAACGAAATCCTGAAATCCGGAAGGCTTTGCAGCTTTATAACAGGAGGAAGAGATCATGTCGAGAATGTTCGGAACAGATGGTGTAAGAGGTGTTGCAAATGAAGAGCTGACGCCGCTTTTAGCGATGCAGCTGGGGCAGGCAGGCGCATATGTCCTGACCCGTGAAAACAAGCACAAACCTACAATTATGGTTGGCTGTGACACAAGAATGTCTGGCGATATGCTGGCAAATGCACTGATGGCAGGAATCTGCAGCGTAGGCGCAAATGCGGTTTATGTGGGCGTGATTCCGACTCCGGCGATCGCTTATCTGACCAAGAAATATAAGGTAGAAGCCGGTGTTGTGATTTCTGCATCCCACAACCCGATGGAGTTTAATGGCATTAAATTCTTTGACGGCAATGGCTACAAGCTGCCGGATGCTCTGGAGGATGAGATCGAAGCCCTGATCAAGAACAACATGAATCGTGTGGAATTTCCGACAGGCTCCAGCGTTGGACGGATCAAGTACCGCAAGGACGCAAGAGAGGAATATATCAATCATGCAGTTCGGGCAGTTCCGGTGGATCTGACGAACCTGAAGGTGGTTGTGGACTGTGCAGAGGGTGCATCTCATTATACTTCCATAGAAGCTCTGCGTCAGCTTGGCGCACAGGTTGTTCCGATTCACAATATGCCGGATGGCACGAATATCAATGCAAACTGTGGCTCAACCCATATGGAAGAGCTGCAGGCTCGTGTTGTTTACGAAAAGGCAAATATCGGTCTGGCGTTTGACGGCGATGCAGACCGCCTGCTGGCAGTGGATGAGCTGGGCAACGTCGTGGATGGTGATCAGATCATGGCGATTGTAGGTGCACATATGCGCAACATGGGCAAGCTGAAACAGAACACGATCGTGGCGACTGTCATGAGTAACCTTGGTCTGTTTCTGTTTGGTGAGAAAGAAAAGATCCATATCGAAAAAACCAAGGTCGGTGACCGTTATGTGCTGGAGCGTATGCGGGAAATCGGCGCGAGCCTTGGCGGTGAGCAGTCCGGTCATATTATTTTCCTGGATGAAAATACGACCGGTGATGGTCTTCTGTCTGCGCTGCATCTGTTAGAGGTTATGGTAGTGACCGGCAAGCCACTGTCTGAGCTTTCCAAGATTATGACAGTCCTGCCGCAGGCGCTGGTTAATGTTACCGTTCCGAATCACCGCAAAGAGCACTTTATGGAATATCCGGAAATCGCGGCTGCGATCGAAGAGCTGGAAAAAGAGTTTGCAGGAGAAGGCCGCGTACTGATCCGTCCTTCAGGCACAGAGCCGAAGGTGCGTGTCATGATCGAGGGGAAGGACAAAGAACGCATTGATAAAGAAGCACATAGAATTGCAGATCTGATTCAGCAGCTGATGCTGTAATCCAGATGTAACTTGTGTTCCGGCTGCAGATGGGGCTTTTGGAACGGGTTGGTGCTTGCCAGATGGGTGCGATAATGGTATGATAATCATGTAAAGATCCGCATTGGGCGGAAAGGGGAGAACAGATATGGTACGCCAGAAGGTAGTAATCAAAAACCCGACAGGACTTCACCTAAGACCGGCTGGAAATCTATGCAAGGAAGCAATCAAATATAAATCGCTGATTACGTTTACGTTTCGGGACAGCACGGCGAACGCGAAGAGCGTTCTAAGTGTTCTGGGCGCATGTGTAAAATGTGGCGATGAAATTGAACTGATATGCGACGGACCGGACGAAGAAGAAGCGCTGACAGCCCTGACCGAGGCAATTGAAGGCGGACTGGGGGAGTAAGCTGCAAGTGCAGCAGAAGAACTTTGTTGAGCAGGATTGTTTCCTTGAGTGGAACAGGACTGTTTCGTGAAGAGATCAGAAGAGGAGGTCAGACCTGGAGCAGATTTTCAGGCTGGGTTCCTCTTTTTCATAACAATAGAATGCTCGCAGAGCGTGCATTTTATTGTTCATGACAATAGAATGTTCGCGGAGCGTGCATTCTATTGTTTGATACCAGGGTCAAAAGGGCGTTTCGTAGTCTCACAACCCGGTATCTTATAGCAAAGCGACAGCTACATTGCTCATAAATACAGTCAGAATGGCAGGACACGAAGGGAGAGAAAAAGCAATGATGAATTATCAGAAATACCGCCGTAATCCGGTAATTGACTATCCGGAGCGCCAGTGGCCAGGCAAAGAGATTGAGAAAGCACCCATATGGTGCAGCGTAGACCTGCGCGACGGCAACCAGGCACTGGTAGATCCGATGGTAGTAGAAGAAAAGATCGAAATGTTCCAGTATCTGATAAAGCTGGGCTTTAAGGAAATCGAAGTTGGTTTCCCGGCAGCAAGTCAGATTGAATTCGATTTTCTGCGCCACCTGATTGAGCATGATATGATTCCGGATGACGTATATGTTCAGGTGCTGACACAGTGCCGGGAAGAGCTGATCGCGCGTACCTTTGAATCGATTCAGGGCTGTAAGCAGGCAATCGTACATATTTATAACTCTACGTCCACATTGCAGAGAGACGTCGTGTTCCACATGGACCGTCCGCATATCGTGGACATTGCGGTAAAGGGAACCGAGCTGGTAAAAAAATATGCCGCAGACTTCCCGGGCAAGATCGTCCTGGAATATTCCCCGGAAAGCTTTACCGGAACAGAGTTGGACTTTGCGCTTGAAATCTGTACCGCAGTTCAGAAAACCTGGGGCGCAACGAAAGAAAATCCAATCATTATCAATTTACCGTCTACTGTAGAGATGAATACGCCGAACGTTTATGCAGATCAGATCGAGTGGATGAACCGTCATTTTGAAAACAGAGAGAGCATTATTTTAAGTATCCATCCTCACAACGACAGAGGAACCGGTGTTGCGAGCGCGGAGCTGGCGCTGCTTGCAGGCGCAGAGCGTGTCGAGGGAACTCTGTTTGGAAACGGCGAGCGTACCGGTAACGTGGACGTTTTAAATATCGCCTACAACATGTTCTCCCAGGGCATCAACCCTGAGCTGGAAATCGGACATGTCAACGATATTATCGGTATTTACGAAAGATGCTGCAAGATCCCGATCCATCCGAGACATCCTTATGCCGGCAAGCTGGTATTTACCGCATTCTCCGGTTCCCATCAGGATGCGATCAACAAGGGCGTGCAGGCAATGAAGGAGAGAAAGAGCGAAATCTGGCAGGTTCCTTATCTGCCGATCGATCCTGCCGATATCGGAAGGGAGTACGAGCCCATCGTGCGTATCAATTCCCAGTCCGGCAAGGGCGGTGTCGCTTTCGTTATGGATACTTATTTTGGCTTCAAGCTGCCCAAGGCGATGCACAAAGAGTTTGCAAATGTTATCCAGAAGATATCCGAGAAGCAGGGCGAGGTTTCCCCGCAGCAGATCATGGACAATTTCAAACGCGAATATCTGGATCAGAAGGAACCTCTGCACTTCAAGAAGCTGAGAATCGAGGATCTGAGCGGAGATGTGGAATCCGGCGAATTCGATACAAAGGTTATCGTGGACTACACGCTGGCAGGCAAGCCCGGTACATTCGATGCAGTCGGCAACGGCCCGATCGATGCGGTCAAGAGAGGACTGCAGGTTACCTTCGGCATGAATATCAGAGTGCTTGATTACGAGGAGCATGCGCTGCAGAACGGTTCCAACGCGCAGGCAGCAGCATATATTCATATGATGGATGCAGAGAGCGGACGCGTTACTTATGGTGTCGGCGTAAGCTCCAACATCACAAGAGCATCTGTACGCGCAATGTTCTCGGCGGTCAACCGTCTGGAGCTGGTAACGGGCGTATAAGAGACGGATACAACAAAAGAAGAGCTGCGATAAAAGCAGAAAACCGAACCGTTTTGTCGTTTTGGCAGAACGGTTCCTTCATAAGGAGAGAATTATGGCATATCAGACTCCCTATTTTGTGATCGATGAAAATCAGCTGACGAAAGATTTTCAGATGCTGAAAAGCTCCCTGGAAACATCCTGGGGCAATTACCGGATCGGATATTCCTTTAAAACGAATTCCCTGCCGTGGCTGGTGACCTTTTTAAAGGCGGGCGGCGTGATGGCGGAGGTTGTATCCGACGATGAATATTCGCTGGCCGGCGCACTTGGCTTTTCCGATTCTGAAATTGTATACAATGGACCGGTCAAAAAACGCCCATCGTTTGAACGGGTGCTGCTTGCAGGCGGCATCCTGAATATGGACGGCAGACGGGAGCTGGACTGGATAGAAGCGCTGGCAGCAGCGCATCCGATGCAGACATTTCGGGTCGGAATCCGGGTCAATTTTGATCTGGAAAAAATGTGCCCGGGCCAGACGACGATGGGCGAAGCCGGAGGAAGATTTGGATTCAGCTATGAAAACGGGACGTTTGCAACCGTTTTAGAGCGCGTGCGGCGCATTCCGAATGTTGAGGTCACGGGCTTACATCTGCATTCCAGCAGCAAGTCCAGAAGTGTCGCGGTATTTGAAGCAATCGCTTCGATGGCATGTAAATTAAAGCGGGAATTTTCCCTGAACCTGTCTTATGTGGATCTGGGCGGCGGTTATTGCGGCGGTCTGGAAGGGCGTCCGCAGTATCCGGATTATTTTCCAGCTGTGGCGAAGGTTTTACAAGAAGAATTTACGCCAGAACAAACAATGCTAATCGTTGAACCGGGCATTTCTCTTTTGTCAAAGGCAAGTACGTTTGTAACAGGCGTTGTGGATGTGCGTGATATCGGAAACGAGCGGTATTTGATCACGGACGGAAGCCGTTTCAATATCGACCCGACGATGATTAAGAGCAGCCACCTGTTCCATCTGGAATTGAATGAGGCAAATCCGGGTGCAGAGCAGCGAAAAACGATGGCGCACCAGTGCGTATCGGGTTATTCCTGCATGGAAGTGGACCGGATTTTTGAATACCGCGACGGAATCGAGCTGATGGAAGGCGACCGGATTGTTTATGAAAATGTGGGCGGCTATACGATGAGCCTGAATCCGTTGTTTATCCAGTATTTCCCGGACGTTTATATCCGCCGGGACGGGAAGCTTTATAAGATCAGAAACCGCTGGACGCCGAAGGAATATATGCAGAACAGCATGTTGTATGGAGAAGAACAAAAATGACGACGATCTTGATTTTGAGCTGCGGAACGCGCAATAAGCTGGTACGTTTTTTTAAAGAAGCCTTTCATAGTCTGCCGGGCGGCGGAAGGGTGATCGTGACGGACTGCAGCCCGTGGGCACCTGCGCTGTACGAGGCGGACGCATTTTATCTGGTACCGCCGATGAAGGATCCCGGATACGAAGACAGGATTCTGGAAATCTGCATGCGGGAACAGGTCAATGCCCTGCTTCCACTGTTTGAGGATGAGCTGGATCTGCTGGCGCAGAACCGGAAGAAGTTTGAGGAAAAAGGGATCACAGCGATTGTATCGGACGCAGAAAGCGTTGCAGTCTGCCGGGATAAGTACGGCTTTTTCTCCCTGCTGCAGAAAAACGGACTGCCGGTGCTGTATACGAGCGCATCTCTGGAAGAGTTTGACTCGGATTACGCGGAAGGAAAGATTGCGTTCCCGGTATTTGTAAAGCCTGTTCGGGGCTGCGGAAGCGTCGGCATCAGCCGGGTGGACAACCGCGAGCTTCTTGGTGTGCTGTGCCGTTATAGCAAAGAGCCGCTGTTGATCCAGCAGTATGCGGACGGTGAGGAATTCGGCGCGGATATTTACGTCGATTTGATTTCCAAAAAACCTGTAGCTATTTTTACGAAGAAAAAAGTGCGGATGCGGGCGGGCGAAACCGAAAAATCGATTTCCGTCAAAGATCCTGCGCTGTTTGAAGTGATTGAAAAGACGGTTTCCGCGCTTTCGCTGGCAGGTCCGATCGACATGGATATTTTCCGGATTGACGGCAAATATTATATTTCCGAAATCAATCCGCGGTTTGGCGGGGGCTATCCCCACGCATGGCACTGCAACGTGAGGTTCCCGGAGCTGATTGCGAAAAATCTGCTCGGCGAAGAAAATGAGCCGCAGATCGGCGCATACGAAGCGGACATGTGCATGATGAAATATTCCGACGAGATCGTGCGGAAGCTGTGAGACGCAGTGAAATAAAAATCCATGCTTCTGAATCAAAATAGCATGGATATAAACAATAGAATGCACGCTCTGCGAGCATTCTATTGTCATGAATAAAAAAGACATGTTAGAATGAGGGGAGAAATGGAGCAGATGACGGAACTTGAAGCTGAGTGTCGGCATAGATACCGGGTTCGGAGCATCCGGGAGGATGATTATGGCTGGG
>ENA-ORNK01001239-ORNK01001239.1-human-gut-metagenome-genome-assembly--contig:-NODE-1239-length-21914-cov-10.141727_pt1 | contig 21914 bp, 20 predicted proteins | sample MGYA00242115_ERZ509022 | MGnify/ENA primary metagenome ERZ509022 (study PRJEB26280, sample SAMEA2338690) | human gut metagenome | biome: human gut; feature: human-associated habitat; material: faeces...
CTCCGTCACTCGGATTCTTGGGTACTGTAATCGGTATGGTGCAGGCATTTGATAAAATCCAGCAGGTAGGTGATATCTCTCCGACGGTTGTTGCAGGTGGTATGAAAGTAGCCTTGATTACAACTATCTTCGGTTTGATTGTAGCATTGATCCTTCAGGTATTCTACAACTACGTACTTTCTAAAATTGAGGCTCTTACAAGTGAAATGGAAGATTCTTCTATCTCTTTGCTTGATATGGTAATCAAATATAACTTGAAATACAAAAAATAATCTAAAATGAGTAAGTTAACATATAGAATATCGTATTACGCACTGTATGCGATGTTTGCTATTATTCTGATCGTTATTGGCTTGTTCTTCTTAGGAGGAGATGCCTCGGGCGATGCCTTAATTCCGGGAGTAGATCCCGAAATGTGGCAACCGGCTCAAACAGACGCCTTACTCTATCTGATGTACGTTTTGTTTGGCTTAGCCATTGCAGCCACTGTTATTGCTGCTGTATTCCAATTTGGTGCAGCTTTGAAGGATAACCCGGCAAATGCCATCAAGTCTTTACTTGGTTTGGTTCTTTTAGCTGTTGTTCTTATTGTAGCTTGGGCAATGGGTGATGGTACACCAATGCAGATTCCTGGCTATAGTGGTACAGACAATGTTCCTTTTTGGCTGAAAGTAACTGATATGTTCCTTTATTCTATTTACATATTGTTGTTTGTGACAGTTGTTGCAATCATTGCGAGTGGTATAAAGAAAAAATTGTCGTAATCAATTGAGGATACTCGATTAAATAAGTTATTAAAATGGCAAAAGGAAAAAGAAAAGTTCCTGATATAAACTCAAGTTCTACGGCGGATATTGCTTTCTTGTTGCTGATCTTCTTCTTGATTACAACATCAATGGATACGGACCGTGGTTTGGCAAGACTTTTGCCTCCACCACCCGAAGATGAAAAGAATGAGAATACCGATAAAATTAAAGAACGTAACATCCTGCAGGTTTATCTGAATAAAGATGATGCTTTGATGTGCGGGAATGATTATATTGGTGTTGATCAGTTGAGGCAGAAAGCCAAAGAGTTTATTGCTAACATCAATAACGCTGAGAATATGCCGGAAAAGACACAAAAAAATGTCGATTTCTTTGGTACTACTCTTGTTAATGATAAGCATGTAATTTCTTTGCAGAATGACCGCGGGTCTTCTTATCAGGCATATATAAGTGTGCAGAACGAATTGGTAGCTGCATACAATGAATTGAGAGATGAGTTAGCTCAAGAAAAGTTTGGGGTTACTTACGCTGAACTGAATGATGCACAGCAGAAAGCTGTTCGTGAAGTTTATCCGCAACGAATTTCTGAAGCAGAACCTAAAAAATACGGAGAAAAAAAGAAGTAAGTAATGGGAAAATTTAATAAGACTGGTAAACGTGAAATGCCGGCATTGAATACTTCTTCGTTGCCTGACCTTATCTTTACCTTGTTGTTCTTCTTTATGATTGTAACAACGATGCGTGAGGTAACATTAAAGGTGCAGTTTACACTTCCGCAAGGTACTGAACTCGAAAAACTGGAGAAGAAATCACTGGTAACATTCATTTATGTAGGGGAACCTACACAAGAATATCGCGCGAAAATGGGTACTGAAAGTCGTATTCAGTTGAATGACAGTTATGCTGAAGTGGGTGAAGTACAAGACTTCATTTTTCAGGAACGTGCGAGTATGAATGAAGGCGATGCTGCTAAGATGACTGTGTCTCTGAAAGTAGATCAGAAGACAAAGATGGGTATTGTTACTGATGTAAAAAATGCTCTTAGAAAATCTTATGCTTTGAAGATTAACTATTCGGCTACGAAACGTGGTGAGAAGTAATTAGTTAATTCAATATATATAAAAAGGGCGTTCAATTCAAATTGAACGCCCTTTTTATATATACGTAGCTGGAGTAAGGTTTTCCATTTGTGAAACTAATTTCGAGCTGCTACCTAATTTAATTAGTTGTCTTTTACTCCATATACTTCTTTATGTATTCTCTTTTTGATTGTTTCAAAATCCTTTTCACAATCCAATTCTCCGTGTACCATTAAATACATGGGCAGAAAATCATCTCCGGGCTTGTAAGGAGGTTGGCTATAGTCTTTTTCCCACAGCGTAAAGCCTTGACGTTGATAAAAGCTGATACGTCGTTTTGCCATTTCCTCTATCGGACGTTCTACTTCCAATACGATCGGGCGTTTCAAATAATTGCATAAGTATTCCAGCGTGCGTTTTCCATAGCCTCCATTTCGCAGGGCAGGATTGGTTGCAAAGTGTTCTACATAGTAGAAACTGTCAAAATCCCAATAGGTAATGAAGCCGACTGGCAGGTCATCATCAAAGATGATGTTATTATGAAAGTTGCCCGTACGATCAGTGTACTCGCGCAGTTGTTCCAACTGACGGTACTCTTCCGGTGGAAACGAATCAATTAGAAGCTCTTCCATGAATTTGTAATGTTGCAGATCCGACGTACTAATTGGTTGAAGTCTAATCATGAGGTTTGGGTTTTAAGTTTGACAATAATATAATTGTATTCCATTAAGGAACATAAAATTCAATCATTCGACGGATGGCACGTTGACAAACCGGACAAAACTCCGGATATTCGTTTGTTTTCATGCGACAGTCATAAGCCGGACGATAAATGCCTTTGGCAGAGTAGCCACCTCCTTCATATACTCCTACGGGATATTTCTTTTTTTCAGCAATAGGGGTCGGGATCGGGGTACCTGACGGAAGCATATCTTTCCATTTGGAAGCGAAGTTCACCCGTGTTGAAATATTTTGTTCCCACGGTTCGACATCCAGCGGATAAGTATCTGTCATCACATCATCATCATAGAAATATTCGTCGGCCAGTCCACCGAAACTGTGTCCGAACTCGTGCACGACTACCGGCTTGAACATCGGGTGATGGGCCGTGGTCAGCGTATACGAATTGTATATTCCTCCACCACCATATACATCCGTGTTAGCCAGGATAATGATATGTTCGTAGGGGATGCCTGCCAATGCATTATGGATAGACTTTACCCGGCTGGTAGTCAGATAACGGTCCGAGTAAAAAGTATCGAAATGGGAGTGAACCGCCGTTTGTTTCCACTGATTTTTGCGGGGAACACTGACACCACTGTCCGTAGAAGGACTGGCTACGGCAACAATATTAAATTTACCCTTCATGGAGCGGAACGGCTCATACGAAAACAAACTTTCGCAGGTACGTTGGGCATCCTGGTAGAAAATATCCATTTCTTTTTCTGTGTATCCTTCTGCAAGGATGGCAACATCTATGCAGTCTTTTTCGTTACCACTTTGAAGCATATACCGATGCGGAGTGACATGTGATACCCCCCGTTTATGAATCAATATATCATCCGGACGCACGATATGTTTATAGGTAGCCAATCTTTTTTTTCGCGGAGAATATAAAGTGACTTCTACCTCCACAGGCTGTTTAGGATAAGGAAGAAGGAAAGTATTCTCAAATCCTTTGGCTGTTTCTTTAGCTTCGTCTGTGGACAGCCACTCTTGAAACAAAGAAGAGAATGACGTTTTGTAGATACACTGTTTGCTGGCAAGGTCTTTCACTATAATTTGTCCGTTGCCTTCCAATGGAAGTTCCGAAAGATGATGTTGACGTCCTGCCCAGGTAGGAAGTTGTGATAGCTCATCCAGATAAATAGCCTGTTGTGTAGCATCCCCGGTAAAGATATAATCCACTCGCAATGTTTTGTTCTGAAAATAATCAGCAAAATTCTGTGCATAACTTCCTATAGAAGTACAGAAACACAGAATAATACAGCAAATATGTTTCATATTAATGGTATATTTATGTTTTTCGCAAAGGTACGAACTATTGTTGACTTATCCGCTTTCTGCAAATAAAAGTAATAGATTATAGTATTTGTTGTCGAAAAATCGCTAACTTTGCATAAAAGATTCATTGATAAAAACAATTTGATTCAAAAATGGGACATCATCAATTAGATGCTTTAGATGAGCAAATTCTGAAACTGATTGCAGGGAATGCGCGTATTCCTTTTTTGGAAGTAGCACGAGCATGTAATGTTTCCGGCGCTGCAATCCATCAGCGTATTCAGAAGCTTACTAATTTAGGTATATTAAAAGGTTCGGAATATGTCATCGACCCCGAGAAAATCGGATATGAGACTTGCGCTTATATTGGTATATATCTGAAAGATCCCGAATCCTTTGATTCGGTAACAAAAGCTTTAGAAGCTATCCCCGAAGTGGTGGAATGTCATTTCACTACCGGAAAATACGATATGTTTATCAAAATTTACGCAAAGAATAACCATCACTTATTGAGTATTATTCACGATAAGTTACAACCATTGGGTTTGGCGCGTACCGAGACATTAATCTCCTTCCATGAAGCCATTAAGCGGCAGATGCCAATCATGGTCGACATAGAAGATGAAGATTAATCGTTATTTTCTCACGTAATCAACAAAAGCATAGGAGCAGAGATGTTTCTCATCCGCAGGATGAGCTTCTCTGCTTTTTTCTTGCCACATCTCTGGCGATACTTCTGGAAAATAGGCGTCGGCTTCGGGAGTCATATCATCTATTTCTGTCAGGCAAAGTTCGTCAGCGAAAGAAAGAGCCTGCTGATAAATACTTGCTCCTCCTATAATATAAATGTGTTCCTCCTCTTTACAACTTTGCAAAGCTGCTTCGAGTGAAGGGAAAACTTCCGCACCGGGACATTCTGTAGCCGGGTTGGAAGATAAAACGATGTTTCTGCGATTGGGTAATGCGCCTTTCGGTAGTGACTCGAAAGTTTTGCGTCCCATCAGTATGGTGTTTCCGGTAGTTAATGCTTTGAAACGTTTCAAATCATTGGGTAACCAGAAAAGAAGTTTGTTCTCGAAGCCGATAGCCATACGGCGGTCTACGGCAGCAATGATAGATATTTTACTCATAAAGTTACACGGCTACTGCTCCCGCAATATGCGGATGCGGGTCATAGTTCACTAATTCAAAGTCCTCAAATTTGAAGTCGAAGATACTTTTCACATCCGGATTGATCTTCATTTGTGGCAATGGACGAGGTTCACGTGATAATTGGAGCTTCACTTGTTCCAAGTGGTTCAGGTAGATATGCGCATCACCGAAGGTATGAACAAAATCTCCGGCTTTCAGTCCCGTCACTTGTGCCATCATTTGCAGCAATAATGCGTATGATGCAATATTAAAAGGAACACCCAGAAAAATATCTGCACTGCGTTGATACAGTTGCAGGCTCAACCGTCCGTCTGCTACATAAAACTGAAAGAAAGCATGGCAGGGAGGCAAATTCATATTATTCAAATCTGCTACGTTCCAGGCGCTTACAATGATACGGCGTGAATCCGGATTATGTTTGATTGTTTCCACCACTTCACTGATCTGGTCGATAAATCCACCGTTATAGTCAGGCCATGAACGCCATTGATAACCATAAACATGTCCTAAGTCGCCGTTCTCATCCGCCCATTCGTTCCAGATGCGCACTCCATGTTCCTGAAGATATTTCACATTAGTATCACCTTGCAGAAACCAAAGTAATTCGTATATGATTGATTTCAGATGTAGTTTCTTGGTTGTCAGGCACGGGAAACCGTCATCAAGATTAAAACGCATTTGATGACCGAAAACGCTGATGGTTCCGGTTCCGGTACGGTCACTTTTTTCTGTACCTTCGGTTAGTACACGATTGAGTAAATCCAGGTATTGTTTCATAATGAATAAGTTGTGGTGAAAATGATTCTCCGCACAAAATTACAAAAATGGAGTGAATAAATTAGCAAACCAGCCGACGAACTTCTTCCACGGGGAGCGCTTTTTCCAGAATTCAGGCGTTAGTTGAGTGCAATGCTCGATATCGTTCCGGAACATTGTATTTAATTCACCCGTTATTTTGGTATCAAAGATAAAGGCATTTGTTTCGTAATCATAGCGCAAGCTGCGGCTGTTCAGGTTGGCAGTGCCAACTGTACAGAACAAATCATCCACCATCATTATTTTAGAGTGATGAAATCCACCGTTATACATATAGACAGTAGCTCCTCTTTTCATCAGTTTGTGCAACTTATAAAGTGCGGCATCCGGAGTAAACGGGATATCGGAGGCAGAAGAAACCATGATTGTAACATTTACGCCTCGGTCGATTGTCCGATTCAACGCCTTTTTGATAGAAGAAGTCGGTACAAAATAAGGATTGACGATATGAACATTCTTTTGGGCCGAATAGATGCTCATGGCATAAGCGTGGCTTAACATACGGCTATTCTTTTTCGGGGTACGGTCTACGATTGCTACCACAATATTCGTACTGTCCGTTTGTTCCTCATGTTGGGGGAAATAAGCGGCTCCACCTACATTCTGCTTGGTTTCCTTATTCCAGATCGTTAGGAATATCTCCTGCAGATCATTGACGGCATCCCCTTCAATGCGTGTGTGCATATCACGCCAGGTTCCGATTTTGGGTAGTCCGTTAATGTAGTAATCGGCGATATTCATACCACCGGTATAAGCCACTTTTCCATCGATGACAGCTATTTTCCGGTGATCGCGATGGGCGGCGTGATTGATATAAGGAAAAGTGAATGGATCGAACTTGACAATCTCGATTCCTTGTTCACGTATTTTCTTGAGATGTTTCTTTTTAAGTGGTTTGTTGTTCGACCAGTTTCCGAATGCATCGAACATAGCTCGTACTTCGACCCCTTCTTTCACTTTTTCGGCCAGCAGAGCAAATAAAGCATTGGCGATGGAGTCATTTCGGAAGTTGAAATATTCCAGATGGACGTGGTGTTTAGCTTCCCGGATGGCTTCAAACAAATCGATAAACTTCTCCCGTCCGCTTTTTAGCAGTTTTACCTTATTATTATCAGATATAGGGATTCCCGATTCTTGTAAATAGCGTAGCACAAGGGAATCGCTGGTTAATCCGATTGAGTCCCTGGGATGTATCATCAGACTGTCGATGATACCTGCCTGAACACTCAATATAGGCAGGAACAGAAATAAAATAAATATACGTAATTTCAAAACTCTTCTCACTCTTTTAGTTTACAGAAGAACAAAGATACGATATCTAAGTTTGGGCTCCTTTGCTAACAAGGGCAAATTTATCATTCTTTAACGAAATAACTTCTTTCCAGGAGTTAATTATGCCATCGAAGCAACCTTTCGTGTAGCCATGAATAATAGTACAACAGCTGCGATAATAATTGACTTCGGATCAAGGCTTGAAGTGCCATGATTAATCATACCGATAAATACTTCTCTTATGGTTCCCCAAGTTGCTTCCAATCCACCTAACCATACAAAAAGTGCGGCCGCCACAGTCATCACGAAAGCGCTCCAGATACGAGCCAGGCGATTACTACGATCGGGTAAGTGGTGCATGACACGGCGACTGAATCCGTTATCTGCTATTTCCTGCTTGTTTTCTGCGAAGAAATCGCGCAAGAGCTTATCATTGTCTATTTCTGTCATAACCGTTTTGTTTTAAATACGTTGCTAATTTTTCTTTCCCGCGTGACAGATGGCTTTTCACTGTCCCTGACGGTACTCCTACAATCCCTGCAATTTTGTCGATACTAATGTCCTCCATGTAGAACAACGTGATGCAGGTTCTTTCCACTTCTTTAAGCATTTTGAGTGACTGGTAGACATCCATTTTTTGCCCGATATTCTCCTGTTCGGTGCTGTTGATGGCGTCTATTTCTCTTGTATCCAAGTCGGCTGTCTCTTTCCGGCTGCGAATATAATCATAAAAAACATTATAAGCAATACGATACAGCCACGTAGAGAAACTTGACAAGTTCCGGAAAGAGGCAATGTTCGTATATGCTTTGATAAATGTATCTTGCGCAAGGTCGTCACTCAATTCGCTGTCGCCGCAAGTCAGGTTCAGGAAGAATCGCCGGATGGGCGACTGATACTCCTTCACCAACTGGTCAAAGGCCCTGGTGTTCTTGAACACCACGACCTGTGCGACTAACGATATATCATTGAGTTGGCTCATTTATTCTCGTCGTTCTTTTCTTCGTTTACTCCTTTGTCTTTCTCTTCGGATTCGGAAGGGATGATTTCGAAACTATCGGTTCTAACGTTATTCGGGTTCTTTTTTTCATCCTTATTACCCGTATGCATCCGGGTAGCATTTGTGTCTTGAGTCTGTTGTTTGCTACCGATAATCCATTGTCCGATACCCATGAATGTAACGAGTAAGCCGATAGCTCCAATTCCGAATTCGCCGGTGATTGCCCAGAGGAAGATGAAAAGACCGATACCCGTAAAGGTGTTCTTGATGCCTTGTGAACGCGAATCGACTGTTTTGTTTTCGCGGATAAACTCTGCCGGAAGCGGTTGGCCGGCAGCAAGTGCCTGTTCGGCAAGGCGATAACGTGCTTTCCGGTTTTTATAACGGAAGAAGAAGATTACAAATAGAATGAATACCGGAAATCCGAATACAGCAATGATTGCAATGATTGCTACCAGAATACCTCCGCCGGCACTAACATTGTGGAAGGGGAAATCGCTGTCATCCGAATCGAATGTGAAGCTGGCTTTGCCATGAGTGGTGCTAACATTACTTGAGTTTGCATTTACGTCTGCAGAATCAGCATCTGCTGTGTCTACACCAATCACTGTGACAGCAGTATTGTTCGTATTTGCTTTATTGTCTTTGGTCACAGTTACTTTTACTTTCCCGATGGAATCACGAACAACGGTGGTCTGGGCAACAGCCAGTGTGCAAGTGGTCAGTACAACCATCAATGCTAATAGAAAATTTTTCATATCAATAGTTTTTTAATTTATTTCTTTATCTGTTAGACGTAGTTAATATCATAGAAAGTTGCAAAGAGACGAAATATTTTTGATATTTGCGGAAATTAATAAACGAAAGATGGAATTACCTGCTTCTTTTATAGACTACACCCGCGCTCTATTGGGCGATGAAGAATACGACAAACTGGCTGTTGCCCTCCAACAGGAACCACCGGTTAGCATCCGGTTGAATCAATTGAAAATCAATCATTCTTTATCGGATAAAGTACCTTGGTCTTCCGAAGGATTCTATTTGGAGGAGCGTCTCACTTTCACGTTCGATCCCTTATTCCATGCAGGCTGTTATTATGTTCAGGAAGCTTCTTCCATGTTTGTGGAGCAGGTACTCCGGCAATATATCACGGGACCGGTGAAGATGTTGGATCTTTGTGCGGCTCCCGGTGGAAAATCGACTCATGCCCGTAGTGTACTTCCCGAAGGGAGCCTGTTGGTAGCCAATGAGGTAATCCGGAATCGTTCGCAGATTCTTGCTGAAAACCTGACGAAGTGGGGACATCCGGATGTGGTAGTGACCAATAATGATCCGGCAGATTTTTCGGCTTTACTCTCTTTCTTTGATGTGATTCTTACAGATGTTCCCTGTTCCGGTGAAGGTATGTTCCGTAAAGACCCGGTAGCTGTGGAAGAGTGGAGCCCCGAGAATGTGGAAATCTGTTGGCAGCGCCAGCGACGGATTATTGCAGATATCTGGGATGCGTTGAAGCCCGGAGGTATTCTTATATATAGTACGTGTACATTTAATACAAAAGAGGATGAAGAGAATGCACGTTGGATTCAACAAGAGTATGGGGGCGAACCATTAACTGTGCAGGTGCAGGAGAATTGGAATATAACAGGAGATCTTTTGTCAGATAAAGGGGATCATTCTAAATCTTCTATTCCCGTCTATCATTTTTTCCCTCATAAGACGAAAGGTGAAGGCTTTTTTCTGGTGGCTTTTCGTAAGCCGGAGACGGAAGAAGAGATCCCAGTATCTTCTTCCGCCAAAGAGAAAGCTTTCAAGAAGAAGGATAAGAAAGGAACAGCAGCATCTTCTCCTGTATCGAAAGAATATCTGAATATGGCTAAAAGTTGGTTGAATGATGAAAATTCGGACAAGTATATTTTATTGGCGGAAGGAACAAATATCCGAGCTTTCTCACAGTACTATACTAATGAATTGGCGACGATGAAACAAAGCCTGAAAATCGTGTCGGCAGGGATTGAAATAGGCGAAGTGAAAGGAAAGGATTTGATCCCTAACCATGCGTTGGCAATGTGTACCTCACTTTTATGCCGGGAAGCATTCGCTACGGAAGAAATAAGTTATGAACAGGCCATCACATATTTACGAAAAGAGGCCATTACCTTACCGGTAACAGCCCCTCGTGGATATGTTTTGCTTACTTATCGGCATATTCCTCTCGGATTTGTGAAGAACATCGGCAATCGTGCCAATAATCTTTATCCGCAAGAATGGCGCATTCGTAGTGGATACTTACCGGAAAATATACGCATCTTATCAGAATACGTTACTGATTAAGGCAGTATTCCCGCAGGTATTTCCTGTTGGGAAAGACTAAAGCTAAGCTGTCTGCCTTTTCCGATTTCTGTGCCTTCAGCTATTTCTTCCAGCGTGTAGGAAGGAGGAGGTGCAGGTGATGTCCGCGTTTCTCCAATGGGCGGAGTGTTCCAGTTCAGATTTAGGCTTTTATCCAACCGATGAAATAAGTACGAGTTTCCCCATATTATGAATTTATGATCGGAAACAGGTGTTGCCATATCTTCCGAAAAAGTGAGGGTTAGTGTCATTTTCTTATCGTCTCCTTCTTCTTTTTCCAGTTTGTAACTTCCTTGGGTTATTAATTCAAGTCCGGATGAAAAGGCGGTCTGTTCTCCTTGTTTGAAAAAATAAGCATCCCGTGCGTGGTTGTTAATCAGAAAAATGTCGGAAATACCGGGTAGAAGATTCGCATCTCCGTTGGGTAAGTTAGACAAGTAGCTGCGTAGCAACTCCATATTTTCGTAATTATCGACCACCTTGATTGGTAAAGTGCAGGTTTCTTGTGTGGCGTTGTCTGTTACTGTCAGATAAGTCGTTCCGGTGAGGATACCGGTTACATAAATCATACGTCCGGCAGGTACTCCACTCCAGCCAGTTTCAGTTCCGGCACTTGCGATGCGTGTGTCTTTCACTGCAAGTGAGTAGTCACCATTTCCGCTTTCCAGGCCGAGGTAACGTCTGCCACCCATAGGTACTTCGTATTCACTGTTGTAAAAACGCAGTGGATTGTCGTCATCATCTTTACAGCCACTTAGTAGCGTAAGGATGCAGCATAACATGAATAAATAGAAATGTTTAGGTCTCATAATTCAGATTTTATGTTCGTTGCAAATGTAATGTATTGTTTTGAAATATCCAGTCGGAATTTGAAGAAAAAGAGAGGAGATATATTTAGGCACGAATTACACGGATTAACACTGTTGCTTTATAGTTATGACAATACTAAAGACCGTGAATTCTGTGTAATCCGTGCCTAATTTATTATATAAACATACTTATATAACTTAAAAATAGAAATTAGTATGTTCAGCGTAACCCATACCTAAAGGGTTTTTATGTATTATTTATAGCTTGCTTTTGTAAATCCGTGCCATTGCCTTTTGGTACTGATTTTCCAATTGCAGATAATTTTGATGACTTTGATAGATCACCGATACTTCAACGAAGTACTCGATCATACTAATTTGTCCACCTGTCAAAGCTTGTTTCAGCAATGCCAAATCTTGTTGAGACTGGAAAGTCTTGCTATATTCTTCCATTGAAGCATGCAGCGTTTTCGCTTCCCGGTAAAGTTGTGCCAATTCAGATTCCACTTGCAGTGTAGCATTATCCTTTTGCAAGTCGATGTTGAGTGCCTGCGCTTTAGCAATTTTCACCTTATTCCGATTTTCGAAAAGCGGGAAGGAAAAGCCCACCACTACACCGTTGAAAGGCACACCAGTCTCTGTATTCCGACGGTAGCCGAGTTCTAGCTTTGGCAGCCATTGGGATTTATTGACAGCAATCTGTTTACGGGCAACGAGGCTCTCGTTGCCTAGTGCCATTAAGGTACGGTCTGTAGCCATGACTTCTGATTTCAACATTTGGTAATCGCTTGGGAACGGTATAGTCGGATATTGATTTTCTTCGAAAACCACTGGAATATTACCATTCAGCGTATTCAGTTCCTGCTGCTTATTGCGAAGTGCCGTTTCGTTCAGAGACGCTTCCGTTTTGACATTCAACAGTTCCAAGTTGATTTTATTGGTTTCGAGAGCATTTGCATCCCCTGTTTGGAGACGCTTGGCGTACATTTTAGCAAGTTCTTCCGCATTGCGGAGACGTTCCTCCAAAATATGCTTTTGCTGACGAAGCATGATAATGTCCAGGCAAAGTTCTTTTGCCTGTAACAGTTTCTCCTGACGAAAAACATCCGACTGACTGTCAAGAGTTCCGGCTTTCAGACGGTTTAACTTGTTACGTGTGGCGTATAAACTAGGGAAATCAAAGCTTTGTGAAACAACCAGCTCACCGATTGTTTCGCTTTTATCTTTTGCTCCCCATAGATGCGCGTAAGAGAGAGTAGGGTCAGGCAAGTTATTATCCGTTTTGGCTTCCAGCTTCTGCGAGGTAATCAGTTGCTCGTTTGCCTGCAACTCCTTATTGTTCGTTTCGATATTCTTCAATACCTGTTCAATTCCGTTTTGGGCTTGCACTTCACCTATGGTTAAGAAAAGAAGTGCAGCGCTTATGGTCATGATTTGTTTCATTTCTAATTTCTTTATTTATTACAAGCTATTGTTGATAGATACTTTATGATAAGGCATCTATTTGTTTGACACCGGGGAACGACCCGTTCCTCACCGAGAAACACTTGTTTCCTCACCGGGGAACGATGGTTTTCTCACCGAGGAAAAATATCCCTCTCTACAGGCTTTTCTGGGCCTTTTTCCGATGCATCATCAGATAAACAATCGGAACGATAAAACCGTTCAAAAAAGTAGACGTTAATAATCCTCCTAGAATCACTTTTGCCATCGGACTTTGAATTTCGTTACCGGGCAAGTCGCCGGCAAGTGCCAATGGAATCAGTGCCAGTGCAGAAGACAATGCCGTCATTAAAATCGGATTCAGGCGGTCGAGAGAACCTTGAATCACACTATCATATACATTCAAACCTTCTTCCTTTTGCAAATGATTGTAGTGACTGATGAGCAACATACCGTTACGCGTTGCAATACCGAACAAGGAAATGAAACCGATGATAGCCGGAATACTGACTTCTCCTGTTGTAATCACCAAAGCAAATACACCACCGATCAGTGCCAGCGGAAGATTCAGCAAGATAACCCCGGATTCTTTCACACTGCGGAACTCATTGTACAGCAACAGGAAGATAACCACGATACTGATAAATGAAGTCAACGCTAATGTCCGGCTGGCAGCCTGCTCGCTTTCAAACTGTCCACCATACTCGATATGATAACCTTCGGGTAATTGTACCGATGTGTCGATACGTTTCTGAATATCATTCACAACACTGCGCAAGTCACGATCGGCCACATTGGCGGAAATGACAATTTTACGTTTCACATTCTCGCGGTTGATCGTATTCGGACCCATGGCCGATACCACTTCCGCTACATAGCTCAAAGGAACTTTGCGGCCGTCGTTCGTGTCTACCATCAGGTTACGGATTTTCTCTATTTCATCCCGGGCATCATCCTTCACTTTTACGATCAGGTCAAAACTCTTGCCCTGTTCATACACTTGTGAGATCACTTTTCCAGCCAAAGCTACATTCACATATTCCGAAAATTCCGGCAGGGTAATACCGAACTTAGCCAGCATTTCCCGTTTAGGCTGTATTTTCAGCTGCGGACGTTCAATCTGTTGTTCCACGTTCAGGTCGGCAACACCGGGAATGTCACTGATCGCTCCTTTGATTTGATTACCGAGTGAAAACATTTTATTCAGGTCATCACCGAATAATTTGATAGCAATATTCGCTTTCGTACCCGATAGCATTGCGTCGATACGGTGGCTGATCGGTTGTCCGATTTCTATGTTTGCTCCGGTGATCGTACCTAATTTTTCACGTACATCAGCTACCAGTTCACTGCGCGAGCGGTCTTTCAATTCGAACGGAGCTTCTATTTCAGAAACATTGACTCCTAACGCATGTTCATCCAATTCGGCACGTCCCGTTTTCCGGGCTACCGTTTGTATTTCGGGAATTGTCATCAATAACTCTTCGGCACGATGTCCCATTTTGTTGCTTTCTTCCAGCGAAATACCTGGCAGAGAACTGATATTGATAGTAAACGATCCTTCATTGAACGAAGGAAGGAAGCTGCGTCCAAGTGTGAAAAACACTCCGAGGGCAACTACAAAAAGTCCGATTGTACTTCCGAGAGTCACACGTTTATGTGCCAGTACCCAAGTCAGTGCTTTTTCATAAATCCCTTTCATCCAGCGGGCAACAGGAGCTTCTTTCAGTTCCTTGTTCGTCTTATTACTTCCTAATAGATAAGAACAGAGCACCGGAGTCAGCGTCAGAGCAACTACTGTCGACGCGAACAATGCCACGATAAAGGCAACGCCCAGCGGAACCAACATTCTGCCTTCCATTCCGCTAAGGAAGAACAACGGAACAAAGCTGACAACGATAATCAGCGTAGAATTAAGTATAGGCATCCGCACCTCTTTCGAAGCATTGAATACCACCTCGAGTGTACTTAACCTTTCCGCTTCTGCTTTCTGACGGTTCTCCCGCAGTCGTTTATATACGTTTTCCACATCGACGATGGCGTCGTCTACCAATGAGCCGATGGCTATCGCCATACCTCCTAGACTCATGGTGTTGATTGTCAGTCCCATGTAATGCAGCGTCAGAATCGAAACAAGCAGGGAAAGAGGCAGCGTTACCAATGAAATCAATGTAGTGCGCACATTTGCCAGGAACAGGAAGAGTACGATTACTACAAAAATACCTCCTTCAAAGAGTGATTTCTTCACATTGCCGATGGAACTTTCGATAAAGCGGCTTTGACGGAATATGTCCGTTGAAACTTTTACGTCTGGTGGCAGGTTCTTTTGCAGGTCTTTCAAAGATGCTTCCAGTTTATCCGTCAGTTCCAGCGTATTGGTAGCCGGCTGTTTGGTAATAGTCATCAGTACGGCAGATTTTCCACGCTCTGAAGCAGTTCCCAGTTTCGGGGCTTTCGGTCCGATGGTTACGTCCGCAATATCTTCCAGCGTGACAGGGAAATTGTTCACTGTCTTTACTACCGCTTTGCCAAGTTGTTCTGTTTTGGAAGTTGAAAGTACACCGCGTACAATATATTCATTTCCAAATTCGTAGAGCACACCTCCATTTGCGTTCAGGTTCATATCCTGTGTCACAGCCATCACTTCTCCCATCGAAATGCCGTAATGACGCATCCGTTCGGGATCCAGCTGAATCTGATATTCTTTGATATCTCCTCCAAGCACGGCAACCTGCGCCACTCCTCCGGTAGACAATAGACGGGGACGGATAGTCCAGTCCGCAATTGTACGAAGATCGAGCATCGAAGTGGAGTCAGCAGTCAGACCGACGATGAGCATTTCGCCCAAGATGGAAGATTGTGGGCCGAGTGTCGGTTTACCAACGTTGACCGGCAGTGATTCACTCACCACTGCTAACTTCTCGCTAACAATCTGGCGGGCGAGATAAATATCGGTTCCCCAATCAAATTCTACCCAGACAACAGAAAATCCGTTGGTAGAAGAAGAGCGGACACGGCGTACACCCGTAGCTCCGTTTACGGCAGTTTCAACAGGAAAAGTGACGAGCTGTTCAACCTCTTCCGCAGCCATACCGTTGGCCTCTGTCATGATGACTACCGTAGGTGCGTTCAGGTCGGGGAATACGTCTACTTCCGTATGCATGGCGGTATACGTTCCCGCAATTAGCAGGAGGATGGCCGCGCAGACTACAACCAACCGGTTGTGTAGGGAGTAATGTATAATTTTATTAAGCATGATATTTCATTAATTGAGAGTTATAAATAACTTGATAGATGCGCCGCAAGAAAATCCGGCTGCGGCACCTCGCCGCTTTAATGTTCGTGACTATGTGCCGGGATGGCATTGCTAGCACTTGCCAGTCTAACCTGATAAGCACCTTCGGTCACTACACGGTCGCCAGCCTTCACTCCGGTCAGGATCTGAACACTTTTACCGTTGTCGGCTCCTATCGTTACTTCCTGTTTTTTATAACCCTCTTCGTCCAGTTGCAGGTAGATAAAGAAGATACCTTGTTCCTCTGTCAGTGCCGTGCGTGGGAGAGAAAGAACGTTTTCCATCGTTGAAGAAAGCAAGAACACCTCTACGAATGATCCGGGGATCACTTCCCCTTTATTGTCGAACTCAAAAGTGACAGGCACATAGAAAGAGTTGTCTCCGGCAGCTTTTCCAAAAGAGAGAAGTTTGCCGTTCAATGCTTTCAGCTCGTACACCTGATTATTATAAGGAGTCTGGAAATTGGCGGAACTGATTGTACGGAGGTATGGATAATACTTTTCCGACACTTCGGCACGGAGGAAAAGACGACGATTCTGCGTCACGCTCACCAGCGGTTGCCCGATGGTCACGTAGTCACCTTCTTTCACAAGAATGCTTTTCACATATCCTGCAATAGGAGCTGTAATACTTTGGCCGATAGCCGAATGATTCTTGGAAAGGGCTTCGTAACTAAGGCGGGCATTTTCATAACTTTGCTCTGCCTGTGCAAAATCCTTGTCAGATACAATCTTGTTTTTAACAAGCTCTTTCATACGTTCGTACTCCTTCTTAGATACCTCGTAGGCAATGCGGGCACGTTGTACCGGATCACCGTCGGCGATATTCTTTGAAGAAATCGTGACTAGCGGCGTGCCGCTGCCGACGCTCATTCCTTCCGTTACTTTTCCACGGAAAGATACAACGCCGGCCACTGTAGCTACGGCAACCGATTCATCACCTTGGGCAGCCAGCACCTGTCCGCTGGTTTTAATCACTTGCTGGAAAGGTGCAGGTTCGATAACGCTCACCTTGACACCGGCTGCTTCAGCTTTTGCCTTCGGAAGGATGATTTCATCACTGTGCGCTTCGGCAGACTCGTTATGTCCATCGGCCGCTTCATGGTTGTGTTCTCCGCTACATTCGCCTTCATGAGAATGATCGGAACCCTCTGCCTCGTGATTATGTCCTTCCGTGGCATGATCGTGTTCATTGTGTGTGTGTGTGACGGTACTATTATTACAGGAACCCAGCACGAATAAGCCTAGGATTCCTACGAAAATAAGTTTTTTCATAATGATATTTTCCTACTAAATTTTACTGTTTTTTTACGCTACAAAGATAAGGTAACGCAAATGCAACTGATTTGCATTTACGCTTTTACGCAAAAACAGAGTAGGGAGGGGCACGAAGAGGAGTGGCACGGTGTATATCCGTGCCATGCAGAGAGTCTCGGTAGACGTAATAGTTCTTAATCCGTCTCTCTTGTGGCCGTAATAGATGTTCGATGATTACATCCGTGAACAGGGTAGCGATGAATACATAATCCGGTCCGCTATCCGTATGTACGGATGGAGTGGGAGAGTAGAAACGAGTCATACATTCGCTGCTGCAACATGAATCGTTTCCCGGGTGATGATGATGTGTGGGACATTGCTGTTCTACAGGCAAGTCCTGCTTCATGCAAATCATTCCGTTGGGGTGATGATGATGGGGAATAACGGCTGCCACCAACATTATAATGTTGATTAAAAATAGCAGAGTTACTATTATTCGTTTCTTCCCTTTCATCCTTTCTTTTAGAGGTTATCAGCTTTTTCAGAGCTTTAAAGTGCAAATATACAAATACTTTTATTCCGCCTGCAGCCGATACCCTCTTTTTATTATTTATTATTTCTTTTCCAGTTCTTGCAACGAATCCATTTTTTTCTTTTCGAGGAACTCGTAGATGCCGCAAAGATGTTCCGTCACCTTTTGATTACCGAACTCATACACCTTGGTCACCAGTCCGTCGAGGAAGTCACGGTCGTGTGAAACAACAATCAGTGTGCCGTCAAAATCCAGCAATGCCTGTTTCAGGATATCTTTCGTTTTCATGTCCAGATGATTCGTCGGCTCATCCAGGATCAGGAGGTTGACAGGTTCCAACAGCAATTTAATCATGGCAAGGCGGGTACGCTCCCCACCCGAAAGTACTTTCACCTTCTTCATCGATTCCTCGGGACCACCAAACATGAAGGCACCCAGTAAATCACGAATCTTGTTCCGGATATCCCCCTTGGCTACATCGTCAATCGTTTGGAAAACCGTCAGGTTTTCATCCATCAACGAAGCCTGATTTTGAGCGAAATATCCGATTTGTACATTATGTCCTAAAGTCAGTGTACCGTCATGTTCGATTTCCTTCATGATACATTTCACGAGTGTAGATTTACCTTCACCGTTTTTACCGACAAAAGCTACTTTATCACCACGCTCAATTGTCAGGTTAGCGTTGCGGAACACCACTTTCTCTTCGTATGCCTTTCCAACACCTTCCATGATAACCGGATAACTGCCCGAACGGGGTGAAGGCGGGAATTTCAGTCGCAATGCAGAAGTATCCTCCTCATCGACTTCGAGCAATTGCAGCTTTTCCAGCATTTTGACGCGGCTCTGTACCTGCAACGTCTTTGAATATGTTCCTTTGAATCGTTCGATGAACTCCTTCGTTTCAGCAATAAACTTCTGCTGCTCGTCGTATGCCTTCTGCTGCTGTTCGCGGCGATCCTTACGCAGTTGCAGATATTGGGAATAATTCACCTTATAATCATAAATACGTCCCATCGTCACTTCGATGGTACGTGTTGTAATATTATCCACGAATTTGCGGTCGTGGCTGATTACGATAACTGCTTTCCCGTTATTAATAAGGAAATCTTCCAACCATTGAATAGATTCAATATCCAGATGATTAGTCGGCTCATCGAGCAAGAGTACGTCCGGTTTCTGTAACAGCAACTTAGCGAGCTCGATGCGCATCCGCCATCCACCGCTAAAATCACTCGTCTGGCGTTGAAAATCGCTCCGGGTGAACCCTAATCCGAGCAATGCCTTTTCCACATCCTCTTCATAATTGGTTGCGTCAATCGAATAAAACTTCTCGCTCAAGGCAGACACTTCTTCAATCAGCGCCATGTAACTATCGCTCTCGTAGTCCGTCCGTGTCTCGAGCTCTTTGTTCAGTTTTTCAATCTGCGCTTCCATTTCATGCAGATGTGAAAAAGCCTGTGCCGTTTCGTCAAACACTGTTCTTCCGTCTTCCGTCATCAGATGTTGAGGCAGATAGGCCACTACGCAATCTTTGGGCGTGGAAACTTTTCCACGTGTCGGTTGTCGTGCGCCTGCCAAAATTTTCAGCAGCGTACTTTTTCCCGCCCCATTTTTACCCATCAGTGCGATGCGGTCTTTTTCATTAATTACGAAAGAAATATCACTAAATAAAGTAGTGCCGCCAAACTCTACGGCTAGTCCGTCAACAGAAATCATACTATTCTTTTAAATTGAGGCGCAAAGATAGCGAAATATATGAATCTTTTTTATAACTTGCGGGCTGAAAAGGGAAATTGATCCAAAAAAACAGATAAAAAAACAATATATAAGCGATATGGAAAGCGAACAAATGAATGAATTCAGACCCTTAATTTTAGTAGCTGAAGACGATGACAGCAACTTTAAATTAATCAAGGCTATCATAGGCAAAAAGTGTGATATCGAGTGGGCTAAAAATGGGCAGGAAATGGTGGAGTTGTTTCAACAGCACCAGGAAAGAACCAAAGCAATGCTGATGGATATCAAGATGCCGGTGATGAACGGGTTGGAGGCAACGAAGATAATTCGTGAGTCTAATACCGAAATTCCTATTATCATGCAGACAGCTTATGCTTTCAGCTCGGATAAGGAAAATGCAATGAACGCAGGAGCAACTGAAGTATTGGTGAAACCTATTACTTTGAGTATTCTCCGCACTACTTTAAGCAAATATCTACCCGATTTGCAGTGGTGAAATTGATTCGTACGGGAATTTTTTTAATTTATTTAAAAGATGCTTAAACGTTAAATACGGAATAGCGTAGAAAAAGAGTATGATTGGGTAGAAAAATGGTATGTAAAAGATGCCGTTGAATATTCCTTTTTCTCTATTATATTTGAGCATTCATCTGATGAAATTGGATAAAATAAAATAGGCGAACCTCACGGTTGGCCTATTTTTGTTCGCCTCTGTTAATTTGTTAGAGTACAGAAACGACTCTATGTAAAGTCTCTCCTTTGAGAGATTTTAAGTTCATTATTTGTTTCCGCCGGCCCACCAGACAGCTTCGCTATATACATACTGGCCATCACCGAAAGCAGCTTTCACTTCAGGATTTGCCAATACGTCGTCTGCTCCATAACCGAAGCGCAATGGGAACTTATTGTTGTTCAGCGGGTTCTTCAGTACAATGAAGTTTTCTCCTGCACCTTTCAAACGACGGTAGTCGTTATAGGCTTCCAGTGATTCGCCGGATGCACCGAAGAAGGCGAGATACTTCTGTATCATTGTCTCTTGCAGAGGGTTGGCATCGAATAACGGTTCTACTTCATCCGTGAAATAGGTTTCTGCTACATCTGCCCCCAAATCGCTGTCACCATCATATACCCAAGTGTCAGCGGCATCTATAATTGAGTTTTCCAGATTCTCGAATCCGGCAGTGATTGCAGCTTTTAAAGCACTCTTAGCTTCACCCAGTCTGCCCCCCAAACGGCATAATGCTTCTGCTTCGAGGAATTTCACTTCGTGATAACTGATTAAAAGAGTAGGAGCCGACATTGCCCATGATATCATTGACATACCATAATTGTTCTGCAACTCTTGCGGAGTTCCGTTTGGAGCCGCTTTGATACCTGCGATGTCTGTAGCTTGCGTACCTCCGTATCCATAAGCAATATAGCCGGTGGGATCGGGCTCCAGAAATGCTTGCGGTGCTCTGGGGTCATTGCGCTCAACAAACTTTTCAATCAGACTGGCACTGGCTGCCAAACTGTTACGGCTATAGCTGAATGACCAAAGCGGATTCAACTGCGAATCAGCGTCATAAACAGCCAGTTTACATTCTTCACTTGCATTAGCAAATGATTTGCTCACATAAGTAAGAATGTTCTGAAGATCAGTTGTCTTATTGGCACTTTTATTGAGCAGACGCATTGTATAGCGTGCTTTTAACGCATAAGCTGTCTTGAGCCACATACTTGCTTGAGTACTGGTGTTTGAACCGTAGATCAAGTCTTTAGAACCGACTGCGCCGGACAGACCTGCATCTTTGGCAGTACCGTTATCCAGCAGAGTGATGGCATCATCCAGATTCTGCATCACTTCCTGATAAATGCTTTCCTGCGTATCTATTTTGGGCTGCATATACATTGGTGTGCCGTCCGGATTGAGGATACCAGTCTGGCTGTACGGTGTATTTCCAAATACATCGGCAGCCACTGCTCCGTTGTAAGCGAGCAGGATTTTAGCAATTGCTTCCGTCACTACGTTTCCTTTTTCCGAAGGATCTTCTTCACACTTCTTGATAACGATTTTAGCGTTCTTGATATTTGAATACACGTTGATCCATGCGTTGTTGTAGGTAGTAGCCGTTGTAGGCTCTCCGCTACGTACTTCCGCCCGGTAAAGCTGGTTGGATATACCCGTTTCGTGTTCAATGTAAACAGAAGAATAGAGCGAGAAATCCCCTCCCACAGTGCTGAATGCAGTGCTTACCCCTAAGTCCGTAATCAAAAATTTTGCAGGCGCATCCAGAGGATTGTTAGGGTTTTCATTGATTTTATCCATTGCGTCTTCCGTACAAGCAGAAGCAATGGCAGCAGTCAAGAAAGAAACTGCCAGCAATTTTCCTATTGATTTATATTTTTTCATTGTCTTGC
>ENA-ORNK01001242-ORNK01001242.1-human-gut-metagenome-genome-assembly--contig:-NODE-1242-length-21839-cov-15.689084_pt1 | contig 21839 bp, 18 predicted proteins | sample MGYA00242115_ERZ509022 | MGnify/ENA primary metagenome ERZ509022 (study PRJEB26280, sample SAMEA2338690) | human gut metagenome | biome: human gut; feature: human-associated habitat; material: faeces...
GCCGGTGCGGCCCGTTGCACGGGCGTAGCCGTCCGCCGCGTGGGATGCGCCCTGCTCGTGGGCGGTCAGCACATGGGTGATGCGGTCGGCGTTTTTGTACAGCTCGTCGTAGAGGTTCAGCACTGCGCCGCCGGGGTAGCCGAAGAGGGTGTCCACCCCCTGCTCACAGAGCACCTCCACAAAGATTTGAGAACCGTTCAACTGCATGGTGAGTTTCTCCTGTTTCCGTTTCCATTTTCCACTTTATACACTTTTTTCCCAACACTCTCAGGGAGCAGCGCCTGATAAACAAAAGGTCTCTGTCCCCTTATCCAAGAGACAAAGACCTGGAATCAATCCAAAACTCTCTGCGGTACCACTCTCGTTGACGCTTTCCGCGCCCTCTCACGGGCTTCCAACAAAGCCCTGCGCTCTAACGGCCGCCACCGGCTCTGCTTAGCAGACGTCCCATATATCGTCCTTCAGCAGGCTGCTCCGGGAGGATTCCGCGCCGGGCCGCCTGCTGCCTTGCATCGTCCGGCAGCTCTCTGAAAAGCGGGTATCCTGCGTTACTTTTTCCCATCTGTGCATTTGTTGGGTCAATTATACTATAAATCGGGCCGTTGTCAATCGACGATTTGTAACGTGAATCATGGCAAACATGAAGATAATTAAACACCATCTTGCGCAGGACCTTACATCGCTGTATACTTTGGGAGTACGCGCTTAATTTTTAACCTCTCCGTCACGCCTGCGGTTCATGGGCAGGCCCGTCTTCGTACAACCTCTCAGTCTGCTTCGCAGCCAGCTCCCCTTGTAGGGGAGCCTCTGGCGAAGAGATGAAGTTTTCCGCCATGCCAAGGCCTCCCCTCGTTAGGAGCAACAACGACGACCGCCGCCAGTGGCGGAAACAGGGAGTCGCTGTTGGGGCCGCGGCCAGCAAGACGCAAGCAAAGCGCTGCGGATGCTGGGTGCCGCAACCCGGGCAGTGGCACGCCGTCAGGCGTGACGGAGGGGTTTTCCAAAAAAGAGTATAAAGGAACAAGATTATGAACCTCACAGAATGGAACGCCCGGCTCCACGGGCTGGTCATCTTCCGCGCCCTGCTGGACGATGACGTCATTGCAAAATTTGTTGACCTCACCGACCGGATGGCCGCTGCCCCCCAGAGCACGGGAGCTGTGTGCGACGCTGCCGCTTCCTTCGAAGCAGCCCTCTTCGAGCACACCACCAATTTCGGCAAATACCTTTCCGCTGCCGTTCTCGAAGCCGAGACGGTCTGTGTCCGGCAGGCAGCTGTCAGCGAAGTGCCGCCCGTCTTGCAGACTGCACTGGACAATGAGCTGGACTTCCTGCGGCAGCTGTGCAGCCTGACGCTAGACGAGCTTCTGGACGCCGCCGGTGCCGCCGACAAGCTGCCTTTCCTGCCCCGGTGGGAGACGAAGGCCATCGACCTCCACGCCGCCTACGCCCAGCGGATGAGCGAGGTGGGCAAAAAGGGCTACGGCATGTTCGCCAAGCACCACGTCTTCACGGTCGAGAACGGCCAGCTGGTGCCGGTGCGCTACCCCGACCCCCAGCGCCTCGACGAGCTGCCGGGCTACGAGCAGGAGCGGGAGAAGGTCATCGCCAACACCCGCGCCCTGCTGGCCGGGATGCCTGCCAACAATGTCCTGCTCTACGGCGACGCCGGTACCGGCAAGTCCAGCACCGTCAAGGCCATCGCCAACGAGTTCGCTGCCGACGGCCTGCGCCTCGTGGAAGTCAAGAAGAACCAGCTCTATCAGATCCCCGATTTGATGGACAAGCTGGCCGCGAACCCACTGAAGTTCATCCTCTTCATCGACGATTTGAGCTTCACGGCCAACGACGACAACTTTGCGGCCCTGAAAGCCATCCTCGAGGGCAGCGTGGGCGGCAGAGCCCGGAACATCGCCGTTTACGCTACTTCCAACCGCCGCCACCTCATCAAGGAGACCCTCTCCGACCGCACCGGCGACGACATCCACGAGGCCGACACCCGTCAGGAGCTGATGAGCCTTTCGGCCCGGTTCGGCCTCACCGTCACCTTCCAGCGGCCTGAGAAAGCCCGCTTCGAGGTCATCCTCACCGAGCTGGCCAAACAGCACGGCATCGAGATGCCCCACGACGAGCTGCTGACCAAGGCCGAAGCCTTCGCCATCCGTGCCGGAGGCCGCAGCCCCCGCGTCGCCAAGCAGTTCATCGAGCAGTGCGCCGCAGGAGTGCAGAAGTAAATAATAGGAACGATTCAAATCTTCGAGAGTTCCCTCATGGAATCCCTCCGGAGGCATTCTCTTCGGATGCCCCGGACCACAGCGCCGGGATCCTGCAAAAAATGCGAGAGTTCATACTGCGCAAAAGCGCGGCCCTTATCCGAGACGAAGATTTTCCCCTCCGCAAAGCTCACGGTGAAACCCCGGAATTCAAATGCAAGGCCGTTGTCCGGTTCGTTGATGGTGTCGCCCCAGACGGCCCGCTTCAGGGCCGAACAAAGGCGGTATTCTTCTTCCGTGCGGAGCCAGAGTTCCGGCGTCTGGACACTGTGCTCCAGCAGGAACAGGTTGGTAAAATCCCTTACAAAGCCCGTTTCTTTAGCCTCGATGGGCCGATTCAGCTGCTTCCATTCCCGGATGTCGAAGCGGTAATAAAAATTTCCTTCCGTCCCTCTCCGGGGGCTGACCTCTGTGATAGCGCTCCGGCGGACGGCGCTGCATTTCGTGACTTCGCCGTAGTACCGGACACCTGCCTGTGCGCCGAACACATACTGCGACTGGTAAAGGGCCACATAGCGGATAGGAAAATCACTGTCTTGCAGGCGCTCTGCCGGGATGTAATAAAAGCAGTGCTTCCGGCAAATATCCAGCTGCTGCGGGCTGCGCATAGTACCCACCAGTACATCCCGCACGGCCCAGTCCACTGCTTTCAGCTTCGCTTCCAGTTTCTCCATCTCGCCCGCCCCCTGCTGCGCTTTGTTTTATTGTACCGTCTTTTCTGCCGGGAGGCAAGATGCAGATAAAATATACGAGTCCTCTTTGTAAAGAATCCGGATTCAGCTTTCCCGGTAGACATTCCTGAAGATTGGGCCCCGCGGGCTAAGCAACAGCCCACTGGGCTGATTGCTTACGGCACTTCGTGCCGTCGCCCTGTTCGAGTCCCTAATTCTCCATACTCTAGCATCAGCTGCATTACATAAAAAGAAAAGCCACTAACTTTCGTTAGTGGCTTTGCATTTGGTGGAGAATTAGGGACTCGAACCCCAGACCCCCTGCGTGTGATGCATGACGACTTTTTGATTTTTATGACGTCAATTCGTTAAACAGGCTCAATTTGCTACAGATCTGCTACAAACGGCAGTTTTTACCCAGCACTAAATCTGCTGTTCTGGTTTTCTCGATTTTTGTTTTTTAGATTGTTTCTTTTGTTGGTGCAGTTCTTTCAAGTCTTCAATTGCCAGCTCTGGAGCCATGGTGTGGAACATCAGATAGTTTGTGTTCATGGTCTTCGCCGGAGCCTGCGCATAAATCTCCCTGCTGGGTTCGTTGGTCAGAATATGCCAATAACGGTAAAGGTAGCCTGTCCAATACATTACTTCTCTATCATACCGGGCATTGCCCTTTTGCGTCTGAGGGCACTCGTCTGCAAATTCCTCCAGAAGATATTCTTCTCCCGCCCACTGCATCCGGTTGTACTCTGAATCAAGATCACGGGCAACCTTAGAGCGCATGAACCGCTTCATGAAATCCTCGCTGTCATAGCCTGCTTGCAAAGAAAGCTCAAACAAGCGGCCCTGAATATCGCATAGTTTCAATTGAACCAGATCCATAACGATTCACCTTCTCTGCTTTGCACCATCAAGGATTTCATCAAAAAAGCGGCCTTCTCTACGATACTCTTTGCAGATTTGGTTTGCAAATGCAATGCCATTACTACGGTTCTGCTCGCTGGCCTTCTTCAGTGCCTGCCGTTCCATCCAAAGTAATTGGACTTCACGCTCAATCTTGACCGCATCACAGGCTTTCTGCGTAATAGCAACATACTGACGTCCAAGTTTCAGAGCAGACAGACTTTTCACCAATGCCGTATCGGTAATCGTTCCTTCAAAAAAGCTATCCAGAACATAGAACATTCTATCATTTGCGATGCTGCCAATCACCATGTCGTAGCCTTTATCCAGCTCCTGATACTTCTGGAAGAACTTCGTTCCTCGTGCGGCTTCCATTCTACCACGATGATATGCTACCAGCATAGCCCATTCAATATCAGCCGGAACATCCAAAGTTTTTAAGCTATGAAGATCAACCGATAAAATATAAAAAACAGATTGCTCATAGTCACAGATCAGCGTAAGCGGCTGGAGCGGATCAGTTCCCATATAAAATCCAGTTCCGAAGTCACAGCGGTCACGGCTGGCTGGTTTGATTTTCCCCTGAATGCCTGATTTGGAGCCATGGTATAAAATCATTTTATCCGGATGCATAGCAGAGATTTCTGCAGCATCTCCGATAATAGCATCGTGTATAATTTCAGCCAACGTGATATGATTTTCTTCGCAAATCGCAAGCATTTTCTCCTGTGCAAGACGATTCGGCGTAGATTTTTCATTTTCCCAGCGGTTTACGGTCGCAAAGGACACTCCGATTTCATCCGCCAATTTCGACTGGCTCCATTGTAAAGCTGAACGAATCTCAAAGACTGTGTTCATCGGACGCCTCCCGCAAGTATAACATTTGTCATCAATTTTATTGTAGCAAACGTTATATCATACGTCAAGTATTATTTTCATCATGCACGTCACCCGCAGTCAATTATCGGAATTCACATCATTTTTTGAGCCGCAGATAATATTTTTCAAGGCTCTTGTCGCAGACGTCCACAATATGCAGCCAGTCTTCCCGTGTCAGCTTGCGGAAGATGATGGGATTCACCTCGATGGTCTCCACGTCCTTGCAGCGCATCAGGAATCGCATATCCTCAAAGCGCTTGAAGGGGTTGGAGAGGATGTTCTTCTCCACATCCTTCCGGGTATAACCGCCCTTCTGGTAAATGCTGGTGGATTTCTCTGCGATCATCCCATGTGCCTTGCGGTCCTCATAGAAGTCAATAAAGTAGTCCACCACATCCGGCAGGGCAACTCTGCCGCTGCTGTCCATGTACTCATAGATTGCTTTGAGCAGCACCGGCTTGTAGGAATAGCTCATGTCCATCGTTTCAATAAACTTCATGAACTTGTCCGCCATATTCTGCGGCGTAATGAGATCCCAGCCATACTGTTTCGCAATGTTGCGGATGCTTTCCTCCCGGAAATAGTGGAACATCCGCTTATCGCCAAAGGGAATCGAAAGGTCCGGTTTGACTTTTCCGTCCTTGATGTAGCGCTCCACCGTCTCGGACTGTACATCCACCATCCGAACGAACTCGATCTGCGAGATCATATCCTTGACGCTGTTCTGCCAGTTGAAAAGGTCGATGATCTCATAGTCCGACACATCGATCGGCACATCCAGCCACGCCTCTGGCTTTTCGCCCTGGAACAGCATATCCTGATCCAGCTTGCGCTTGTTCTCCGGCGCCAGCACATACGCCATGGGCTGATATTTTGCAATTTCGGCTGCATGGTCTACGCTGGCGCAGAAGATCACGGTCTTTTTGCCGTTGACGTACTTTAAATATGTATCAACGATCAACTGATTCCGTTCCGGGATGAACAGCTTGCTTTCCAGATCCTGCGAATTGTATTTGATGCCGTTGATCCGCACATCGGTCAGGTCGATGTTGGTCTTGACCCGGATGCAGCGAATCGGCACCAGTACGCCACGCTCCACAGCAGTTTTGAGATCCATTTTGTGGGCAACGTTCTGGAACAGCTCCAGCATATCTTCGCCATCGCTGCGTTCCGGGGTAGCAGTCAGTCCCAGAATGAACTTCGGGTGGAAGTAGGTGAAGATCTTCTGATAAGTGTTGGCTGCCGCATGGTGGCATTCGTCCACGATCAGGTAGTCAAAATCCGTAGGCGAGAACTTTTCCAGATCCTTGGAGATACTCTGCACCGTTGCAAAAATGACCGTCTGGGTCATATCCTTCTGACTTCCGGTGTACTCTCCCAAAGTCGCTTCCGGCCAGACCTTAGCAAAGGTTTCTTTTGCCTGCGACGCCAGCTTCAGGGCGTTAACCAGAAATAGTGTGCGTCCTCCCACTGCCTTGGCGTCCGTTGCTGCCGTGATGGTTTTTCCTACGCCGGTCGCATTGTACAGCAGCGCAATGGTCTTGCCGTCCTCTCGCATTTTCTGCAGGTTCTCGGTGGCCTCCTGCTGGTAGTCCCGAAGCTCGATGGTCTGTCCCATCTGCACTGGCAGGTCTGCTTCAAATGCCTTGAACATGGGGCTGGTGCCCAGAAATGTAATCAGCTCGTCCTTGACCTTTTCCGGCTGCTTTTCCAGCTGGCTGTAGATCCAACGGTAGACCTTCCAGTTGTCATAGACTAGGCTGTTCTGCTTCAAGAGGTCATCGGCATACTTGTTCTCGGAAACCTTACTTGGGTTGTGGTAAGTTTCTCCGTCGATCTCGATTGCAATTTTGGATTCAGGCGATTCCAACGCAAAGTCGATATAGCGATGCCGACCATAGATGTCCACGCAGGGGTACTGGACCTGCAAATTTTCGGTTTTCTCAGGCCCAAAAGCCTCACAGAAGAGCTGTACAAACAGCTCCTCCGCACGGCTGTTGACACTGGTCGCTTTCATTGGCTCCATGATGGCCTCCTAAAACGATATTCCCCATTAAGATTTATAATTTTATTGTATCATACGCAAAAAGCTCTGTATAGTTTGTTTCTTTGGCAAGGTTTTCTGTCCTTGTTTCTTAATTCTATACCTTTATAAGAGAACTCATTGATTTTTTATTTGACTGACGTTTCCAAAAAGATAACCATAATTTTTTCTCAAAAGACTTAACTCTACTGCATCCATGGGCTTCTACTAAGCGAAAACACTTACAGTTGGAAGTGAAAGCGGGGTTTTACCATGGAATATACCGCCAGCACCGCGCCAGCCAGCCGGCCGCTGCCACCAAGCACCGCAACGAGCTTCTGGTGGATGCCGAGAGCTTCGCCTACATCTTTGCCAGCCCTAACGGTGAGCACCAGCAGGACCCGCTGGCCAAGGTCAAGACCGCCATGTTGCTGATCCAGAAGGACAGCGAAGCACGCGGCTATGCACCCTTCATCATGCGGCCCTCTCCTCTGTTCACCCACGGGTATTTCCTGCTCAACAGCGCCGATGCCGCCGCAGTCAACCGCATCTGTACCGGTGCTGCCACCCTGCAGGATGAGGCCGCCGGAGTCTACGACGTAGATCTTGCCCGCCTGTGGAGCAGCCGCTGGCAGAACGATTTTTCCTTTCCGCAGTTCAAGTACCTGCTGTACACCCACAGCGACAAGCTGCCGCTGAATGCCCAGCTGCACCTGACCCCCGCCATGCAGCTGACGCTGGAGTGGCACGCCAATGCGGATGCCCGTTTTTCCGTTCTGCTGCGCGCTCTGAAGGAGATCTTCTTCGAGGCTGCCCGCAGTGGCCAGTATCTCTACAATCGGGATGCCGCCGCCCGGCTGGCGCAGGCCACAGGCCTGAGCAGCACCCGTGCCACCAGTGCAGTGCGCGTAGTGCTGGCGGCTGTGCAGTCCTGGCAGCAGCATTCGTCCCGCCTGCAGCGCACCCGTGTGCTGCGCCGCGGCACCACGCAGGAAGGCGCAGAGTACAGCGTCGTGGACCCGTTCATCAGCGAGTTTTTCCACTGGCTGGAGCAGAGCTTTGCTGCTCTGCACAGCGGCGAGACCTGCCGCTATCTGCCGGTGAACGATTCTGTGCAGGGCAGCGAGCGTCTGACCCCGGCTCTGGGCATTCTGGAAGAGCTGGACCTGCTCCACTTTGCCCTTCTGGGCGGCTCCAACAGCCGCCTGTACCTCTACGTCAACCAGACCCAGACCCTGGAGCTGGCTGACCGCGGGTTCTACCGCAACCACCTGCTGGAGCGCATTGCCCAGCGCCACACCGATGCTGTGCGGCTGATGAGCTGGCTGTTTACCAGCGGCTTTTCCAGCGAGCAGCTTTGGGACCGCATCGAGGAATACTTTCTCGGCCTGCCCATTCAGGGCTTTGACGCTCCTTCTGCCGAATCGAGGTGATCTTTATGCCTTATCTTTTCTGCTCCATCCGCGCTTCTCCGGTGTATGGTTCTTTTCTTTTGACTCAATGTGTGGTATAGTAAAACTACACCCCGCAAGGGGACGGAAACGATCCTTAATTTGACCAGTACCCCATTTTTTAGCGATTGCAATTTATCCCCACAAGGGGACGGAAACGCCTTAGTGCGGTAAAGAGTCTCCTCACAGTGGTATTGCAATTTATCCCCGCAAGGGGACGGAAACTGCTATCAAGTAGTTTATTTATTTTAACTCTGCCCATTGCAATTTATCCCTGCAAGGGGACGGAAACACAAATTCATTTTTAATTTGCTTACTTGCACGTTATTGCAATTTATCCCCGCAAGGGGACAAAAAAGCACCTCTGCCACTGGCATTTGCCAGCAGCGGAGGTGCTTTGCTTTTTCTTATATTCTATTTTACAGGTTGGGAACTGCGCCTGCCGGAATCGTCTTTGTGACAGGCAGCGCCTTGACGCCTTGCGGGACGTTCCGCTTCAAGGGGCGGATCTCATGCAGGTAGGCGGCGATCTTTTGCAGGGTCTCTTTAATGTGCTCTGTATCCAGCGGCAGAACGCGCTCGCTCTGTAAGCCTAGGTCGCTGGCGCTGGCGTGATTGATCTGGTTGCGGTACTGCATCACGCGCTGATAGAGCAGGGCAGCCTGCTCCAGCTGCGGGCGGATGGCAGGGTCGATGACCAGCTGCCCAGAGGCAAGCACCATATCCAGATAGTCGTGCATTTCTGCATCATTTGCTACGCCGAACAGCATATTGCCTTCTGCATCGTCCCGGCTTAGGGTCAGGCGCAGGTCTGTTGTATAGGGATATTCCTTCTGCATCAAAGTCAGGCGGCAGAAATGGAAGTGGAACAGCGGGTACACCCACGGCTTGCCCTTGTTCTGCATCTGCGCTGCCAGATACTCCCAGCCTTTGGGGGTGGGCTGCACAAAAATATGCTGGCAGACATATTCCGGCATCTGCTCGCACAGCAGGGTCAGCGCCTGCTGGTACATCCCGTGGCCGGCGCACCAGCTCACCAGTGCAGGCAGCGCCTTTTCGCCGGAGGAAAGCAGCTCTGCAAACTCGGTACTGAAACGGTCTTTCAGCAGCCGGAAGAACAGGTCGGTCAGGTTCTGGCTCTTCTTGGGCGTCTTTTTCAGCGCCTGATCGATCTGGTTCAAATCGTCGTTCAATTTCTGCACCCGGCACAGCGCCAGATCTTCCGAGAACTGGTTGATGCGGGTCAGCAGCGTGTGCAGCACCGGGTCTTTTTCGCCCTCGCTCCACAGATAGCGCTTCAGTTTTTGCGCGGTGCCGGTGGAGAAGAACTCGTCCATGGCGGTAACAAAGTCGAACAGATCATACAGCTGGGTGCGGTCATGCGCGACAGGCTCTTCCCCGCGCAGCTCCGCATAGATCACCCGGCGGGTCTCCACTTTGCGCAGGTCCCGCATACAGCGGGCAGCGGTCACCAGCAGCATGGCAGTGTCCCGCATGCCACCGGAAAGGTCGATGGAAAGGGTGTCCCCTTCGTTGATCTTTTCCAGCAGCTGCGAGATGGCCTGAAACTGCTTTTTCTCGTCATCCATGCTGTCCGGCACTTCGATCACCACCAGCCGTTCTTCCGGGATGCCCACCCTGCGCAACGCATCGCGGAAATATTCCAGCGTGGTGCAGGTGCTGCCGTCCGGCATTTCCACCACAGCTTTTTTGCGCACCGTCTCGCTGCACAGTGCCAGAATGCAGTCCGGGGTCTCCTTTTCCTTTATCAGGTACCGCACCGCGCCCTCGTTGGTCTGGGTCTTGTAGTTCGGGTTTTTCGGGCTCATATATAAAAGTAAAACATCGCGTCCCATCTTATCCATCCTCCTGTTCCGTTTTCATCTGCACCAGTTTTTGCTGCCATGTTTTGCGCCGCTGCGACACCGCCGCCCGGCTCACACCAAGAAATTCTGCCACGGTCTTATCCTGCGCCGGGTTGCGCTCCGAGTCCAGCAGGGCGTGGAGCGCGGCGCATTCCAGCGCTTTGGGTGCATAGGGCGGCTGAACGGTAAACTCCACATACCGGTGCAGCAGCAGGATATCCCACAGGCAGTTGTCCTGTTCCAGCGGACGCAGATCATCGCAGTTTGCCAGCCGCGCGGGCGCATCCTCTGCCGGAGGCAGCGCGTCATTGTTGCGCAGAAAGCCCATCAGCACGCTGCTCCACAACGGTCCAGCTGTCTTGCCGTATTTTTCCTTCTGCTGCAGGTTCATCAGCCCTATGCCGCGGTGCAGCCATGCCAGCATTTCACTGCTCTGCTCCACCTTTTCTTCCACGCTTTTTTCTTGGGAAACCACCCGGTCACCCAGCGCCGAATCCTCTCCGCCAGTGTCGTCCAGACTGAGCACCGACTGCTTACTGCGCAGTGCTTTCCGCAGGGTCTTTACGCCGACCCCGACAATATCGGCGATCACCTGTTCTTTTTCCGGGTCACGGCAGAGCATACTCTCTGTGATTCCGTTCTTTTCCATGTACTCCAGCGCTTTTTTGATTTTGCGGTTCGTCTCGCGTCCGAAACCCGTCACAGCCATTTCTTCCTGCTGCTGGTCGTGTGCCTGTGCATGACGGACAGCGGTGCGCAGATACATACTGAAGGTCTGCCCCGGCTTTGCTTCCCAAAAATCAAACGCATCCAGAAACGCCTTGCAGAAATCCACGCTGTTCCATGCTTCCTCTCCCCTTCCGGGAGCCTGTGCGGTCAGAAAGCATTCCGCCCAGAACGTGCGGAACCGTTCATCATTGGCATCGTGCAGCTTTTTGCGCTGTTCCGGCGGCAGCTGCAGCAGCGGCGAAGCATCAATGTCCGCCCATGTTTTCACGTCATTCATCGCTGCTCAGTCCTCCCGGTGCTCGTTTATCCAGATCAGCTGATGGAACACTTGTTCGGCGGTCTTACTGTCACGCATGGTACCTACCAGCCCGGCAAGCTGATACAGCGCTGCCATATCGTAAAGCCGCGCGCTGAGCACCTGCCCGTTTTCCCGCTTGACCTCGCCATAATACACACCGCCTACTTCCAGCTCCGTATGGGTAGCTTCGGCGCAGGTCAATGCCGTCAACGTGACCACCGGGATGCTCTTGGAGCCGTAGGTGATACAGGCATACACCCGGGTGACCTGCGGCAGGGCATCCACCAGATCCCGGCACAGGCCGATCAGCGTTTCCGGGCGCTGATCCTCGGGCAGGTGGAGCTGGTGCACCTGATCTTCTGCAATGCCCAGCTGCGCCAGCTCTTCCAACAAGCGCTGATAATTGCGGGCGGTATCGGCATTTTCCTGCCGGATGGCCAGCAGCTGCACCGTGTCCCCGGGTTCAAGGGTATCCCGCATCACCTGCACGATGGGAAAGCAGGTGGCCGTGGGCGGGGCTGCATGATCCCGCTGGTACAGCATGGGGTCCAGCTTTCCCTGCAAAGGTACGGTGGTGATATAAGTCTTTAGCACAGGGCAACACTCCTTTTTATAAGATCCATTATCTGCATCATACCATAAAAAGGCCGCTGCTACAATGGTTTAAAAAATTTATGCGGATTTATTTTTTTACGCCTTAACTGCACCCTTGCCATGGGCTTCTGGTAGGTGAAAGGAGGTGAAAAACATGTTTGAGCTGATCTCTACTCTGGGCTGTGCCGCAGCCGGTGCCGTCGCAGGCGCCGTGAAGGGTGCCTCCATCGGCATCGCCGTGGGCGGCCCTGTCGGTGCCATTGCCGGCACCATCCCCTTCGCCATCGTTGGCGGCGTTACCGGCGCTCTGGCCGGCAACAACGTTGGCCACCGCATCGACAAGCGGTGAGCCCCGCGCCAGCACTCCCGTCCGTTTTGTGCGGACGGGAGCCTTTTTTAAAGAACCGGGAGGTACACGCTATGTTCATCAACTTTTCCAACCACCCCTACGCCCAGTGGAGCGCCGAGCAAACGGCTGCGGCACAGCGCTACGGCACGGTGGTCGATCTTGCCTTTCCCGCCATCGACCCCGCCGCCGACGAGGCCGCACTGGACTCCCTTGCCGCGGTATACGCCGACCACATCCTGCACCTTAACCCGGACGCCGTGCTTTGTCAGGGCGAGTGCACCTTTGTGTACCGGGTAGTCCAGCGTCTGGAAGCCGCGGGCATCCCCACGCTGGCCGCCTGCTCCCGCCGCAAGAGTCAGGAGACCACCTACCCGGACGGCAGCACCCTGAAGCGCAGCATTTTTGTGTTTGCCGGGTTCCGGCGATATGGCCCGATGCCCTGAAGTCAACAGTTCGGGGGGCGAACCTCCTTTTCTACCGCCTAGTTTTCCCCAATCTGGCACAGGGTTCGCACCACCAATTTCCAACTTTTTATTCGGAAATATCTTTTATTTTTGCAGTCAATGTGCTATATTTATCTTGTGATTGCAGAACACGCCTTAAAAAACGCAGGAAAAGAGTTTCTTTTTGGGGCAGTTCTGCTATTGCAGCTTATCCCCGCAAGGGGACGATAACATGATCTTCTGGCCGCGAGTTTCTTTCTTAAACATTGCAGCTTATCCCCGCAAGGGGACGGAAACTTTCTAATCCTTTTAGGATCATACAAAATGAAGGATTGCAGCTTATCCCCGCAAGGGGACGATAACCTGAGCACCATGATCGGAGTGGTAATCATCTTACATTGCAGCTTATCCCCGCAAGGGGACGATAACGAGCAAGTGCTTTCTGTTCGTCGTAAGTCATCACATTGCAGCTTATCCCCGCAAGGGGACGATAACGTTGAACTTCTTGACATCCTTCTCGAGGTTAGCGGATTGCAGCTTATCCCCGCAAGGGGACGATAATTTCACTTTCTTGATCTGCTTCTTTTCGGCACGGATTGCAGCTTATCCCCGCAAGGGGACGATAACACGCACAGATAGACATCTACGGCCTCGTCGAGTATTGCAGCTTATCCCCGCAAGGGGACGATAACATCGGCTCCGGGGTCTTTTCGATGTCCGCAATGCATTGCAGCTTATCCCCGCAAGGGGACGATAACCTGGGCTTCGTGGTGTACTTCCACAAGTAGCATATTGCAGCTTATCCCCGCAAGGGGACGATAACGACCTTTGCCATTGCCTTCTTGTCCTTGCGGCTCATTGCAGCTTATCCCCGCAAGGGGGCGAAAACAAACTCCATTCTTATTTCAGATTAAATAAATAAGTACCATCCCCGTAAGGGGGCAAAAACTCCGCGTCAAAAAAGATGCGGAGTTTTTCTTTTACAAAACTTAACTCTTTGGTTTCCGTGGGCTGTCCCTCTATGAACGGAACGATTGCAGCTGCTGTGATATTTTCTCTGCTGCGGCTTTTGCATAGCGACAAAATGTGTTATAATAAAGCCAATTCCAAGCATCTCTTACAAAATTGACAAACACGTTTTCCGTTTATTGTGCAATTCTTCCACAACCCGTAAAGGAGATGGTATTTTGAACGTTCTCACCCTGCAGTCCACCTATGGCGGGCTGCTGCACGACACCGGTAAAGCGGTGTACCGTGCCGGTGGGCAGCGCGGCAGCCACAGTGAACAGGGCTACCAGTTTTTGCACGGCGTTTTGCCCGGTGCAGGCTGGGCACCGGCGCTGGACTGTGTGCGCTACCACCACTCCGCCGCGCTGCGCGGTGCAGCAAAGGCGCTGCCGGCCGATTCCCCGGCCTATATCGTTTATCTGGCAGATGATCTTTCTGCCGCCACAGACCGCCGGGAGGTCGAAGGCGAAAGCAGTTTCTTCCGGCGGGATCTTCCGCTGGACTCGGTGTTCACCCACCTGAACGGTGCACACCCCGGCTGGATGACGCCTGCGCAGCCGCAGGACGGCAACCTGAAGCTGCCACGGCAGCAGCAGCCGCTTTCCGCTTCCGTCTATGCAGATGCCGTGCGCAAGCTGAGCGAGTGCCTGCCGGATCTGCAGCCGCAGCCGGAGTGGATCAACTCGCTGCTGGGTCTGCTGGAAACGCAGTTCAGCTGTTTTCCGTCCAGTACCTTTACCGGCGAAAGCCCGGATGTTTCCCTGTTCGACCACGCCAAGACCACCGCAGCCATTGCAGCGTGCATCAGCGAATATGTGCAGGCAAACAACATCACCGATCTGCGCAAAGCGCTTTTTGAGCATGAGAAGGATTTTTGCCAGAAGGACGCTTTTCTGCTCTATACCGCTGATTTTTCCCGCATCCAGAAGTTCCTTTATACTGTCCATACCGAAAACGCCCTGCGCTCCCTGCGCAGCCGGTCGTTCTTTCTGGAGCTGCTCATGGAGCACTATCTGGACGAGCTTCTGGCCGGGTGCGGCGTGTCCCGCGCCAACCTGATCTACAGCGGCGGCGGGCACTGTTATGTGCTGCTGCCCAATACTGCCGCTGTGGCCGATACCCTGACCCGGTGGAACCGGCAGTTCAACCGCTGGCTGCAGCAGCAGTTCGGCACCCAGCTGTTTCTGGCCAACGCATGGACGCCCTGCTCCGGCAACGACCTGACCAATACCCCGGCTGAAAAAAGCCCCTACAAAGAGCTGTTCCGCCGGGTGAACCGTCTGCTGGAGCAGCACAAATTCCACCGCTATACCGCAGAGGATCTGCGGCAGCTGAACAGCACCGCCGCTTACCCGGATGGCCGGGAATGCAAGGTGTGCGGCACCAATGCCAACTTGAAGGATGATCTCTGCCCTTGGTGCAAACTGTTCGTAGATCTTTCCATTAAGATCCAGAACAAGCGCGTTCTGGTAGTAAGCCGTCAGCCCTCAGCTGCCGATGACTGCACGCTGCCTGCACTGGACGGCGGCAGCGAATATCTGTCCCTGACGGATCAGCTCTCTGCCCGCAAACGGCTGGCTTCCGGCGAGCCCGTCGCGCGTGTATATACCAAAAATGCACCGTTCACCGGCCTTACTTACAGCACCAACCTGTATGTTGGCGATTACGCTGCCAGCAACAGCATGGAAGAACTGGCCGGGCAGTCCGAGGGCGTGCGCCGCATTGCAGTTTGCCGCATGGATGTGGACAACCTCGGGCACGCCTTCATCTCCGGTTTCGAGCAGGAAAACGAGAAAGACCCGGTCAAACGGATGCACTATGTTACCCTGTCCCGCACCTCGGCGTTCTCCCGGCAGATGTCGCTGTTTTTCAAGTGCTACATCAACGGCATTCTCGAAGGGCTGCAAGTGAGCATCGTCTACGCCGGTGGCGATGATGTGTTCCTTGCGGGCGCATGGAACGCTGTGCTGGAAGCAGCACAGCGCATCCAGAGTAATTTCACCGCATTTTCCTGCGGAGCACTGACCCTCAGCGCAGGCATCGGCATCTTTGATGACCATTACCCCATCCGGCTTTCCGCCGAGGAAACTGCCGCGCTGGAAGAATCCGCCAAGCATCTGCCCGGCAAAAATGCAGTGGCACTGTTTACGCCGGAGCGCAAAGCAGTCCGGGATGCAAAGGGCAATCTGCTGGTGCAGCCGGAGCAGGGACATATCTATGCGTGGGATACGTTTCGCACAAAAGTCCTGACCGAAAAGGTCGGCTGCCTGCAAAGCTTTTTCGGCAAGGATAACGCCGAGCATGGAAACGCCCTGCTCTACAATCTTCTGGCACTGCTGCGGGAAGCAGAAAACGACCGCATCAACCTTGCGCGGTATGCTTACCTGCTGGCGCGGCTTTCCCCCAAAAAGAATGCACCCGATTATAAACTTTACGAGCAATTCTCTCACAGCATGATGGATTGGGCCTTAGATGCCGTACAGCGTCACCAGCTCATCACCGCAATTTATATTTATGTCTATCAGAACAGAAAGGGTGGCGACACAGATGGCAGGATGGAATGATAATGGCCGCAGCTATGGCGGCGGTGGCTATAACAACAGCCGGAGCGGATATAGCAACAGCTACAACGGAAACCGCAGCGGTTCCGGCAGCTATAACAACCGCAGCAGCTATGGGCAGCAGAAAGAGCTGCCGCCGGAGATCACGCCGAAAAAGGTGCCGGAAGATTATGTAGACGAAGCCGAGCGTATTATGCGCAGCCTGATGAGCCAGCCCAAAAAAGTGACCACCAGCAAGATCCGCAACCTGTTGAGCCTCGTGACGGATATCTATAACGAGGAAAACATCCGTACCGAGGAAAAGCTGCGGCCAGAAAGCGTGGTCAAGCTCAACCTGATGCGGGTGCGTGTAGCTTATGAGTGCGGGCGCGATGATACCGTAAAAAGCTTTGTGGCGCAGACGAACCTGCTGGAATACCTCAAGGGCATTTCCACCGATCGTGCGGACCTGATCCGCTTTGCACACTACATGGAAGCGCTGGTCGCTTTCCACCGCTACTTCGGCGGTAAGGAGGGGTAATTATGTATGGAAAAATTCTGATCCGGTGCGATCTGGAAGTGCGCACCGGTATGCACATCGGCGGTTCCTCTGCCTTTTCTGCCATTGGTGCTGTGGACAGCCCGGTGGTGCGTGACCCCTATACCGGTTATCCCATCGTACCCGGCAGCAGTCTGAAAGGCAAACTGCGCACCCTGCTGGCCCGCAGCACCTGTCAGGATATTGAGAACATGCCTGCTTTCGACAAGGACGACGAGCGCATTCTGCGCCTGTTCGGTTCCTCGGAACCGGTGCGTCGTTCCCGCCTGCAGTTTGCGGATGCCTTTTTGTCCAATGCAAAAGAGCTTTCCAATGTGGGTGTGACCGAGGTCAAGACCGAGAACGCAATTTCCCGTGCCAACTCTGTAGCCAATCCCCGCCAGATCGAACGTGTGATCGCCGGTGCAAAGTTTGGCGTCAGCATCGTTTACGATGTAACCGACCCGGCACAGGTCGAGGAAGATCTTTCTCTTCTGGCCAAAGGCATGAAGCTGCTGCAGATGGATTATCTGGGCGGCCATGGTTCCCGCGGCAGCGGCCGTGTCAGCCTGAAAAACTTTGCGCTGGAAGGCTATGGCGCGCAGGTGGATCTCAGCCACCTGAAATCCCTCTTTGATGAGGTGGATAGTTATGAACTATTTTCTGTTTAAGCTTCAGTTTGACACAGCTGTTCATTTCGGAGGAGCCGACTCTGCATTGTCACTTTATACCTCCGAAGAAACCCTGCAGGCAGATACCCTGTTTTCTGCCCTCTGCCATGAGGCCCTCGTCCAGCACGGAGAAGAATCCCTGGAACAGCTTTGTGCGCAGGTCCGGCAGGGAAAATTCCTGCTCAGCGATACAATGCCCTGGTATGGCGAAACGTTTTACCTGCCAAAGCCCATTGCCGCATCGGAATCCACTGAGGAAGTGGAAACCACCCTGCGCAAAAAGGTAAAAAAGCTAACCTGGATCCCTGTGTTGGAATTTGACCGCTACGCCAGAAGTCTGCATGAAGGTCATTTTATCCCTGACGAGCAACCGGAAAGCTTTGGCACCCACTATGAGCAAACCAAGGCAGCCGTTCCCATGCAGGGGGATACCACGCCGTATCAGGTTGGACTGTTCCGTTTTGCGCCGGACTGCGGACTGTATTTCATCTGCGGATTTACCGAAGATGGTCAGGATGAAGATCTGGAGTATTTGCTGGATTGGCTGGGCGCTACCGGCATCGGCGGCAAAGTCAGCTCTGGTTATGGAAAGTTCCATGTCGTGGCTAAGATTTATCTGAACGAACCTTTTGACGAGCAGACGGAGTGGATGTATCATGCACTTTCTTCCGAGCATGCTCCTTATCTGCTGCTGAGTACCAGCCTGCCGCAGACAGATGAACTGGATAATGCATTAGAGGGTGCCTTCTTCCAGCTGGTGCGCCGCAGCGGATTTATGGCATCCGATCGTGTGGAAACTCCACTGAAGAAAAAAACGCAGTATGCCCTTTCGGCAGGGTCTGTCCTGCAAAATCGTTATCAGGGTGCTTTGTATGATGTTGGTTTGTCGGATGTGCATCCGGTATACCGCTATTCCAAGCCAATCTTTATGGGGGTGACATTATGATTCAGCAGGATCATCTGCAGATCTTTGACCTTACTCTGAATGTATGGGCACCTCTGTTTGTTGGCAACGGCAGCAGCTATACCAAAAAAGAGTACATGTACAACACCCGCAATGGCAAAGTCTCCTTTCTGGACGAGCAAAAATTTTTCAGCTTTCTAGTCGAGCACGATCTGGTGGACAAGTACGGACAGTTTATGCTTAGCGAGCAGTCCAATCTCTGGGCCTTTCTGACCAAAGACTGCGGCATTTCCGATGCAGAACTGAAAACGCTGACGCGCTATCAGATCGAGGTGGGAGATGCGCTGGATGCTGAGCATTCGCTGAAAGAGATCCATGCTTTCCAGCGTGATGCGCAGGGCCATGCCTACATTCCCGGCAGCAGCATCAAGGGTGCGCTGCGTACTGCATGGCTGCTGAGTGCGGTATTGGCTGACCGCAGCACCGGACACAGCCTTGCACAAAACCGCCGAGCCGCCTTTCCGGAAGAGAAATATGTCAACCAGCTGCATCTGCGCACTCTGAAAGATGGAAGCATCGCTTCGGACGCCGTCAACAGCATTTTCCGTGGCATTCAGGTTTCCGACAGCCTCTCAATCTCGGACAACTGCATGATGCTGGCCGGAAAAACAGACTCCGCCACAGACGGCGGAACCCACAGCATCAACCTCTGCCGGGAATGCGCCGCACCGGGCACAGCCATCCGGTTCAAGCTGACCCTGGATCAGTCTGTGCTGAAGGGCCGCATTACAAAAGACTCTCTGCTGGAATCCATCCAACAGTTCGATGCATACTATCAGCAGACCTACGCTCGGCATTTTACCCTGCCGCGCGGTGCCGTCAACCTGCCGCAGCAGCCCTATCTGATCCTGGGCGGCGGCTCCGGGTTCTTTGCCAAGTCGCTGGCGTACCCCTATCTGGGCGAAAAAGAAGGTTTGCGCTGGACAGCAGAGCAAATGGCGCAGATGTTCCATAGACATAAGCATGAGCGTGATGCCGAAAAAGGTATTTCCCCGCACACCATGAAATATGCTCGTTTTCGTGGTCGGCTTTATCCCTATGGACATTGCGGGGTGAGTATCTTATGATCCAGCAGATTCAACTGGTTTTATCTCCGCCCAATGATGTGCGGATTCCCCAGTCGTGGTCCTATCGTCTGTATGGCTGGCTGATGTCACAGATTTCTTCTGAATTTGGAGAGCAGATGCATCTGCAAGGGGAACACCCCATTGCGCATTTTCTATGTTTTTCGCCGGAAAAACAGTCTTTGATCTGGACGGTCAACCTGCTAAATGACGCTGCTCGACAGGTAGTTTTCCCCGTTTTGGAATCTGCAAAGGAAATCCCTCTGCATGAATTGACACTCCCGGTTTCAGAGGTCCGTACCTTTCCGGCAATCTCCGCTGAAGAGCTGATTCGTTCTGGGCGCTCCCGCAGCGAAACCCGTGCCAAAATTGCTTTTCTGTCGCCTTGCGCCTTCAAGCAGTCCGGCCGCTATACTATTTTCCCGCAGGAAACTCTGCTTTTGCAAAGTCTGATTGCGCATTGGAACGCTGCCTTTCCAGAATATGCCCTTATCGATTCTGATGCACTGCAGGCTTTACAGCAAGGGCTTCATATTGTGGATTATAATCTCCATACCACACGTTATCTGCTGAAAGAAACGCGCATTCCAGCCTTTCAAGGCAATGTGACCATCGAGGCACGCCTTGCGCCGCCGCTTCTGGAACTTTGGAACGCGTTGCTCTCTTTTGCATCCCATGGCGGAGTTGGCATCAAAACCACTCTTGGAATGGGAGGCGCTGCTACGGATTTTTATAAAAAAACACCCGTTATATAAGCCTCATTGCTATCGAGAGACTGTTGCACTGCATCAGTCTCTTTTTATTGTAGCATCATATAAATGGTTATCACGATCTCTATTATTTTTAATAAAAGCAATGCAGCTACAGTATATTTTCTGAGATCAAAAAACTTCTTTTTCAATCAGATGCGGTTTATTCTCGATCATTGAATATTCTTCTGACGGGCGCTATAATAAAAGAAAACGGCAAGGAAGTGCATCTATGCTCTACCCCGGACTGTACGAACAGGTCATCAACAACGCGCTGAACAGCGAGCTTGCGAAGATCCCGGAAGCCCGCAAGTCCACTGCGCCCATCGACACAGCGGAGGCTGCCAAGGTACTGGCGCAGTATCTGACCGACGTGGTGCAGAAGGGTCTTGAGAACGTGCAGGACAATGGCGGCGGCATCGAGGCGCAGATCCAGCTGGCAAATCAGATCGTGACCACCATCCAGAACACCACACAGGAAGCTGACTTTGCCGCGCTCGGTGTTGACCAGCGAGCAGAGCAGCTTCTTGCGCTTTTGCAGCAGAATGACCCGCGCCTTGCTACAATAGGAAAAAGCGCAAAGGACCTTGACCGCCCGGAGACCTCCATTGCGCAAAGCTCCCTGTTTACCGGTGCTATCCATGAGCCGCAGATGTACACGGAGCTGAAAAAGGAGATCGTCTCCGCCGACCGCATTGATATGCTGGTCTCCTTTATCAAGTGGAGCGGCTTACGCCTCATCATGGACGAGCTGCGGCAGTTTGCACAAAGCGGCGGCGAATTGCGCATCATCACCACCTCTTATATGGGCGCTACGGACGTAAAAGCCATTGAGGAGCTGCACGCGCTGCCCAATACAAAAATCAAGGTCAGTTACGACACCAAGCGTACCCGCCTGCACGCAAAGACCTATGTATTTTACCGGGACACCGGCTTTACCACAGCGTATGTTGGCTCCTCCAACCTGTCTAATGCGGCAATTTCCAGCGGTCTGGAATGGAACGTCAAGGTGACCCGAAAGGACCTGCCGGAGACCATCGAAAAGATCGCAGCCACCTTTGAAAGCTACTGGAACTCCAGCGAGTTTGAATATTACGATGAAGGGCAGCGGGAACGGCTGATCCGCGCCCTGAAGGCTGAAAAATACAGCGAGACCGACCACAGCGGAATCTACACCCTGGATATTCTGCCCTATTCCTACCAACAGGAAATCCTGGACCGGCTGGATGCCGAGCGCACCGTTCGGGGTTACAACCGCAACTTGGTAGTCGCCGCCACCGGCACCGGCAAAACTGTGATCTCTGCACTGGATTACAAGCGCTTCTGCAGGCAGCATCCGGGGCAGCCCTGCCGTCTACTGTTTGTGGCACACCGGGAGGAGATCCTGAAGCAGAGCCTGTACACCTTCCGGGCGGTACTGAAGGATGCCAATTTCGGCGAGCTGTATGTGGGCAGCCACAAAGCCGACAGCATCGACCATTTGTTTGTTTCCATCCAGACCTTCAATTCTCAGGAGCTTGCCGCCAAAACGGCAGCAGATTTTTACGATTACATTGTTGTAGACGAGTTCCATCATGCAGCTGCACCCACTTATCAGAAGTTGTTGGAATACTACCAGCCGAAGGTCCTTCTGGGGCTGACTGCTACCCCGGAACGTATGGACGGCAAAAGCGTTCTGGACTATTTCGGCGGGCGCATTGCCGCCGAGATCCGTCTGCCGGAGGCCATCGACCGGAAACTGCTCTGTCCCTTTCAATATTTCGGCGTCACCGACGCCGCAGATCTGAGCAGCCTGAAATGGCGTACCGGCGGCTACGATAAAAACGAGCT
>ENA-ORNK01001244-ORNK01001244.1-human-gut-metagenome-genome-assembly--contig:-NODE-1244-length-21821-cov-12.955159_pt1 | contig 21821 bp, 9 predicted proteins | sample MGYA00242115_ERZ509022 | MGnify/ENA primary metagenome ERZ509022 (study PRJEB26280, sample SAMEA2338690) | human gut metagenome | biome: human gut; feature: human-associated habitat; material: faeces...
TTCTCTATTATACCAGATCTCGAGACACTTTTGGGGCTTTTTTGACAGACTGAAATCCCTTGAGAGCCATGCTCTCAAGGGATTTTCACGTTTTACTCCGCGAGTCCGTATTTCGTTTTGATGCGGTCGAGCTTTTCGAGCATGGGCTCCGCGCCAAGCCACAGGAAGAAGAACGTGGCGACGGCACGCACCAAATCGACCGGAATGCCGGTGATATAGTAGCTTAAAATGATTTTCCAGTTGATCGTATTGGACCACATAAGCGCGGATGCGGGATTCATAATGCCGCCGAACACGACAGTCGAGCAGATCACGCCGAAGACACAAAGACTCAGGCGACCGCGCCGCAGGACGCCCTTGCGGTAGAGTACCCCCGCCAGCCAGCCGATGATGCCCATAGCGAACATCTGCCACGGTGTCCACGGCCCTTGGGAGAACAGCATATTGGACACCAGCATCGTCATGGCTCCGACGAGAAATCCGGTTTCACCGCCAAAGGCCACGCCTGCCAAAATCGTCATGGCAACGACCGGCTTGAACTCCGGCAGCATGAAGAACGCGGCGCGTCCTGCCACATTCAGCGCGACCAGAACCGCAATCAGCACAAGCTCTCTGGCTTGCGGCTTTCTGCCCTCGAAAATCAGGAAGAACGGCAGCATACATTCCAGCAAAATGAGCAGCGAAATGAAGTAATATTTTCGCCCTGCGAAGTAGTACACGCCGACAAACAGCGTCAGAGGAATCAAAAGCAGGATGAGCAGCGTGGCAGTCACGGTACGCTTTTGGAGCTTCCGCTTTTCAAGCGGCGTCTGCACCAGATAGTCCGGCCTGTCTGCCTTGCGGCCAATGGATAGCGCAAACACAAGAAGCGCGGCAAGCAAAATGCCGTAGAGCTTGAGCTGCCCACCTGCCAGCGCGGTCATGCCGTTTGCGTCTATGAGCTTTGTCAAATCTGTCACGCCGATGGCCTGCGCGATGAGCGTCAGTGAAGCAATGCCGGACACGGCGGCAAGGATTTTTCGCCAGACCGGGAGCTTTTTCACCGTCCGCGTCTCTTTCTCCGGCGCGGGCGGGATGCGCTGATATTCCGGCAATGCCGCTTCCGGTTCGACCGCACCGCCGCAGGCAGCAATGACGTCCTCCGGCGTGACCGCATCTGGCAGCACATCGCGTGCAATGCGATTTGCCGCCGTCGTGTAGAAGCTATTGCCGGAGAAGAACGTTCTCGGTTCAGCTTCGGTGACGATATTGCCGTCAAAGAACAGCGCACAGCGGTCGGCGTATTTCGCGCAGAACTCGATGTCGTGACTGACCATGAGGATCGCTACGCCGGACGCTTGCAGCGTCCGCAAAATCTGCCCGAAAACCTGCTTGAACTCCGCATCCAGTCCCTTTGTCGGCTCGTCAAGGAGCAGAATGTCCGGATTCAGGAGCAGAATTTTTGCCAACGCCGCGCGCTGCTGCTCGCCGCCCGAAAGGTCATACGGATGGCGATCCAGAAGCTCCGCCAGCTTGCAGAGGGAGACGACTTGTGCAAGGCGCTCAGTTTTGCGTTCGGATTTTGGTAAAATCTCCAATAAATCTTCGCGGACGGTTGGTTTCACAAAAAGCGCCTGCGGGTTCTGCGGCAGCATCCCGACGCTGCCCGTGATGGCAAGCTCGCCGCGATAAGCTTTTTTCAGGTTTGCCAGCAGCTTGAGCGTGGTCGTCTTGCCCGTGCCGTTGCCGCCAAGCAGGGTCAGAAATTCGCCCTTGTGCAGCTCCAGCGATAAGCCTTTCACCACATCCGGCAAATCCTTGTCATATTTGAACCAGAGCTCCCGCGCCGAGACAACGGTTTCCGTGTCCGGCGCGTTTTTATTTTCTTCTGGGATAGGCTGCAATTCATGCGTTTTTGCATAGTCGAGCAGCCAGTTTCGACCGTCGCAGACGGAGATGGGGCAGGCCGCCGTAGAATCCGTCGCCGCCCAGATGCGCATGGCGGCGGGCATGGCGAGGAACATTGCGTTCCCACTGCTTTTCAGCTCCGCGCCCACTTCGGCGGGCGTACCGGTGCAAAGAAGTTTTCCTTTGTCCATGACCGCGACACGGGATGCAAAGCTGAACGCTTCTTCCAAGCGATGCTCCGTCAGAATAATCGTTGTACCGAGTTCCCGGTTGATTTTGCCGAGCGTGGCTAGAAAATCCGACGCGGCAATCGGGTCGAGCTGACTCGTCGGTTCGTCGAGAATCAGGACTTTTGGCTGCAAAACCATCACGGACGCGAGGTTGAGCAGCTGCTTTTGTCCGCCGGACAGCTCCGTGACGGACTTATAAAACCACGTTTGAATGCCGAAAAACGACGCCATCTCCGCGACACGGCGGCGGATGGTCGGCGTGTCGTAGCCGAGGGATTCCAGGCCAAACGCCATCTCATGCCAGACCTTGTCGGTGACGATCTGATTTTCAGGACTTTGCTGCACAAAGCCGATCTTCTCGGCCTGTTCGCGCTGGGATAGCTCGTCAAGCGGCGTATTTTCAAACAGGATTTCACCGTTTCTGCGTCCATGCGGTGTGAGGACCGTCTTGAGCTGCCGCAGAAGCGTCGATTTGCCGCACCCGGAGGGGCCGCAGAGCACCAGAAACTCTCCCGGCTGGACGGACAGCGACAGGTCGAAAATCGCGTTTTTTTCCTGTTCGGGGTATGCAAAATTCAGATGGTTGATTGTAAAGACTTCCACTGTCTGTCCTCCCTTCGGTCGAGAATCACCGGTGTCAGCACCAGCGCAAGATAAACGAGCATAAAGCTCACGGTCATCGGCGTCCATGCCGCAGCTTTCACGGTGGGATAGTAGCGGAAGTACGTTCCGCCCGCCATCCAGCCGGAAATGAGATACGCGCCGCAGAAGATCAGCCACGCAAGCGCGGCCTTATCTCGGTCGTCGAAGCGATAGATGGAAAATGCCGTGCGTCCGGGCAGACCGTAGCCGCGCGAACGCATGGAATCCGCGGTTTCAATGGCGTTCTCCAAGCTCCATGTGACCATGATGGAGAAAATTTTGACGGCGTTCCCGACACGGCGGAACACACTGCCGTTTTTGGTATCGCGTCCAATGCAAGCCTGCGCTTCGCTGACGGTCTGCATCTGCGCCTTGAACTTCGGGATGAAGCGCAGCGCCATCGAAAGAACGAGCGACAGCGCCGGAATGACGCGCCCGAACAGATAGACGAACTTGTCCGAGGTCATAACCTCGTTGTAGCTCGAAAACCAGAGCACAACGCTTGCCAGCATGACCGCAGCTGCTGCGCCGTAGAGCATGGATTCGAGCGTCAGCGGGTTGCCACTCGGCAAATAGGTTAAAATCGTCGCGCCCTCATGGTTAAAGGCCGGATTGACGAGTGCGGCAAGCGCCGCCATGGGCAAAAGTCCCATGACGGCAAACCGCACCGCTTTCCGGCCTTTCAGGGTAATGTCATAGGCCAATGCCCCGGCCAGCGAGATTGCCAGATAGACCGGGTGCATCAGGCACATCGAAAAGAGCAGCACCAGTGCGTAATATAGAAAATTGATGGTCGGATGAAAGCCTGAAAAGGCGTCCTTATTTCTCATTCACTCCCTGTTGCGTAGCCGCCGCCCACATCGTAGCCGAGGTCGCAGGTATAGACCCACTCGATCACGTCGCCGTCCTTGAGCTGGTAGCGGCTGCACCCGTAGTTCGGGAACCAGTCGTTGACCTTGTACATCCAGCCGGACAGATTTCCGACGTCAAACTCATAAAGATTGCCGATTCCCTCGATATAGGCCGAGTTATAGACCGGCGTATTGGTGAATTCCATGTGGATCTTCTGCTGCTTGCACGTTCTTTGCAGAACGTTGAACACGCTTTCGCCCTCATAGAACGTGATGGTCATCGGCTCCAGGATCCAGCCGTCCTCCGGCACCAGCTCCACCTTTTCCGGGTCGCACAGCTCCAGATTGTCGAGGATTGTGGCGCAGGAGATAGACAACGTGCAGGTATATTCCCCGTCGCCGACCGTCACATCCTCCGGCTCGACCGGCAGAGGCTTGCCCTCCGGGACAGGGTCGGTCTGGTATTTGTCCTTGCCCGTCTCTACGTTCACAAGCATCCCGTCGCGCCATTCGTAGCCCTCCGGGGCATCCTCCTGCGCACCGTCCGGCGTGTCTGTTGTCTCCGCCGATGCTTCCTCCGAAGGCTCCGGCGCATCCGGCTTAGAGCTTTCCTCCTCCGAAGGCTCCGCTGTATCCGGTTCGGACTGCGCCGGTTCCGCCGGCGTCTCCGGCTCCGGATCAAGGCTGTCCGGCAGCGGCTCCGCAGGAGCTGCCGTCTCCGGCTGCTGCGTCTGCATCGTCCCCGCGTCCGGCTTCTCCCCTGCCGGCGTCCGGTCGCCAAGGACGAACGCCGCCGCGAGGACGAGCACGATCAGCACGGGGATGATTATTTTCCATTTGTTTTTCTTCCAGAATTCCACTTAGATCAACTCCGCCGCCGTCAGCATGTTATAGAGCATCTGCGCGATCTCACAGCGCAGGATGGCCTTTTCCGGTTCAATGTTGAGGTCGCTCTGGTCTAGGATGCCCGCCGAATAGCAGAATGCCAGCGGCTCCTTTGCCCAGCTTGCCGCGCTGCGGTAATCGCCGAACTGCGCCAGCGTATCCCGCGTGGCGGCTGCGTCCATGCTCGTGTCCAGGCCGCAGAGCTTCGCGGCTCTTGCTACCATGGCTGCGGCCTCCTGCCGGGTGATGGTGCCCTCGGGGTTGAATTTACCGCCGCCGACGCCGTTTACAACACCGTAGCTGTTGGCCGTGCCGATGAAGCCCGCGTACCACTTGCCGGACGGCACATCCGTGAACGCCTTCGTGTCCTTCGCCGCGAGACCAAGCGCACGGGTGACGATTGCCGCGAATTCCGCGCGGGTCATGGTCTTGTTGGGCACGAAGGTTCCCTTGCCCATGCCGTTGATGATGCCGCGGGAGGCAAGCTCTTCGATCGCCGCCTGATTCGCATGATTTTTCACGTCTGTGAAGGTCGTACCGGGCGCGGTCACAGCAGGAACGTTGACGGCTGCATTTGTCTCGCCCTTCTTGATCTCGCCGGAGGGCTTCTGCGTGCTCTTGGCCGCGTCGCTCATGCTGTAGAGACTGTTTTTCCCGTTTTCTGCGCGATCGATGGCGACAAGGGCGTAGAAGCCCTGCTCTGCCGACATCTGGTTGTTGCCGTCCGAGCCGTCCAGAACGTGCGTAAAGCCGCCGTCCGACTGCCGGAAGGAAAGAAGCGCCTCCGTCAGGGTGTGCCGGTTCTTGACAAAGCGGCTGTCGTCCAGCGAAATGCCCAGCTCACACAGGGCCACAATGACCTGCGCGGCGGATTCCGCGTTCGTCGTTCCCCAGGACGCGAAACGGCCCTCGCCGTCCTGCGCCTTGGAAAGCCAGGTCAGCGCACGGTCGGTCGCCGTTTTGACGGCCTTCTGATCCTGATACCTGGCAAGCGCCTGCAAGGCCATCGCCGTCAGATCGACGTCGGAATCGCCGCTGCCGGTCAGATTCCAGCCGCCATCCTTCATCTGGTTTTTCAAAATCTCGTCGATATAGAGCTGGCGCGTGGCCTGCGTTTTGGCCTCGCTGTTTTTGGGGATGTCATAATTGCCGGAATCGAGCGCGATCAGCGCCCAGATGGGGCCGTTGATCCCCTGCCAGACGGTTTTCTCGAAATCGCCCAACGGCTTGAGCAGGTCATAGCCCGCCACGTTCGACGGGTCCTTGCCGATGGCCGTCAGCGCCAGAATGACGCGGGAATATTCCGTATATTTTCTCTCATGCAGCACGCCCTTGCAGTCCTTGACATACTTTTCGACGCGCGCATAGTAGCTTTCAAAGTAATTTGCCGGGACGGAGCAGCCGGAACGGGCCAGTCCGATGACTGCCCACTCGCCGCCGATAGAGCCGACCTCCGGCGCTTTGACGGCGGAAAGCATATACTCCGCCGAGTCCTTCATTTCGCTCTGCACGCTCGACGCTGCAAAGGCCGGGGCCGCCAGTGTAAACAGGACGCAGAGCGTCAAAAGCAGCGCTATTAGTCTGCGAATTTGCTTCATAGTAAAATCCCCCATAAACGCCGCAATCAGGGCTGCCCGGAAAACCGGGCAGTCCTGCTGCGGAAGCTGTTATTTTGCGGTCTTGGCGACATTTTCCACAAATCTGTGGAAAATCGCGGCGACCTGCGCACGGCTCGCATCGCCCTTGGGCATGAGCTTGCCGTTTGCGCCGTTGACCAGCTTTTCGGCGACCGCCCACTCGAGCGGCGTTTTTGCGTAGCTGGAAACGCTCTGTGCATCGCTGAAGCCATTCAGGCTCGCGCTTGCCTTGGTGGAATACTTCTTATACTGCGCGTAGCGGTAGAGGATCGCCGCCAGCTGCTCACGGGTCACGTTGGTGTCCGGGCTGAAGGTGGTCGTGCTGATGCCGTTGACAATGCCATTGTCCGCAGCCCAGGTCACTGCATCCTCATAGTAGCTGTTCACGACGACATCCGAGAAGCCGCTTCTGCCGCGGACTGTGGGCTTGCCCTCCAGACGGTAGAGCACCGTGACGAGCATCGCGCGGGTCATGGATGCGTTCGGGCTAAAGGCCGTGCTGCTCGTACCGTCGAAGAGGCCCTCGTCATACACAAACGCAACGTCGTCATAGAACCAGTCGTTCGTCGTCACGTCCTCGAACGGCAGCGTGTCGTCCGTGAACTCCACAACGATGCGGGTAAAGATCGTGAGCTTCTTCACGGTGTAGCTCGTGACCGCACCGACCGACTTGCCGTTCACCTTCACGTCCTTGACGCGGTAGCCTGTGTCCGGCTTGAAGGTAAAGGTGATCGACTTGCCGAGGTCGGAGACCTTTACACTGGAGGGATTGGCGGAGCCGTGGCGTCCGACGGTCAGGATCTCGCCAATGTGGAGCCGTACATACTCCTCCGGCGTGATATCCTGCGCGCGGAGCCATGCGTAGTAGTAAGCGCCGCTGCCGAGCGAAGGATGAGAAGCGTCGCCCTTCCAGTCCGCGACCTCATAGGAGTAGTCGTTGACATAGTGCCAGACAACGATATCGCCGTCCTGAAGCGTCTTGTCCTTCAAGCCGACATCCGGATGCAGGCCGTTGACCGTGTACATCCAGCCGGAGCGCTTGCCGTTGGTGAACTCGCTCAGCGCATAGCCGCCGAGGATGGTCGGGGCATAGATCGTGCGGACGTAATTGTTCTCCGCGCCGACACTGTAAAGTCCCGCCTCGCTGAGCGCCTCTGTGAACAGGTCGTAGACCGTTGCGTCCTCGTCGAGCGTGTAGCGCGTCGTGGGGATCCAGGTCACATACTCGGGCAGATAGGTGCTGTCCGTCAGGTTGACGTCCTGCGTCGCCTCAGCCGCGCCGATCAGGCGGAAGGTCACGCGGATGCTGCCCTCCTTGACGTCCTTGAGATCGAGCAGCGCCTTTTTCAGCAGCAATTCGACCTGCTCGCAGGACTTCGCCGCCGAAATGTCGAGCTGTGCGTTCTGGAAGATGCTCAGGAGCTTCTTCTGCGCAGCCTCGCTGTACTTGCTCTTGTCGATCTCCGCATAGGCCTTTGTCAGCTCGGCAAGCGCCTGCTCCTTCTTTGCCTTCAGGAGCTCTTCATAGCGGGTCTCCGCAGCGACAAGCACGTCATAGTTGGTAACCTTTTCCTTGTCCTCTGCGGAAAGCGCGTCATACGCACTGCGTGCCTCGGAGATCGCGGAGTAGCTGCGCTCTGTGACCGTGCCGATGGCGTTGATCTTGTCAATGACCTCCTGCACCGTCGCAGGCGTCGGCTCAACCACGTCCGTCATGTCGTAAAGGCTGTTCTGCGCCTTCTTGAAGCGGTCATATGCGACCAGCGCATAGGCCGCCTGCTCGGAAGCCATCTGGTTGACCGTACCGGTCTTTTTGTGGCGGAAGCCGTCCGTCCGGCTGTCGGCATAGCTCAGGAAGTTCGACAGCAGGCTCACGCCGCTTGCCGTGACAAAGTCGGGATCGGTGGCCGCGTCGCGTCCAAGCGCGCTCAGCGCAACGATTACCTGCGCGGCGGTCTCGGAGGAGCCGTAATCGCCGGTCTCCTGGAACTTCCCGCTCAGCCAGCGCATCGCGCTGTTGATCGCGGCGGCAACGTCCGCGCGGCTGCGGTAGGGTGCCAGCGCCTGCACCGCCATGGCGGTCATATCCTTGTCAAGGCCGCCAGTGCCGTCGTTGGAGATCGACCACGCGCCGTTCTGTTGCGTCTTGAGCAGCTGGGCAATGAGCGCTTCGCGGACTGCCGCGCCCTGAGACTTCTTATAGCCTCTGCAATCGAGCGCGATCAGCGCGAAGACCGTGCCGTTCGTACCCTGCTCGGAGACCTTATAGGTGACCTCACTGCTGCTCGAAAGCTCCAGCAGTGGAGCCGTCAGATCGTAGGTCTTGCTGCCTGCCTGGAATGCCGCCGCATCCTCACCCAGCGCGGAAAGCGCAAGGATCAGGCGGGAGTATTCGGTGTAGGTGCCGTCGTTCGTGAGAACGCCGTCCACATCCGCGACATGCGCGCGGATATTTGCAAGATAGGTGTTATACCACGCGGTATCCTCGACGCCGCCTCTGGCCTCCGCCAGAACCGCCCATTCGCCCTTCTGGGAGCCATAGGACGGATTGAGGACTGCGACGTCCTTGATGTAGACGAGCAGGTCGCGCAGGACCTGCGCATAATCCGCATCCGCCTCGAGCGCGACATGGACCGTGTAGGTCACGGCCGTGCCGTCCTCTGCGGTAACGGTGAAGCTCCAGTCGCTGCCGCTGGCCGTCGGGCCTGCGGTGATGCTCGCCTTTTCATCGGAGAGTACGATCTCGAAGCTTGCCGCCGTGACATTCGTTCCGGCAGGAAGCGTCACGGAGTAGCTGTTGTTTTCACCGGCCTGCGCCGCAGTACCTGCTACCGTGACGGAGGTGACGCCTGCGTCGCTCGATTTGGGCGCTTCGGCAACAGTCACCGTGAGCCACGGGGAGACGATGTCGGTGTATTCGTCGCCCTTTGCAGAGAGCACATAGGTGCCGGCCGCTGCGAAGGAAAGCGTGACCTTGCCGTCCGCGCCGACCGTCTTACCGGTGACCGGAGTCAGAACGCCGTATTCATCGACCGTGCAGATCTGCGTATCCTCGGGATCCCAGGACGCGCCGTGCGTCACGCGGTCCTCGGGCTTGAGGCCGCCGCCGAAGGCGTACATATAGCCCTGCATACCGAGCGTAAAGCTCTCGCCTGCCGTGGCATTGAGCATATTCAGGCGGTTTCCTTCTTCATCCACGAACCATGTGTAATAGTCCGTATACATGCTGGTGTCCTGATAGAAGAAGAACTCGACGTTTCCGTCCTCGCCGACTGGCGCCTGACTGATGGTATAGCCGGTATAGCCGTACTGGGTGTTGTACTCGCCGTTCTTGTCGCAGGGATATTCGCCGTCCACTGCGAAGCTGAACGCAGAGGTCTTTTCGCCGTTGACCGTGGTAATCATGCCGCTGCTCACAGCAAGGTAGGTCTCCTTGGTCTCGGCGGTGAAATCGTCGCCGAAGGTCAGCTCATGCAGCCGGACAAGCACGTCCAGCGCAGAAACGCCGTTCAGCACCTCGTCCGCGTAGCCGTAGCTCTCGGCAAGACCGCTCGAGACCTCGACGCGCACGGGCTTCTGGATAAACATGTTCTCCGCCTGAAGCGAAAGCGTCACATGCGCAGTCGCCTCGGTGCGTGCCTTGAGCGTGACGGTGTACTCCGGAGAATCCTCCGTGCCGTCGTTTGCCTTAAAGGCAAGCGTCGTGACACCGGCCGCAGCGGGCGTATAGGTGAAGCTGGCGCTTGCAGATGTCCAGTCGGCCTCGCCGATCTTGACCTGATAGGTCAGCGTGTCATTGTCCGCGTCCTCAAAGATCGTGGACAGGTCGAGCGTCCAAGCCGTGCCGAGCGTGACAGACGCCTCCGCCGGGTTGACAACGCCGCTCTTGATGGCCGGAGCCGTGTTGACCGCACCGACGCGAACCGTGACCGTATAGGTCTTTTTGCCGTCGCTGCCCTCGTTCATGGTGGGCCAGCTGGGATCGGCGCAGACGACGGTAATGACGCTGCCGTCCTGCACGGGCACCATCGCGGTGCGCTTGTATTGCTTGCCGTTGGTCTGCGTACCGAGATAGGTGCGGACCTGATAGTTCTTATTGGCCGCCGTCGGCGTGACCAGAAGCGCGGTCGTGCCTTCGGGGACATTCAGGGTGTAGGCGTAGGTCGTACCGGTGAAGGCAGGCTTCAGCGTGCCTTCGCTGAAGGTGAGCGCCTTCAGGGAGGTATCGGTGCTCTCCCAGTCGCCGCCGATATCCACGACAGTGCAGGTGTACATGAGGCGGATCTCGTCGCCGGTCTCCAGCGCGCCGGACGCAGCGGTCACATCGGAGAAGCCGCTGTCGGTGAACCAGTCGTTGAGCGTGCCCATCCAGCCGGACATGCTGCCGCCGTCTCTCTGGGCAAGGCCGTCAATGGAGGAAATGTAGCCGCTGTCCGCGCCCTCGACCGTGTGGCCGTCCAGCGCCGCGACGATGCTGCTCATCATGGTCGAATCGCTGTTCAGCGCGACCCATTTATCGACCAGCGTACCGTCCCATGCAGCGCCGTTCGCCTTCGGGAAGGTCGTGTTTTCCACAATGACGCGAACCATGCCGGAGAGCGTCAGGCCGCTCACATAGGCGGTATCAGAGCCGCTCTTGGATGCGGAATCCTTGCTGTAGGCAAGGGTCAGCGTATAGCTTCCGGCCTCGAGGGTCTTATCGACGCTGCCGGTGGTCTCGCCGCTGATGCCGTTTGCCAGCGTCTCGGCCTCCGAGCCGTCCGCCGTCAATGTGATGGTGAACTTGTCGTAGCCGTTTTCGGAGGAAACGCCGTAGTCAAAGCGCAGCGCGCAGGACGCATTCAGCGTAAAGCTGAAGGAGGTCTTGGAAACGGAGCTGTTCACATCCTGATTGCTGCTTTCAAAACGGTTGGTCTCGCTGTTGAAGATCCAGGGATAGCTTCCCTCATCCGCAGCGGTGATCGTCGTTACGACCGATTCCGGGAAGGAAATGTGGCCGAGACGGTTGTCGTTCCAGACCGTGTAGCTCGCGCCGCACACGTCGCAGATATAGGTCTTATAGGCCGGGAATACCTGCTCGCTGCCGGCCTTGGGCGTATGGCCCTTCGCCGGAACAACGTCTTCCTTCGTCTCGGTGCAGCCGTCTCTGCGGCAGGTACGGACGATCTTGCCTGCTTCGGTGCAGGTCGGCGGGGTCAGCACGCAGTCCGCGCAGCCCTCGGTGTCCTCACAGAAGTCATGGCCGAGCGCCGCAACATACGCCGTGCGGTAGCTCTCACTGCACTTGGAGCAGGTGTAGCGCGTGTAGCCCTTCACCGTGCAGAGCGCGGCAACGACCGTACCCTCGCCATTTGCCTCGTGGAAGGTCACGTTCTTCTGCCATTTGAGCGCGGGATAGCCGCCGCAGACCGCGCCGTAGGCGTCGGACAGGTCGGCATCCTTGAGATCCGCCGCGCTCAGCGCCTCGGCGTTCTCGTCCGCTGCCAGTGTGTTCAGATAATAGCACTTGGAAATCTCAGAGGAACTCGCATCCACACTGCCGAACACGGCGGTGTTTGCCTCACCGATGGAATAGCAGCTGGAGATGGAGATATTCCCCTGCACAGTGCCGCTCCAGCTCACATTGCCCTTGACCTCACCCGCAATGCCGCCGCCATTCGCGCCGGTGATCTTGCCGGTGTTGTAGCAGCTTGTAAGAGTCATTTCGCTGCTGGTGCCGCCGATGATGCCGCCGACCTTGCTGCCGGTCGCGGTGATCTCCGCAGTGTTATAGCAGCCGGTGATGGTCGAGCCGTTGCCAGCCGTGCTGCCGATAATGCCGCCGACACTGCTGACGCCGGTGACCGCGCCGAAGTTCGCGCAGTTCTCGATCACAGCGTTCTGATAGGTGTAACCCACAAGACCGCCGACGTTGTTGCCGGTCGAGGTAATGACCGCATAGCTGAAGCAGTTTGCGATCTTCGGGGCGGTGCCGCTGGCATAGCCGGTAATCGCGCCTGCGCTGCCCTTGCCGGAAACGGTACCGCGGATGGTCAGATCATGGATGTAGGAATTCGAGCCGATCTGCGTAAACAGGCCGGCCGTGGCGTTCAGGCCGGTGATCTCGAAGCCTGCGCCGTCCAGCGTGACCTTTTTGCTGGAGGTGATGTTCAGCCACGCATATTTGCTGAGGTTGATATCGGCCGTCAGAACGCCGGAAACGTCCACGTCCTTGCTCTTTGCAACGAACCACGCCAGCTCCGCGCCGGTGCCGATCTGATAAACGCCCTCGTCGTTCGTCTGCGGCTCGGTCTGCGCACTGCCGTCCCAAGCGCCCTCACTGGTCGCCTGAAGCGTGATGGTGAATTCGTTGGGGCCTTCCTCCGTCATGGTGACGCTGCCGGAGGCATATTCCACGCCAGCGCCGGAAACGGTATAGAAGTATTCCTCGGCATAGGACTGGAACGTGCCGTCCTCCGCGACCATAATGGTATTGCCCGCGCTGTCCGCCAGCGTGACGGTCAGGTTCTTGCGGTCGATGGCCGTGCCGTCCTGATTCTGGAACATCAGCTTGCCGCTGAGGAACGTGGCCGGTTCGACCGGAATCGTAATCTCCGGCAGACGGCTGAGAATGCCCGCCGTCTTGGGCGCGTTGAAGCCGGGGTTTGTGCCCTTGGCATACGTTACGCCGCGATGTGTCGGCAGGCCCGCAAAGCCACCCTGCTTGATCGCGCCGGTCAGCGTGTAGGTCTCCTCAGCCCAGAACTTCGGGATGGTGACAGTCAGCTTCTGCCGCTCAGGGTTGCCGCTGAAGTCATAAACGCCGAAGTTGCCGCCGGGATCTCCCTTAAAGCGGGTGCCATCCGCACCCTCAAGGTATGCCGCAAAGTTGAAGTTGTATACGCCAGAGAGCTTCTCCTTCGGGCTGATAAGGTTGGTAAATTGGATCGTGACCGTATCGCCCGGCTTGATGGCAGCCAGCTCTTCCTGCGTCAGCTCCGTGCCCTCCGCGTTGACGAACTTGTAGCTGATGCCGCGTGCGGTCACGACCTGATAGGTGGAGAGGCCGTCCTTCGTGACTTTGATGATATGCCGTCCGGTGGTCAGGCCGCTGACCGTTACCGTGCCGTCCTCAGCGGTCGTAACGCCGGAGGCCGTGAAGCCGCCCGTAAACGTCATTGCCGTCGCAGAAACGCTGGAACGCAGCACCGCCACCTCACAACCTTCCTCGGGCTTGAAGCTGTAGCTTGCGCCCTCGGTGCCGGTGTAGAAGAGAATGTCATGCTCCGCATCGAGCTGAAGCTGCTCACTGCTGGTAATATCCGCATCCATGCGATCCAGCACCATGTTCGTCTGAATGGCGCTGCCGTCGGAGCCGACCGTCACGATGAACACGCCCGTCAGTTCCGGCCAGATGGCAGAGAAGCGATGCGAGTCCGTGCTGGTCTGACCGTTCATATGGGTCATTGCGTCATAGGTCACAAGCACGATGGCTGTACCGGCATGCTCTGCCTTCATGACCGCAACATTGCTGTTCAGCGCATTCGGCGTGATGCTGACGACGTCGCTGGGATTGCCCTGTTCGTCGATCACCTGATAGTGCATCTCCGGCAGTGCGACCTTGGCGTTCATAAAGCTTTCGATCGCGAACCAGTTGCGGAAGGAGTTCAGCTCAAAGCTCTCGCCGACCGCCATGCTCTTGTAGCCCTTGGTGTTGATGTTGAGATAAATGCCCGCGCGGTCGTAGACATTGTTCTCAAAATGGTAAATGGTGCTCTTGCTGAAATCGCCGGTCAGGCCGAGATCCTCTTCCGTGACCGTATACAACGCATCGGCGCTCAGTCTGACGTAGTTCCAGTAGGTCGCACCCTGCGGATGACGGACACGGTAGAAATAATCCGTGTTCTTGTCCAAATGGAACGTGGCCGTGCCGTTCTCGACGGAACGCTCAATCGGCTCAAGGAAGCTGAACACAAAGTACTTTGTGAGCGTACCGGCATCGATGGTCGAGCCCTCCGGCGCAGCGACCGTGACCGTGACAAATTCCTTGCAGGTCAGGCTGACGCTGTCATTCATTGTCGGGGTCTTGGATGCGGTAGCTGCGTTGAAGTTCGGGTGTGTTTCCGCGTTCGGCGTAGCCGTCACGGTGACCGTATCGCCAACGACAAACAGGCAGCTCGCGGTGGTCTTGCCCCAGTTGGTCGCCGTGCCTGCCGCGGAGCTGCGCTCTGCGCCGGATGCGTCGGTGACCACAACGCTCAGCGTGTAATCCTCGCCCTGTACCCATGCGGACGGGTTGACGGAGATCTGATAGATGCGCTGGAACGTGAAGCTGCTCGCTTCCGCGCTGACGTTGATCGCCACGCCGCCGTTGCATTCATCGTTCGCGTCGTATCCATCGACCCAGTATGTACCGGGCGTGAGCGTGAGCGCATACTGGCCGCTTTCCGCCTGCATGCTGCCCAGCAGATCCTCGGCGCCCTTGACGCCGCCTTCATAGGTGTACAGCTTCAGGCCCTTGACCTGCGCGTCGTGCAGGCCGCTCAGCGTAACGCTGACGCCCTCGCCGTCCTCCTGCGGCTCCGCCTGCTCATCGGACGGCTCCTCCGCGTCCGGCGTTTCGCCGTCCGGCTCTTCGGCCGCTTCGTCCGCAGGCGTTTCCACCGTCTCGACGGCTTCCGGCTCCGCAGGCTCTGCGGTCTCCGGCTCCGCCGCCCATGCGCTGACCGGCAGAACGCCGAGCACCATGACGATGGCCAGGAACAAACTCAAAATTCGTTTCTTCACTTGCTTCTCCTCCAATAAGAAATATTTATTGCCAGCTCCAAAAGGAGCGGAAACAGGGTTCAAGACGCACTCTGGATAAAAGCCCGCCATACGGCAGGCCGATCCCAATGGGATAAAAAATGCCGCTTCCTGACGGAAGACGGCGCACTGATCCCGAATGCTACAGGCAGAGCTCGTCCCACGCATTCATCCTTTCGCCGCGTTTCCGCGGTGCTGACAGCAGTTCTTCTGACTTGCATTCCGGAGACCCCATGGGCCTCCACGCCCGTTTCCTGCCTTCTCACAGATTGCACTGCAATGGCCGGCTTTCGCCCAGACAGCTTTCGCTGCTTCGGAACGGTCTCATGCGCACAGCTCCGGTCGAGTGGTTTTCCCTTTCTCTTGCGCCGTCGCCTGCAAAAGCATGCTCCGGCTACTGTTCATCGGATGGCATATTCTGAAATTTTCACCGCAAAAAGTACATCCTGCGGTTTCCACGGCTACTATACACGATATATCCGCATTTTGCAAGCAATTCCGCGCCTTTATGCAAGATTTTTTACGTTTCGATGTCGCCGGAAGATCCCTGTGCGCTCCCTTTCGTACTTCGCCGCTTTTGGCTGACCGCGCGGCAAAGAAACGCATGCTCCTTCCTATATAAAATGTGCGCGGCCGCCTGCGGCAGCCGCGCATTTTCGATTCGATTTACCCCAGCGCCACATCCAGCACCATCATGACGCTGAAGCCGACGGCGAAAAATACCGTGCCAAGGTTGGAGTGCTCACCCTGTGACATCTCCGGGATCAGCTCCTCGACCACGACATAGAGCATCGCGCCCGCCGCAAAGCTCAGCAGATACGGCAGCGCCGGAACGATCAGCCGTGCGGCCAGGATCGTCAGCACCGCGCCGATCGGCTCCACAATGCCGGACAGCACGCCGCCTGCAAACGCTCTCCCCTTCTTCATGCCCTCCGCACGGAGCGGCATGGAAATGATCGCACCCTCCGGGAAGTTCTGAATGGCGATCCCGAGCGAAAGCGCCAGCGCGCCCGCCGCCGTGATCTGCGCGCTGCCGGAGAGATAGCCCGCGTAGACGACGCCGACCGCCATGCCCTCGGGGATGTTGTGCAGCGTCACGGCCAGCACCATCATGGTCGTCCGTTGAAGACGGCTTCTCGGGCCTTCCGTCTGGCCGCTTTTGGCGTGCAGATGCGGAATGATGTGATCGAGCGCCAGCAGGAACAGAATTCCGATCCAGAAGCCCGCCGCTGCCGGAACGAACGACCACTTCCCCATCGCGCTCGATTCCTCGATGGCCGGGATCAGCAGGCTCCAGACCGAAGCCGCGACCATCACGCCTGCCGCGAAGCCGGTCAGCGCACGCTGCACGCGCTCGCTGAGCGTCTTTCTCATAAAGAACACGCACGCCGCCCCAAGGGACGTGCCCAGAAACGGGATCAGAATACCGTAAAATGCTTCCATGCTTTTTCACTTTCTCTTTCTAGTTCGATTTATTTAACCAGAGCCATTATATACACCGGCGGACGAAATTGCAACCGCTTTTCCCTCTGGTTCCGCATTGAAACCCGTCCGTGGGTGTGGTATATTTGTTATATGCATAAAACTTTACGGAGGAAACGGCGATGAACACACGCAGGCTTGGCAAAACTGGACTTTTTGTGAGCGAGATCGGCTTTGGCGGCGAATGGCTGGAGCGTCATCCGGAGGAAGCGGGCATTGAGCTGATCCGGTACGCCGCATCCAAGGGCGTCAACCTTCTGGACTGCTGGATGCCGGACCCCAAATCGCGCGATATCATCGGCAAGGGCATTCACGAAAACCGTGCCCATTGGATCACTCAGGGCCACATTGGCTCCACATGGAAGGACGGACAGTATTTCCGCACACGCGATATGCGGTATGTAAAGCCCGCCTTTGAGGATCTTCTCCGGCGGATGCAGACGGATTATATCGACCTCGGCATGATCCACTATGTGGACTCCGAGGAGGAATGGGAGAAGATCCAGCATTCGGACTATCTGGATTATGTGATGGAGCTGAAAAGAAGCAGCACCATCCGCCACATCGGCATGAGCTCCCACAATCCGAAAGTCGCGCGGAAGGCAGCGCTGTCCGGCTATGTGGAAATGATCCTGTTCAGCATCAATCCGGCCTTCGACATGCTTCCGGCCAGCGAAAATATCGACACCCTGTTTGCGGACAGCTACGACGCCTCGCTGCGCGGCATCGACGCCGACCGCGCGCTGCTCTACCGCACCTGCGAACAGAACGACGTCGGCATCACCGTCATGAAGGGCTTCGCCGGAGGGCGGCTGCTCGATGAAAAGCGCTCGCCGTTCGGCGTCCGTCTGACGCCCGTGCAGTGCATCCACTATGCACTGACCCGTCCGGCGGTCGGCTCCATCCTCTGCGGCTATGACACTAAGGAGCAGCTCGATGAGGCCGTCGGCTATGAGACGGCTTCCGAAGCGGAAAAGGACTATGCCTCCGTTCTTGCCAACGCGCCGCTGCACTCCTATCGCGGAGAATGTACCTACTGCGGCCACTGCAAGCCCTGCGCAGTCGAGCTGGATATTGCGGCGATCAACAAGTTCTACGATTTGGCCGCCATGCAGCCGGAGGTCCCCGCGTCGGTGCAGTCGCACTACGAGCTGCTAACGCACAAGGCCTCGGAATGCATCGGCTGTCAGGCCTGCGAGAGCCGCTGCCCGTTCGGCGTACCGATCGCTGAGCGGATGCGGAAGGCCGCCGCGCTTTTCGGCTGCTGATAAAAGTCCTGCGAAGCGAATGCGGCAAAACATCTCGCCCTCAACATAGCAAAAGCGGCATGGCCGAAGCCATGCCGCTTTTTTGTATCCATTATGCGTTCAAAAGCCTTGTGATCTCCTCTGCGGAGTCCATGAGCGCATCTGCGCCGTTTTCGGCCAGCTGCTTTCTGCTGCGGTAACCCCATGTGACGCCGGTGCCGAAGAAGCCGACCTTCGAGGCAAACTCCATATCGGAGTCGCCGTCGCCGACGTACATGATCTCCTCCGGCATCAGGCCCAGTTCCCTGCAAAGCGCCTCACCGGCATCCGGCGCGGGCTTCAGCGGCCGCACGCCGTTGTTGCCCCAGACCAGCTCGAAGCCCGTCTCCGGGAAGAATTTCCCGATGATGCGCAGCGTCGTGCGCTCCGTCTTGTTGGACAGAACCGCCAGACGGTACCCAGCCCTTTTCAGGCGGCCGAGCATCTCGTAAATTCCGGGGAACGCATGCGTCAGCTCTGTACAGTGCTCCGGATAGTCCGCCAGATAATCTGCCAGAGCCTTTTCGTAAACATCGTCCGGTGTTCCCTCCGGGACGGCCAGTCTGAACAGCGCGCGGATGCCGTGGCCGATGAGGCCGCGATAATTCTCCACCGGCAGCTCCGGCAGACCGGCCCGGCGCAGCGCCCTGTTGGCGCTTGCGCCGATGTCCGGCAGCGTGTTCAGAAGCGTTCCGTCCAGATCGAAAACGACGGCTCGGATCTTCCGGCAGTCCTTCATCAGACGCCCATCTTGCTGCGGCGAATGATCTCCGCGTCGTCCGGCGTCGTGGTGGAGGTGTAGCCGTCCAGCGGGATCAGGCGGGCGTTGACCGCGTCCACGATCCACTCGGCATACGGGAAGAAGTACTTGTCGAACTCATGAGGCGGGGTGATCCAGTTGCGTGCGCCGATGACGACGGGAGGCGCATCCAGATAGTCGAAGCACAGCGTGGAGATATTCTCCGCGACCTCATTGAGGAAGGTGCCTCTTGCGCAGGCGTCGGAGGCCAGCACAACACGTCCGGTCTTCTTGACGGAGGCAATGATATCGGTGTAGTCCAGCGGTACCAGAGACGGCATGTTGATCACGTCCGCCTCGACGCCGTACTTCTCGGAGAGGGTCTTGGCCGCATCGACCGCGCGGTAGAGCGTTGCACCGATGGTGAGGATGGTGAGATCCTTACCGTCGCGAACCTTGTTGACCGCGCCGGGCGCCCATTCGTACTCCTCGGCGGGAACGCCGCCCTCGTGGAACTCTTCGCCCTTGCCGTAGATACGCTGGGACTCGAAGATGACGCACGGATCGGTGCCGTTCAGAGCCGCCTGCATGATGCCCTTGGCCTCATACGGCGTGGCCGGGAAGAAAACCTTCAGGCCGGGGATGTGGGAGACGATGGCGACCCAGTCCTGAGAATGCTGCGCGCCGTACTTTGCGCCGACGGACATACGCAGGATCATCGGCATCTTGAGGATACCAGCGGACATGGCCTGCCACTTGGACATCTGGTTGAACACCTCGTCGCCTGCACGGCCAAGGAAGTCGCAGTACATCAGCTCGACGACCGCGCGGCCGCCGCACATGCAGTAGCCGACGGCAGTGCCGACGATGGCAGCCTCGGAGATCGGGGAGTTGAACAGACGGGAGTGCGGGATCACGTCCATCAGGCCGCGGTAGACAGCGTAGGCGCCGCCCCAGTCGCGGACGTCCTCGCCGTAGGCGACGAGGGTCGGATCCTCATAATACTTGTTGATCAGCGGTTCAAAGATGGCGTCGCGGATGTTGTAGAGCTTCATGTCGGAGAACTTCTTGCCATCCTTGTCGAAGGCATAGTGCTCCTTCTTGGCAAGGTCTGCATAGCGCTTGCAGCTCTCCTTCGGGCCGGTGACGCGGATCTCCTGACCGGGAGCGCCCATGGAGCGGACATGCTCGTTGGAGAACATGAGGTTCGCCAGATAGTCCGGATCCTTGTCGAAATCGACATACGGAGAGATCTCCTTGTCGTCGGCAGCGCGGCAGATCATGGTCATGCGGTCGGTCGTATCCTGAAGCAGCTTTGCGAAGAATTCGTCGGACTCGACGCCTGCTTCCACGAGAGCCTCGCGGAACTTGACGATCGGGTCATGGCTGCGCCAATCCTCGATCTCCTCCTTGGTGCGGTATGCGTTCTGGTCGGAGGTGGAGTGGCCGACGAGACGGTAGGTGACGACATCGAGCAGGACGGGGCCTTCGTTGTTCTTGATAAGCTCCATCTTACGCTTGTAGGCGTCGATGACAGCCAGCGGGTTCCAGCCGTCCACACGCTCTGCGTGCATCTGATCCGGCGTAATGCCTGCACCGAGTCTTGCGGGCATGTTGTAGGCCATGGTCTCGCCCATGGTCTGGCCGCCCATGCCGTAGAAGTTGTCGAACACGTTGAAGATGACCGGCAGGCCGCCCTTGCGTCCTTCCTCCCACAGGGTCTTGAACTGATCCATGGCGGAGAAGTTCAGAGCCTCGTAGACAGGGCCGCAGCCGAGGGACGCATCGCCGATGTTGCAGACGACGACGCCCTTCTTGTCATTGTCCTTCTGATACAGGGCAGCACCGGCCGCGATGGGAGCGGAGCCGCCGACGATGGCGTTGTTGGGATAGATGCCGAACGGCAGGAAGAAGGCGTGCATAGAGCCGCCCATGCCGTGATGGAAGCCGTTCTCACGGGCGAAGATCTCCGCGACGGTGCCGTACAGCAGGAAGCGGATGGCCAGCTCCTTGACATCAGAGGTATCGGCAAACTTCTTGACGGCAGCCAGCGTCTTGCCGCCGAGGAAGTTCTGCATGATCTCCATCAGCTCTTCATCGGACAGCTTGTTGATGCAGCTCAGGCCCTTGGAGAGGATCTCGGAGTGCGAACGGTGGGAGCCGAAGGTGATGTCATCCTTGTTCAGGAGGTACGCTTCGCCGACGCAGGAGGCTTCCTGGCCATAGCTCAGGTGGGCGGGGCCGGGATAGGTGGTCTCAACGCCGTTGTAGTTCGCCTGCGTCTTGATCTGGGTGAGCATATGCTCAAACTCACGGCAGATGGCCATGTCGCGGTAGATGCGGATGAGGTCTTCCTTGGTGTAGTTGCCCTCTTCCAGCTCCTGCTTGACGGTCTTGTTGTACTGGCAGACGGGAATATCGTTAAAGTGGATGTAACCGGGCTGACGGACAGCTACGGGATCAATATACAAAGATTTCGGCATAATCGATCGTCCTTCCTTTCTCTTACTTTGCCATGAGGGTCATGAAGCTTTCGAGGCTCTTGCACAGCTCGCTCATGTAGCGTGCCGCCGGCGCGCCGTCCAGCGCTCTGTGGTCGAACGTCAGGGACAGGCCCATTGCCGGATACGTCTCGATCATGCCGTCCTTTGCGGACTTGATCTTCGTCTGGATGTTGCAGACGCCGAGAATGCCGATCTGGGGCGGGTTGACGACCGGCGTGAAGGCTTCGCAGCCAAAGGAGCCGATGTTGGTGACGGTAAAGGTCGCGCCGGTCATTTCATCGGGGCTGAGGCTGCCGTCGCGGGCCGCCGCGGCAAGGCGCTTGGCCTCCATCGACAGCTCGAGCAGGCTCATTTCGTCGGCGTGGAAGATCGTCGGGACGAGCAGTCCGCGCGGCGTGTCGCAGGCGAAGCCGAGGTTCACATGGCTGAAATGACGGATGACGTTGTCCTCGACCATGTTGGCGTTCAGATCCGGGCAGGACTTGATGGTCTTTGCCACGGCGAACATGACCATGTCGTTGAGGCTGATCTTGCCCATCGGCGCATCCATCGGCTTGAGCATGGCGCGGTAAGCCTGGATCTGGCTGGCGTCGAAGGAATACTGCTGGGTAAGCTGCGCCATGGTGGACAGGCTCTTGGTCATGGACTTTGCGGTCGCCTTGCGGACGGGGCCGAACTTGACATCCTCAAACGCGGTCTCCTCGGCTGCTGCGGGCGCTGCATAGGCAGCGGCTGCGCCGGAGGCGATCAGCTTGTCGATGTCGCGCTCAATGATGCGGCCCTTGGGGCCGGTGCCGGTAGCAAGCGCGGGATTGACGTTGTTCGCAACGGCCTTCGCCATCGCGCGCGGGGAGATCGCGGTCAGCTCCGCCTTCGGAGCGGCCGGTGCAGCGG
>ENA-ORNK01001250-ORNK01001250.1-human-gut-metagenome-genome-assembly--contig:-NODE-1250-length-21725-cov-16.289156_pt1 | contig 21725 bp, 21 predicted proteins | sample MGYA00242115_ERZ509022 | MGnify/ENA primary metagenome ERZ509022 (study PRJEB26280, sample SAMEA2338690) | human gut metagenome | biome: human gut; feature: human-associated habitat; material: faeces...
GCTGCACCGGATGCACGGAAATATGGAACGCGGCGCGGGAGCCGGAGATCGTCGATCTGGCGGGCTTCCTGCGCAGCGCTGGCGCGGAGATATCCGGCGCGGGCGGCGGACATATCACGGTCTGCGGCGGCGCGCCGCTGCATGGAACGACCTATACCGTCCTGCCGGATCGGATCGAGACGGCGACCTATCTCTGCGCGGCTGCGGCCTGCGGCGGAGACGTTACGCTCCGTCAGGCGTCTGCGGAGACCTGCCAACCGCTGATCGCGCTTCTGCGCGAGAGCGGCTGCACGATCGAAGAGCAGCACGATGTGCTGCGCATTTCCTGCGCCGGACGCCTGAAAGCGCTGGAGCGCGTGACGACGGGGCCTTATCCGGGCTTCCCGACGGACGCGCAGGCGCCCCTGATGGCCGCGCTTCTGCGCGCGGAAGGACGGACGGAGTTTGTGGAGACGATCTTTGAAAACCGGCTGCGCCATGCGGAGCAGCTTCGAAAAATGGGCGCGGACATCTGCGTAGACGGCAGAAGGGCCGTCGTGACCGGTGTGGAGCGCCTGAACGGCGCGGAGCTTCTGGCGGAGGATTTGCGCGGCGGCGCGGCGCTGGTCATCGCGGCGCTCAGCGCGGAAGGAAAATCTTCCGTTTCCGGTGTAAAACACATCAAACGTGGCTATGATAGACTGGAAGAGAATCTGAAAAGTCTCGGCGCTGACATAAAAACGGTGGAAATCTCCTGAGCGTTCGTGTATAATAAACCAATACGCGGGAGCGCCCGGAGGCGGGATACAGCCGTCCGCCGCGCCCGGAAGAAGGTCCCGGTCAGACCGGGAAAGGAGCAGATTCATGAACACACAAGGACGTAAATCGCCGCCTGCCCGCGGAAGCGGCCGAAGTGACGCCGGAAAGCGCCGCCCCAGCAGCGGCGTTGGCAGCCGGCTTTTAATCATGGCGGCAATCGTCGCGGCGGTGATCTTCGGCGTGGCGATTTTTTTCAAGGTCAATACGGTGGAGGTGCAGGGCAATACGATCTACTCTGCGGAGGAGATCCGCAGCGCCTCCGGCATTCAGAAGGGCGACAATCTATTCACGCTCAATAAGGAGGCTGCCGCCGGAAGCATCAAGGCGAGCCTTCCGTATGTGGAGACGGTCAGCATCATCCGCTTCCTGCCGGATAAGATCGTGATCGAGGTCAAGGAGAGCGACGCGACGTTTGCCGTGACGACCGATACCAACACGACGTGGCTCATCAATTCCGTCGGCAAGGCACTGGAGCAGATCTCGGATTCCGCTCCAGACAGCGCGCTGACGGCGGAGCCGACGGCTCCGGACGCAGAAGCGCCGGTGGAGGAGCCGGTCGAGCAGCCGGTAGAAAACACGGACAGCGAAAATGCCGGTGAAGATGAGGCGCAGCAGCCCTCCGAAAACCCGGACGCAGCATCCGGCGAACAGACGCAGCAGCCCTCCGAAAACCCGGACGCAGCATCCGGCGAACAGACGCAGCAGCCCTCCGATACAGCGGACACCGCGGGCAGGGATACGGCCGCAGAAGCCTCTGCCGCGGACAACTCGGCGATTCAGGCGGACGGCAAACGCATCCCGCGCATCCTCGGCGTGACGGTCAACAGCCCGACGGTGGGCAGCGTCGTAACGGCGACGAACCCGGCCTCGCTCAACGCGGCCCTCGCGGTGATCGCGGAGCTGGACGGGACGGGACTTCTCGACCATATCGTGTCGATCAACGCGGAAAAGGAGTATGACATCGTCCTCCAGTACGACGGACGCTACGAGATCCGCCTCGGCGGAACGGAGGAGCTAAGCTATAAGATCGACTACCTGACGGTGATCCTCAGCAAGCTCTCCGACTTCCAGGCGGGCGTCATTGACCTGACCTTCTCGGACAGCAGCGAGGCCAGATTCTATTCTCAGGAGTGAATCGTGGAAAAACGCGGCGAAAATCCGCGAAAATTCCAGAATTTCTATTGACCCAGAGCCATTTTCGAGCTACAATAAGTTGGATAATTGATTCAGTATGCGTTTTTCCAGTTTTTGATGCTGTGACATACATAGGAGGAGAACAAATGGCAGACTTTACAGAGAAGGTTGTATCGATCAAGGTCATCGGCGTCGGTGGCGCCGGCAACAATGTTATCAACAGAATGATCGCGGGCGGCGTTCAGGGCGTCGAGTTCGTTGCGGTCAATACTGATAAGCAGGATCTCAACAAATCCAAGTGCAAGAATAAGATCCAGATCGGCGAAAAGCTGACCGGCGGCATGGGCGCAGGCTCCAAGCCGGAGATCGGCCAGAAGTCCGCGGAGGAGTCCAAGGCTGCCATTTCTCAGGCGCTGGAGGGCACTGACATGGTCTTTATCACCGCCGGTATGGGCGGCGGCACCGGCACCGGCGCGGCTCCGATCATTGCGCAGCTGGCGCATGATGCGGGCATCCTGACCGTCGGCGTCGTGACGAAGCCCTTCAAGTTCGAGGGTGCCAACCGTATGAAGCAGGCGGAAAGCGGCATTGCCAACCTTTCCGACAAGGTTGATTCGCTCATTATCATCCCCAACGACCGCCTGAAATTTGTCACAGATCAGAAGATCACTTTTGCCAACGCCTTCGGCATCGCGGACGACGTTCTGAAGCAGGCTGTCAGCTCCATTTCCGAGTTGGTCGGCTATTCCGAGCATGTCATCATTAACCTCGACTTTGCTGACGTGTCCGCTATCATGAAGGACGCGGGCCACGCGCATATGGGCGTCGGCACGGCCAGCGGCCGCGACAAGGCGGAGCAGGCGGCTATGGCGGCAGTTTCCAGCCCGCTGCTGGAGACCTCCATCAACGGCGCGACGGGCGTGCTCATCAACATCACCGGCTCCAACGAGCTGGGTCTCGACGATGTGGAGACGGCTGCCAATATCGTTATGGAAGCCGCGAATCCAGAGGCGAACATCATCTTCGGCGCTGCGTTCGACGATACCTTTGAGGACGAGATGCGCGTGACCGTTATTGCTACGGGCTTCGACGACAAGAAGCAGGCGCAGCAGCAGCCCGCCAACAAGATCGGCGCGTATTCCGCCGCCAGCGAGAAGGCGAAGCCTCTGCCCACCGAGGATATCGACGATATCGACGAGATCTTCAAGATCTTCAATAAGGACTGAGAGACAGCGCGAATAACGCTTATATGAAAAAACAGGCTGCACGGCGAAGCTCCGCCGTGCAGCCTTCTGTATGATCTGTTTTGTGGAGGTCTTACAGCATGACGATCTCCACGACCGTCAGCGTGTCGCCGTCGATGGTGAAGCGGACGTCGCGGCCGCAGAAGTTGAAGCCGTAGCGCCGGTTCGGATCGTGCTGGTAGCCCGGTATCGGCCCGCAGGCAAGCGTCTGGCGCAGGCCAAGGCGTTTTTCCTCCGGGATCAGCGCCTCCAGCTCCGGCGGGAAAACGACCGTGAGCGGCTTTGCGCTGCGTTTGCCGTCAAAGGCGTCCACAGCGTCCGGGTGGCAGTCGGAGTAGGGAAGATACGGCTTGATATCAAAGATCGGCGTGCCGTCCACCAGATCGGCTCCGGACACGCGCAGCACGGGTCCATCCTTCGTGTGCAGCTCCACGCCGGTCAGGCGGACGCTGGAAAGTCCGATGGAATTGGGACGGAAGGGAGAACGGGTCGCAAATACGCCGACGCGCGTCTTTCCGCCGAGCTTCGGCGGGAGGACGGTCGGCGACCAGCCCTCACGCAGCGCCCGGTCAAACTGCCATATGAGCCAGATGTGCGAAAAGCCCTCGATCCCGCGCAGCGCGTCGGGATTGCGGTATTCCGGCTCAAAAATGATCGTGGATTCCAGCGCCGACGCAAGGCCGCTCTGACGCGGGACGCCGAATTTGGTGGGGAAGTCCGTATGAATGTGTGCGATCGGTTCCATGAGTGCTCCCTTTCCGGCCAGCCGTCCGCGCGGGACGGCTTTACAAATTCTGTGGATGTGCTACAATACAGATACAAAAATTTAGAAACGAGGTGTCGTCATGCATGATGAATTGACGGCGGTGGATATCAAAAAAATGCAGGAGGAGCTGGAATACCGCCGGATCGAGCTGCGTCCGAAGCTCATTGAGGACGTCAAGACCGCGCGGGAATTCGGCGATCTGAGCGAGAATTTCGAGTATAAGTCGGCCAAGCGCGAGAAAAACCGCAACGACAGCCGCATCCGCTATCTGGAACGGATGATTAAGACGGCGACCGTGATCGACGTCAGCTCCAACGCCGACGAGATCGGCCTTTTCGATAAGGTGACGATCTATATCGAGGAGGACGACGAAGAGCAGGAGATCGAGCTGGTCACGACGCTGCGCCAGAACGCGCTCAAGGGCCTCATCAGCAAGGAATCGCCCGTCGGCAAGGCCGTCATGGGCCACAAGACGGGGGATCGCGTGCTCGTGGAGGTCAACCCAGACTACAGCTATTATATCCAGATCCGCAAGGTCGTCAAGGGAACGGACGACGAGTCCCTGCCCATCAGCGCCTATTGAGCGCTTTTGCGGCGTCAGTTGAGGGGCTGGACGCCGTAGACCACAAAAAACACATAGAGATGAACCGCCAGCAGCAGGGGAACGGTAATATAAAACTTCGGCTTCCGCGTCTTGTGGCGGAAGATCAGCATTCCGAGAAGGCTTCCGAGGCTGCCGCCCAGAAACGCTGCGCCGAGCAGCGTCGCTTCCGGGATGCGCCATTGATGATGCTTGGCAAGCTGCTTGTCCAGACACATAATCACGAATGCGGCTGCATTTATTATAAACAGGTAGATGTACATGACAGGAGATCCTTTCTGGAGGTGTTGTGATGAAGCGTGTACGATGCTTGCTGGCCGCAGCGGCGGCGCTGGCGCTCCTAAGCGGGTGTGCAGTGCAGACGGCGTGGGAGACCGTGGACGATGTGCTGCCGGATACCGTCTCTGTCTGGACGGAGGACGCTTACCGAATCAGCTTTGATGTGCCGGAGGACGCCGTTGTCTCGGCGTTTTCGGAGAATGGCGCGGCGACAGTCTATGAACAAGCGGATGGAGATTACGAGATCACGGCGCAGGTCCTGCTGTCCTCGGACGCGGACGGCGCGATCCGCCGACTGTCCGGCTTCGACCCGGAGCAGCTGGAGGTTTTGAATACCCGGCGCTGCGGACTGCCGGAATCGCAGTTCGCGTGGTATGCGACAGGCGAGGAGGGCGGCAGGCTCTGCCGGGCAGATATCCTGCGCGACGGAGATCACTGCTACGCGCTGACCTTTTCCGTCCGCGAGGAGCTGGCGCCGCAGTATGCGGAGCTTGCGCAGCACGTTTTTGAGAGCTTCAGCCTGAATGCGGACACGGATTTCTGACCGTGCGGCGTGTTCAGCAGTATTTTACCACAGAGCGGCCTTCGGAGCAAGCCGGTTTCAAAAGCCGACGGCTCCGGAGCGGAAAAATGCAAAAACTCCGCTGCGGCCTCTTGACAAAACGGCGGAAAGATACTATAATTGTCCATGCTGTTTGAGCGGTGAGCTTTCTTACGAATGCTTCGCCTGCTTCGACAGAAAGAGAATATGGGCCTGTAGCTCAGCTGGGAGAGCGAACGGTTCAATTCTATGCCCCCAAATTTGGGGATGTAGCGCAAGCGTCCGGCAGATGGTTCGCATCTATGCCGCCAAAAAAGTCAATAAGGGCCTGTAGCTCAGCTGGGAGAGCGTTCGGTTCGCATCCGAGAGGTCGAGAGTTCGAGTCTCTTCAGGTCCACCAAAATGTTCGGAATTTTCTGGTTTTTGCAGAAGATTCCGAACTTTTTTGTATCTTTCAAAATCAGACGCTCTCAACAGTCGCAATTCTGCCACCATTCGGTTCGCATCCCACACAAAGCCGTCTGAAATCATCAAAGGAAACACGAAATTCAACCTCCAAACGGTAATCCCGGTACACATAGACGGCCTTGATAAGCTGCGATACGATCATCTTCTTCGCTTCAAAGGTGCAGTTGTCGTAAAGATCAGCCCAGCTTTCCAGCTTCTCAAATTCGGCCTGTTCCTGCGCGGCGCTTTCCAGTTGATGCTCCATATCGGCTTTTTGTGCTTCAACCTCCTGTGAAAGCTCTGCGATCTCTTCTTTGCATTTTGCAACAAGGCTGTTCAGCAGGTCAACATTCAAGCGGCTTTTACCGCGAATGACGTTGATTGTTTCGGCTTCATAGTCAGAAAGCTCCTTTTGCTTTTCCTTCAGCCGCATGGCAGACATTTTGTAGCGGCTTCTGGCAAGCGCTGCGGCTTTTTCGTGCTGCTCGGCGATCAGACTATCCTTGGCAGAAACGCGGATTCTGGAGAGCTGATAGCGCACCAGAGCGTCCACAATTTCATCCAGCTTGATAACGCCGTAGCCGGATTGACCGTCGCAGAGGTCAGGATGCCGGGCCTTAAAATGGCATTGATAACGGCTTTTGACCTGATTGCGCACCGTTCCATCTTTGCGGATATACTTCTTGCCGGAGGTCGTCAGCGTCAGCCGGTTTTTACAATGCCCGCAGAAGATATTCCCTACCAACAGAGAACTGCCGCGCAGATTCAGCGGCGTATCCGCATGGTGTGTTGTCCGTTTTTCCATTAACTCCTGCGCTCGTCGAAAGGTCGCTTCGTCCACGATCTGAAGCTCTGGAATGATTTCCGATTCAGCGTTTCCGTTTGAAATTACACCCATGTATAGCTTGTTCTTTATCATGCGGACGATCGTTGTATTCGGAATCATGGAACCGTCTGCGCGGCGAATCCCGTTTTCCAAAAGGTAGTGGGAAATCCTCTGCGCGCCGTATCCCTCATCGACGTATTTGTGGAAGATCAGGCGAATCACTTCCGCCTCATCCTCGTCGATCTGCAAGTCCAGCACTGTGCGGTTGCGCTTATTGACGCGACCTTTATCTACCGCGCGATAGCCATACGGAACTGTTCCGCCGGTGTAATGCCCCTCCTCTGTGAGCTGCCCCAAGCGGGTTTTCGTGCGGATCGAGGTTTTCAGACTCTCGCCGGAGGCCTGCCAGTAGCGGATGTAGTTCATCAGCTTGTCAACGTGATTGTCGAACCGCTGCTGCCCTTCTACGGCGCTCCAAACTTCAACGCCATTACGAACAAACCACTCTACGACAAAGGGCGTTTCGTCATCTCTGCGGCCGAGACGGTCAAACATATAGACAAGCAAAATATCGAAACTCCCGGCAACGGCTTCCTGCTGCAATTCCTGCATGGCGTCGCGCTCTTTTGCAGATTTTTTGAAACCGGATACGCCTTTTTCGTAAAACTCATTTTGTAAAACCCAGTCAGGGTGTGACGCGATGAACTCCCGGCAGAATTGCCGCTGCATGGGAATATCATCTTTTTCAACCTGACCGATTGTTGATACGCGATATAAGCAATTTACTCGTTTCTTTTGTTCCATAACATACACTCCATTCTGAGAAAACGTGTGTATGTCCTTGTTCGCTATTTGATTTTCAAGGTACATTTTATAGTATAATTATAGCATATTTCAGATATTTTATCAAGTTTTGTAGCTGTTATTATAAAATCCATAGGAGAAAACCGAACGTTTCAGCGCTTCTGTAATATGCGGATCATCTTGCTCTGCATACTTTACAGAGATTGCGGCACCGCAAAGAGATAAGATTTCTTCCTGCTTTTTGGGCTTGGATTCTTCGAGCTGTTTGTCCATAGAAGAACCTCCAGAATAAATGTTGTTTTTCTCATAGGTCAGGCAGACGGCAGCGGGCAAGGCTGCTCCATAGGCTGTTACCTCCCTCCATGCTGATGGCGGGGCGTTCCATTCTGTGACGTATGGCTAACGCAAGTATCATTGTTCTTTGTATGCGGTCGTCGCACGATCCAGCCATGAATCGCTCTCCATGCAGGTGTTTCTCGCTCCGCGCCAGAATCGGTATCACCTCCCATTCCGCGCATCCCCGCGCACCCATAGGCTCGCACATACAAAACGTATCTGTTGACCCTATTCAGTTGTAAATCAGGCTTTTACCTGCGGTTGATTGTCAACCAGGGAAAACGCAGAACCTTCCGGCGCTGTGCTTTCCCTGACCGGCAATCCGGTGTTTTGGGTTGTTCTGAAGCAGCACGTTCGCAGCGCAGACATACCATGCGCCCCTCCGGGATGATCTCACCGCACATCACGCAGCGTTCCTCAGAAAAATACATCATGGTAATTCTCCTTTGTGGGGGGAATGCGTCCCAAGTCGGGACAGATTAAGATTCAGACAGATGCCTGCCTCGTAGACTGGACAGGACATCTGTATAGTTAAGTATCCTGCCGCATAATCATAGACTTATTGAAGCCTTAGTACGCAAGTCTTGCCGTGTTACGCCTTAGCGCAAACGTTCAATGGTATGCGGTGATAGCTTATCCCTGACGGTCGGCCCATAGTTTTGCGGAGATCAGCGAAATCAGTTCTTTAGCCGTGGGCGGCTCTTCAATCCAATACGCACGCAGTTCACGTCTACGCCCGTTCTGCCAGATATCCTTGGCTGCACGATTCAACGCCCGCGAAACAGCTTCGTTGGTGCGTTTTCCTGTCCGAATCCGAACTTCATTGCAGATTACCTGCATCTTTGGCATATTCGGCTGGTATTCGATTGCAACATCAATCGCATGGCATAAGATGCAATAACAGTCCTTGCTGCGTGTCTCGACGATGGAGTATATAGCGTTCTAAACATCCTTCATGTTATACATTCCTTTCCCGTTCGAGCTGAAATAAGCATAATACATTTTTACACACTTTTCAGGTTTTCTGCCAAACTTTGACCCACTTGGACAAACTTTGACGGATTCAAGGTCGAAAGGCAAGAATGCGCAGCAGGTGTTCAGTCTATGGTCTACGATTATTATGCGGCAGAGGTGAATAAAGGAAGACCTCAAAATGTAATAGGAAATCGTTCTGAAGTCTTTGCCAAGAGGCGCAAAAACCCGGTTGCATAAAATACGCAACCGGGCTTCATTAAGAAGAAAAGCGATTGTGGTTTGCCCACAAAAGCAACAATATAGCTAGTTCGGACACAGTATTCCGTAAATCCTGCATCATTTCTTTTCTGCCGAAGTCTCCGAGCCAACTCAATACCAGCACCGCGTCGATCTCCAAAATCAATGTCCAAAAAAGCAATGTCATAAGGCTGTAGTATAAAGCAACTCATATCGTCTCGTGTGTATGTCCCTATCTGAACATGAAGTTGCTGCTGCGCGACATATTGCATGAGAAGACGCTCCATCTTTGATAAAAAGACTGGGTCATCATCGGCAAGTAAAATTCTAAGCATATGGATTCCTCTTTGCGTTTTTCCAAAGACTCCTATTTTTTGAAATGCTGAGTTCATAATACTGTTTGCAGCCATCGAATCAACCCTCCTAGATTAGAATTCCAGCATAATTGCATTTATTATATCATAAAATACATAAATACTGAATACCATTGCAGTAAACTAAAGAAAACTGCGTGGTGAGGAATATCAATGTACGATTTTGGCTTGCGGCTAAGAGAATTGCGGAAATCAAGAGGCTTGACACAGAAAATGCTTGCAGAACGCATAAACAAGAGCGTTTCAGCCGTGAGTAGCTATGAATCCAACGTACAGTTACCATCGCTTGATGTTTCAAAGAGCATCGCTTTGGCGTTGGGAATCTCGATTGACTATTTGGTGGGAAACGAAGCGACGCCCGCTTATACAGCAAAGAACTTGACGGAACCTCAAGCGGAATTGTTGGATGAACTGATTTCGGAGTTTCGCTGTCCCACAAACCGATCTCCACAGCTATCTGAACAACAACTTCAAATACTAAAAAAGCTGATTACTGTATTTACAGATGTCAACTGACATGTGTTTATCATTAATCTACAAAAAGATTCCGCAAGGTTAAGCCTTGCGGAATCTTTTTGTGCTTTTTCAGGCATTGATATTCTTTTCGTGACGAAAAAAACATCATTCGTGCGCGATTTGTTGAAACATATTTTGATATTTGTATAATCAATAACGAAAGCAAATTGCAAATGTTTAAACAGAGGCCTTCCTGCAAATTAGCGCATAAACAGTGTGGCAGGGACATCACACCTCTGCCCCACACTACAATAGGAGAGTTAATATGAAAATAAGAACATCTTCCTCAAAAGCATACAAGACACAAGAATCTGCTCAATCGCAAGAACAGCCCAAACACGGTATAGAAATGAACCATATGAAAAAGACAATCTTCTCGCTTTTCCTTCTGCTCCTTCTTTTCCTGACCGCCTGCGATGCACGAAGCAACGCACCGGACGTGCAGAAAGAGGCACAGCCCCAAGCGGAAGTCTCTTTGCCAGTGGACATTTCCGGACTTCCGGAAGGACAGTGCTACCGCCAGATGCCGTACTTAAATCCCATCGGTATATCGTATCCGGAAGGGCAATGCGTTTGGAACGATAAAGTTTATTCCTTTTCCAACGCACCGGCAAAGCTGGGGGTCACGGACGCGAACGGAAACAGTGAAGCATTGGAGCTGCCAGACGCAGAATTTATCTACAGCGTGTGCGAAACCGGCGATACGCTTGCGCTGCTGGCGGGAGCCAATCCGTTGTTCTTTGCCGGGACGGATGATGAACAATCCGCGCAGGCATCCAGCGATGGCGGTCATGCAATCTACCTCTACGACGAAACCGGGCATTTGACCGGCAGTATCCCGCTGGCAGAGTGCAGCGCAGATGCGCCGTATGAGCTTGACAGCAACGGAACGGATTATTTTGTGCTGTTCAGTGACACGGTTGTTCGGGTCGGCGCTGACGGCACGGAGCTTGCAAAAAGCGGCGATATAGGTGGGAGGCTCTTGCAGCTCGTCTGCGCGGACGGTGCGGTCTTCGTGTGCGTGGAGGGCGATGCGATTTATCAGACGGAGAAGATCGTCCGCCTGAATGCGCAGACGCTGGAAACAGAAACGGAGCTTTCCTGCGACGGACTGGACATTCAGGGTATGGGAAAGGCGGCAGACGGGACGCTGCTCTTAATCAGCGGCGAGTATCTGCTGCGCCCGAATTTTGATGCCGGTACGCTGACGGCGATTCTGCGCTGGGCAGACAACGCGAGCACGTCCGTCAACAATTACCGCTCTGTCATGGAAACAGAATCCGGCTTTTTTGCGTGGAACAGTGATGTAGAAGTCGCGTGCTTCTATGAAAAGCTGCCGGACGGCGAAACGCTTGAAGACCCGACGGTTATCACGCTCTTTGCAGGTGCAGGTTCGTATGAAATCGAGCTCGCGGCTGCCAACTTCCAGAAACTGTATCCACAGTACCGTATAGATATCACTGCGGCGGAATCGGACGAGCAAACTGAGTTGGCCCTGACGGAGCTTGGCGCGGGCAAGGGCTATGATATGTATATGCTCTATGATTCCCAGTGGACACAGCTGGACGACTCCGTGTTCTTTGAAGACCTGACCCGGTGGATGGAAGCAGACTCCACGAAGCCGATAGAAAAAATCCGCCCCAGTGTTTTGCAGCAGATGCAGAAAACGGCGGCATTTACCGCCTGCCGCTTACCTACACCATTCTGACCTACGCCGCCGACCCCGAGCAGCTTTCGGACTCCCGACCGGAGACAGTTTTGCAGGCGTGTGAGCATGGCGGTGAGGAACTGTATCCGTTTACGTTCGTTACAGACTATTCCTCGCAGATGGCGAGGCGCTGCGCGATTGACTATGTGGATGCGGCGCAGGGAACGTGCAATTTCCAGTGCGATTCGTTCTATGCGCAGCTTGCGCTTCTGCGGCGGCAGAAGGCGGCGCTGGACACGCTGCCGAAAAACCTTGATGTTGCCGCCACCTGCGATGGTCTTCTGTATTACTACGTCATTTTATCTGCGGACAGTATTGTCTATCAGCCGGGACGCTATCTGTATCCGGAGCTAAAGCAATATGTGTACTATGCGTACCCCAGTGACTATGCTGGCGGCTGTCAGCTGGAATTTGATAGTCAGCTTTCCATCAACAGACAGAGCGAGCAGAAGGAGGGCGCGTGGGCGTTTTTGAGCTATCTGCTCTCAGACGCCTGTCAGCAGAGTGTCTATTCCCTGCCGGTCAACGATATGGTGTTACAGGAGCAGTTTGCACAGCTTCTGGCAGAGGAAAAAGTCACGCAGGAAGACATTGACACGCTTTACACGCTGGTCGATCACGCGCAAAAGCCTGACTATCCGACAGAACCCATCGAGCAAATCATACAGGAGGAAATGGCGGCGTATCTCGATGGAGCCATCGACGAAAAGACCACTGCCGAACGCATCCAGTCCCGCGCGGGTCTGTATCTCATGGAGCAGAAAGTGCAGTAAAGGATTCTTTCTACAGATGCTGGGAGCAGTAGCTTGCTTCATTTTGTTCTCGTATCAAAAGCAGTCCGGCCTTGCCACGGTGGTGAATCCCGCTGAACCGGTGATAACAACACCGTTTGCACCACCGCTGCAATGAACGATCAGGAGATTGCCGTCTGCGTCTTTACTGCCAACGATACCGACGTGGGAATCGTCAGGATAGAACACAAGGTCGCCCGGCTGCGCGTCGCTCCATGAGATGTTCGTGCAATAGCTGTGCTGCGTGGCTGCACCACCGCCGCGTCCGGGGTAGTAGCTGCCATTCGTCGCGTTGTAGAACGTCCAATCGACGAAGCCTGAACAGTCTAAGCCGAACGGACGTATCGTACCGGTGGAGCCGCTGCCTGCGGCCGTGACCTCCGTTGGGATGCCCCAACGGTCGTCCCAGCCGAGTGTCAAGCTCTTGCCGCCCCAAAAATACGACACGCGCCCGACAAGCTGCACCGCCGTTTCCACGACGGCTTTGCGTGCCGGGTCAAGATCGTCGGGAAGATTTTCAAGCAGCTCGATTGCATCCTCCTGTGAAATGGTCAGCGAACCCATCGGCACGTTTAAGCTGCCGAGGTTTTCAAGCAGAATGTCCAGCGCGTCATTCTGGTATTTGGAAAAGCTGTATTCCAACCGCATTTGCTCGGCTGTTTTTGCGGTAATCGTGATCGTCAACGCCGTTTCCGTGTGGCTGTCATCCACATCGTCGTCCGGATCGCTGTCCGGAACGTCAACGGTCTGCGTTGCCGTCGTGATCTCGCACATATCCCAAAAGACTTGACGCAACAGCTCCACCCGTTCTTCGTCGAGCGTGAACACGTCCACGCCATCCGCCACACCTGCCGTTTTGGACGCAAACACGGCAACGACTTCGCGCCAATCCGGGGCCTGCCCGACGATCTGTGCGGATGCAAAATCTCCGTTTTGCAGGCGTTCCAATTCGGCGTGATATTCACCCTGAATTTCCGCGATGGCGGTTGCCAGCGGAACGGTATTATCACTTTCCTGCTCGTCCGCAAACAGAATCCCCAGCGGCGATGCAAGAAACGCGCCCGCGACAATAACGATGGAAAACACAATGAAAAGCGCCGTGCCGCCGCCCAGACTGGCAAGGGCGCTTATCAGCTCCTTGACGGCCTTTGCCGCGGCTGCGGCCAGCTTTTTCGCGGCTGTGGCGGCTGCTCTGGCCGCGCGGTTGTTGCTCTTTTTGAGCATCTTCCGCTGCGTATCCTGCGTTACCGCTTTCCGTGCACGTTTTGACGCAGTTTTTGATACAGACGTTTTTGGCTGCGCCTTTTGGGTGCTGATCTGCTCTGCTTCTCGTGTCCGAATATCAACGCCGCGCCGGTTTTTTTCTCTCGGTGCGGCGTTTGGCTTCGGCTTTTCACGGATGGCGGGCGGCTGCTCCACTGGCGGAGATTGTGTCGGTGGTGGCTGGACAGGTGGGACCGGTTTGCTGCCAGCCGTGATCGGCTGGCGCTTCGGCGTGATCGCGGGTGCATCCGAAACAGGCGGCTGCGGCGAAATGGGGGCAGCCGGTTCGGATGGATAGATGGATTCGATGGATGGATTTTGAGCGAGCTGCGCTTGCTTTTCTACAAAGGCTTGCTGGGCCTGATCCTGCGGCGAGGGCGGTAAATCGTGCGCTTGTATGACCGTTGGCCGCTCACGAATAAGCTGTTCCGTGCTGCGCATGGTCGGTGTTACTTCTTTGCGCGGCGTCCACGCGCCCGACTGCTTCACATGATGAACAGCGGACGGTTTTGCTGGCATGGCTTCGGATTGCACCTGATTGCAGATTTGCAGTGCATCCGGCTTTTCTCGGATTGTTGGAGATAAATCGTCTGTAAACTGGATTTCCGGCTGCTCTGTATGAAGATGATCCCGCGCAGACGTTTTTTCTGCGCGGGATTTCTTTGTTCGCTTGGCATAGGCGCGACGGGCCTGCTCCTGCGGTGCGGGTGTCGGTGCGCTCTGTGACCGTTGCGGTTCTGGCCGGGTGCGTACATCGTCCGTGCGCTGACGCGGTGCATTTTCTGCCGTTGGCGTGGTCGCTGTGGGATGCTGCGCATCCGGCTGTTCCGGCGTGATTGGTGGTGCTGACACGATTTCCTTTGTGGCTTGCTGGACATAAGTGCGGCGACCTTGTTCTTGCGGCGCTGCCGTTGGTACGCTCCGCGGCTGCTTTGTTTCTGGTCGGGTGCGTATATCCTCCGTGCGCTGACGCGGTGTGCTTTCTGCTGATGATATGGCCGATGTAGGGTGCTGCGCTTTTGACTGCTCCAGCGTGTTTGATGGCGCTGTTTCGCTCCCTTTTTCGGCTTGCTGGACATAGGCACGGCGGGCCTGCTCCTGCGGTGTGGTCGCTGGTGCGCTCTGCGGCTGCTTTGATTCCGGTCGGCTGCGTATATCCTCTGTGCGCTGACGTGGCGTATTCTCTGTCAACGGCGCAGATGGCACAACATGACATTCTCGCGTCTGTTCCAGCGTGGTCGATGGCGCTGACGCGGATTCCTTTGCGGTTTGCTGGACATAGGTGCGGCGGGCCTGTTCCTGCGGTGCGGGTGCCGGTGTGCTCTGTGGCGGCGTCGCATCTGGTCGAGTACACTGTGTGCCTGTTCGCTCTCGCGGTGATTCTAGTGCGTGGTGTGGCTGGTCGGACTGCTCCGGCTGCTCATTTGCAGGAGAATCTACGGATTCTCCACGGATAGGACGCTGGAGCACACGGCGCGGGAACTGGACAGCTTCATGGACAATTTCACGGGCAGTTGTTTCGACCTGCTCGGTTGCCGCGCGTTCTGCGTTGTCCGAGCGGTCAGACTGCTTTGCGCTGTCGCCTAACTCTTTTGTAAATTTCTGTACCATCTGTCGCTGCACGATGGATGCAGCTTGATGTTTCGGCTGCTTGTCTTTCGGGCGGTCGTTTCGCTCTCGAATATCAGGAATAGTAGTCACCTCCATATTCTGTCCCAAGTTGGGACAGATTACTGGCTTTCACCCGGCGTTGTTGTCATCAACTTATATAGCTCGGTGTCCCGCGGAATCGTGTTGACGAAAGGCACGATGCTGCCACCCATGCGCAGCAGACCGTGACCGGCTTCGGCGTTGGTGATGTAACTGAGCTGCGTATCGGAGATATGCAGGAGTTTGGAAAGTTCTGTCCGATCCGTCGCGGCCTGATTGAACAGCAGCAGAAATTCGGAGTTGGCGAACATCAGACGCGCCGTTTCGGATTTCAGACATTCTTCTACGTTCTGGCTTGCCGCTGTCAACGCAGCACCGTATTTGCGGAATCTTTTCCATGCGCGATACAGGATTTCACCGGAGTATTTGTATTTGAAATATAAGTACACTTCGTCGAGGAACACCCAGGTGTATTTTCCGCGCTTGCGGTTCTCCATGACGCGGTTCTGAATGGCTTCGAGCGCAACAACAAGGGCAGTCGGACGGAGCTGTTCGCCCATCTCATAAAGGTCAACCACGACGATCCGATTGTTAATATCCACATTTGTCGGATGCGCGAACACGTTCAAGCTGCCCTCTGTGATAAGCTCTGCCGCCAGCGCAATTTCTCTAGCTTCGGGGTCTGGCTGCTTCAAGACTTCGGCGCGCCAGTCGGACAAAAGCGGCATAGGCAGCTCGCCCCTTGCGTGGAAATAGTTCTGGTACACACTCGCCGTGCATCGGTCGATGATGGATTTCTGAGAACCGGACAGTAAGCCCGCGCCCATTTGCTGCTCCAAAATACTGGTTATGAGTTCGGATTTCATCGCAATGGGATTTTCGCCGTCCTCGTACCCGTCTTGTAGATTGAGCGGATTGATATGGTGCTGGCTGTTCGGAGAGATTTCAATGACCTCGCCGCCCAACGCCCGTGCGATGGGCGCGTATTCGCGTTCGGCATCAATGATGATAATGTCGTCGTTGGTGGACAGCGCGACGTTTGCGATGGTATTTTTCATTGCCACGGATTTACCAGAACCGGACACGCCGAGATAGAACGCATGGGGTGAAATGAGCCGCTTGCGGTCACAAATCAACAGGTTTTTGGAGATAGCATTGACCCCATAGTATAGACCACCGGGGTCTTGAATCTCCTGCGCCCGGAACGGCATGAGAACGGCGCAGCTCTCCGTGGTGAGCGTCCGCAAAGCGTGGATGCGACGCAGGCCATACGGGAGGACAGTATTCAAGCCGTCCTCCTGCTGGTATCGTAAAACGGAAAAACCGCAGAGCTTTTCCTGCGCAATGGATTGCAGCGTTTGTGTATCCGCGTCAAGCTGCTCCAGCGTATCGGCAATGTGAACGAGCGTCACACAGGCAAACATGAGCCGTTGGTCACGGGCGGTCAGATCTTCCAACAGGTCTTTCGATTCGGTGCGCATTTGCTCCAAGTCATAGGGAACCGTCGCTGTGAAATTGTTCTGCCGGTTCTGCCTTTGCTGCCAGCGTGTAATGTCCGTTTCCACGCCGAGGATTCTGGACTGCACCTCCCGAACGGCTTCTTCTGTCGGGATAGGCAGAATGTCAATGGAGAGCAGCAGATTTCGGGAGAAGTCGGACAGGTCTTTTATCATTTCGTCGCTGATAAAAGATGCGTAGTCGCGCATAAAAAGCACCCGTCCAAATTTGCCGCCCATTTCAAAATACCCGGCGCGGAATTGCAGTCCGTCCGGGCAGATCAGGTCGCGGAAGTCGATGCCGCGCTTGATGTTCGCGGACAGGTCAAACCGGAAAGACGCTTCTTCGCCAGGTCGGAAGAAGTCATGCAGGAGCCGCAGCCGGTCAGCGCAGGAAATGGCATAGGCCCCGGAATCCAGCCGCCCAAAGCTGGCAGACAAGTTGGTATCGACGCGGCGGAAATAGGCGCGGGTCTGCTCGATCTTCCGTAAGCCGATTGACAGTGTGATGTACTTTTCCTGCACCAGATTGTTGCTTTCAGCCGCTTTGTCCAAGATGATCTGGTTGTACTCGCCGCGATAGTAGTCCAAACCGTCGCTGCACTCCGGCATGAGCATCGTGCGCTGGAAGTCAACCGGATTTAATCTTCGGTTAATGATCGTGATTTTCGCGGTCGCATCGGTCGGCAAAGAATTGAGAACAGCACCATACGAACGGAAGATACTGCGTCGGTCGTCTAACGACGATGCGGCGTAATTTATATCCGAAAAGCGCCACGTTTTACTGTACTTCTGCCCGACCTGCCAGATACCGTCCGTGTAGATGCGGCGGACAGGGATGGACTGTTGGATACTGTGCGGGATGCGAAAAGAATCTTTCTCGCTGCGGTTGGCAGCCAACAGGGATTTCATCATTCTTGCAATCCCTCCACATCTGAAAACAGTTCTTCATGGAGATTGACAGAATCAAACCGTCGCGGGCCTGCACACAGGATTTCGGATTTGATAAACGCCCAAAGAAACTGTTCTAAGCTCATGCCGTTGTAATGGAAGAATCCTGCAATCGCAACCGGCGCGGCCACCAGCAGGCAGAGCCAGCTTGCGGCTTCTTTGCCGATGATACCGCCCAAGCCGAGATAGATGCCAGCCGCCAGACCGACAGCCAGCACCGCACAAATAAACTGCCGCGCAGACAGGCCGAAGAAGATCGTTTCCCGGTGTGCGCGGATTTCTTTTGGAATTTTGACTTCTATGATAATCACCTATAAATTGTTGAAAATTTGACAAGAAAAACGGAATATGAGATAATATTAGTATAGAAAATATTTATAAAATGAGGAAATACTATGGTTTCTGCATTACCTCTGTTCCGTACTATTGGACACCAGCTTCTAATCGTTTCCCTTGTGATCCTCAGTCTGCCGATTGTCGTTCGTATCCTCTGGAAATTGCGCTTGTTTCCGCTCGGCTGCTACTTTGTAGCTACAAAGCTGTTCTGGCCGCGCTGGGCGGCAGCGCACCGAACAGCCTGCATTTTGATCTTTGTCGGCTGTGTGCTGTTCTTCCTTCTGTACTGGATCGTGCGCTTCATCCGGCAAAAGCGGGAGGAACAGATCATGGCAGAGTTTCTTCATCACTACACAAAAGACCTGAAGCCGGGCGAATCCCGAACGCTGGAATTTCTGTGAACGGATATAAAGAATTGCGTCCCAAGTCGGGACGCAATTCTTTTATGCGCCGAGCATTTCATGTACCAGCCGGTCAGACCCTTTGACAAGCCCGGTCAGCACCAGCATATTGAACATGAGCTGCCCGATGTACTGCCAGACCATTGTGACGGCGGGTAAGGATTCGTCCAGCGCCGTACTGCCGCCGGACAGGAACGCCGAATAGATCACGCAGGACAGCACAATGACCGCACCCTCCATGCAGACGCCGACGTAGCTTCTCAAGAACGTTTGCCCGGTTCTGGACGTAGCTTCTCCTGCAAATGATGCCAGTGGCAAGGGTGCAATCGCGGTGTAAATAAAGATTTTGAAAAAGCGGCCATAGACGGTCAGAATCAGTACAAAGGACAGAACCGTAATCAGCAGACTTCCCAGCAGCGACACCAGCCAGAGCGGAATGGATTCCAGAAAACTCACGTCCTCGATGGCTTCCACGATTTTGTCTGGCAGCGTTGCCGTCGTAGAAATTGCAGAACCAATGCCGCCCATGACGGTGCTGACTACGCCGCCGCAGATTTTGTAGATGGCGGTTATCAGCTCCAGCGACGAACCGACCGCCACTTTTGCAAGCAGAAACCGGATAAAGTGCCGCAGGGCAAATTCCGGTCTTTTCAGTTCCCGAAAGCTGGCTGCGGAGCGGAATACACCCATTGCAAAAAACAGCACCAACAGGCCATATCCAAAACCTACCAGTGCATTTTGGATGCTGACAATGACCGTCCAGATCTCGCCGCCGCGAAACGATTCTGGTGTCTGCGAAACAAGCGACCAGATTTCAGCCAGTTTGTCATTCCAGTTGCTTAGAGCATCTTCAAGGGTCGATACGACCCAGTTATCACTCACATGGTTTCATCTCCATTTCTACGCATATTTTATAATGAAACGACTATACTTCATAATGCTAGGGCGAGTAAACGTAATTTTGTTGCCTGTTCTCTGGTTGACAGATACAAAATCTTGCGTTATACTTACCGTAGTGATCGAGTTGCAGATGCTCGCGGGGCCTGCAACCGGGGGAGTCCCTGCGGGGACTCCCTTTTTCACACCTGAGAGGATGGTGTAAATGCCGAAACCGTTTCTGACATATCCCCAACAGATTCAAAAGCTGAAAGACAAAAACCTGACAATTACGGATGATGCTGCAGCAACGATCACGCTGCACCATTATGGATATTTTGCGCTGATTTCCGGCTACAAGGACTTGTTCAAAAATCCCACGACAAAAGATTACCGCGACGGGACGACGCTGGATGATATTGTTGCGCTCTATCGTTTCGATGAACAGCTTCGGGAACTCACGCTGCGCTATTTGCTGCAAGTGGAGCGACACATCCGCTCTGCGTATTCGTATGCGTTTTGCAGTCAGTTTGGAGAGAGTCAGAACAGTTATCTGGACGCAAATAACTATAATCTCATGGGGCGTATAAACCCGCGCGAGGTTCAAAAGTTGATTACGCGGCATTTACAACCGTTTCTTTCGCATACGACAGACTATCCGTATATCGAGCATCATAAACAGGTACATGGAAATGTGCCGTTATGGGTACTTATCAATGCGTTGACATTTGGAACTCTATCCAAGATGTACGCCCTTTCTCAGTCTAAAATCCAAGCTGCAATCAGCAAGGAATTTGTGGGCGTTCGAGAAAAGCAGTTAGGCTCCATGCTGGAGGTGCTAACTAAATTCCGCAATGTCTGCGCGCACAATGAGCGTCTTTTCTCCTACAACACAAAGAATGACATTTCGGACTTGCCACTCCATAAAAAGATGCAGATTCCGCAGAATGGTCAACAGTACATATATGGAAAACATGATTATTTTGCGTTGGTATTGTCTTTCCGCTACTTGCTGCCAAACAAAGACTTCCTGACATATAAGGCGCAGTTAGCCAAGCTGATTGATAAGGCGGATCGTGAAAATCGTCAGTTAGCCGGTACGGATCTGCTTCGGCTTATGGGTTTCCCGGAAAACTGGAAGAAGATCACTGCATATAAGAAAGTATAGTCTAACTGAAATGCGTCCCAAGTCGGGGCGCATTTCTTTTGTTTACACCACGCCGATAGCCGTCAGAATTTCCTTTGCAAAGGCAATCAGCAGACCACCGAACAGGCAAAGAACACCCTGCGTTCTCTGCGTCGCGTCATGCGACTGCACGGACATACCGAGCCGCACAACGCCCCAGCCTAGGATGATAATACCGATCGCCTTGATGCAGGAAAAAATGAAGTCGGACAGGTTATTTACGATGGCCAGCGGATCGCTGTCAGCAGCAAAAGCCGAGGTCGTAAACAGTGCCGTTGTCAGCACAAGACTTGTCCAGACGGCCATAATGCGGCGCTCCTTGCGCCGCGGGGTTAATTCACGTTTCATGTAAATTCCTCCAAAATTTCAATATCGTCAATGTTTTCAATGGGGAATGAGAGATCGTCCGCTGCAAATGCGCGCAGCGGCGTGTGAAGATACGGCGGTGCGCCGCCGCCCTCCGTGCGGTGGATATTCGGGTGCTTCAGGATGTCATACTTCTCGTCAATGACCGGTTTCTCGCCGCGGATCAGAACGATTGCATCTTTGTTGTCAAGCCGCCGCACCTCGTCCGGTGTCATAAGCTCGCGCCCGGTCTGTTGGAAGTTCTGCGAGAAAGAACCGTTCCTGCCCTTGCTCTGACTGGACGTGCGCGTATCAATCGTTTCTTTTCCAAGCAGCTCCGAAATATATTTGTGCGTCGATTGTTCGTTGCCGCCTAAGTACACAAAGCTGTCCGCGTTGCCGATGATGCCCTCCCAATCGTCCTTGAACAGCGCCTTGAGCTGCGAAATGTTTTGCAGAATGATGGTTGACATAATGTTTCGAGAGCGCATAGTCGCCTGCAACCGGGCATAGCCGTCGGGCAAGGCCACGTTCGCAAATTCATCAAACATCAATCTCACCGGCACGGGCAGCGCCCCCCTGATGCACCTTATCCGCCTGATAGTAAAGCTCCTGAAACGCCTGCGTATATAGCATCCCTACCAGAAAATTCAAAGACGCATCGTTAGAATCCGGAATGATACAAAAAATTGCCTGTTTCCGTTCGCCCAGCTTGCCAAGCTCCATATCATCGCTGGCGGTGATGCGTTGTATTTCAGGCAAAGTGAATGATGCAAGGCGGACAGCGGCACTCACCAAGATCGATTTTGCAGTTTTGCCCGCGGCTTGCTTGAAAATATGGTAT
>ENA-ORNK01001265-ORNK01001265.1-human-gut-metagenome-genome-assembly--contig:-NODE-1265-length-21434-cov-153.419898_pt1 | contig 21434 bp, 19 predicted proteins | sample MGYA00242115_ERZ509022 | MGnify/ENA primary metagenome ERZ509022 (study PRJEB26280, sample SAMEA2338690) | human gut metagenome | biome: human gut; feature: human-associated habitat; material...
CAGGACCAAGAATTTTCACACCTGCATAAAGGTTTGTTTTGGTTTGCTCGCGGGAAAGCAAGAATGGAGCACCGCATTTGATGCCCCATTCTTGTCATAAAATTACCAGTATGTCAAGGAAAATTTATTATAATCCGAAGGCACTACCAATAATGTCCCCGACTGTGGTCGGCCCAACGGGCGGCTGGGTCTCCGGAGCTTTGGGGCTACCGCCGTTAGCAGAGGGGCGGGCCTTGCGGAGTTTGGCCACCTTCACGTTGAGAGCCTCGATTGTCGCGCGAGCATCTGCCAGTTCCTTGACCATGAGTTCGGCCAGTGCGCCGTCCATGAAGGAACCATTATTTATCTTGTGAGCAAGATGGCGGGCATGCTTCACATTCTCTTCGGTAATCTCCGTGGTCATGCCCAGTTCCTTGGCGCGTTCCTGCATCGCTTCCAACGTGTAGTTGTCGAGATTGACGGTGTAGGTTGCACCTTCGGATTTGCCGCCGCGGCTGGCTTTCAACTCTTCCACATACTTGTCGGCTTCGGCCTGATAGTTTCCGTGGGCGACAATGGCCGCGTCGCGGACCTTAGCCATGCGGACGAATTTGAACATGGCAGAATCGCTAATGCCCAGTTCCTTCCCAATGGCCTCATACGCTTCTTCGCGGTCGTACTCGTCGAGGTCAGGATTAAGGGCAACTTCATTCAGCTTGTCCATGTCCAGAGATGCACCAGAGGCGCGGGCAATCTCCGCAAGTTTGGCGTTGGCCTTATTATACGGGGCAGTTACATTGGTCTTGTATTCTTCGGTTGCGGTGAAGGCATAGCCGCGTACAATCTCGCGCAGAGATTCAAGCTCTTCATTGTTGGGAGAGGATTTACCCGCTTCTTCCAGCTTGGTCTTCAAGTCCGCGATTTCTTTCTTCGCGCCTCTCAACTGGACGCGCATTTCAGCGAATGCCTTGCTCGCCGCCTTGCTGGCCCGTTGTTCCTTCGGCCCATCATCTTTCTTTTCTTCCTTCTTCCCTTCTTCGTTTTCTTCCTCTTCGTTTTGTTCGTCGTTCTGTTCTTCCTCGGTTTCCTCGGATTCCGTGTCATCCGGGGGAACCGGGGTTCCCGTGGTATTGACTACTTCATCATCAGCGATGCGAGGCCCAGCATCTGGCATGACTACCGTACCATCCGGGGATTCAATGGGAGCCGTGGGGTTAGCGGGATTGGTAGGTTGAGTGGAATCCGTGGAATCCGGGGCGAACAGGGTCTGTTCGAAAATGTTATGTATGTCGTTGTGAATAGCACCATCTATGATGCCCTCCGCTACTGCGGGAATATTTACATTATCCATTAGATTCTATGTATTACTTGTTGAGTGAAAGTGAGTTAATCCAAGCGTTACGCTCGGTCATGGGATGATTCATCATAGTTACCGGGGATTCGGTTTCTTCATTCTCTTCGGCCAGATTGAAAAGAGCGGCGATGACGGATTTGGCCCCAGCCGCGAAAGCCCCGTTTAATGCGGCGGCTTCCATTGTGGGCTGTAATGTCGCATTGAGTTTTGACTGAACAATGCAGAGAGCTTCTTCCATTACCGGGTCATGCAGGAGTTCAGCAAGGCGGCCAGTCGCCGCCTTGTTGCTTTTGAACCCTTCGACAGTGTAGGTGGGCACGGGTTTCATCGTGCACCTCCCAGCGATTGAACCGCTTTAGCGTTGGCTTCTACGGCGTTACGAGTAATCTCGGCATCCTGCTTTTCCTTAGCCAACTGGATTTCAGCTTCCGTCTTCATGCGCTTCAATTCAATTTCGGCTTCGGCTTTCATCTGTTCAGGAGTAGGTCCTTCTTGAGGAGCCGCTTCTTCGTTCTGTTGCATCGCTTCCAAGGCCCGCATGCCGTTGGTAATAACCTCGTTGCACCTCTTGACCAGTTTCTCGTACTGTTCAAATTCAGGGACAACTTCCTTGGCGGCCTGCAAATAGTCCATGTGTCCTGCCAACTGGGCGACCAGAAGCTGTAGAGGTTGAGCTAGCTGGGCCATCTCTTCGGGTTCCAGCTGTGCGTCCGGTAGCATGGACATGATGAAGTTGGCATGCACTTCCGCGTGCGTTCTGTGGTCCTCGTTCGGCATAACCGGAACTTCCTGCCCTGCCATGAGCTGGTTGTTCTGGATGGATGCGATAGAGGCGGCCACGGTTTCGGACGGGTTGGGGTCATCCTTCAACGGCATGAACAACTGTGCGGTGCGTCCGTTCGTTTCATTGGCAATGGCCATACGAATGAGACGTTCCTGCCCAGCGCGGGGCATGAACTGCATGTAGTTGAGACACTGACGGAGAGCCATCGTGCGGCGAACCTTACTGCCCGCACCGATAGGCGGGAGAGCGGTAACGCTGTCAAGGTCGATAGCGAAGAAGGCATCCCTTGGCACACCTGCTTCGTCCAGACGTTGGAGCATGCGTTCACGTTCCTTAAACCCGCCAATCCCTTCATCGTAGTCCTTGCGGATGATACGGCGAACGATTTCACGGAGAAGGATGGTCATGTGCTCCAAGAGCATATCCATGATGTTATTGCTGACCTTGCTCGCATTGCCCATACGGATTTCAGCTTCCAGCTGGGTGCGGCCCATGCCTCCATCAGCATTCACGTCAATCTCGCCCAAGCGTTCCCGGATTTGGTTCTGCAAGAATGCGAGGGGAGTTCCGGCAACCTGTTGCAGATTCGGCACGGGATTAGGAACCACTTGCGTTGACGGGTCCAAAATGGTATAGGCCCCCATCGGGTTCACCATTGCGGAGAGACGGGAGGTTTCATTGGTGGCAGAGACGTTCAGAGCCATGCCGAGGAACGCCGCGTCCGTCGCTTGGTTCATCAACTTGTCAATGACACGAGTGTGGGGCAGAAGGTCATTCCCATATCCGCGGAGAGCATGAATATCTCCATTGGTGCTACTACCCAGCGGGAAGAGGACGAATGCTTCTTCCATAGAGTTGTAAGCCCCTTCCTTGGTGTAGAGGAACTTGGTGTCGTCTACATCGCGGTTCTGGTCACGCTTCACATCCTGACCATTGCCGCCGCTTCCGTTGACAAAGAAGATGGAGTGAGTAACCGTACCGTTGAATTCGCGAACCCACATGTGGGCAATCGGAATACTGGTTCCAATTACGTCGGTCAGGGTGTAGTCTCCGTTTTTGAGCATCTTCTCGGTCTCCCAAGAAATGCGCTGGGGCTGTACTGTCTGATTGTAACTACAGGTCTTCAACACCTTCATGACCTCTTCCACATCCCAGCCAGCTTCCCTTGCGGTCTGCGGGTCACGAATGAAATCGTAGAGTTCATGGGCACGAAGGGTACGAGTAGCAAACACAACCTCAAGGGTGCTACTGTCCGGCTTAACCTTGCGTTCGAACGCGAACTCGTTCAGACTACCTGCCTTGAAGTACCAAGTGTCAGGGTCCTCAAAGTAGGCGAGGCCAAAGCCGTGGAATGAGAAGTTGTGAAGAAGGTCTGTCATGATGGAAGTGAATCCCGGCATGGACTTGACCATCTTCGTCACCTCGGTGGAAAGGATGTCAGAATAGATGGGGCGACGGGCGTTATCTCCGAAGGTGGTCTGCACCGAAACAAGTTCGGGGTTATCCCACACTTCACGGAGGCTGGCCGCCACCTTTTCACGAACAATCCGCATCGTGCGGAAGTTGTAGTTGGTTCGATAATTCTGACCAACTGCGGAAAGGGCCATTGGGTCATACGGGCGTTGTCCGTCCAGCTCTGCCTGTGCCTCTGTCCTCGCTTGCATGGATAGCTGGTCAGCGGTGAGACAGAAGTAGAGCATGGCGCGGGCTTGGTCGGCGGTCGGAACCCTTCGCTTGAGAAGGGTTCCGTTCTCGTCAACCACGCCAATAACCCCCGGACCTACGGGAGCATTTGCGTCTGGTTTCGGCATATCTACTATTTGTCAATTTCGTCTTTACCCTCAACCGCATCAGCCTTCATGGCTTTCTTGGTCTTGGGCTTCACAGGTGCAGGTGTAACAACTTTCGCGCTGGGTGTCAAGTCTTCTGCTTCACTTAAATCCTCGCGGGCTTTAGTTGCTCCACCTACTTGCTCGGACTGCCCCATCATATTGATAGATTCCGCTTTGATGCTGGCGATAGATACCTCGGCAGGGGTCGTCACCGTGACTTCGCCAAGAACTTGGGGAAGCTTAAAGTTGTCCGCGTCGGGGATTTCACCAACGGTGATGAGGTCGTCCCAGTTCTCCACGTTGAAGCACTTCTCGGTCAGCACCTTGTCAAGGAAGAGACGGAAATGCTGGGAGATGGTGACGTAGGGAACTCGCTGGGGATAGAGTTTCGCCAGCTGGCTGGACATGACGAAGGTTCCGTCCACGGTGCGGGATTCATAAGAGTTCTCGGTGGCAGGAATCGTAAAATACTTGCCCGCAATAACCGGAGCCTTCTTGCGATAGAACGTTGCATCCAGCGTATCAATCGCGCCGGGCTTAAACTTTTCATTGCCGCGTTCGGAAACCCAAATGATAGCTCGTTCGTCCGGCGCGTTCTCGTAAGCCAGAGCCTGTTGCAGTCGGGCGAAGAGATGAGTAACGAGTGCGTAGCTACCCGTGACAGGGGTCAGCAACTCAATCGTGCGAAGGTCCCGGAACTGATTCTTCAAGATTTTAATCATGGGTTCAGCGGCGGCCTTGGCCCGGTAAGGGAGCAGGAGCCAAACATCGTGGTCGCCACGGCTGGAAGCCGCAACGCTGTCAATGAGGTTCTGTGCAATGTTCGCGCCGTAGATGAGGACGCGAGGTTCACAAGGGATTGCTATTGTAGCCATTGTCGTTTATTTTGGTTTACTTGCTTTGAGGGCGCGGCGTTCAGCCTGTATGCCCAAGGATGTGTCCGCTTGAGGCGGCAGGATATTGAATGCCCATTCAGTTACCAACTGCTGGAAGAGATACCAGCGGAAGTAGAGCTGGGATTCGACGAGAGGCTCATACATTAGATAGGAGAAGAAGGGGTACTTTCGAGGACTGCCCGGAGTTAGCGTGAGAGGTCTAACGAGTGGGGTTTCCGTACTATTCGAGAATATCTTTGTCCGAAAGTATTTAGGACGCACTCCATGCACCGGGTCAACATCCTTAAAGGCCATCACGTGTGTAGGGTTCGCCCGGTCAGGGTAGGGGTGCATGACCTCGCCACGTGTAGGCGCAAGCCTTGCGGTATTTCCGTTTACCCACGCAAGGTAGTAGGCACGGTATCTCCATGCTTTTCCCCACACCTCCTTATCCTGTGCTACCTCATGGAAGATAGCCGCGTTTTCACTTATGGCCATACTCCGTGGTGGGTTTCAGGGTTTCATTCTCTTGTGCGTCTGCAAGGTAGTTGACGAAGTTAATGAAGGTAGCCGCGTCAAATTCGGGCAGTTCGTTCTTGTAACTGGCATACGCGCTTGTATTCGCCATCGGGATTGCGGGCCAAGGTTTATATTCCTTGGTCAGCTTCTCGGCAATACTGCGTAGGAACTGACTATATTCCTCCGACGGTGCGATGAGGGAAAGGAAAGCGTCTGCCCCGTCAGGGCTACCGGAGGTCTCTACCTCCCTGTCAAACGTCAGCGGGTCGTCCGCGTACTCGACATGTGAGAGTTTGGCGTTGTACTTACGCGTTCTCTTGACGGCCTTCTTGTACTTCTTCGCGTGTTCGCGAAGCTTGTCAAGGTCATCGAGCCACAGAGGAACCTGTTGCCACCATGAACGCATAGCTTCTACCCGCAAGCGGATAAGATAGGATGAGCGCATGATTTGGGTCAGGCATCCACAATGGTATTGCTTGCGCGTTAATTGCAGACGGTTCATCGTGACCGCATTCCCACATGCACATTGCGCGACATACGGATATCGGACATCGTGGGAGTACCCGATAACTGTTAGAATCCCTTGGGTATGACCAACAGGCAACGGTTCATCATCCGTTCCCATATAATCGGGGAACGTTTCTGGGGTCTTCACTTCCTCCGGCAAGTTCATGAGAGCTACCGGGGTCCAACGACGGAAGACTTCTTGAATTGATTCGGGTTTGGACATGACCTCACTATACGCGAATGGACGACGTTGTCAATGTTATTTTTCGTCAGCTTCGGGCTTTTCGCCCTTCTTCTTGAGCTTCAAGGTGATGGTACGGGCCGCGCTTCCTTCTTCCAGTTCAGGACGAGTGCCATCCTTGTTCAGAGTTACTGGTCCACCCTGCAATCCCATCTGCGTCACTATCTCGGTTTGTTCCAGTTCGAACTGCTGGATGACCTGTGACAGTAGGTCCATGTCGCGCTTCGCAATCGCTTCGTTAAACTTCTCCCACAGACCGTGGCTTCGCTCCATGATAGAGAGGAAGAGAGGTACATCCTTAATTGATTGTATCTCTGCGTCGGCCATGAAGGAAGCGACACGGGAGAATCCACTGTTCATCAGTTCTTTGTACTGACTACTCATGGATTCAACGATGTCAAGCTCTATCTTCGTCCTCGCCTCTTGGCGTTGGAGGATGCGTGCCTGTGTGTTCTGTGTGTACGTATTGAGAAGTTCATTGCGGATAGCCAGTTCCTCCTTCGAGAGTTGGACGCTATCAACAATCTTATCAACACGTTCACGGGGGAGGCCAGTAACTTCCGAGATGACGGGCACGGGAGTTCCGGCCTTGTACATCTCAATGGCCTTCCGTATAACGGTGTTCTCGTTGGAAATCGGTTTGGGTGTAGAAATCTTTGCGGCGGCTCTTAGGTCCATAGCATGTTCATTGCGGCGGTTACGTCGGAGGCAAAGGTGTCGCGGGCAGGAGCGGAGGCAGGAGCGGAGGCATTGCCGTCACGGACGAAGCCTCCGAGGTACCTGCCAATGTCTGCGGCTTCAATATATGCGGTTCCGTCTTCGCGATATTTGATTACCTCTTGATGTTCTACCACCTTATGGTTCTGAATGTCAAGCCTAATCTTACCGAACTCCGGTCCCATGATTCCCCGGCACACGTGCACCAATAGTGCTAGTGCGTCCGCGTTGTCCGGGGATTTATGAATCCGCTTCTTCATGGCCGCCTTGGGTTCCACGGCAATTCGGGTTCCGTTCATGGTGTAGAGCCGGGATTTAAGCTCGACGATAGTTGTCGGGTCGAGGCCATAAAGTTGGCGAGCATTGATTGCCAGTTTCATACATCCCCAAAGCTCGGAGACCTTGTTGCTATATTGCTGGCATGCCTCCTGATTCTGCAACAGGCCAATGGGCACTTTGCTCGCCATACCCGCGAAGCTGACCGTCTGGAAGTCCGTGCCGACATGCTGGGCGAGGATGTCGATGAAACCAGTACCTCCGGTTACGTCCACGGCAAGGTACTTACTTTCAACCCCGTTGGCCCGGAGAATCTCTCCAACTTGCTGGGCGATGTCGAAGTTCCTTTGCTTCATCCGTTCCTTGTCGGACGTGGATTTAAGGAGATAGGTACGGAAGACTGCACAAGCCCAGAGGCCCTCGACAGTCCTCCCAACTTTGGCGAGCTTCAAACATGACTGGTCACCGCCGTTGGTGTAGGCGGGGTCCAATCCTGCGATGGTAATCAACTCGCCGTCTCCCCAGACGGGCATGGCATCCGCGCCACTGCCGTAAATTTCAGCCTCCGACATTAGTGAACCTTCTTCCGTATCATCTGAAAAGGTTGCCCGGTGGAACCGCATCACGAACGGACTATTCTCCCCATATTGTTCAATCGTTTGCTGAACGATGTCCAACGGGGTGTAGAAGCTCCAATCCTCGCGGCCATATTTGATGCGGGGGTTCTGGGTGTTGTCGAAGCGGATGTAAATCCCGTCCTTGGTCTCCCACTCGTATTCCTCAAAGATGTCAACGCTGTTCCACCCGTCCTTGGGCATAGCCATAACACCAAAGGCATCGGTGCGGCTCTTGGGGTTAGAGGCGGCCATCAGGGTAGGAGGCGTGTCCGCTCTGTTGGTGATGAGGTTGGTACGCCACACCTCGACGAGTTCAATCGGCAATTCGGAAAGCTCGTCGTAAAAGACGTGCATGTTCTTTGCCTTAATACCGATAAATCGGCTACTGGGGTCGCCGACGTTCGCGCAGGGGATAATGGAGATGCCGCGGGAATCGTCAATATCTCCGTCCTCGTTCACGCCTTTAATCTGTCCCTTGCCATCAACGAGCTTACCCGGAAATTCCTTGCGCCACAACCGTTTAATATCCTTGAAGATACGTTTCTTCGCACCTTCAATAGTAGTCGATGTGACTAGGCAAAGGGTATCGACGGGGTCGGCCAGATAGAAGAGCGTCGCCATGATAGCCATAGATAATGACTTCCCAGAGGACGAGCCTCCACCCATGATGACCACATCATATTTGCACGCGGTTTCAATCATCCGTTCAATCCACGGTGTCCAGATAATGGGAGTAGGACTGCCCTTGTAATTCCACAGGAGATTGATGGCGTTCTTAGCGTGTCCATACCTGCCCAGCCCTCCCTTCTCTTCGGGCCATGCGTATTTGAAGCACCAGAGTTCGATGTCCAATTCCGAAACTCCGTACTCCCATTGCCGTCCGTATCTCTCGAAATGTCGTGCCATGCTATATCCTTTCTATATCCCAGTTGTCGAGGGTCAGTGTGTGGTCGTCGTTCAGTTCCCGGTACGCATACAGTAGAATGAGAAGAGCGTCCGCGTTCTGCAATGTCACCTTCGCGCCGGGGAAGTTCTCCATCGCGATGCGTTTCAGGTTGTTCTTCCACTTCGTGCGGTCACGGGCGGTCAGGCCCGTATCATACGCGCCCATAGCCCGCATCCATACGATTGGGGAAACCTTTGTGACGGTGTACCCCGCCGCCGCGGCATAGCCGAGGACCTTCCCGGTTGCCTCTCCCAATACGCCACTACTTCTCGGATTGGATACCTTGCCGCCTCCGCTCATGGCATAGCTCATCTTCTCAATGTACATGATACGATGACGGCTACGTGGCAGTTTGTTCAATATGATTTCCAGTTCCCTTTCGTCTTCTGGCATGTGCTTTATCCAGATTTTCTTGCTCCGGGTGTCCGCGAGTACAAGGGCGCCGTGGGTTCCGGGGTCAACTCCTACTAGTTGCATAGGAGAATATATCCCACAAAGTCCAGAAGGTCAAGCACAAAAATAAGACGGCCACCCCGGTATGGGATGGCCGAATGGAACGTGCTCCTTTTTTACCCGCAATGCGGTGCTACGGGATAAACCCGTCAGAGCCGGGAGGGGGTTACTTAGTTACCGCGGAAAGGAGGCCCATCTCTTGGATGGCTTCAACCTGTCCTTCCACCGGGTGTGGCTTGAACTTGAGGAACGCTTTGGCGTAGCTGTTCTTCCCATCGCGGGATACGGCGCGTTGTGCACCAATCTGCACACGGAAGGGCAGGGAGCCGAGCTTGTTCCCCTTCAACATCATGAACTGGATGAAGGGAGCACCAACGCCCGTGTACTGATTACCTTCCGGGGTGTATCGTGCCAGCGTCCACTGGTCGCCCATGAAGTCAATAGTGAAGAGAGCGTCAAGGTCATCCTCGGTGGTACTTGCGTCCTTAATACCCTGCGGCTTCTTAACCAGTAGCCACATGGCAAGGGCACGGTTGACCTGCGACTTGTCGAATCCTTCTGCTTCATACTCTTCCTTCGTATTCCACGTCTTGGCATATACGCCGGGCTGACGTTCGTTGTACGGGATGTATTCGCGGAAGAACTTACGAGCCTTCAATACGATACATTCAAGAGGATTATTGCGCTCGGCAACGACCAGACCGTTGAGAAGGAACGCACCCAAACTGCCAATCGGTTCTTCCAATTTGGCTTCATCGCAAGAGGCTTGCCACAGTTTGAGGTAGGGAATCTGAATGTCCGAAGCGTCGGTCTCACCCTCGAAAGAGTTGTATTCTGTAGCGGTTGCGAGTTGATTGGGTTCCGGGGTTCCCAGTTCCAATGCGTCGTCCTTGGGTTCGGTATTTTTTGTAGCCATGTTATTCTAGTATTCTTAGTTTGTGTTTGCGAGCTTCTTTACTCGGTGAATCACTCGCGGCAATTTCCGAAACAGAACATATCACAAGTCTGTAAAATGTCAAGAACTTTATTTGATTTTGAGCAAAGCCATCGCGCTCGTCACTTCTTTCACTACTCCAAGTTCTTGAAGCTCTTCGAGTAATGATTCCTTGACCTCCTTCATCTCGGCACGGGTGGCTCCTTCAACTTTGTTTTTATCTACCACCATGTCAAGAAGCTTCGACACAGGGAGGCGGGAGATGCTGTCCAGAATTTCCTCTGGGGAAATGTACTGCTCGACGTAGGCACGGAAGGCATCATTGTCCACCTTCACGGTATTACCTCGCCGTGCATACTTCCAGCCGGGGACATCGACGCCGCAAGCGAAGAGGGTCTTGGCATAGTCCTTATGCACCTTGTTGGCCTCCGCGATAATGTTCGCAAAGGAAAGAAGGGAGCCAAGGGTTTCCGGGTTGTCCATCGCCGTACCGACGTTATCAATCATCCCTTCGGCTAGGTCCTTGTCCTTCAACACTTTGAGCGAGAAGTTACGGGCCATGCTAGTCACCTTCTTGCACTGGGCAAGACGGGAACAGTAGGGGCAGACGTGCGGAGAGGAGGAGTAGGCATAGGGATTCTCGGCGTCACGGCAATGGCGGGCAATGACTGCGCCCATGCTTTCCCTCGCGGTAGCTTCATCCATAGGGACGACAGACATATCCGTGGTGAACTTCGGACCCCTACCGTCGCGGTAGAACGCCGCAATCTTCATGCTTTCGGTCTGGCTGGGTTGTACCACCGCAAGGATAATACGCTTACATTCAGGGCGTTCTGCCATTTCCAGCAAACCGTAGTAAATGAACTGGGTATTCTCGGCAGGGTCGGATACGGGGACCATCCCCATTTTGTAGTCGATAATCATGGAAGTATCACCATGCCGGACAAGAACGTCAGCCGTTCCGGTTTGTGCTTCATCGTCTGGGTTGAAGACGATTCCTTCAAACTTATGTTCCGGGAGTACTTCTACCTTGTCCGTTTGTACCTCGGTTGCGAAGATGGACATGAGCCTATCCACCATGTTGGATGCCGCAGTGTAGAGGATGTGTTCATGCTTGGTAAGAAGGGATTCTGGGTTCTTGGTTTCGAGGGCCGCGTGAACACGGGTCCCAATGGCCGCCGGGGAGAAGTCATCCTCTTCTTCCTCTTTAGTCACGGGGCGTGGGACATATCCGGGACAGGTGGCGAGCAATGCCATCTTACTCGGACTGTACTTGCTGTGAGTGTTGGTTTCGTTATTAGCCATTTGATGTTAATGCGTTAAGACAAATTTCTTTTGTGTTGAGTGCTTGAATAATTCTTTCTTCCACCGTACCGGAGGCAGTCACGATGTATTGCAATGTGTGTGACTTTGCACCGAGGCGGGCGATACGTCCTTGTGCCTGAACCAGATTGACAATGGCGAAGTCCGGCGAGATGAGTGCGGCGCGGGGGTGTCCGCCCTCGGTATCGTGAAGCGATACCCCAGTTCCTCCTGCACTAATCTGCACGAGAGCGAGAGGAACTTCATTCCGTTGGAACTTGTCCACCTCTTCCTGTCGGTTCTTCCCAGTCACCGCTCCACTAATCTCGGCATAAGCGATTGTCTTACCTGATTTATTGTTAATGAGTTCCGAGAGTGTGGAGAGACTGTCGAGGAAGGACACGAAGATGGCGACGCTATATCCACTGTCCAGAAGTTCAACTGCCTTCTCTGCCATCGTGGGGAGCTTAGCCAATTCAGATTGCTGGCGAAGCCGAAGGAGTTCAACGATAGCCGGGAGTTCGATTCCCTTCTCGTTAGCCCGTTCGATGGACTGGTCCCATGATTTGTCCAGCTTGTCAAGTGCTTTCTGCAACTGTTTAATCTCTCTCATACCTTTCATGTCTACGTCCACGGACAGATATTCGATTCTATTCTCCGGGAAGAATGTGTCAAGTCTATCCTTGTCAATCTCTGTCATAACCCCAGCAGTGAAGAGCTTTTGTTTCAGGCTCTCCATCATGGCGTGGTTACGTGGGTTGAGTTTAAACTCGATACCTCCCCAGAAGCTGTCGGTGCATCCGTGCATACGTGCCCAGAGCCAGAACCCTCGCCGGGGGTCTTGAATCCACTTGGCATATGTTGCGGGAACGCTCATGTCAAGAGGGGAGACGAAGGGAGTGGCAGAGAGCATAATCGTTGGAAGCCTTTGATGAGCCGCAGTTAATGCCATGATGTTGCTTTGGCTACCATAGGTTTTGGCCTTATGGCTTTCATCAAGGACCAGCAAGGAATCGTCGGGAAGGGTCCAAGCCCCGAAGACTATCCGGGACTTGGGAACCTTTGTAGGGCGTTTGTAGTAGGAGGTACTCCCCCGGCGCACCTTCTCCCATGAGAGGACATCCACCGCGTCCGCTCCTTGCTGTTCAATCGCTCGCTTCCATTGGGTCACTACGATGGCAGGGCAGACGACGAGGAGCCTCTTGCCCATAGCCTTCGCGGTTTCGATAGTAACCAATGTCTTCCCCGTACCCGTGCAGGATTTATTTATCACATAGCCGTGCCGGGTAATTGCATCCACCATATCATGGATGCAATCCTCTTGGGGCGGGAATGGAGTAAGCGCGTTCATTATTTTCTGTACTTGTCCATGATTTCAGGTTCGGCAAGGAGCGGAAGGGATGAAGCCCACTGCGGAGTTTCTTCCATTATCTGTTCGATGCGCTGGGCGTATTCCTCGGCACGGTCAGCCGGGACCATCACTACGGCTTCGTCATGCACGAGAAGGATAGGTTGCGCACCCTCTAATTCCTTGCACAGGCGGTTGAACGTGCGGACCATGAGGTCACGTGCGATTGACTGGATGTTATTATTGCTAAGGAGGTTAGTATTAACAATGGAGGACTTGTATCCGAAATCGACGCAGGTTGCGAAATAGGGATGACGACCGTCCTTCGGCTGAATGAGTTTCTTGTAACAGTTACGATAATAGAGCTTCCGGCCAGAGGGAAGGGAGAGCGCGAAGCTATGGGAGGGGGTACGATAGCCACGAGCCGCTAATGCGTCCAACTCTCTCCACCATGCCACCACTTCTGGGCTACGACTGCGGTACATGTCCACAATCGCTTGGCACTGGTCCCTGTCCATTCCGGGGTTCGAGCGTTGAATAGCCTTCCATCCAGCACTAAAGCCGCAAGCAAGTACCCCCGCCTTCACATGCTGACGAAGGTCCGCTTGCCCCGGAGTTTCCTTGCAGTACTGTTTGAAGTCCTTGACATCCGCGGGGATGAGGCCCCAACCTTTCGCGTTAGCGGCATAGATGTCCTTCTCACCAGCACGGAGGGTATCAAGAATTTTCTCCTGCCCGCAGAGCCAAGCGGTCAGACGTGCTTCAATCCCGGCCCAGTCACATACCACGAGCTTATACCCTTCGGGTGCTTGAATGGCGTTGCGCTGGTTAAAGCCCAGAACGTCTTCACGGTTAAGCTGTTGCAGGTTGAGCTTGTCGCCCCCGGCAGTCCAACGACCCGTACTTGCGCCACAGTAGGTCAGCGTATAGGGGAGACGTTCTATCCCTTCATGGTCAGTATAGACGCGGGAAAGCATACGCTCGGTAATGCTAATCATGCGGTTCACGCTCCTGTACTTCCCGATAAGAGTTACCCACGGAACGAGGTGGCCATACTCTTCCAGCCAGTCCGTAAAATCTTCGCTGGACTTGCTGGTGGTTGTGGGGGGCGGGATGTTCAGTTCCTCGCACGCTCTACGTAGTTGGGGAATGGAGAGTTTCTTTTCAAGCGGGATAGCTTCCTTGTATTCCTCCTGCGCCTGATGGAGTTTCTCCAATCCGTCAAGAAGATACTGGCGGGAAGTCGGAACTCCGCGCCATCCCATGATGCAGGTATTGAGCCAGCATTCCCGTTCATCTTCCGGCCAGAAGTTCTTCATCTTGTCCCACACGGCGAGACAGTAGTAACTATCGCCCGCCACGTATTCCTTCATGTCGTCGGGGATGACCTCCATCTTGCGGAAATCAACACCTTCGGCTTTGGCTCGGACCTCCTTGCTAATCTCTACTCCCCAAAGTTTTGCGACAATCTTGTCAAGAGAGCCATAGATGGCGAGATAGTTGGAAGCGGCACGGGAACAGAGCCACTCCTTGAAGGGCGGCCGGAAGCTTGGCGTGCACGGGATGCCCTTGGACCCCGGCGCGTGCAATCCAAAGAGGTAAACGGCATAGTCGAAGCTGGCGTTAAACGCGACGAGGGTTTTGTCCTTCGTAGTTTTCTCCCAGTCAAAATCCTTCGGATGTCCTACCCAGCAGTACTTCCCGTCATAGACGGACATGATGTATGCGTCAAACCGTGGGTCCAGACAGTAGGAATGCGGGTCCATGCACTTGAGGGAGTAGTTGCCCTCGTAGTATGTCTCGAAGTCAACGGCAAGAGTATCGCCTGTGAGTTTGGTCTGGTCGTCTGTAATCTCCATTTCATACCCCGGAATGCGAGGCAGTGAAAATGATATAGGGGGGTGGTCTAATTCTTCGTGCATCAGTGTTTGGGTGTATTTAGTTGTTCCTTCGCTTGCGCGTAGTATTCTTGAGGTGTGCTCATAGGAATTCCGGCGGTTCTGTCCTTCTTGTACATTTCAACGGAACGGTTCATGCGGTTCACGACTTCCCGGCATTTTTCGTTTGCGAGGAATATCCAATCCTCAAAGGAGAAACCTTCATCCCGTCCGGTCGCCGCGACGAGGCGCAATGCGAGAATGGCGATGTCGGTTGCCTCCTTTACGCGGTCCTCCGCGTCAGCTTCCCGGTATTCTTCAATCTCCCACAGAAGATGGCGCAGGAGGTCAGCGGCTGATTCCTCTAATCCCATATAGGAGAAGTGGGAATCAACAGTTTGGGCGGCGATGGCAATTTCGTTGTACATAGTTTAGCGTGATATAATTATGAAGAAGAGAGTGACCAATGTTGCGGAGAGGCCGAAGATATTGATGTTCATGTCCCGGTTACTCCGTTTCAATAGATGCGTGATGGTGATGTAGATGAAGGACCACACCCACAGAACGATGAGGACGAGAATGAGCGAGAAGATGAGGGAGGCCAGTAGGGGCATACCATTGACCAGAAAGCCCATAGATAGGGAGAGGTAATAGATGCCCATGTAGGGGGATAACTCTGCTAGGTCTTTCATGATTTAGCTCTTCATCGAATAGAGGCAGAGTACAGGGACTAAGTAGAAACCAGCGGCGGCGACCGCCCCAAAAAAGAAAGAATCCTTCTTCGGAATGGAGTTCACCGTAACAACAAAGAGAATTTGAAGAACGTGACTGCCGAGTACCGCTAAGAAGCACGTCATCCACGAATATTCAGGAGAATACCCTTTAACCACTAGGGTAAGGACAAAGGGTATGAATGAGAGAACCGGAAGCATCCTCTCCAACGTGTCATCGAGGTTTTCCCTAAATCTTTGAGAGTATGTCGTATCTTCTAATGTCATAAGTCTTTTGGGCATAAGAGGTTAGATTTAGTATTCACCTTCTTCTTCCTGCAAGTCGATAATCCAGTCAAGACTGTCGATGCACTTGTTCAGCTGGTCACGCTTCTGGCTAAGCTCAAAGCGTTCGCGGAGGTTCTGGTTCTGCGCCTTCAAGTTGGCGAGACGTTCATTGGACGGGCGGCCCAGCTTCTTGCCATTCTTGCTATAGCCGGGGCGAGGGGAATCCGCAACCGTGGTAACGTGCGTATTCTTCATCAAGTTGCCAAGACCATCAAGGAGATTGATTAGCTTGACAATGCGGTTGTGGTTATTGCGAAGGGACTTCAATTCCGCTTCGGCTTTTTCCACCTGTGAGCGAAGCTCGGATTCAAGAGCTTTCAACTCGGTAATCATGTTGTCGTCGGTCGTAGTCATGTTTATTGCTGGTTTGCTTTTATTATTCTATGGGATTAGCGGAACGGGATTGGCCCCGCCCCGGAATCCCGGTGACGAGGCCAATGTATCAAAGATTAGATTTTTGTCAAGAAGTTTTTGGAAGAAATTTTTGAGGGAGTTGTAACTCGCTCACTATCCTACAATTACTTCTTGGCGTTGTTTGTCCTGTTCTTCCCATTCGGGGTGCTCTTTATACCAGCGGGCCTTGGTCTCGTCGCTTGCGTACTTGAGCCAGTCGTCACGGAAGAGAAGCGGAATCCGGTTAGCCCGTACTCCCGCAGAACCCATACGTATCTGTTTCGCTTCTGCATACTTCTTACCATAGAGACGGATAAGACCGTTGGTGACTGCCTGTTGTTTATACGTCGTGAGGTCTCGTTGGGATAGAGCGGAAGCTCCACCAAGGGATTCAATAAGAGCCTTGTGGAGACTAGAGATACAGGAGAAGGTATCCGGGATTCGGAGCTTCAACTTCTTGCCATAGATGTCCATGTCATTCTTATCATCGACAGGACGAAGCTGACGAAGAATGTGCTCGTCCACGTTAAGAACCACGGCATAGCTATTGTTGTACTCTTCGGATATGGGAGTTAAATAGGTCCATGTATATTCCTTCGGCAGGTCAGATTCTGACAGATATTTAATCTGTGCCCAGAGTTGCTGTCTATCAATGTTCTTCATGACATCCACGGCGTCATCCGTTTCTTTTTTGGGACGGTCCGCCAAATAGAGCATGAAGTAGCGGCGGGAACCCGTGGGGTCCGTCAATGGCTGGGTGATGTTGGTAGAGGCAATGAGACTGGATATACTGCACATGAACTCCAAGAAACGGGCATAGGAGGGGCGAAGTACGTTCAACTTGTTCGTAGTGTGGTTCTTGATGGTACTATTCAACTCCTGATTGCAGAGTACACGGTCAATTTCCGGCACGTGAATGCACACAAGGTTTGCCATTTGAAGCACCGCGTCCTTCGTCTGATTGAAGTCAAAGTTCTCGGACAGACACCCAACGGAATCAGAGAAGAGACGTTCTACCCACTGGTTCTTACCGATACCTTGAGGACCGGAGAAGATGGGCATGAAGTTCGGCGGGAGGTCCTTACTGTTATTATTGAGACCGTATGCGACACGTCTCCACATGGTGATAAGCCATGTGGTGAGTACATGGTCCCTCCATTCTTCGGCGGTCCACCCATTGGTTGGCAGTCGGTCCTTGTCCATAGGCAGAGTATTGAGGTAGATGGAGAGCCTGTCCTTCCCATCCCATTCACGAGCGCACGCCAGCGTTGCAAGGGAGTGGTAGGGCGCATCCTGCGCCAAACCAATGAGGTCGGTACTAATGGCGTTAGTGGAAGGAACACGTGTAATATTGAGGTTCTCCCAAAAGGATTTGAGCCGGGACAATATACCATCATTGGGCTGGATGAACTGGGCATTTTCCAAGTCCAGCAGAAGCGGGGATTTGGTAATCATGTTCTTGACTACCTTAAACCCAAGCCCTCGAAGCATGATGGCGAGATTGGCTTGACTGTATATGGGGAGACCGGACTTTGGCATTCGGTGCACGTAGTTGAGACCGAGATACTTGGCTTTGGAGAATGATTCCATCCTCTCTTTTATCTCCGGGCAGATACCCTTACGGAAGCAATCCATAAGCTCGGTATCAGAAGCCCAAGGTTCCTCCCTAAGCTTGTGGTTAGCGTCGCACTCGCTCTCATACGCTTCACGGCTTTCAATCTCTTCCGTATATAGGCTCCAAAGCCGGGACATAGGCATGGGGACCTTCGTATAGTCATGGCAGGAGGAGTGGAGGCAGTTGAACCACGACTGCAACGGGAAGTCCGGGTTAATATCCATCATGAGGTCCCTATCCCCCGGAAGCCCGGTTCGGACCTTATCACAACAGGGGCAGAAGCCATAGAGGTTCCCATCGGGGTCTGCCTTCATCTTCTCAAACCCATCCGCGGCATCATGGTGTCCCTGCAACCTAAGCCAGTCGGGGAAGTCTGCAATGACTTTGGGGAGTTGTTCTCCGGGACGCAATGCGCGGGATTTGGTGCTGGGCTTAATCTCGCCAACAGTTCGGAGGTACTCGGAACGGATGGCAGAGAGGTCCCTGATGAATAGCTTGGGACAGTCAACCGCGGCGGGTATAAACTTCCCGTGATAGAGGAACTGCAACCTAGCGGCATCCTTGCATACCTTGTCGGGGTGAAGGCCTGTTTCCCTCTCCACCATCTCGGCAATGTGGTGGTAGAGTGCCCGGTGTAAGAGCATCCTCTCTGCCAGTATCTCTTCTGGTGGAATGGCCTCCCCGGATTCCGTGGGTTCGCTGGTGTCCGTGGGTTCCGTCTTCGGTTGTATGTTTTTCGGACTATTTAACAATTCCGTTGTCCGGTTATCCACAGAGAATAGAGCCTTAATCCCCTTGTTGGGGCTGACATAAGCGAACAGGAATCCGGGAAGATTTGGGAGCTTGTCTGCGGCGATTCGATAGAGTTCATCCGCATCCTCTGTATTATTATCACTTCCCCGGTCAATGTCAATACCAAAGATGCCCGTATGGCTCCAACTGTCCGGGTCGGTGCTGACAAGTTTTCGGTTAGTGACAAACCCTTCGGCTTTCTGACGAAGGACACGGGATGCCCTGAACTTGATGGAGGGGACAAGTGCGGGGAGTGCCTTCTTTATCTCTGGCAATAGGTTATCGCTTCTCCATGAACGGAAAGCATCTGCCCACAACCGGGGGATGGAATCAAGTGTCTTCGTTACTTCCTCTTCACTGCACCCTGCCTCAATACTCTTTGCGAGGTCAAAGAGGATGGAGAAGTAGAAGTATCGTTGGAGATAGGACGGGAGAGAAGAGGGAGAACTGGCACGGAACCAAGTCTTCAACTCTTCAACACTGCACAGGATGGGATGGTTACACCCTCCTGACGTCGGAATAAATCCCTTCAACCGCGAAAGCTGATAGTTGGAGAGACACGATATAGTTATTTTCTTATGCACTGGATTATTATTGGTTTAGACACGAGAGCCGCCACCCATACGGTGGTAGCCGTGGGGCGGTGGTTGCTGTGACGAAGGGACGGTAGCACAAGGAACCCATCCTGTCAAGCGGGAAATCCCTGCGCCGGATGAAGCCGTCATAGTGGAGGAACTGGAACTATGACATCCTATCTTCCTAATGCTAAAGGAGTTAGCCCGTTTGTCACAATGTCATAGTACTCCTATAAACTTTTTAGGAAGTGGATGAGGGTATTATATTATATGGAGATGGGAGGGTTTGTGACATTGTGACATTGGCGTTGTCGGTTGTCACAATGTCACAAAATGTAGCCCAAATCTCCCCGATTTGTCAGTAAAAAGTGTCACAATGTCACAAAGGAATCCCCGGTTCCCGTGGCTTCCACGGATTCGCGGTGAGTGGGAGAGGGGAATCCGTGGGTTCCGGGGGTTCAAAAATTTGTGACAAACGCAGATTTTGTGACATAGTTTGTGACAAAATCAGATGAACGGAAGTCATTAACAGAGAAAGAGTTGCTACGCCCTTTTTTTAATTTGTCATAATGTCATAAAGATTTCTAGATAATATACGTAGGAGAAGTAGTAGTTACTATTATATATATTTACGCGGGCGTGCGCGAGGCTGTGACATTATGACAAATTGGATTCGGGCAAAAGAAAACCCCGGAAGCAGGATGAACCTACCTCCGGGGAAATCGGATGTCACAGCGATGTCGTACCTCACCATGCAAAGAAGTGAACTACGCGGCTACTATACCAGCCCTCTCGAAAAAGTCAAGACAATCCTCTGCCAATATGTTATTTTGTTATGCACGCGTATATACGCGCCCACATGTGTGTATGCGCCCTCTCCAAATCCCCTGAATTTAATCGAGCGTCCTACCCTAGAACGCGCCGCAACCCTCCCTCCGCTACAACTGTCCACCCGGACCCCATTCCCTCCTTCTACCCCGCCACACTGGATTAAATTCGTAAACGCGCGGACCCTGTCGATTTCCTCTTGACTTTCTCCCCTGATGTGATATGTTGCACCTGTTCGCTCCGAACGGCAACCGAACCAGCTAAGCTCAATGCTTCTGGCTATCCTAAGCGGGGAATCCGCATGCCACAGGAGCGGACTAAACACTCTCCTTTCTACTGGCATTTTCCATAGTTACGCCCGTGGGTAGTCTCGTCAAGCTACCTGCGGGCTTTTTCTTTACCGCCAAATCCGCGAGAGCCGCTCCGTCGCATCATGCCCGCCGTGCGCAAATTTGGTCGATGGTAGTGCCCTATCTCCTGTTTCATGACTAATGTACCCTCTCGCTACCTATACCCCGTCACACTCTTGTAAATTTGCCCGAATTTAATCGAGGGTCCTACCCTAGAACGCGCCACAACCGCGGGTCCGCTATAACTACCCGCCCGAAGAGTATACCCGCCTTCTAGGTCGATACGTCCCCCGTGGAACGGCCGCGTGTCGATTTTGCTTGACAAGTCGGAGATAGGGTGCAGACCAGACGAGGCTGAAACAGACCAGAAGTATATCCCACCCATGTACCCGCCGCGTGTCGATTTTGCTTGACAACCGACAACCGACATGCCCAGAAGGGTACCCCCTCCCCCGTACCCCACGGAAAAAATTTGACCCAACTATTTACTATGGGCCACGTGCAACCCCGGAGCCTGGGAAACCGTGGTGGTGTTTGGATTTCCTTGGCATCCAATTTCCCCCTATGCCCACGGAATCGGTGCATTACGGAACCTTTTTGCCCTGATTGCACCGGAATCAGTATGTTTCAGAGGCCTGCCTATCCCCCACATGTAGCGGAATCGGTATGATAGGCCGCCGTATTGCAACGGGAATGGTAAGCCACCTGCCCTGAACTACCCTCGCCCCTGTCACGGGAACGGTACGGCATGCAACCCATTGAATCCCCGGAATCTGTTGCAACCGTTTGATGATAAGGAACTTATGGGATGAAGTGGTCTGTAGGTCTACATGGGAACCGAGGGTGCAAAGTCTGTTTCCTATTGACACCCTGTTTTGCATAACTCATTGATACTCTAAGCAATCCGCTTCCATACTTCGCATAATACATATAATGCAAAATCGGCAAATGGTAATCCTACTAATCCGATAGGAATTAAGATTGAAGGTGCTGGAGAAGGCAGAAAAGGGGCAGGGTCTTGCCCTCAAATTGTTAAGAATCCTTAATAGTTTCGATTCTTTAACTATTTTATACCCATAGGAGTATAGGTATCTAAACTTCCTTAAAACTTACAATGTTAGGCTAGGCTTAAAAAGTTAGTCCAGACTAATAAAGTTAGACGGCACTTACAATGTTAGGCTAGGCTTAAAAAGTTAGTCCAGACTAATAAAGTTAGACGGCACTTACAATGTTAGGCTAGGCTTAAAAAGTTAGTCCAGACT
>ENA-ORNK01001273-ORNK01001273.1-human-gut-metagenome-genome-assembly--contig:-NODE-1273-length-21307-cov-20.302466_pt1 | contig 21307 bp, 12 predicted proteins | sample MGYA00242115_ERZ509022 | MGnify/ENA primary metagenome ERZ509022 (study PRJEB26280, sample SAMEA2338690) | human gut metagenome | biome: human gut; feature: human-associated habitat; material: faeces...
CATCGGGCGGGGTACATTGGCCAGAACCGCCTGCACGGTATAGTTCAGGTCATAACTGCGGTACTCTCCGCTATAGCCATCCGCTTGCAGGGTCAGGGTATCCACCGCGCCGGAAAAATCCAGCGTGCGCACCAGGCTGCGTGCCGCTCGCGGGGCCGCCTGCCACTGCCAGCTCTGGCGCGGGGCGGTGCTGGCTTCGTCGGTACCGGACACCCACAGGATAAACAGCGGGTTCTGATCCTGCGGATAGTTGCCGTCATACTGGTAGACAACGCCATCCAGCGCAACGTTATACAGCGGCTGATGGATGCCGGTAAAGGTAAGGGTACTGTGCTCATCGTTCAAAGCAATCGGCTCCCCATCCGCCGGGGCATCCTGCAAATAGGCGCGCAGGTCAACGGGCTGGTAGCCGTGGGTTGCAAAATAGGGTGCGTTGCCCACGAATACTTCCAGGCCGATGGCGGCAATCAGCAGCGCAGCAACCGTCCAAAGTGTGCGGTACCGCCGCCCGCTGCGCAGGCGGAGTAACAACACAGTGCCGCAGGCCCACAGTGCCGCCCCATTGATGGCCAGCAGGCGGAACAGATCAAACCCCTGCGCCAGCCCCGGCTGGGCAAACACACATGCTGCGATGATCCACACTGCCAGCACAATGCCCGGCCCGGCCAGTACATCCGCATGGGTTGCCCTGCGGCCGCACAGCCGCCCCGGCAGTGCCCAAACCAGCACCCCCAACAGGATGCTGACACAAATTGCTGCTGCAAACATAAAAAGCCCCCATACCAAAGTGTATGGGGGTATTATACTATGAATTGCGGTTTTTGTCGATATTGGGGGTGCAGGCGTCCTCTTCCTGCGGGTCGGACGGCTGTTCGCCTGCCCGCTCCGCTTTACGGTACTGCGCGGGGGAAAGCCCGGTTTCCTTTTTGAACACACGGCTGAAATACAGCGGGTTATCATACCCGACGATCTCGGAAACTTCACCGATGCTGTATTTGGTGCGTTCCAGCAAGCGCTGTGCATTGACGATACGCAGCGACTGGATATACCGTGCGGGCGACAAGCCCACATACTGTTTGAAGCTACGGATGAACCATGCCGTGCTCATGTGCAGGGACTCGGCGTATTCATCCACATTGATGCGGGCAGTATAATTCTCGTTAAAATAGGCGGCTGCGGCTTCGATCTGCTCCCGCGTGGTGCCGTTGATCGACCGCCGTTCCTGCCGCTGGCGGCTGACCAGCACCAGCATCATCTGGAACAGCCCGGCCGTATAATCCCGATAGGCGTACTGGCAGAGCTGCAATTCCTGGATCATGCGGCGGAAAGTATTTTTGTACTCCGGCATAATGCCGCTGTAAAACACATGGCCATCCAGCGGAATCTCATGCGCCTGCAGCACTGCAGCGGCCTCGCTGCCGGAAAAATAGACCCAGAACACCTCCGGGTGGTCCTCAAGATAGTAGATATAGCGGCGCTCTTCCTGCGGGCGGTACAGCACCATATGACCCGCTGTTACCACATGCTCGGCATCATCAAACCAGAAGTGCGCCTTGCCTGCAGCGATATAAAACAGCTGATACGCATTTTCATCATACCGCGTAATCGTTGGCAGGCTGGCGTGCTTTTTCAATCGGCACGTTCCGCAGGAATCCACTGTAAGCGGTGCAGTACAGCTGCCGTCCGCAGCCTGGCGGCTGTTGATGGAACCAAAATTGATATACATCTGTGTTGCCCCCTCGTGTTGGCTGGGTAAGACGGGCGCACCCATCTTTTATGTAGATTGTATAATATCATCCACTATAGTGCAAGTGCAACTGGCCAAACCATATTGTTTTGTTATCCTTCTGTTATGATTTTCGCAAATAATATTAGAATTCTTATCAAAATGTTTTTTTCAGCTTTTCTGTTTTACCGCGGGGCCACAACAAAAAAGTGCCCGCCTGCTGCAAGGCAGCGTGCGGGCGCTTTCATGCTTATTCCTTTGCTTTTGAGCCGGGATTATTCAATGCCGGTCACGGTATAATCTTTGTCCTCAACGGCTTTTTTCAGCACAGTGTCATCCACCGGCTTATCCAGCGTTACAACAGCGGTACCGGCGGTGTGGCTTACTTCGGCGGCGGAAACACCGTCCAGCGCTTCCAGTGCCTTTTTCACGGTTGCTTCGCAATGGCCGCACATCATGCCTTCAATTTTAATGGTCTTATTCATGGTCGTGTTCTCCTTTTTGCTTGTTTTGTGTGCTTTGCGTTTATGGTCATGTTTGGTGCTGCGAATATCGAACAGGTTCAGCCGCAGTGCGTTGGAAACCACGCAGAAGCTGGACAGGCTCATGGCCGCAGCGCCGTACATCGGGTTCATCTGCCAATGCAGCAGCGGGATAAAGACACCTGCCGCCAGGGGGATGCCCAACACATTGTAGGCAAAGGCCCAGAACAGGTTTTCGTGGATATTGTGCAGAGTAGCGCGGCTCAGGCGGATGGCGGCGGGCACATCGCTCAGGCGGCTCTTCATCAGCACAACGTCAGCGGCGTCAATCGCAACATCCGTACCGGCGCCAATGGCAATACCGACATCCGCGCGGGTCAGGGCCGGTGCATCGTTGATGCCATCGCCCACCATGGCCACGCGGCCCTTGTTTTTCAGGCTGCGGATCACAGCTTCCTTGCCATCGGGCAGCACACTGGCAATCACTTCGTCCACACCGGCCTGTGCACCAATGGCTTTGGCGGTGCGCTCGTTATCGCCGGTCAGCATCACAACACGGATGCCCATGCCCTGCAGTTCATGCACAGCCTGCGGGCTGTCCTCCTTGATGACGTCCGCCACCGCGATAACGCCCTGCATGGTGCCATCCTTGGCAAAGAACAGCGGGGTCTTGCCCTGGGCGGCCAGTGCTTCGGCGCTGGATGCCATCTTTTGCGGCACCGCCACGCCAAGGGTCTGCATCAGCTTGGCGTTGCCGCCGTACAGGGGACTGCCGTTCAGCACAGCCGTCAAGCCGTTGCCGGGCAGAGCCTGGAAATCTGCCACCTCGGCGGGGGTCAGGTTATCCTCCTGTGCCTTTTGCAGCACAGCGCGGGCCAGCGGGTGTTCACTCTTCTGCTCCAAGGCAGCGGCAAGGCTCATCAGTACCTGCTCCGTCACACCGTCTGCGGGCAGGATATCCGTCACGCGCGGCTCGCCGCTGGTGATGGTGCCAGTTTTATCCAGGGCAACGATCTCGGTTTTACCGGTCTGCTCCAGCGAAACCGCGGTTTTGAAGAGAATGCCGTTTTTAGCGCCCACACCATTGCCAACCATAATGGCAACCGGCGTTGCCAGGCCCAGCGCGCAGGGGCAGCTGATGACCAGCACTGAAATACCGCGGGCCAAGGCAAAACCGACCGTCTGCCCTGCCAGCAGCCACACGATGGTGGTGATAACGGCCAGCGTGATCACCACCGGCACAAACACACCGGAGACGCGGTCTGCAATTTTGGCAATGGGTGCCTTGGTGGCTGCGGCATCGCTGACCATCTGGATGATCTGAGCCAGCGTGGTATCCTGACCCACGCGGGTGGCACGGCAGCGCAAAAAGCCGGATTGGTTCAGGGTTGCGGCGCTCACGCTGTCGCCTTCGGCCTTATCCACCGGGATGCTCTCACCGGTCAGGGCCGATTCGTTCACCGCGCTGCTGCCTTCCAGCACCACGCCGTCAACGGGGATATTCTCGCCGGGACGCACCACAAACACATCGCCCTGCTGCACCTGTTCGATGGGAACGGTAACTTCCGCCCCATTGCGCAGCAGCGTTGCGGTTTTGGGGGCCAGGTTCATCAGGCCTTTCAGGGCATCGGTGGTCTTGCCCTTGGAGCGGGCTTCCAACGTTTTGCCCACCGTGATCAGGGTCAGGATGGTTGCGGCGGATTCAAAATAAAACTCCTCCATATAGCCCATCACGGCCATGGCATCCCCCTGCACCTGGGCCACCGTCATGGCGAACAGAGCGTAAGTGCTGTAGCCAAAGGCCGCGGTAGCGCCAAGGGATACCAGGGTATCCATATTGGGGGCACGGTTCCACAGCGCCTTAAAGCCGCTGATAAAGAACTTTTGGTTGATGACCATGATGATAATGGTGAGCAGCATCTGTAAAATACCCATTGCCACATGGTTGCCCTGCATAAAGCCCGGCAGCGGCCAGTTCCATAGCATGTGCCCCATGGAGAAGTACATCAGCACCACCCAGAAGATCAGCGAGGCAATCAGGCGGCGTTTGAGGCGCGGGGTCTCGGTATCTTTTAAGGCATCTGCTGACGGCGCGGCGGACTGGGCGGCAGCGTTTTTAGGGCTTGCGCCATAGCCTGCGGCTTCCACTGCGGCCACAATATCTGACGGCGCGGCGGTGCCCTCCACACCCATTGAGTTGGTCAGCAGGCTGACCGAGCAGGATGTTACGCCCGGCACTTTGCTGACGGCTTTTTCCACCCGGGCACTGCACGCGGCGCAGCTCATCCCGGTTACGTTATATTGTTCCACTTCTTTCCTCCGGTTTCCTCTCTTTTGCGGTAGTGATTCTATAATTTCTGTGTGATGATTGGTGAGTGGTTTCGCTTTGGTGTTTGAACACGGGTTGTTGATGTTTGAGTTGTTTCTATCCTCACTCCCCTTTTGGTGAGCGGCTAGCCTGCAATTCGACGTATTATTGAGGTTACCATTTCTATCCACACTCTCCTTGCAGAGAGCGATACGTTGGGGGCAACCAAGGCCGATGCGGCATTTCTATCCACACCCTCTCACAGGGAATGACTGGCATTTATTCATGGCTCTGGTAATGTTACACAAACTTTTACCGATGTTTGTGAACAGAAAAACAATCGTACTGGGCACTGGCATGGCATTTTTGCTGGCTCAAACACTCGTGCATTTATTTCATGTTCCGCTTCTGCTATTTTGTGCAGGCAATGCTTATTTCATCAGTTTCTGCAGCGTTTTCAGCAGCTCATCCACAACTTCGTCATTCCCGGCACGGATATCATCCGCCACACAGGTGCGGATATGGTTTGCCAGCAGCTCACGGTTGAACGCGTTCATCGCCGCCGTTACCGCCGCCGACTGCACCAGAATATCCGGACAATACACTTCGTTTTCCACCATCCCACGGATGCCTCGAATCTGCCCCTCGATCCGGTTCAGTCTGTGGACCAGGCTTTTATACTCTTCTTCACTGCGATGCTTTGTTTTGTGTGCACAGCAGCAACACGGTTCCTTCTTTTCGTTTTCCTGCATTATGTTACCCTCCCATCACATGCAAGGTACCCTGGCGGGGTATATTCACTATATACCCCACCAGGGTACCTTGTCAAGTAGATAATATAATATTTTTATATTATTTTATGCGAGAGTTTTTTACTATAGCAATTTTTAAAATTAAAGCGAATATCCGCATGAACAAAACCACCCTGAACAGTCAGAAAGAGAAACATTTTATGCTCTCCTTGCGGAGAGCGACGGGGCGGCGGCTGCCGTTTCGTCCACGATCACGTCATTTCTATCCACGCTCTCCTTGCGGAGAGCGACCAACTGCGTTCTGAAGCTCATTCGACTTGGAATCAATTTCTATCCACGCTCTCCTTGCGGAGAGCGACACCATAACTAACCTCGCCTTGTTGCCATTTCACATTTCTATCCACGCTCTCCTTGCGGAGAGCGACACGGAGGTGGGCATCCCCAACACCAACACAAGCAAATTTCTATCCACGCTCTCCTTGCGGAGAGCGACCAGTCAAGGGGATCTGCTTCAATACCAAGATACCTATTTCTATCCACGCTCTCCTTGCGGAGAGCGACGGTGGTATGGTCAGCAATTCCGACCATCGTGGATAATTTCTATCCACGCTCTCCTTGCGGAGAGCGACAAGACGTACGGAGCCCTCAAGCATGTGCACCAAACGATTTCTATCCACGCTCTCCTTGCGGAGAGCGACTTTTACCCTCCCTGTGTTCGGCATCTGCGCAGACATTTCTATCCACGCTCTCCTTGCGGAGAGCGACGACCATCCTGAACAATCTGGTGCTGCACCAATTCATTTCTATCCACGCTCTCCTTGCGGAGAGCGACCACGGCAGACATCGCGTCTTTTGCAGGGCTCTGCAATTTCTATCCACGCTCTCCTTGCGGAGAGCGACATTTTCCGTTCGATTTCCGCGACGGTACGCCCATATTTCTATCCACGCTCTCCTTGCGGAGAGCGACCTTTCAGCTTGTTGGCGGGGTTGCTGGTCGCGTTGTATTTCTATCCACGCTCTCCTTGCGGAGAGCGACGGGGATTAATTTCATTATATTCGATTTGTTCAAAATTTCTATCCACGCTCTCCTTGCGGAGAGCGACCGCCATTGGCAGACGGGGCAGAGCCGCACGCGACAATTTCTATCCACGCTCTCCTTGCGGAGAGCGACGTGGAAGACGGCGACGACCTGGGCCGCGTGAGAATTATTTCTATCCACGCTCTCCTTGCGGAGAGCGACCGTCAAAGAGAGCTACACCGGCAAGACATCCTTATTTCTATCCACGCTCTCCTTGCGGAGAGCGACAATACAAAAATAAAATAATAATCATAAATGAATTATTTCTATCCACGCTCTCCTTGCGGAGAGCGACACCGACGGCCATGCTTCTCACGTTCCTTTCTATCCATTTCTATCCACGCTCTCCTTGCGGAGAGCGACGTGCGTATGTGAGATTTTGAGGTTGCTATGGAAAAATTTCTATCCACGCTCTCCTTGCGGAGAGCGACTAGTACACTTGACCCTTTTTAACCGCACCATTAATATTTCTATCCACGCTCTCCTTGCGGAGAGCGACTGGCTCTTGACCAGTATCTCAACGAGCAGGAGGTATTTCTATCCACGCTCTCCTTGCGGAGAGCGACATGATTCTGAAATCTATGTCGGTGATGGTAATTTCATTTCTATCCACGCTCTCCTTGCGGAGAGCGACTCCTTAATTTTCCCGCCAGTTGACACATCATCAGTCATTTCTATCCACGCTCTCCTTGCGGAGAGCGACTGCCGGGCAGCTTGTCGGTGATTTTATCCAGGGTGTATTTCTATCCACGCTCTCCTTGCGGAGAGCGACTGACGGTTGCCGCCCATGTTGGCCGCCGTAAGCTTATTTCTATCCACGCTCTCCTTGCGGAGAGCGACCCGGGCCAGAAAGGCCCGGCCAAAACTGCCAAAGCATTTCTATCCACGCTCTCCTTGCGGAGAGCGACCGGGCAGAATCTGATCAACGGCATTCGCCGAATAATTTCTATCCACGCTCTCCTTGCGGAGAGCGACACAATAAGCAGGCAGACGGCAAGAAGCACACCATATTTCTATCCACGCTCTCCTTGCGGAGAGCGACCATTAACAGTAGGAGTAGGAGCATTGCTTTCTAACATATTTCTATCCACGCTCTCCTTGCGGAGAGCGACCTTCAGGTGTAGATTCTTGTTCCGTCTGCTCTTCCATTTCTATCCACGCTCTCCTTGCGGAGAGCGACGCAGAAACGGCCAAAACATCAATAGGGGACATACATTTCTATCCACGCTCTCCTTGCGGAGAGCGACCCCGGGGACTTCTGTTTTTCGCGGCTGGTCGTTATTTCTATCCACGCTCTCCTTGCGGAGAGCGACGGCGGCAAGCGTCAAGACTTACCATTGGATTCATATTTCTATCCACGCTCTCCTTGCGGAGAGCGACGGAAAGGCAGTGACAAAGCGGGGAAATCACAGGTATTTCTATCCACGCTCTCCTTGCGGAGAGCGACAAGATTTGCTACCGTCCACAACACGAAGATTAACATTTCTATCCACGCTCTCCTTGCGGAGAGCGACCATAATCGCCGGAACCAGAAACCGCACCATCCGCATTTCTATCCACGCTCTCCTTGCGGAGAGCGACCCGATTATAATAAGAGTATGCTACTACACTTAAATATATTTCTATCCACGCTCTCCTTGCGGAGAGCGACACACAGACGGAGCCGGAAACCGAAAAACTGAAAGCATTTCTATCCACGCTCTCCTTGCGGAGAGCGACAAGCGTGCCCTTTAGGCCCGCGAGCCATCTATCCATTTCTATCCACGCTCTCCTTGCGGAGAGCGACGTTCCCTGGATTTCCCACAGCACGCCAGCGGCAACATTTCTATCCACGCTCTCCTTGCGGAGAGCGACAGCGCTGGCAATCTGCGGCCCGCGCGCCAAAGATATTTCTATCCACGCTCTCCTTGCGGAGAGCGACGTCGGCGTACTCCCTGGGTGCCCCGTTGCGCAGACATTTCTATCCACGCTCTCCTTGCGGAGAGCGACTATGGACCTGTTAATGCTTTTCATGGTGATCTCCTATTTCTATCCACGCTCTCCTTGCGGAGAGCGACCGGACGGGGGGCCAATCATGCAATTCTACGTTGGTACATTTCTATCCACGCTCTCCTTGCGGAGAGCGACAAAATTGGCCGAAGCAATCAATCCATCATAAGTCATTTCTATCCACGCTCTCCTTGCGGAGAGCGACTCGGAACATTGCGAACGGTAAGCGTAAGAAAGATATTTCTATCCACGCTCTCCTTGCGGAGAGCGACGTGAAATCCAACACAAGCAAACATCTGGAAATTATATTTCTATCCACGCTCTCCTTGCGGAGAGCGACTACTGTTGGCCGTATCTATCCTCGTTGACACGCATTTCTATCCACGCTCTCCTTGCGGAGAGCGACGCATAAAAAACATGTTAAGATTCTAACTGTAATTATTTCTATCCACGCTCTCCTTGCGGAGAGCGACGGTTTATAAGGAGTGCATCTCCGACCCGTATAAATTTCTATCCACGCTCTCCTTGCGGAGAGCGACGTAATCTATCTAAGATTGTCTCCCCATGCTTTGCTATTTCTATCCACGCTCTCCTTGCGGAGAGCGACCCATTCAGTGTGCTCGTCATCGCAATAATCGAGATTTCTATCCACGCTCTCCTTGCGGAGAGCGACAGCACCAAAACGGCCAAAGAAGCCGCTAGAGACATTTCTATCCACGCTCTCCTTGCGGAGAGCGACTCGTCCAAAATCAGGTCATCTTCCATCACAACTTATTTCTATCCACGCTCTCCTTGCGGAGAGCGACATTCCCAGTATCGGAACCTTGCGAAGCACCCACATTTCTATCCACGCTCTCCTTGCGGAGAGCGACAGCTTTAGCGCCTAAACAAAATACGGCAGAGCAGAATTTCTATCCACGCTCTCCTTGCGGAGAGCGACTTAAAATATCAATCACAGCACCAAGCACCCACAGCATTTCTATCCACGCTCTCCTTGCGGAGAGCGACAATCCCCAGCAATGGCACCTTACGAAGCACCCACATTTCTATCCACGCTCTCCTTGCGGAGAGCGACCTGCCCACCGGCGGACGAACGTTTGAGATCAATCTTATTTCTATCCACGCTCTCCTTGCGGAGAGCGACGGGTACTATTATTTGTGGGTACTAGCATATTGCACATTTCTATCCACGCTCTCCTTGCGGAGAGCGACTTCTAGTACTGGCCCATCTTTGGCTTCTTTCAATTCATTTCTATCCACGCTCTCCTTGCGGAGAGCGACCTTAAGCTTTTTCCTGCCAAAATGGGCAGCAACGGTTATTTCTATCCACGCTCTCCTTGCGGAGAGCGACACCACGGCTTAAAAAGAGAATAAAGGAAACGCATATTTCTATCCACGCTCTCCTTGCGGAGAGCGACTAAGTGTTAATGAGATACCGAATCAGGGCAAGATATTTCTATCCACGCTCTCCTTGCGGAGAGCGACCGTCAATCCGTATAAATTGACTATGATATTTGGCATTTCTATCCACGCTCTCCTTGCGGAGAGCGACGTGGGTGTTGCGTAAGGTGCCGATACTGGGGATATTTCTATCCACGCTCTCCTTGCGGAGAGCGACAGCAAAAGTGCACAAAACAGTGGGGCACTTTTGCGCATATGAAACAAATTTTATGGGGATTGCATCTTCATGCTGACAGGCAAGGCTGTATTTTACCCTTTCTGCCCCTGTTTTTTCCATATTTTCTGGTGCGAAGGAACCGGGAATTTTATGATTGCCTTCCCCTCGCACTAAGCAAACAAGATTCCATCCTGATCAAAATCCGGGTGCAGACCCACATGCTCGACTTTGCTTTTGTAATGGTTTCCCAGTTGATAAAAGCGCAGGCTGTCCGATTCCGAATCGATCAGTTCGGTCAATTTTGCTTTGAACATCGTGTATTGCGCGGCATCCAGCAGGCACTCAAATACGGAGTTTTGCACCCGCTGGCCGTAGTCTACACAGACTTTTGCTACTTTGCGCAGCCTGCGACGACCGGCGGCTGTTTCGGTGTTGACATCATAGGTTACAAGCACCAACATAGCGGCACCTCACTTCCAGAAAAACGGTGGGTACACTTCCAAGTCGCCGCGCAGAGCACGGGCCAGCAAAAGCGCCTGAACATAGGGCACCAGCCCCCAGGGCAGTTTTTCTTTCAAAAACGGATGGGTGATCTCTTCCTTCTTTTTGTTCTGCCATGCGGTCAGGAAAGCTTTGCGGCCATCATCCGTCAGCAGTACGGCACCATTTTCCTGTTTTTGCAGGTGTTTTGCCGTGATGATCTTTTGATTGATGCAGCTGATGACCAGCCGGTCTGCATAAACCGCCCGCAGTTCTTCCATCAGGTCAAGTGCCAGACTTTTGCGGCCGGGGCGCGGGCGGTGCATAAAGCCAACATAAGGGTCCAGGCCCACAGCGTTCAAGGCGGATGCACACTCCCGCGCCAGCATGCTGTAGGCAAACGAAAGCAGCGCATTCACATTGTCCAGCGGTGGACGGCGGCTGCGACCCTCAAACACAAAATCTTGCTTTTGCTGCAGAATCAGGTCATTCAGGCAGTCAAAGTAGCGCTGGGCTGCCTCGCCTTCCAGGCCGCGCAGCTGTTCCGGATCATCGCTGGTCTGTATCAGCGGCAGCGCGGCGGCCAGCTGGGTGGAGGTGCGTTTCAGTTTTTCGACCGGGACACGCTGGGGATGATCGCGGGTTGCGCGTTCCAGCACCCAGCGTGCGTTATACACTTTACCAAGAATAAAGCTCCGGGCATAGCGACAGCTCTGGGCCGGGTCATCCGACACGCGGTACTGCGTCTGACGCAGCAGCACATTGCCGCGTTCTTCCCCCACGGTGCGGGCCTGAAATCTGCCATACGGGTCAAAAAAGCAAAGGTCAATGCCCCGCCGGGCACAAGCTCCCATCAAAGCGGGGCTGGCACCTGCGTAAGTAAAGCAGACGATGCCTTCCAGCGTATGCAGGGCATAGCGGTGGGTTTCCTGCTTATTGCGGGTAACAACAAGGTTTTCGCCATCCAATGTCAGGTAAGCGTCCTCATTGATGACAAACAGGGTGTTGAGCAGCTTTCTCATGGCGCGCCCTCCTCAATATGCTCTCGCAGATACGCCGCCGGGTCTGCCTGCTGATACAGCGCCGGCAGGCAAAGCTCTTTCAGTGAGCAGGCATTGCAATGCTTGCCGGGTTTGCTTTTTGGGGTATAGCCGCGCGCAAACAGGCGGTTCATCTCATCCGCCATGGTCTGCGCGGTGCTGCGCAGTTCCGGTGTCAGGGAAACATGTTCCCGCTGCCGGGTTTCTTCATAAAAGATTTCCCCTTCCGGCACCTCGCACACCAGCATTTCTTCCAGCGCCATGGCCTGTGCGCAGAGCTGCAAACGGTCGGCATCGTTTACCTTGCTGCGGCCATGCTTATATTCCACGGGCATGGGTTGCCACAGGCCGCGGCGGCCCTGCAATGACACGCCGTTTGGATCCTTGTGAAACTCTACCACATCGCAGTCGCCGGTCAGTTTTAAGCGGTGGCTGACGACCCTCATACCGCGGGCGATCAGCAAATCGCCGCGTTTTTCCGTCAGGGTAACATCATGGCAGCGGGTATGCTGCAGGCGGCCTTCGGCGGTGCGTTGGTTTTCGGACCATTGCTGTTCCAGGTACGCAAGTGCCCATTGGCGGCGGCAGAATGCAAAGTGCTGGATGCCAGACATTTGCAGATAGTCATCAGTATTCATCATACACTTCCGGTGTCAATCCGTTCAGGGTATCGCAAGTAATATTATAATCTTCCACCCGGTGTGCTTGTGCCACACTTTCTTTTAGCTCCACATGCAGACAGCGATGGACCTTTGCCGAGGAATACTGTCCGCTTTTGCAGTTATGACGCCACCAATACAGGCGAACCACCTCCATACTGCCATCCGGGCGGGCAGAGGAAATATCATTTTCAAACAGTGTGCGCAGCGCTTCTTTGATGATTTCTGCATCTTCATCTGTAAAGCCGGTCTTTTCTGCCAGCTGGCAGTTAATGCTGCCAAAGGTTGTGTACACGCCAAAAGCCACACGGTGCTTCATCCCCATGGTATCGCTTGACTTCTTTTCGCCAGTCGTACCGTTCACGCTCTTTGTGATCTGGATATCATCGACATCAATCGGGTCCACGCTGAAAGCCGGATGAATAGATACCGGGCCGCGCACGCCAACGGAAACACCATCGCCCTTGGATTCTTTCCCCTTAAAGGCAAACACCTGGCCAAAGCTGCGCACATCCAGCCAGGTTTCACAGGCAGCCTTTGCATAAGCATCTTTATCTTTTTCAGCCTTTTTCACTGCTGGGCAGCCGTCTGCACGGTCTTTCAGGCTTTTGAAACCATCATTGCAGCGGTCGTCCGACTGGACAAACACATTCTGGCCAAGGTCCATCATGCGGTTGCGGATCTTGCGTTTCAGGCACACATCCGAAATTTCACCCAGTCCCTCATACGTTTCGCGCGGGCGGTTTCCGTTCAGCGGGTCACCGTTCGGGTTCGCATGGTTTACAGCAATCACAAGTGCAAAGTCGATTTTATTCTGCAGCACAGCCATCTTTTATTCCTCCTGCTTTTTTGCTTTCGCTTTATATTCTGCATTTTCGACCTTAAAGTCCATCATCTGGTCGGCATAGCCAATCAGATACAGCTCACCAAGTCTTTTGTTCGTAAAGTTTTCTGTGCCAATCTTATGTAATAATTCTTGCATCATCGCATACCTTTGGCTATCCATTCCGTTACGGGTTTTCATTCTGTTCAGGTACGGATTTAATTTTTTATCCAAAAGAAGTGTTGTTGCTGCCGGGTGCAGAGCAAACGCGGTTCTTAAACGCTCTGCATTTGTCAAACGTTTTTCGTTCTCATTTCCTAGCTGAATCAACGCCCGTCTTTCAATCTGTTCTGCACAGGCTAAAATTCTCCCAAACAAATAGTTTCGGTCTTTAATGGTTTCATCAACATTCATCGGATAATCCACCTTCTTATTTCTATGATAGTACCCACGCACAAGGGCGCAGGCAATGTTTTGTGTTTTTTGTTGTTCCCAATAATCCAGGCCAATGCTGTTTGTTGCCCGATCTACCGCGCTGATCATCAAATCCCGCGGGAAGCGCTCCCCATTGGTAATACAAGGAATCAGTCGTTCGATTGTCGCTTGTTTCAGCTTTGCATCCACTTTTTCGCCATAGGCTGCTTTTGCAATGTCCGCCGGGGCAGGCGCACCAACAAAGACAACTTTCTTGATCTTGGGCTTTTTGCCCAGTTCCGTCGGCTCCTCTACACTGCGGTATTCCAGCTGCCATTGGAACGTATCGTGCCAATCCTTTATATTGGCAAGCAACTTAGAGCCCTGCAGTTCCTGATAGTACCGGATGGACAACCGGCCAGGTGTAGCAGAATCCAAAATCATGACCGCCGTCTGGGAATTGTCCTTCAACTGGTGCTGATACCCCAGAATGGCCCGGTTAAACTGCCGTGCAATTTCTTCTTGGGTATCCGCAGGCAACCTTTCTGTATCTTCCTCAAAATCGTCCCAATCATCGCCTGCTAGTGGATTATATTCCTGGGCAATATCGAGAGTATCCCCCAGCACATTGGGTACTGCTTCGTTCTGTGTTCCCCAAACAAGTACAGTCTGGTCCCCTGTATTTACCCCTTGCTTGCTGACCAACCATCGCAAGGCGCTGTGTGCCTTTTGGGTTGTTTCATAACCAATCGAAAGTGCCTGCGCTGCATCCGCAAAGCGCCCGCGGTAAGTATAATTCGTATTGTCATTGCTGGATATCAGCTTTGCACGGTCACCTGGGTTGCGGATCTTATATGGGCTTAATGTAGAAACCGGCATTTTGATTCCCTGAACTGTGCAATAGTCAATATCTTTTAACTGTGTTTCATAAAAGCGGATAAAGCTTTCTCGGACTGTTGTATCACGCGACAAATCAACATTGTCAACGCGGAACCGGACAAAAGATTCCGTCTGGTCACTACCGGTCAGCGTATCCAAAATAGGGGGCTTGTCTTCTTTGTTTCCCTGCCATTTTGTTGGCAGAGTTCCATTTTCATCTATAAACAAAATATTTGCCTTGACCAGGTCTGCGATCAGGCATTCTTTTTCCAGGTAGTGCAGGACTGTACACACAGCCGGGTGGGCATAAGGAGATGTACACCACGCTTGTAACTGCTTGTGGTAAAGCGGCCATCCGGATTCTTTACTACCACCAAAAGTGGGATAATCTGCCGCAATATATTGCAGTTTATCCACTAGCGGGTGCGGCACCATGCCGGATGTCCGCGCCGAAGATTCCTCTGTGCAAGGAATGATCGTTGTCCTTTGATCTTGTGCCAGCAAGCCTGCATACTGAAAGTTTCCGTCCTTGTCCAGCTCCACTTCAATGTTGACCTGCTGCGTCGTGTGAGCCACCGGCAGTAGTGGAACTTTCCCAGGCTGCTGCTTTCCAATTTCTGACACGCTATTCTGGTAAGTTTTATAGCAATAGCTAAGCCAGCTCATTTCTGTATCACCTCCCTGTACAAATCATCGCAGTCGCTGACCGTTTCACCCAGCGTAAAGGTCTTCATCTTTTGCGGGTGGATATCGCGCACAATTTCGCATTCTTCCGGGCGGCAAAAACAGATTTTTCCGTTCTGCATTACCGGGTGCCAAAAGCGTTCCTGCATCACGCCTTTCCCGTTTTCGTCCGCATAGGTAATGCCGTGCTCCATTAGGCCTAGGTCCAGGGATGAAACATCATCATAATGCCCTTTTCCCAGGCCAAAAATGCAGGGTTCAATATACCCCTGGCATTCGCGTGTTCCCAAAAAGATATCTCTTCTGCCGCCGCGTTCCAACATACGCTTTGCAATAGCGTAATGTTTGTTTTCATTGCGGTCTTTTTCCAGGTCTGGGCGATGTTCATTCCATTCAAAATGTGCCCGCACCTGGTAGCAAACATCGGAAAGGTACGTATAGATGGAAAGATCGTTTTTTCCATTGTTATACATAATGGGACGGATGCCTTTGGATTGTCTTTCAATCGGGTTCATCACGCGCAGTTCATCAATTACCCAGGTGAACGTTGGTTTCCAATAGCAGCTTTCATAAATACCCTTCAATGCCTGGTAGGTGGGCACCGGGTAGCTGAATTTTTCGCCGCCTACGCGGGTAATTGGGTCGCTGAACAGTGCATAACGCCCATATACCTGCATGGATATTGAATTTTCGTATTGCAAAGTCTAACCCTCCTTGTTAAGCAAATTGTATCGGCATAAATCCGGGGCTTGTCTGAATTCCCTTTTCGTCATCGTAATATTCCTTGTTAAGAATTGTCACTGCCCCTTCTTTTACTGTGTACAGTGCGCCTTGATCTGCCAGGCGTATTTTTTCATTTGTTGTAATACCAACGGTAAAGCGTTGTGCGTCCCGCAGCATTTTGGGGGTAAGTGGTTTACTGGACGAAAGTCTTGTTGCCATATCCGCGCCATCTTCCCCATAGGGAACCACCACCGGCGTTGTAATGTCCTCCAAAGCATGGAAATTCCTTTCTGCCGTGGCAAATGCCTGCCGGAGCAAGTAATTGGGGAACTTTTGTTTTCCTGTTGTCTCTTTCCAGGCTAGCACACTTTCCTGATTATCTGACAAAAGGTCAAACAAATTCACTGTTTTTGGGGGAATGTACCCCTTTAAGTCAACCGGATCGCCCATCCGTTCCTGTTGTTGGGACTCTGCATAATAAAGCTGGTAGTACCTCAAAATACTTTCCGGCTCTAACAGGTCCGCATCCCTTTGTAATTGCTGCAGCAGGTGCCGTGTGGCTTCCCTGCCGTTGCGCAGTTCCGGAAGTCGATCCAGATTTTCCAGATTGTAGGTTTTAACAAGATACACCGTGCGGCATTTCCTTTCCGCATTGCGGTTGCATCGGCCGGAAGCCTGGGCCACACTGGGCAGCGCAGCCATACTTCGAATGACGCAATCAAAGCTTACATCCACGCCTGCTTCTATCAGCTGACTGCTTACACAGATCAAACGTTCCTGACCGTGTAAGGTGTTTAATTTTTGCTTAACTTCTGCGATAACATCTGCACGGTGCTTTGCACACAGGTGCGTGGTCAGGCAGTAAAGTTGTGTATGTTCCGGCTGGCATTGTTTCAAAGCCTCAAACACCTTTTCGACCGCCGAACGGGTATTCAAGATGATCAAAATGCTGCCATTCTCGTCTTGCTTGCTCCGTACAAATTCTGCGAGTTCTCCTGCCTGAAATCCATTTCCTGTTTCGGGCACTTCAATCTTTGTCCTCCGGAACTGCGCAAAGCGCAGTTGGTAATCCGGGACCAGGTCCACCGGCGATGCAAACCGCAAAGGGTTTGCTACTTCGCTTAGCGCTGGCTGTGTTGCCGTACACAAAACAACAACGCACCCCAAATAGTACGCCAAGAAATTTGCCGCCTGGTTGAACAAGTATGTATGGCAAATGGGCAGGGACTGTATTTCGTCAAACACCAAGATAGAATTTGCCAGTGCTGCCATGCGGCGCACATTCTGCCGCCTGCTGCAAAACAGGGTTTGCAGCATCTGTACCATAGTTGTACATATCACCGGCGCTTCCTGCCAGCGTTCCAGCTGGCGGAGAATTTCGGGGTTCTCTGTATCCAGCACCGCATCCGTATGGTGCTCCAACAGATATTCACTGCCGCCTAATGCCTTTTTGAACTCCTGTACATTCTGTCCGATAATCGACCGGAACGGTGCAACATAGAAAATATGCCGGGCCGAAAGTTTTTTGGCCGCATGCACACAATATCGCAGCCCGGAAAATGTTTTTCCTCCGCCTGTTGGCACATACAAGCGGTAAATACCCCGCTTTGCACATTCGCCTGCTGTCTTGCATTGCTCCGAAATTTCTGCACGCAAGGTATCTATTTTATGTCTGGGCTGCAAATTGTTCAGGAATGTTTCAACATTGCTTTCTATCAGATTCCATGGCGGAAGCTGTTCCGGGGGAAGGCATCCTTCTTGATTATAATAGTTGCCTGAATCCAACCAGTCTGCATCGATCAGGGCTGCAAACAAAAATCTGTGTGCCAACCCCAACATGACCTGATAGATACAAAGCCGCGGCTTCTTTCCTTCCTGCGTTCGGATTTTCCGCACAAGACATTCTACCTCCTGCGCAGCTTTGGCAAACATTTGCCGTATCTCTATTTCACTTATGCAATCCGCAAAAAAGGCCCGGCAGCTTTCTTCATATAGCTCTTGAGCCTGCTCTGAATACATATGTTTTATCCAGGGTTCTACTCCACCCAGGTCGAAAACATCCATACGTTCAGAGTGATGGGATCCGATTGCCAATGCTGCCATTTGCGCAGTCAAGCGAGAAGGTGGTGAAGCTGTTTCTCCGCCATAATTTTCCCATAGCCACCGCATTCCGGCGCTGGAATGATTGATTCTTTCGCTTGTCTGGCCTCTTAGATGTTTTTGCACGTTGCTATGAGATTTCCCAGCGTCATGGAGCCAGCCTGTAAGACGGCCCAAGTTTTCAAGTCCCAGCGGCTGGCACGCCCGTGCGCAGTACTCGGCCACGTTTTCACTGTGTTGTTTTAGGGATTGTATTTTCCAGACGCCATTGATTTGTTTGGTATGACCGAGTAACATGGTAATCATCTCCTTGTTTCTTTTATTATAGCAGATCACTCATCCCATAATTCGGACTTTCACTCCAGTTCTGCAATCTTTGTCATACTATCCAAATTTATCCATGTAGAATTGTTAGCTATTCCCATTAGCAGATATTTTTGATAAAATAAGATATTATAGGGTTTATGAATTCACTTTCTTATATTACTTCTTCATCTTACCGAAAAATCATTTACGCAAGGAGTGAAAAGCCATGAAAAGGAAGTTATTCTCATTTTCCGCCAGTGTTATCACCGCAATAATGCTTACCGCTTGTGCTGCAGCGCCAGAAAATAAACCTGCTTCCTCCGCTGCTCTTTCCCCGACCAGTGAAGCTGTTGCCACAGCTATACCATCCACTAGCAATGCCAACTGGAAGTTACCGCCGCAATATGATTTTGACGAGATGATTCCTCTCTTCTCCCGCGAAACCCACACTGCCGGTTACGCCGCTGCCCGAAATCTGTACGCTGTGCGCAAGGGCGAACGCTGGAGCCTGTTTAATGCTGCCAACTGTAATGCTTTTCTGGAAGATTTGTCAGAAAGCATCCCGTACCTGTATGGTGAGCAGGAGCTCTCCATTGGGGTAGATGATACATACGATTACCAGAAGCTGAATGCCTTGGAAGAACAGATTAACCAGGAGCTGGTTGCCCAACAAATGCCTTCTACAACCATGCTGGGCGGGCACGGCGGGTATGGCATCCAGTGGATTTTAGGTGACAGCCAGATTTACCGTTCTGCTATTGGTGTCTATACATTTAGTGGCACACCCATCGAACAGGTGTATGCTCCTGATTTGGTTGGCATCCAGCAAGGCATTTGGGATGATGAATATGCCGGTTATCTTGTTGACAATTCTGCACCTTTTGCCGTTGCGGATAAAAACGGTACAATTTTAACCGATTTCGACTACCAGGATGCCTGCATGGCCGGTGAATCTTTAATCGCGGTAAAGGATGCAGCCGGTAACTGGGGATATTGCGACCAAAGCGGTGCTTTAGTAATCCCCTGCATTTATCAGCCGCAGATGAGTTTGTCCATCATGAACGAAACTGTTGAATATCCTTACGCAGACTTATCTGGCATGGTAGTTGTGAAAAATCAATCCGGACAAAAGCTGGTTCTGGATGTTTACGGCAATGAGATAATTTCCGCTGGGCAATATGAAGATTTAGCCCCCGCGCGCGATGGCTGCGTATGGGCAAAACAGAATGGCCTTTGGGGCTTGCTGCAAGTACAGGATTATACCGAAAACAATGCCAACGTTATTCTGCCGGATGGATGCGTTGCACCAGATGTAACGCTTAGCCGAATTGATAGCCTTTGTACCTACACCACTGCTGATCATGGGCTGGTTATGCGTAAAGGTCCCGGTACAAATTATGAAAAAATGGATAATATCCCCTACGGTATCATCGTATGGGAATGCGGCTATAGCAGCAATGTGCCTGACTGGGTTGTTGTATATTACAATGGGATTTATGGTTGGGTCAGTGATGAATACTTGGCTACCACTATTTATTCCACCAGTAAATAATAAATAAAAAAGCAGGTGTTCATGTAGAAACGATATCGTCCTCCACGTGAATACCTGCTTTTTATAGCTTCTTTTATTATATCTGTTCTGTGCCGCTATTTGTCTCTGTATGAAATAAATAGTCGCTATATGCATTTGAATGAAGTGTTCTGTTTGTTTGCTTTTTTACCTAAAAGAATCGCGTAGGAGGCTCTCTTAACTAAAGAGCCGACCTCTCACACCACCGTGCGTACCGACCGGCACACGGCGGTTCAACCGCATAAGTGCAAGGACTCGTAGTAGCGCCTGAGGATACTAAAATATCCTGCTTCTGCGAGTCTTTCGTTTGCAATGGAACCTTTTAATACAGGACTACCGGCGATACGCCAATAACCCAGTCTGGAATTGCCCCACTGGTACTATTCCAAAATTCTTCGTTTGAGTTTCATTACTCATCGATATAATCTTTATCGAACCACTCGCCTAGCGAGTGGTTTTAGACATACAAAAAAGCACCTTAGCTTACGCTATGGTGCTCTTCCTGGTGACCCGTGCGGGAATCGAACCCACGTTAACGGCGTGAGAGGCCGCTGTCTTAACCGCTTGACCAACGGGCCATAAAAAAGAGAAGCCGGCATCTACCTATTTTCACAGGCCGTTTCCAGCCAACTATCTTCGGCACAAGTGAGCTTAACTTCTGTGTTCGGAATGGGAACAGGTGGTTCCTCACCGTCATCGACACCGGCCATACCCTGACCAACGTCAGCTTCTCTTTTTAGAAGGCATATACCTTCAAAACTGAATATCGAACTGCTTGCAGCAAATGAAGTATCAATCGAAAATGGGGTCAAGCCCTCGACCTATTAGTACACGCTTGCTCAATGACTCACGCCACTTACACATTGTGCCTATCAACCTTGTAGTCTTCAAGGGGTCTTACCTGATTATCTCAGTGGGATATCTTATCTTAAGGCCGGCTTCACGCTTAGATGCTTTCAGCGTTTATCCGATCCGAACATAGCTGCCCAGCTGTGCCACTGGCGTGACAACTGGTGCACCAGAGGTTCGTCCATCCCGGTCCTCTCGTACTAGGGACAGCGCCTTTCAAATATCCTGCGCCCACGACAGATAGGGACCGAACTGTCTCACGACGTTCTGAACCCAGCTCGCGTACCGCTTTAATTGGCGAACAGCCAAACCCTTGGGACCGAATACAGCCCCAGGATGCGATGAGCCGACATCGAGGTGCCAAACCTCCCCGTCGATGTGGACTCTTGGGGGAGATCAGCCTGTTATCCCCAGGGTAACTTTTATCCGTTGAGCGATGGCATTTCCACTCACATACCACCGGATCACTAACTCCGACTTTCGTCTCTGCTCGACCCGTCAGTCTCGCAGTCAGGCTCGTTTATGCGTTTGCACTCAATCATCTGGTTTCCGTCCAGATCGAACGAACCTTTGAACGCCTCCGCTACTTTTTAGGAGGCGACCGCCCCAGTCAAACTGCCCACCTGACAATGTCCCCCGCCTCGATTCAGAGGCGCAGGTTAGAATTCCAATGTCGCAAGGATGGTATCCCAACGTCCGCTCCAGAAACGCCAAAGCGCTTCTTTCCTAGCGTCCCATCTATCCTGTGCATGCAACACCGAAACCCAATATCAGGCTACAGTAAAGCTCCATGGGGTCTTTCCGTCTTGTCGCGGGTAACCGGCATC
>ENA-ORNK01001278-ORNK01001278.1-human-gut-metagenome-genome-assembly--contig:-NODE-1278-length-21282-cov-17.788665_pt1 | contig 21282 bp, 2 predicted proteins | sample MGYA00242115_ERZ509022 | MGnify/ENA primary metagenome ERZ509022 (study PRJEB26280, sample SAMEA2338690) | human gut metagenome | biome: human gut; feature: human-associated habitat; material: faeces...
CCGCCGAGGTGATAACGCCGTCGGCGTTGAGGTCGGCAGCGGTAAGCTGCGCCTCGGTCAGCGTCTCGGCACCGGCCAGATACCGCGCCAGAAGCACCACGTCCGCAGACGTCAGCTCGCCGTCGCCGTCCAGATCGCCGGGCATTCCATCTCCTGCCGACTGAACCCGGCTGACCTTGAAGCCCCACGCATTGCCGGAACTGTCGCTGACCAGCTTGATGCGGACGGTATCGCCCGGTACCGTGATCGTCTGACCGGCAAGCACCGTGCCGGTGTATTTGCCGACCTGATTGCCGGAGGCATCGTAGATATAGAGGTAATCGAAGCCGTCCTCCATGTTGGTTCGCGCGTCAAATGTGACCTGGAGCGACTCCGCGCCCGGCTTGGTGTAGATCCAGATATCCGAGCAGCTGTCGGGGTAGTTGTGCGGGCTTTCCAGCTCGTCGGGCGTCGGGCAGATGTAGGCCGTGTTGCTGACGGTGACTGTGCAGGTTTTCTGCACGCCGCTGCCGTCCTGCGCGCTGACCGTAATCACCGCAGTGCCCTTTTTCAGCGCTGTGACAAGGCCGTCCTGCGTGACGGAAGCGACGCTGCCGTCGGACGAGGCCCACGTCACGCTGCGGTTGGCCGCATTGCTGGGATTGACCGTCGCCGTAAGCTGATAGGAGTCCAGAGCCTCCAGCGTCAGGGAGGTCTTGTTCAGAGAGATCGACGTGACCGGCTGTACGACCGTCACCTTGCAGCTGGCGCTGACGTTGCCGACGGTTACTTTAATGACCGTGCTGCCGTTGTTGACGGCCTTTACAAGGCCGGTATCGCTGACGGTTGCAATCGACGTATCGGCAGACTTCCATGTGATAGCATCGGTAAAGTCCGCCGGTGTCACGGTCAGTTTCAGCTGCGCGCTCGCACCTTTGTTAAGCGTCAGCGTGGTCTGATCCAGTGTGACGCCGGTCGCATTGGTTTGCTGTGCGACAAAGCGGATGCTGTTTTCGTTTGCAAAGGTCTCCGCATAGGTGCCGGGGATGCCGTAAATGGTGAGCTTGGCAGGGTAGCTGAATGCGGTGGTGTCAATGCTGGTGACGCTGCGCGGGATGAAAATGGACGTGAATTTTACGGAATCCTTGAACACGTTGGCCGCAATGCTTGTGACACGGCGCGGAACAGTCAGGCTTTCCAGCACGTCGCAGTGCTCAAAGGTTGATTTGGGGATGGCAGTCAGTCCGCTTCCCAGCTTGACTGTGGCCAGCGCGTCGCAGTCATAGAACATACCGGTTCCGAAGTCCGTCACGCTGTCCGGGATGGTGATGCTCGTCAGAGCGTCACAGTTGGAAAACGCCTCGTATTCAATTGATGTCACCGTTTCCGGTACAACGATTTCTGTCAGGGACAAGCAGTTTTTAAACGCGGAATAGCTTATCGTCGTCAGCGCCTTGCTCCAGACGATGTCCTTCAGGGCTGTGCAGTCTTGGAACGCGCATGCCCCGATTGTTGTCACCGTATCGGGCAGCGTAAATTGCGGAAGAACTTCGCAGCCCTCAAACATGGAGGTCCCGATGCCTGTGCAGGTGCTGGGGAACTTTACTTCCGTCAGCGCAGAGCAATTCTTAAATATCGCATTGCCCAATGTCGTTACAGAATCGGGGATGATTGCGGATTTCAGCGCAATACAGTTCTCAAACGCGTTTTCATTTATCGTTTTCAGCGTTTCAGGAAGTTCGATGGTTTCCAGATTCCTGCAGCCTCTGAATGCGATGCCTGCAATGCGTTCTGTTTTTTTGGATAACTCTATAGATTGCAGACCGGAGCAGTTAAAGGCACTTCTACCGATTTCCGTTACGCTGTCCGGAATCGTTGTTACAATTTTACCGGTACAGGTTTCAAACAGACAATCCGGGACCTTTTTGATGCCATTCTCAAACGTAACCGATGTCAGGTTTTCACAATAACCGAACGGGCCAGGGTACAGTGTCACAGTTTCATCTCTTGTATATGTGTACTCTGTTTTTGCAATTGTAAGCCCCCGAGGAATTGTTATCTCCGTAATACCACGACACTCGCCAAACGCCATACCACCAAGCTCTGTTAGACCAGCTGGAAGTTCAATTTCAGTAAGCTTTTGGCAATTGCGGAATGCATTGGTTCCAATCTTTGTAACAGTATCAGGAACACCTATCGATTGCAGTCCTGAACTTTCAAATGCAGCATTTTCAATTACCGTTATGGTGTCTGGGAGTAATGTCTTGTACTTTCCTGTGCAATCCTTCAACAAGTTTGCTGGAACCTTTGTAATGCCATCTTCAAAAGTAACCGTTGTCAGGTTTGCGCAATAGCCGAATGGTCCCGGATAATACGTAGTTATGATAGGGTCGCCTCTATTAGGAACGTATTCCACTGTTGCGGTTGTCAACCCTTTTGGAATTGTCACCGCTGTAATTCCAAGACAATAGCCAAATGCCATACCGCCGAGTTCTGTAAGACCGGAGGGCAGTTCGATTTTATTCAGTCCCTGACAATCGCGGAAGGCATTGTTCCCAATTTTAGTAACGGAATCCGAAATGGTTACTGCTTGTAGTGCTGAGCCTGCAAATGCGCTGTTCCCGATTTCTGTAGTATTGTCGGGGATAGTAATGAGCTGCAGGCCAGTACATTCAAATGCGCTTCTTCCGATTTCTGTTACCGTGTCAGGAATGACTGTTTTGATTGCTCCGGTGCAGTCCTTCAACAGATTATCCGGAATTTTTGTTATGCCATTTTCAAAGTTGACTTTGTTTAGATTTGCACAATAGCCAAACGGCCCCGGGTAGAATGTAGTTATGGCCGAGTCACCTCTATGAACATACTCTGTTGTTGCGGTCGTGAGCCTTTTGGGGATTGTTACTTCCGTAAGGCCAGAACAATAGCCAAAAGCCATTCCGCCGAGTTTTTCCAAGTTGGCGGGCAACTGAATCTCAGTTAATCCCTGACAATTGCGGAATGCACTGTTTCCAATCTTCGTAACAGTGTCAGGGATTGTTACAGACTGCAAACCAGAGTTTTCAAATGCGCTATATCCGATTTCTGTTACCGTATCCGGGATGATAACGATGCTCAGCCGGGAATTATTCTTAAATACGTTATTTCCAATCGCAACTACGGTATGCCCATCAATTGTGGACGGAATCACAAGGCCGGAGGCTTTGCCGTTATAGCCGGTGATGGTGGCGTTGCCGTCGTCGTCCGTGGAATAGGTATAGATCACAACGGGATCGCCGTTTTCCCAGCCGGTGTTGCCGTCGCCACCCGACCAGCCGCTGCCCGCATAGATCGAGCCGCCGGGCGTGAACCAGCTGCCGCCTCCGCCAAGGCCATCTGAGGGGATACCCGCGCCGTCGCGTGTGCAGCTGGCTGTCAGCGTACCGTCCTCGTAGTGGCGCACGATACGGATCGGGCTGTTTTTCTCGTTATAGATGATCGTGTCAAAGGAAAGTGTTCTTTTGTCGTTCAGGATCTTAACGCTGCCCGTAGCGCCGTATTTTGCATAGAGATAAACCGCAAAATGTGTACACTTTTCAGGCAGCGCATTGTCGTTATAGGTCTTTACGCTCAGCTTGCCGGTGGCTCCGGCGGAAGCATAGAGGTAGGCTTTGACAACGGGAAGCTTCGTGACGCCGAATTTGACCTTCAGGCCGAGCTTTGCCGTACCCTCTGCGCTGACTGCCATTGTTTTTGCATCAATGTTGCAGGGAACGCGGACGCCGTCAGCTTTGGTGTACTCTACGCCGCAGGCCCCATGAAACTTGTGAATGCCCTTCGCAGAGCCGGAAAGCTCCGTTTCCAGACTGATCGTCACGCCGCCGACGCCCGGCACACCCCAGAAGAGCAGATCAACGTCGTCCGCGTTCACTGCCTTTGCTGCGTCGTATTTGATACCATAGCTGAATTCTGCATCATAGCTCAGCTTGACATAGGCACGCTGCTCCTTCAATGAAATCTTGTAGTCAACGTAGACATTTTTGAATTTCAGGCTTATGTCCACCGATGCGCCGTCGAAGGTGAGCGTTCTTTTGCAGACCAGCTCGATTTTTTTCGTGGAAGCGTCGGTCGAGGCTGTCGCCTGCGTGCGTTCCATGTGCTCCACGGCGTAGAGCGCCGCTTTATAGCTGTCATAGGTCGTGTCCGTCTCCGGGACGTAATAGCCCAGCTGCGAGTCCTCCAGCGGGATAACGTCCTCAAGACTGGCCTCGACCGTGCCCTGCGCGTCGATGCCGGTATAGGCGTCCGTCTCCTCCAGATGCGTCACCGTAAGCACAAGCGCGCCGTCCTGCTCCGTGACCGCGTTGGTCAGATAAACGACGGGGATCCCGTTCTGATAAACGGCGATAACGTCCCCAACCGCGACCGTGACCGGGCAGTTCCGCACCGTCAGCGTGGTGTCCGAAGCCGTGACCTCGGTTCCCTCGGGAATGACCACAACGCCCTCGGCAAACGAATAGGAATTCTGGTAGTTTTCGTTGATGACTTCGCCTTTCAGCGCCGCTTCCGCATCCGCCAGCATGGCGCTCTTCTCCGCCGCAGTGATCGCCTGCTCCGGCAGCGCGTTCTTACCGGAAAGCTGGAACCAGCCGCGCGTGACCGCGACCTGAAGATCCTCCGGATATGTAATGCTCTGCGCTTCGCTGAACGTATAGCCGGTTTCCTCGTCCATCTGATAGCCGAGGCAGTAGTTCAGCGTGTGCGCCGCAAATTCGCGCGTCGCCGCCTCCTCCGGGCGGAAGGCTTCGCCAAGCGGCGTGTCCACGACGCCGAAGTCCACAGCCGTCAGGATATCATGGTAATAGGGCTTGTCCGACGTCAGATCGGAAAAATAGTTGTCCGGATAGTTGTCGTTCTCGACCGTCAGCGAGAACGCGCTTACCAGACTCTGAATCCACGCCGCGCGCGTGATCTCCGGCGTTTCGGCCGGGTTCGTGTTGTCCGCAAGCACTGCCGCCGCAGCGCTGTTCCCTGTGCCTGCCGCGCTCACAGACGCCGCAAACAGCAGGAGCGTGCACACAGCCAGTGCAATTGCAATCAATCTTTTTTTCATTCCTTGTGTTCTCCTCTCATTTTTATGTTTCCCGTTTCGTCAGCCCTGCCGCCATGGCGGCAGGGGACGTTGATTACCCTTTGATCTGTGCCGGTGAGGATTATTCCAGACCGGCGACCTTTCTAGCCAGCAGGACAAGATCCGCCGAGGTGATAACGCCGTCGGCGTTGAGGTCGGCAGCGGTAAGCTGCGCCTCAGTCAGCGTCTCTGCACCGGCCAGATACCGCGCCAGAAGCACCACGTCTGCGGACGTCAGCTCGCCGTCGCCGTCCAGATCGCCGGGCATGGACTCATCTTCATAGGCGGCAGTCCATTGGACGACCATTTCCGCACCACCCACCAAATTTGTCTGGTAGGCGTAAACAACGGCTTCGACCTTTTCCGTATAGGTTACAATACCGGTCGCCGTGTTAAGCCAACCTCCATCGGTCATCGTTACGCGGCTTAAATCAATGCCAGGGGCCAGCGCATGCAAGTCTAGCGTATAACTGCTTGCGTGTTTTGCAAGCTTTAGCTCCGTATTGACGAGGTTTTGTGGGGAGAGATGGTGTGTTTGCAGCGCCTTGTTCTGACTCAGATCCAGCGACGTGAGCTGGTTGCTGCGGCAAATAAGTTCAACAAGCTCTGTTAAACCGGATACATTCAGCTCTGTGAGTTGGTTGTTGTAGCAGTCGAGTGTGGTCAGCTTCGTATTTTTGCCGACATCCAGCGATGTGAGCTTGTTACCATCGCAAAATAAAATCTCCAGATCTGGCAGAGTGGAAACATCCAGCTCCGGAATTTGGTTGGAGCAACAGGAGAGGCACTCCAGTTTTGTGTTGTTGCTGACATCCAGCGACGTGAGCTGGTTGTTATCACAGTGGAGACTAGTCAGCTTTGTATTTTTGCTGACGTCCAGCGATGTGAGCTGATTGTTGCTGCAAGATAATGTTTCCAGTGCTGGTAAAATGGATACGTCCAGCGTTGAAATTTGGTTGTTGTCGCAGTTGAGCCAAGTCAGCGTTGCATTGTTGTTGACGTCCAGTGAAGTGAGCTGGTTGCTGCTGCAAGATAATGTTTCCAGCTCCGACAAAGCGGATACGTCCAGTGATATGAGCTGATTTATACTGACATCTAGCGCTTTCAAATTCGGTGTACCGGATACGTCCAGCTCTGGAATTTGATTACTCCAGCAATTGAGTTGCGTCAGCTTTGTGTTGTTGCTGACGTCCAGAGATGTAAGCTGATTGAGACCGCAGAACAGTGATTGTAGATTCAGTAAAGCGGAAATGTTCAGTTCTGGAATTTGGTTATTCCAGCAGCTGAGCAATGTCAGTTTTGTGTTGTTGCCAATATCCAGCGATGTGAGCTGATTGTCATCGCAGATGAGATTAATCAGGTTTATGTTTTTACTGACGTCAAGTGATGTGAGTTGGTTATAGTAGCAATGCAGCACCTTCAAATCCTGCAAGCTAGATATATTTAGCGCTGAAATTTGACAACTGTAACAGGAAAGCTCTGTTAGCTTTGTATTCTTGCTGACATCCAGCGACGTGAGCTGGTTACCGGCGCAATACAACATTTCCAGATCCGTAAAATAGGCGATACCCTCAAGCGAACGGATGTTTTGGCTGTTTACATTGATATCCCGTGTGTTTTCAATGACTGACATCTGGTCGGCGGTGGGGGAGTCGTTGTCGCCGGTCGGGTCGGTCGAATCCTTCAAAACGACGCCGGTCACATAGGCGCGGAAATTCGCGTCCGGGAACATCTGCGCGAAGGTTTGCGCGCCGGCAGCTGCTGCAGTGGCTTCCTGTTTATTTGAGGCTGCCGGAGCGGCTGCGAACACGCCTGTGAACAGCGCGCCGCAGAGGCAAACGGCGAGAATGCATGCAAGAATTCGTTTTTTCATTTTCGATCCTCCAGAAGAGTATTCATGTGCTGAATGCGGACAGACGCCGCGTGCTGCATTTTGCCTGCCGCCTGTGCGTGGCCGCAAAAAGCCGGAACGGCCCTGCCTGAGCAGAAGGCATAGGACCCTTTTCCGTTCCATAAATACCGCTTTTCTCCAATTCAATGCCTGAAAAAAAGTCCCCCGTACTCGCTATTCGCAATACGGGGGACAATTACTCTATTCAGGTGAAATCCAGCGCAGCGAGCCGCCCGCTCTTCCGCCTGAAGCTGACCACAGCTCTGCCGGTTTGCGCTTGTCAGACCGGCAGGCTGTCATCAAAAAATCGGTCAAAATACAAGGCTGTAGAAGAAACCTCTGATCGCAGCAGCGACCTCTGCGCGATCCGCATTGACAGTGGCATCGACAGACAGGCCGTCAACCAGAATGTCATTTGCCGCAGCCCATTCGACGTAGCTCTTTGCCCACGCGGAGGCCTTGCCATTCGGGTTCAGGCCGAGGCCGCCAGCCAGAGCGTAGCCCTTCGTCTGTGCGTAGCGGTACAGGATCGCCGCCAGCTGCTCGCGTGTGACTGCATCGTCCGGGCCGTACTTGCCGTTGCCGTAGCCCTCAACGATCTTGTTTGCCGCAGCCCATTCGACGGCATCCGAGTACCAGAGGTTGGCTTTGACGTCCTTAAAGGCAGTCTTTCCGGAAACGACAGGCTCACCCGCCATACGGTAGAGGATGGTAACGATCATGGCACGGCTCAGCGTGTCATACGGCTTGAACAGGTTCTCGGCGACGCCGTTCATGATGCCCTTATTGTAGACAAACAGAACGTCATCATAGAACCAGTCTCTCGAACGGACGTCGTCAAACGGGAGGTTGTCGTCGAGGGTCGGAAGGATCGCGAAAATGGGGTTGAGCGTAGCGTAAAGAATGGTATCTGCCTGCGAGATCTCGTTTGTGCCAAGCTCGTCAGTATAGTATCTGCCGCAGCGCTTGCAGAGCCAGTATTCGATGTTGCCGTTGCTCTCTTCGGTCGGCTCGACACGGTCGAAGTGCTCCATGTCATGGCCGAGCGCCGGGATGGCGCGGGTTTCGGAGACGTTGCAGCCCTCGAAGTGGCAGTAGCGGATCTCGACGCCCTCGAGAACGCAGCTCGGTTCTCTTACGACGGTCCAGTCATCCTCGTAGACGTGATTCGTGTGCGTCAGCTTGCCGATGGTTTCCTCTTCCTTTGTCAGGCAGCGCTTGCAGGTATGCTCGCGCGTGCCGGTCTCGGTTTCGGTTGCCGGCTTCGTCACGATCCATTCGCCCCAGTCATGACCGAGCGCGTTGACCGGACGGGTCTCCGACTTTGTGCAGCCGATATGGACGCAGGAGCGGGTCTCTTCGCCATTTGCAGTGCAGGTCGGCGGAGTAGTCAGAACCCAATTGCCGAGGGCGTGGCCAAGCGCGGGGATCTCGCTCTTTTCCTGCGCACCGCAGCCGCTGCGCTTGCAGGTCTTGGTCTTTTCGCCCTTCTCCTCACACGTTGCGGGCTTGGTTTCCTTGTATTCGCTCCAGTCGTGGCCGAGAGCGTTAAGCTCGCGCGTTTCCGTTTCTCCGCAGCCGGAGCAGGTACGGGCTTCCGTGCCCTTTTCGGTGCAGGTCGGCGCCTTGGTCTGCGTCCACTCGCCCCAGGTGTGCGTATGTACGCTCGGAACCGTAACGGAGCCGTTCACAACGTCAAAGTACACGTTGTTCATATCGACGTTGTAAATCTCATCCTCATCATATGTGATGCTGACGGTATCCGCGCTGGCGGCACAGGGCTCAAGGATCTCAAAGCGCAGCGTGGCAATGACGCCGTTTACCTTATAATCGGTCAGGCTGAGGCTGTCCTCCCAGATCATTCTATAGGGGCTGGAGAGGACGTTGCTGAACAGGCCGCCGGGCATCGTTTTCGCGTCCACAGCCTCGATCAGCTTCAGCTTTGCCGTGTCAAAATGCACGCGCAGGCCCATTGCAATGATACCGGGGTTGTTTTCAAGGCTGATCGTGACATCGACTGTCTCGCCGACCTTGCCTTCCGCCTTACTGACGCGGATCGTCGGCGCTGCGTCGCCGCTGTTCTTCAAAGCGGGAGCGGCAAAGGCGGAATAAGCGGCGACCGGCGAAGAAGCCTTCTGCGGGCCAAGCACGATTCCGTCCCATTCGGCCACATACTTCTTCAGAAGGGTAACGTCGCGGAGATTGATCTTGCCATCGACCGTTACGTCAGCCGCATGCTGATTGAGCGTAATACCGCTCACTTCAGCAACGTACTTCGTGAGCAGGGTTACGTCTCTCAGGTTGATCTTTCCGTTCTCATCCACATCGCCATATGTAAAATCGACAATGTTGATGCCGCCGGCCTTCGTCTCAAATGCAACATTCTGCATGTCTACATTATAGATCTCGTCCGGATCGTAGGTGACGGAAACAGGCGTCTCACCGAGAGCGCTGCCATCAAGAACCTCAAAGCGCAGCGTGGCAATGACGCCGTTCACTTTGTAATCGGTCAGGCTGAGACTATCCTCCCAGACCATTCTGAAAGGGCTGGAAAGGACGTTGCTGAACAGGCCGCCGGGCATTGTTTTCGCGTCCACAGCTTCAACCAGCTTCAGCTTTGTCGTGTCAAAATGCACGCGCAGGCCCATTGCAATGATGCCGGGGTTATTTTCAAGGGAGAGCGTGACATCAACAGTATCGCCGGTACGGCCGTATGCCTCGGAAACCACGATGGCTGCCGCAGCCTTGGGCTTCGTATAGCTGTCCTGGCAGCGGGTGCAGGTATAGGTGACCTCCGTGTCCGTTTCCGCGGTGATCTGATAATCATGGCCGAGTGCGGCTACCTCGCGCGTTTCCGTTTCTTTGCAGCCGGAGCAGGTACGGGTTTCCGTGCCCTTTTCGGTGCAGGTCGGCGCCTTGGTCTGCGTCCACTCGCCCCAGGTGTGCGTGTGCTCTACCGGAACGGAAATTTTACCGGCGACAAACGTGACGTCGGCAGCAACGACCTTGCCCTCGTCGTTCACGCGGACAAAGTTCGTGGGCTGTCCGCCGGTCTTTTCCAGATTGATCTCATAGTCGCCCGCAGCGCTGTCCTTAACGGTGAACGTCAGGATCAGCAGCTGGCCGTCACCATCCAGATTGTACGGATCATACCAGGTCATCCGATTGCCTTCCGGATTGGGAACCAGCGCGCCGCTTTCCGAATCCTTCAGCAGGGAACCCTTGCCGATCTTCGTGAGCGTCAGATGCTCGGTGTCATACTTCACGTCGAACGTAAAGCCCGCAAAACCGGGATTGTTGCTGATCGTGACAGGCACGGTCACACTCTGACCGGGCTGAGCCGTGACCGTCCCAACCGTGATCGTTGTTTCGCCGACGGCGAAAGCCGACGTCACCAGCATGCCGGCCAGCATACATACGACCAGCAGCAGGCTAAGTGCTCTTTTCATACTCATTCTCCTTCTATGTAATCTTTTTATTTTCTCCATAACTGGAATTATCTGTTCGCTTCCCGCAATCTACCTCCCTGTACAACCGTTTCCGGATGGTCTTCGCATTGAGCGATGCCGTTTCAATAGGTGTACCTTTGTAAACACAACAGGCTACACTTTTCTTTTTTCATTATAACGATATCTGTGGTTGTTTGCAAGATATATTTTCCAGAATTACCTTTTGTTTTTATAAATCCGCATTTGCTTTCCGTTTGGATATTATGCGCCGCGCCGCCGGACTCAGTTTGAAAAGGTACACCTATTGAAACGGCATCGCTCAATGCGAAGACCATCCGGAAACGGTTGTACAGGGAGGTAGATTGCGGGAAGCGAACAGATAATTCCAGTTATGGAGAAAATAAAAAGATTACATAGAAGGAGAATGAGTATGAAAAGAGCACTTAGCCTGCTGCTGGTCGTATGTATGCTGGCCGGCATGCTGGTGACGTCGGCTTTCGCCGTCGGCGAAACAACGATCACGGTTGGGACGGTCACGGCTCAGCCCGGTCAGAGTGTGACCGTGCCTGTCACGATCAGCAACAATCCCGGTTTTGCGGGCTTTACGTTCGACGTGAAGTATGACACCGAGCATCTGACGCTCACGAAGATCGGCAAGGGTTCCCTGCTGAAGGATTCGGAAAGCGGCGCGCTGGTTCCCAATCCGGAAGGCAATCGGATGACCTGGTATGATCCGTACAATCTGGATGGTGACGGCCAGCTGCTGATCCTGACGTTCACCGTTAAGGACAGCGCTGCGGGCGACTATGAGATCAATCTGGAAAAGACCGGCGGACAGCCCACGAACTTTGTCCGCGTGAACGACGAGGGCAAGGTCGTTGCTGCCGACGTCACGTTTGTCGCCGGTAAAATTTCCGTTCCGGTAGAGCACACGCACACCTGGGGCGAGTGGACGCAGACCAAGGCGCCGACCTGCACCGAAAAGGGCACGGAAACCCGTACCTGCTCCGGCTGCAAAGAAACGGAAACGCGCGAGGTAGCCGCACTCGGCCATGATTATCAGATCACCGCGGAAACGGACACGGAGGTCACCTATACCTGCACCCGCTGCCAGGACAGCTATACGAAGCCCAAGGCTGCGGCAGCCATCGTGGTTTCCGAGGCATACGGCCGTACCGGCGATACTGTTGATGTCACGCTCTCCCTTGAAAATAACCCCGGCATCATTGCAATGGGCCTGCGCGTGCATTTTGACACGACAAAGCTGAAGCTGGTTGAAGCTGTGGACGCGAAAACAATGCCCGGCGGCCTGTTCAGCAACGTCCTTTCCAGCCCTTTCAGAATGGTCTGGGAGGATAGTCTCAGCCTGACCGATTACAAAGTGAACGGCGTCATTGCCACGCTGCGCTTTGAGGTTCTTGATGGCAGCGCTCTCGGTGAGACGCCTGTTTCCGTCACCTACGATCCGGACGAGATCTATAATGTAGACATGCAGAATGTTGCATTTGAGACGAAGGCCGGCGGCATCAACATTGTCGATTTTACATATGGCGATGTGGATGAGAACGGAAAGATCAACCTGAGAGACGTAACCCTGCTCACGAAGTACGTTGCTGAAGTGAGCGGTATTACGCTCAATCAGCATGCGGCTGACGTAACGGTCGATGGCAAGATCAATCTCCGCGACGTTACCCTTCTGAAGAAGTATGTGGCCGAATGGGACGGAATCGTGCTTGGCCCGCAGAAGGCTTCTTCGCCGGTCGCCGCTTATTCCGCCTTTGCCGCTCCCGCTTTGAAGAACAGCGGCGACGCAGCGCCGACGATCCGCGTCAGTAAGGCGGAAGGCAAGGTCGGCGAGACAGTCGATGTCACGATCAGCCTTGAAAACAACCCCGGTATCATTGCAATGGGCCTGCGCGTGCATTTTGACACGGCAAAGCTGAAGCTGATCGAGGCTGTGGACGCGAAAACGATGCCCGGCGGCCTGTTCAGCAACGTCCTCTCCAGCCCCTATAGAATGATCTGGGAGGACAGCCTCAGCCTGACCGATTATAAGGTAAACGGCGTCATTGCCACGCTGCGCTTTGAGATCCTTGAGCCCTGTGCCGCCAGCGCGGATACCGTCAGCATCACATATGATGAGGATGAGATTTACAACGTCGATATGAACAACGTGTACTTTGACGTTGTGAACGGCTCCGTTACGGTTCCGAGCGTACATACGCACACCTGGGGCGAGTGGACGCAGACCAAGGCGCCGACCTGCACCGAAAAGGGCACGGAAGCCCGTACCTGCTCCGGCTGCGGAGAAACGGAAACGCGCGAGCTTAACGCTCTCGGCCACGACTGGAGCGAATACAAGGAAACCAAGCCCGCAACGTGTGAGGAGAAGGGCGAAAAGACCAAGACCTGCAAGCGCAGCGGCTGCGGTGCGCAGGAAAAGAGCGAGATCCCCGCGCTTGGCCACGCCCTCGGCAATTGGGTTCTGACTACTCCGCCGACCTGCACTGCAAATGGCGAAGAGACCCGCTCCTGCGTCCATATCGGCTGCACAAAGTCGGAGACCCGTCCGGTCAACGCGCTCGGTCATGACTGGGGCGAATGGATCGTGACGAAGCCGGCAACCGAAACCGAGACCGGCACGCGCGAGCATACCTGCAAGCGCTGCCTGACAAAGGAAGAGGAAACCATCGGCAAGCTGACGCACACGAATCACGTCTACGAGGATGACTGGACCGTCGTAAGAGAACCGAGCTGCGTTCTCGAGGGCGTCGAGATCCGCTACTGCCACTTCGAGGGCTGCAACGTCTCCGAAACCCGCGCCATCCCGGCGCTCGGCCATGACATGGAGCACTTCGACCGTGTCGAGCCGACCGAAGAGAGCAACGGCAACATCGAATACTGGCTCTGCAAGCGCTGCGGCAGATACTATACTGACGAGCTTGGCACAAACGAGATCTCGCAGGCAGATACCATTCTTTACGCTACGCTCAACCCCATTTTCGCGATCCTTCCGACCCTCGACGACAACCTCCCGTTTGACGACGTCCGTTCGAGAGACTGGTTCTATGATGACGTTCTGTTTGTCTACAATAAGGGCATCATGAACGGCGTCGCCGAGAACCTGTTCAAGCCGTATGACACGCTGAGCCGTGCCATGATCGTTACCATCCTCTACCGTATGGCGGGTGAGCCTGTCGTTTCCGGAAAGACTGCCTTTAAGGACGTCAAAGCCAACCTCTGGTACTCGGATGCCGTCGAATGGGCTGCGGCAAACAAGATCGTTGAGGGCTACGGCAACGGCAAGTACGGCCCGGACGATGCAGTCACACGCGAGCAGCTGGCGGCGATCCTGTACCGCTACGCACAGACGAAGGGCTACGCTCTGGCTGGCGGCCTCGGCCTGAACCCGAATGGCAAGGCCTCCGCGTGGGCAAAGAGCTACGTCGAATGGGCTGCGGCAAATGACATTCTGGTTGACGGCCTGTCTGTCGATGCCACTGTCAATGCGGATCGCGCAGAGGTCGCTGCTGCGATCAGAGGTTTCTTCTACAGCCTTGTATTTTGACCGATTTTTTGATGACAGCCTGCCGGTCTGACAAGCGCAAACCGGCAGAGCTGTGGTCAGCTTCAGGCGGAAGAGCGGGCGGCTCGCTGCGCTGGATTTCACCTGAATAGAGTAATTGTCCCCCGTATTGCGAATAGCGAGTACGGGGGACTTTTTTTCAGGCATTGAATTGGAGAAAAGCGGTATTTATGGAACGGAAAAGGGTCCTATGCCTTCTGCTCAGGCAGGGCCGTTCCGGCTTTTTGCGGCCACGCACAGGCGGCAGGCAAAATGCAGCACGCGGCGTCTGTCCGCATTCAGCACATGAATACTCTTCTGGAGGATCGAAAATGAAAAAACGAATTCTTGCATGCATTCTCGCCGTTTGCCTCTGCGGCGCGCTGTTCACAGGCGTGTTCGCAGCCGCTCCGGCAGCCTCAAATAAACAGGAAGCCACTGCAGCAGCTGCCGGCGCGCAAACCTTCGCGCAGATGTTCCCGGACGCGAATTTCCGCGCCTATGTGACCGGCGTCGTTTTGAAGGATTCGACCGACCCGACCGGCGACAACGACTCCCCCACCGCCGACCAGATGTCAGTCATTGAAAACACACGGGATATCAATGTAAACAGCCAAAACATCCGTTCGCTTGAGGGTATCGCCTATTTTACGGATCTGGAAATGTTGTATTGCGCCGGTAACCAGCTCACGTCGCTGGATGTCAGCAAGAATACAAAGCTAACAGAGCTTTCCTGTTACAGTTGTCAAATTTCAGCGCTAAATATATCTAGCTTGCAGGATTTGAAGGTGCTGCATTGCTACTATAACCAACTCACATCACTTGACGTCAGTAAAAACATAAACCTGATTAATCTCATCTGCGATGACAATCAGCTCACATCGCTGGATATTGGCAACAACACAAAACTGACATTGCTCAGCTGCTGGAATAACCAAATTCCAGAACTGAACATTTCCGCTTTACTGAATCTACAATCACTGTTCTGCGGTCTCAATCAGCTTACATCTCTGGACGTCAGCAACAACACAAAGCTGACGCAACTCAATTGCTGGAGTAATCAAATTCCAGAGCTGGACGTATCCGGTACACCGAATTTGAAAGCGCTAGATGTCAGTATAAATCAGCTCATATCACTGGACGTATCCGCTTTGTCGGAGCTGGAAACATTATCTTGCAGCAGCAACCAGCTCACTTCACTGGACGTCAACAACAATGCAACGCTGACTTGGCTCAACTGCGACAACAACCAAATTTCAACGCTGGACGTATCCATTTTACCAGCACTGGAAACATTATCTTGCAGCAACAATCAGCTCACATCGCTGGACGTCAGCAAAAATACAAAGCTGACTAGTCTCCACTGTGATAACAACCAGCTCACGTCGCTGGATGTCAGCAACAACACAAAACTGGAGTGCCTCTCCTGTTGCTCCAACCAAATTCCGGAGCTGGATGTTTCCACTCTGCCAGATCTGGAGATTTTATTTTGCGATGGTAACAAGCTCACATCGCTGGATGTCGGCAAAAATACGAAGCTGACCACACTCGACTGCTACAACAACCAACTCACAGAGCTGAATGTATCCGGTTTAACAGAGCTTGTTGAACTTATTTGCCGCAGCAACCAGCTCACGTCGCTGGATCTGAGTCAGAACAAGGCGCTGCAAACACACCATCTCTCCCCACAAAACCTCGTCAATACGGAGCTAAAGCTTGCAAAACACGCAAGCAGTTATACGCTAGACTTGCATGCGCTGGCCCCTGGCATTGATTTAAGCCGCGTAACGATGACCGATGGAGGTTGGCTTAACACGGCGACCGGTATTGTAACCTATACGGAAAAGGTCGAAGCCGTTGTTTACGCCTACCAGACAAATTTGGTGGGTGGTGCGGAAATGGTCGTCCAATGGACTGCCGCCTATGAAGATGAGTCCATGCCCGGCGATCTGGACGGCGACGGCGAGCTGACGTCCGCAGACGTGGTGCTTCTGGCGCGGTATCTGGCCGGTGCAGAGACGCTGACTGAGGCGCAGCTTACCGCTGCCGACCTCAACGCCGACGGCGTTATCACCTCGGCGGATCTTGTCCTGCTGGCTAGAAAGGTCGCCGGTCTGGAATAATCCTCACCGGCACAGATCAAAGGGTAATCAACGTCCCCTGCCGCCATGGCGGCAGGGCTGACGAAACGGGAAACATAAAAATGAGAGGAGAACACAAGGAATGAAAAAAAGATTGATTGCAATTGCACTGGCTGTGTGCACGCTCCTGCTGTTTGCGGCGTCTGTGAGCGCGGCAGGCACAGGGAACAGCGCTGCGGCGGCAGTGCTTGCGGACAACACGAACCCGGCCGAAACGCCGGAGATCACGCGCGCGGCGTGGATTCAGAGTCTGGTAAGCGCGTTCTCGCTGACGGTCGAGAACGACAACTATCCGGACAACTATTTTTCCGATCTGACGTCGGACAAGCCCTATTACCATGATATCCTGACGGCTGTGGACTTCGGCGTCGTGGACACGCCGCTTGGCGAAGCCTTCCGCCCGGAGGAGGCGGCGACGCGCGAATTTGCGGCGCACACGCTGAACTACTGCCTCGGCTATCAGATGGACGAGGAAACCGGCTATACGTTCAGCGAAGCGCAGAGCATTACATATCCGGAGGATCTTCAGGTCGCGGTCACGCGCGGCTGGTTCCAGCTTTCCGGTAAGAACGCGCTGCCGGAGCAGGCGATCACTGCGGCGGAGAAGAGCGCCATGCTGGCGGATGCGGAAGCGGCGCTGAAAGGCGAAGTCATCAACGAAAACTACCAGAATTCCTATTCGTTTGCCGAGGGCGTTGTGGTCATTCCCGAGGGAACCGAGGTCACGGCTTCGGACACCACGCTGACGGTGCGGAACTGCCCGGTCACGGTCGCGGTTGGGGACGTTATCGCCGTTTATCAGAACGGGATCCCCGTCGTTTATCTGACCAACGCGGTCACGGAGCAGGACGGCGCGCTTGTGCTTACGGTGACGCATCTGGAGGAGACGGACGCCTATACCGGCATCGACGCGCAGGGCACGGTCGAGGCCAGTCTTGAGGACGTTATCCCGCTGGAGGACTCGCAGCTGGGCTATTACGTCCCGGAGACGGACACGACCTATGACAGCTATAAAGCGGCGCTCTACGCCGTGGAGCACATGGAACGCACGCAGGCGACAGCCTCGACCGACGCTTCCACGAAAAAAATCGAGCTGGTCTGCAAAAGAACGCTCACCTTCGACGGCGCATCGGTGGACATAAGCCTGAAATTCAAAAATGTCTACGTTGACTACAAGATTTCATTGAAGGAGCAGCGTGCCTATGTCAAGCTGAGCTATGATGCAGAATTCAGCTATGGTATCAAATACGACGCAGCAAAGGCAGTGAACGCGGACGACGTTGATCTGCTCTTCTGGGGTGTGCCGGGCGTCGGCGGCGTGACGATCAGTCTGGAAACGGAGCTTTCCGGCTCTGCGAAGGGCATTCACAAGTTTCATGGGGCCTGCGGCGTAGAGTACACCAAAGCTGACGGCGTCCGCGTTCCCTGCAACATTGATGCAAAAACAATGGCAGTCAGCGCAGAGGGTACGGCAAAGCTCGGCCTGAAGGTCAAATTCGGCGTCACGAAGCTTCCCGTTGTCAAAGCCTACCTCTATGCTTCCGCCGGAGCCACCGGCAAGCTGAGCGTAAAGACCTATAACGACAATGCGCTGCCTGAAAAGTGTACACATTTTGCGGTTTATCTCTATGCAAAATACGGCGCTACGGGCAGCGTTAAGATCCTGAACGACAAAAGAACACTTTCCTTTGACACGATCATCTATAACGAGAAAAACAGCCCGATCCGTATCGTGCGCCACTACGAGGACGGTACGCTGACAGCCAGCTGCACACGCGACGGCGCGGGTATCCCCTCAGATGGCCTTGGCGGAGGCGGCAGCTGGTTCACGCCCGGCGGCTCGATCTATGCGGGCAGCGGCTGGTCGGGTGGCGACGGCAACACCGGCTGGGAAAACGGCGATCCCGTTGTGATCTATACCTATTCCACGGACGACGACGGCAACGCCACCATCACCGGCTATAACGGCAAAGCCTCCGGCCTTGTGATTCCGTCCACAATTGATGGGCATACCGTAGTTGCGATTGGAAATAACGTATTTAAGAATAATTCCCGGCTGAGCATCGTTATCATCCCGGATACGGTAACAGAAATCGGATATAGCGCATTTGAAAACTCTGGTTTGCAGTCTGTAACAATCCCTGACACTGTTACGAAGATTGGAAACAGTGCATTCCGCAATTGTCAGGGATTAACTGAGATTCAGTTGCCCGCCAACTTGGAAAAACTCGGCGGAATGGCTTTTGGCTATTGTTCTGGCCTTACGGAAGTAACAATCCCCAAAAGGCTCACGACCGCAACAACAGAGTATGTTCATAGAGGTGACTCGGCCATAACTACATTCTACCCGGGGCCGTTTGGCTATTGTGCAAATCTAAACAAAGTCAACTTTGAAAATGGCATAACAAAAATTCCGGATAATCTGTTGAAGGACTGCACCGGAGCAATCAAAACAGTCATTCCTGACACGGTAACAGAAATCGGAAGAAGCGCATTTGAATGTACTGGCCTGCAGCTCATTACTATCCCCGACAATACTACAGAAATCGGGAACAGCGCATTTGCAGGCTCAGCACTACAAGCAGTAACCATTTCGGATTCCGTTACTAAAATTGGGAACAATGCCTTCCGCGATTGTCAGGGACTGAATAAAATCGAACTGCCCTCCGGTCTTACAGAACTCGGCGGTATGGCATTTGGCTATTGTCTTGGAATTACAGCGGTGACAATTCCAAAAGGGTTGACAACCGCAACAGTGGAATACGTTCCTAATAGAGGCGACCCTATCATAACTACGTATTATCCGGGACCATTCGGCTATTGCGCAAACCTGACAACGGTTACTTTTGAAGATGGCATTACAAAGGTTCCAGCAAACTTGTTGAAGGATTGCACAGGAAAGTACAAGACATTACTCCCAGACACCATAACGGTAATTGAAAATGCTGCATTTGAAAGTTCAGGACTGCAATCGATAGGTGTTCCTGATACTGTTACAAAGATTGGAACCAATGCATTCCGCAATTGCCAAAAGCTTACTGAAATTGAACTTCCAGCTGGTCTAACAGAGCTTGGTGGTATGGCGTTTGGCGAGTGTCGTGGTATTACGGAGATAACAATTCCTCGGGGGCTTACAATTGCAAAAACAGAGTACACATATACAAGAGATGAAACTGTGACACTGTACCCTGGCCCGTTCGGTTATTGTGAAAACCTGACATCGGTTACGTTTGAGAATGGCATCAAAAAGGTCCCGGATTGTCTGTTTGAAACCTGTACCGGTAAAATTGTAACAACGATTCCGGACAGCGTAACGGAAATCGGTAGAAGTGCCTTTAACTGCTCCGGTCTGCAATCTATAGAGTTATCCAAAAAAACAGAACGCATTGCAGGCATCGCATTCAGAGGCTGCAGGAATCTGGAAACCATCGAACTTCCTGAAACGCTGAAAACGATAAATGAAAACGCGTTTGAGAACTGTATTGCGCTGAAATCCGCAATCATCCCCGATTCTGTAACGACATTGGGCAATGCGATATTTAAGAATTGCTCTGCGCTGACGGAAGTAAAGTTCCCCAGCACCTGCACAGGCATCGGGACCTCCATGTTTGAGGGCTGCGAAGTTCTTCCGCAATTTACGCTGCCCGATACGGTGACAACAATCGGGGCATGCGCGTTCCAAGACTGCACAGCCCTGAAGGACATCGTCTGGAGCAAGGCGCTGACGACGATAAGCTATTCCGCGTTTAAAAACTGCTTGTCCCTGACAGAAATCGTTGTACCGGAAACGGTGACATCAATTGAATACGAGGCGTTTTCCAACTGTGACGCTCTGACGAGCATCACCATCCCGGACAGCGTGACGGACTTCGGAACCGGTATGTTCTATGACTGCGACGCGCTGGCCACAGTCAAGCTGGGAAGCGGACTGACTGCCATCCCCAAATCAACCTTTGAGCACTGCGACGTGCTGGAAAGCCTGACTGTTCCGCGCCGTGTCACAAGCATTGCGGCCAACGTGTTCAAGGATTCCGTAAAATTCACGTCCATTTTCATCCCGCGCAGCGTCACCAGCATTGACACCACCGCATTCAGCTACCCTGCCAAGCTCACCATTTACGGCATCCCCGGCACCTATGCGGAGACCTTTGCAAACGAAAACAGCATCCGCTTTGTCGCACAGCAAACCAATGCGACCGGCGTCACACTGGATCAGACCACGCTGACGCTTAACAAAGGTGCGAGCGCGCAGCTGAAACTGACCGTGACACCGGCGGACTTTACCGATGCTATCACATGGAAGTCTGCCGATACGTCGATTGCAACCGTCAGCGATACCGGCCTTGTAAAGGCCGTCAACAACGGCAGCACGGTCATTAAAGTAACCGTCGGCAACGTCAGCGCCAGCTGCAAGGTGACGGTCGTACAGCCGGTCACGTCGATCTCTCTGAACAAGACCTCCCTGACGCTGGAGGCTCTGGACTCCTATCAGCTTACGGCGACGGTCAATCCCAGCAATGCGGCCAACCGCAGCGTGACGTGGGCCTCGTCCGACGGCAGCGTCGCTTCCGTCACGCAGGACGGCCTTGTCACAGCGCTGAAAAAGGGCACTGCGGTGATTACGGTCAGCGCGCAGGACGGCAGCGGCGTGCAGAAAACCTGCACAGTCACCGTCAGCAACACGGCCTACATCTGCCCGACGCCCGACGAGCTGGAAAGCCCGCACAACTACCCCGACAGCTGCTCGGATATCTGGATCTACACCAAGCCGGGCGCGGAGTCGCTCCAGGTCACATTTGACGCGCGAACCAACATGGAGGACGGCTTCGATTACCTCTATATCTACGATGCCTCCGGCAATCAGGTCGGCAAATACACCGGCACGGTGCTTGCCGGTCAGACGATCACGGTACCGGGCGATACCGTCCGCATCAAGCTGGTCAGCGACAGTTCCGGCAATGCGTGGGGCTTCAAGGTCAGCCGGGTTCAGTCGGCAGGAGATGGAATGCCCGGCGATCTGGACGGCGACGGCGAGCTGACGTCTGCGGACGTGGTGCTTCTGGCGCGGTATCTGGCCGGTGCCGAGACGCTGACCGAGGCGCAGCTTACCGCTGCCGACCTCAACGCCGACGGCGTTATCACCTCGGCGG
>ENA-ORNK01001287-ORNK01001287.1-human-gut-metagenome-genome-assembly--contig:-NODE-1287-length-21104-cov-13.245807_pt1 | contig 21104 bp, 15 predicted proteins | sample MGYA00242115_ERZ509022 | MGnify/ENA primary metagenome ERZ509022 (study PRJEB26280, sample SAMEA2338690) | human gut metagenome | biome: human gut; feature: human-associated habitat; material: faeces...
AGGTCTGGCTCAACGGCCGGCGCGCCGGTGCGCGGATCGTGCCGCCGTACCGCTTTGATGTGACCGGCCTGCTGCGGACGGGCGCGAACACGCTGCGGATCGACGTGACCAACACACTGGCAAAGGAACGCGGCGACGGCCTGCTCGACCGGGATATGGCGCAGGAGCCGTCCGGGCTGCTTGGGCCGGTGCGGCTGCTGTATGCGGCAGGCAATGCAGCGGATGAAACAAATCCGGACCCTGCGATATGGCAATTTTGACAAATGCCGGTCAAACAAACCGTAGTTTTTGGATAAATTGAAAAATTGTTGACTTGCGGCGCGCATGGACGCTGCCTACAATAGGCTTAACGAGCAAGGCATGACCAATGAGGTGAAACATTTTGGGCTTGAAAACCGGAGAAAAGATCAGGAAGAAAAAATACGACGATACGCTGCTGCTTTGGATGATCCCGCTTTTCTGCGCGGTGGCGGTATTCTGCTACGGGCCGCTTTTTGGCTGGATCTATGCATTCTTTGAGTACCAGCCGGGAAAGCCGCTCACGGAGACGAGCTTCGTCGGACTGAAGTATTTCATCGCCATGTTCACCTCGACGAAGGACGCGATGAACGCGCTGAAAAATACGCTTGTGTTCAGCGGACTCAATATTCTCGCGTCTCCCATCGCCGTGATCTTTGCCATCGCGCTGACCGAGGTGCGCAGCACGCGCTTCAAAAAGACCGTACAGACCGTGTCCTCCCTTCCGAATTTCATTTCGTGGGTGCTGGTATATTCGCTGGCCTTTGTGTTCTTCAGCCGAGAGGGCTTTCTCAATACGATCCTGCTGGAGCTTGGAATCATAGAGAGGCCGATCGATGTTCTGAGCAACAGCAAGGCCGTGTATCCGTTCCAGCTGTTCCTGAATCTCTGGAAAACGGTCGGCTGGACGGCGATCATTTACATTGCCGCCATCTCCGGCATTGACACGGAGCTTTACGAGGCGGCGGAGATCGACGGCGCGGGGCGCTGGGCGAAGATCGTCCATGTCACCATTCCCGGCATCATGAACACCTTCGTCGTCATGCTCCTGCTGGCCATCGGCGGCATTATGAACGCGGGCTTCGAGCAGTATTATGTGTTCAGCAACCCGCTTATCACGAATGAGATCGAGGTGCTGGACACCTACGTCTACAAGATCGGTCTCGGCCGCGGACAGTACGCCTTTTCCGTCGCCGTCGGCATGTTCAAATCGGTCGTGAGCGTGGTGCTGCTCTTTGCGGTCAACAAGCTCTCCAAGAGGGCCAGAGGAGAATCGATCATCTGAGCGCAGTGTACGGAGGAAACGACGAGCATGTATAAAAGAAAGATCCGCGACTATGTGGTAGACGCTGTGCTGTACATTCTGCTGGGCATTTTCGCCTTCCTGTGTCTGTATCCGTTCTACTATATCTTCATTTACTCCATCAGCAACCCGGAGCTGGCAGCAAAAACGACCATCACCTTTTTGCCCGCAGGCTTTTCGCTTGCGACCTACGCAAGGCTCCTTTCCAAATCGAACATCTTCCACGCGGCCTTTATCTCCGTTGCGCGCACAGTGCTCGGCACGGGCCTGACTGTATTCTGCTCTGCACTGTTCGGATATCTGGTCACGAAGGACAAGCTCCGCTTCCGACGGTTTTTCTACCGCGCGGTCGTCATCACGATGTACCTGAACGCGGGCCTGATCCCGACATACATTCTGTATAAGAAGCTGCATCTCATCAACAGCTTTCTGGTCTACATCCTGCCGGGCGCGGTGTCGGGCTATTATGTGATCCTGATCAAGACTTACATCGAATCGCTTCCGGCGTCGCTGGAGGAGGCCGCCATGCTGGACGGCGCGTCCCATATGCGCAGCTTCCTCAGCGTGATCCTTCCGCTCTGCAAGCCGATCCTTGCGACGGTCGCCGTATTCTGCGCTGTCGGCCAGTGGAACGCATGGCAGGACAATTTCTTCTACGTTTCCAGCGGCGACCTGCGGGTCTTGCAGCTGGAGCTGTGGGAAATGCTGAACAGCGCCAAGGCGCTCGCGCAGGCCGCGCAGAGCGGCGGCAACATCGGCGGGCTGATGGCGCAGGCGCAGCAGCTCACGCCGACCTCCGTCCGAATGACGATCACCATGATTACGACCTTGCCCATCATCTGCGTCTATCCGTTCCTTCAGCGGTATTTCACCAAGGGAATGCTGATCGGCGCGGTCAAGGGCTGAGGCAGTAATACAACACAAAATTATGAGGAGGAAACCACAAGATGAAAAAAATGCTAGCTCTGCTGCTGGCCGTCTGCATGCTGCTCTGCGTCCTGAGCGCGTGCGCAGCCACGCCCGCTGACCCCGCGGTGGACAACACGCCCGCCGAGACGCCCGCCTCGAACGGCGAGGAGACCAAGGCGCCCGAAGAGACGCCCGTCGCTCCTGCGGAAAATACCGAGCCTGTGACCGTCACGGTCGCGCTTGTCGGCGTCAACTATGATATGCCGACCGGCGAGCTGACGGACGTCGTCGCGCAGAAGATCAAGGAAGTGACCGGCATCACCATCGAGGTCGTCGCCTCCTGCTCTGATACGGAGCAGTACAAGACCAAGCTCGGCGCGCTCATCGCGGCGGACGATCTGCCCGACCTGTTCTGGGTGCCGTCCAATGCAGAGCAGATCCTGCTGAACAACGCCGGTCTTGCCTACGACGCGACGGAGCTGGTCGAAACCAACGGCCAGAATCTGCTTGCGGACTCCCGCGTTGCTTCCGCCCTGCAATACTCCAAGGATTTCCTCGGAAACGGCAAGCTGTACTACATCCCCGTCGGCAGCGGTGAGTGCGCCACGCCGACCTGGCCCATCGTGGCTCCCATGATCCGCTGGGATCTCTACAGAGACATGGGTTATCCCGAGGTCAACAGCTGGGACGACTATCTGCAGGTCCTCGCTGATATGCAGGCGCAGTTCCCCACAGCTGACAACGGCAAGCAGGCCTACGGCATGGGCATGTTCACCGACTGGGGCGACTGGTGCCTCAAGCTGACCGGCACATGGTTCGGCCGTCAGGATGTCGGCTACGGCATGGAAATGGATTGCAGCGATATGCTGAATCTCATCCCCAGCTATAACAACCCCGACAGCGGTTACCTCAGAACGGTCAGAATGTATAACAAGGCCTACCGCATGGGCATTCTTGATCCGGAATTCGCAACGGTCACCTATGACCAGCTCTGCGAAAAGGCCTCCAGCGGCCAGCTCTACTCCTTGCTTGCCGGTTGGGACAGAACGCTCTATAAGGGCGAGAGCGACGAAGGCTTCGCCGCGATCCCCTACATCGAGGACGACAAGTTCATCGCCGGTATGCCCGCGCCGATGGGCGGCTACAACTACGCCATCAACGCGCACTGCGAGCATCCGGAGCGCGTCATGGATCTGCTGAACTACCTTGCCAGCGAAGAGGGCGCGAACCTGCTCATCAACGGAATTCAGGGCGTCGCATGGGACTATGTGGACGGCGTGAAGCAGTATCTGCCCGGCGTGGAAGAGAAGGTCATGAACGGCACGATGACCAACGAAGAGAAGCTGAACACCTACGGCACCGGTCTGTACGCCAACATCTCCATGGTCCACGCGAACTCCAAGGACCCGGCGACCGGCGAGTACATCAAGATCGAGAACACCGAGGATTACATCGCCAAGCAGAACGCCTCCGACGAGGTGCTTCAGGACTTCATGAACCACTACGGCTACAAGACCCCCGGCGAGCCGTGGTTCAGCGCGAAGTACCATGAGACCAACAGCTCCATTGCCAACGCCATCCCCACGCCTCCGGACGAGATCGTTGCCATCAACGCGAACATCGACAACTATCGTCTGGCGAACGTCTACCGTCTGATCCTCTGCGAGACCGAGGAAGAATTTGACGCGGCGCTCGAGGAGTTCATCAATGAGATGAACAACATCGGCATTCAGCAGGCGCAGGAATGGTACGCCTCCCAGTGGACTCCGATCGCGGAGAAGGTCCTCAATTATTGATCTGAGCGCGCAGTGCGCTGCGCATAGAGACACACCATAAGAAAGGCGGATACCTGTTTCTTCTGTTTCAGGTATCCGCCTTTTCCAATGAACGCCATTCAGGAAAGGACGGCGCAACCATGCCTTATACCTACCGTTATTTGAAAGAGGAACAGAACTATGCCTTCCGGAAGCGGCTTGCGCAGCTTCACCGTCCGGACAGGCGCGACGCGCGCGTGACCTGCGGCGCGGAAGAAATTGAGATCAGGGAAGGATGGAGCATCCTGATCTCAGAAGGCTGTTCGCCGGTGATCCTGAACGCGGCGAAGGACCTTCAGGACTATCTGCTGACCAGCATGGGTGTCTCCGTCCTTTTGAAAATAGAAAAGGAGCCGGAGAAAGCGGCTTGCGGAGGCGATTCGATCCTGCTTTTGCAGGACGAAGGCCCGGCGCTGCCGCCGAACGGCTTCCGTCTGTGCTGCACGGAGCGCGGGATCAGGATCACCGGCGCGACGCCGCTGGCCGCGGCGCAGGGAAGCTATTATCTGGAGGATCTGATGAATCTGAAGGAGGCGCCGGTCCTGCAAAGGCAGGATACCGTGCGCGCACCGGCATTTTCGCCCAGAATGGTGCATTCCGGGTGGGGAATGGATCAGTTCCCGGACTCGCAGCTGCGCCTTATGGCGCATTACGGATTTGATTCCGTCGTGCTGACGCTCAGAGGCATCGACGAAACGGCGCGCGGTTACCGGGATATTCAGGATATTATCGACCGGGCGGCGCAATATGGACTGGGCGTCTATTTTTACAGCAACATCCCCTCCGAAATGCACCCGGACGACGCGGGCGCGGAGGAATACTACGAAAGCATCTACGGGAAGATCTTCGCCCGCTATCCGCAGGCGAAGGGCTTGATCCTCGTCGGCGAATCGATCGAATTTCCGAGCAGAGACCCGCATACGACGGGAAAGATACGCTCTATTCCGGGAACGGAGGCGGCGGAGTGGGAATTCCCGGACAAACGGCCAAGCCCCGGCTGGTGGCCGTGCAGCGACTATCCGCAGTATATCGGACTGCTGAAAAGGGTCGTCCGGCGGCACTGCCCGCAGGCGGATATCGTGTTCTGGACGTACAACTGGGGCTGGGCGCCGGAGAAGGCGCGTGTGGCGCTGCTGCGCGCGCTGCCGGAGGATATCACGGTCATGGTCACGTTCGAGATGTTTGAAAGGCTCCGGCATGAGGGCATCACGAATGTGACGGTGGACTATACGCTCAGCTTCGAAGGCCCCGGAAAATATTTTACGTCCGAGGCGGAGACTGTCCACGCGCGCGGGATGCGGCTCTACACCATGAGCAATGCCGCCGGTCTGACGTGGGACTTCGGCGTGATCCCGTATGAGCCCGCCCCGTTTCAGTGGGCCAGACGCTACCGGGCGCTGATGGACGCGCACGAGCGTTACGGCCTTTGCGGGACGGTGGACGCGCACCACTTCGGCTGGTGGCCGTCGGTGATCTGCGAGATGGCCAAGTGGTCGCTGTGGGAGCCGGAGACTCCGCTGGAGGAGCTTGCGGCACAGCTGGCGCGCAGGGATTACGGAGCGGCAGCCGCACCGTCCGTGCTGGATTGCTGGCGCAAATGGAGCGAGGCGATGACCTTCTACATCCCGACGGACGAGGATCAGTACGGCCCGTTCCGCATCGGCCCGTCGTATCCGCTGATCCTACAGGTGTCAAAGCTCGGCTCAAAGAATCTGAAGCTGCCGCAGTCCAAATTCGCCCTGACCGGGAACGGCATTTTCTATACGCTCTATCAGCCGTTTGAATTTGCGCACCAGACGCCGGGCTTCTGCCGGACGGATACGGAGCTGCGCTCACTGGAAAAAATGCGCGCACTTTGGGAATCGGGGACAGACACGCTGGAGCAGGCGATGCCCGAAATACCGGAGCGCAAGCGCGAGGAGGGCGAACGGCTCCTGAATCTCGGCCGCTTTATGCTCTGCTGCATCCGGACGGCGGTCCACGTCAAGCGGTGGTATCTGCTGAACATGCGGCTGCGCAATGCGCCGGAGCCGGAGAAGGCCGCCACCATCTGCGAGGAGCTAATCGGACTTGGAAGAGTGGAGCTTGCCAACACGCGGGAGGCCATCCCGCTGGTAATGGTCGATTCACGCCTCGGCTGGGAGCCGAGCATGGAGTATATGACCGACCGGGCGCATCTGGAATGGAAGCTGGAGCAGCTCCGGCGCGTTGTGGAAGAGGAGCTGCCCGAGCTGATCGAAAAGCTCCGGGAGACCACAGATATGTAGGAAAGCGAAGGAAAGAAAATGGAGATCACATATCAGAATTATCTGGACGCCGTATACGGCGGCTGGCTCGGAAAATGCATCGGCGGCGCGATCGGAGCCATGCAGGAAAACAACAAGGGACTGCTGGACTACACGATCGACAACGTGTTCCCGGCGGAGATCCCGCCGAATGACGATCTGGACTTGCAGGTGCTCTGGCTTCAGGAGGTACTGGAGAAGAAGGGCACCTCCTTTACCAGCGAGGATATCGCCCGCGCCTTTGCGGAGCACAATCTGGAGCTGGTCAACGAATACGCCGTCGCCATCAAGAACATCGAGCTGGGCATTCTGCCGCCGGTCAGTGGAGTGTTCAATAACCCCTATTTCAGGAACTCCATGGGCTGTCCGATCCGGTCGGAGATCTGGGGCTTCTCCTGCCCGGGCGAGCCGGAGGCGGCGATGCGCTATGTGGAAATGGACGGCTGCATCGACCACGACACGGAGAGCATTCAGGGCGAAAAGCTTCTGGCGGCAATGGAGTCGGCGGCGTTCTTCGAGCAGGATATCCGGCGGCTGCTGGCGTGCGGGCTTTCGTTTGTCACAGCCGGCTCCCGGCTCGAGCGCTGCGTCCGCAGCGTCCTTGGCTGGTATGAGGCGGGCCTTCCGTGGCGCGAGACGCGCGGACGGCTGATCCGGGAATTTGGCTCGGCGGACGCCTCCTACAGCGTGGTCAACATCGGAATTATTGTGATGGCCCTGCTCTACGGCGAACGGGACTACTCCAAGACGCTGATGATCGCGGTCAACAGCGGCTACGACACCGACTGCACGGCGGCGACGGCGGGCGCGATCCTCGGCCAGATGCTGGGCGCAAAGAGGATCCCGGATTTCTGGAAGGAGAAGATCGGGCAGACGGTCGTGATCGGCACGGTCGATATCCAGCGCCCGTCGGATTCCATCGAGGCGCTGGCCAGAGACACCTGCGGCATCGCGCTGGCGTTCCTGCGCGACGGCGTGCTCCATACAAGGATCACCGGCGTTCCGCCGGAGGCAGAAACGAAGCTCCCGCTGCCGCAGAAGCCGGACGACCTTGAGATACGGGTGCGATACTGCGGCAAGCCCGTGATCGCCTGCGAGCAGCCTGCGGAGGTGGAGCTTACGCTCGTCAACCGCACCGCGCGGGACAGAGTCATACAGCTCGAGCTTCGGACGCCCGCGCATCTGGAGACTGCGATAAAAGCGGCGGAGCGGACGGTCGCAGCCGGGCGGGAGATGACAGTCCCGGTTTCGGTGCAGGTGCGGAAGGACGCGGCGCTGCTTCCGCAGAACAACCGCATTACGGCGGTCTGCCGCGACGCGGTGAGCGGAGCGGTGTATGAGCGGGAATTCGGACTGTCCGGCGCGTACCGTATGAGGCTTTACGGCCCGTTTTTCGACAACTACGACACAAAGGCATATGACGCAGACCCGTTTTGCGGAAAGCGGCAGCTGCTTGCAAACGGAGAGCTCGACCTGTTTGCGATGTTCAACGGCTATGCGGACATCGACCGGGCCTATCTGGACGAGCGCTTTGAGCGCATCGACGCGGAGGAGAGCCGCATGGTCAGCTTCCCGGAGGACAAGCTTGCGCTCGAGGAGCAGATCGGATATCGCGGCCCCGCCTGCGTCTATCTGGTCTATGACTTCGTCTCGACGGAGGAAATGAAGGAGGCCTACGTCTGGGTCGGCAATAATGATGCGTATAAGATCTGGCTGAATGGGGAAGCGGCAGCCTGTGAACGCCGGGCGCAGATGTGGATGCCGCTGAACCGCTGCTGGCCGCTGTATATCCGGGCGGGCAGAAACCGCATGATCCTGAAGGTATGCAGGCATGGGGCCTTTGAATTCAGCATCGGGATCGGAAGCAGAGAAAAAAAGGACCATTTCCTTACGGAGCTGGCCAGCGTGCTTTGAAAAAGGAGTGCAGAGCATGGACAAAAGCATACATGTGATCCTGGGTATTGATATGGAGACCGACTGCGGCCACAACACGCCCTTTTACGAGGGCGTACAGAAGGCCACGCCGGTTTTGCTGGACATTTTTGAGAAAAAAGGCGTAAAAACGACCTTCTATTTCACGGGAGATGCCGCGCGGCAGAATCCGGGAAGCGTGGAGCTGGTGCGCGGCTGCGGCCATGACATCGGCTGCCATTCGCTTTACCATGAGACCGTCGGCGAGGAGCTGTATCCGATCCCCGGCGTGAAGCCGCTTCTGCCGGGAGAGGTGTTCCACCGGCTGGAAACGGCGACGCAGTGGGTCGAGGAGGTCTCGGGGACAAGGCCGGTCTCCTTCCGCGGGCCGCGTCTCTGGGGTAGTACGGAGGTCGTGAACGCGCTGGAAAAGCTGGGGTATACGTCGGACGCGACATATCCGATGTACTATTTCCGTCAGCGCTTCACGCCGTACCATCCGAGCAGCCGCGACTGGACGCAGAAGGGCGAACTCAAGCTGCTGGAGATCCCGAACTTTGCGGACATGCTCATGGAGAGCCATGACCAGCCGACGGAGAGCGACCGCGATCAGTGGCCGATCTTCCGGACGGAGGGCGCGGACGCACTGATGCTGCGGGTGAAGAATTTCCTGCGGTTTCTGGAGCTTCGGGGCCTTCCGGCTGTACTGTGCTTCTACTTCCATCCGTGGGAGTTCGTGCAGATGCAGCCCGCGTATCACTACGGTGTAAGCACGGTCATGCCAGACCCAATCATCATCGAGGGGTGCGGAGAAAAGGCCTGCCGCGAGTTCGGTTTGCTGATCGACCGCTTGAAGGACATGGGCGCGGTATTCGATACGGCGGCGGGTCTTGCAGAGCAGTGGAAGCAGGAAAATTTATAAAATTCGCTTGCAATGCGCGCAAAATTTTTCAAATCCTGCACGCAATTTATCAGATTCTACACAAAGCGGCAAAAAGCATTGCCTTTGGCAGCCGCACTGGCTAAGATGGAGACACGAAGAAAAATGCTGCGGGAGGCAAGAAAAAATGAGCAAGCAGAATCCGACCCTCGTGATTATGGCCGCCGGTATGGGCAGCCGCTTCGGCGGCCTCAAGCAGATCGAGCCGGTCGATCCGGAGGGGCACATCATCATCGATTTTTCCCTGTTTGACGCATGGCGCGCGGGCTTCCGCGACGTTGTGTTCATCATCAAGCGCGAGATGGAAGCGGAGTTCCGGGAGTGCATCGGCGACCGTATGGAGCAGTATTTCCATGTCTCCTATGTGTTTCAGGAGCTGGAGCGTCTGCCGGAGGGCATTTCCGTCCCGGCCGGACGCACCAAGCCATGGGGTACCGGTCATGCGCTGGCCTGCTGCAAGGGCGTGGTGAACGGCCCGTTTGCTGTCATCAATGCGGACGATTTCTATGGGCGGACGGCCTTCTCCGAAATTTATGATTTTCTGGCCGCGCAGACAGACGAGAGCTGCTATGCAATGGTCGGCTACCGGCTGAAAAATACCGTGACGGAATTCGGCTCCGTGGCACGCGGCGTATGCGAGATCGAAAACGGAATGCTGACCGGTGTGACGGAACGCACGAAGATCTTCAAAAAGGGCGCGGACGCAGAGTACACCGAGGATGGCGAGCATTTCTTCCCGCTGGCGGGCGATACCATTGTTTCGATGAATCTCTGGGGCTTTTCGGCGCATGTGCTCGACGAGCTTTGGGACCGCATGGGCGCGTTCCTGAAGGATGCCATTCCGAAAAATCCGCTCAAGTGTGAATACTTCCTGCCGTTTGTGGTAAATGAGCAGCTGGCGGACAGAAGCGCAAGCGTGCGCGTGCTTCCGTGCGAGGAGAGCTGGTATGGGGTGACCTACCGCGAGGATCTGGCGTCGGTCAAGGAGGCCGTGGCGCGGATGAAGCGCGAGGGCATCTATGCGGAAACGCTCTGGAAGTGAGCAGGAACGGCGGCGCTCAAAAGCGCGCCGTGATTGACAAAACAGTAAAAGCCCTGTATCATCGTGTGCATAGGATATCCCCGAACGGGGAATTCTCTGAAAGCATGAGGTGATCGTATGTTTTGGGATACAACGTATATTCTGGTGATCCTCGGCGCGGTGCTCTGCGCGGCGGCGTCCTGGAACATCAGTCAGACCTACCGGCGCTACAGCGCGTTTTCGAATGCCAGAGGACTCACGGCGGAGGCGGTAGCGGCCATGATCCTGCGCGGCGCGGGCATTACCGACGTGCGGATCGAGCGCATCGGCGGCTCGCTGACAGACCATTATTCTCCCGGAGAAAGGGTGCTGCGCCTTTCCGACAGCGTATACGGCTCGACCTCCGTCGCGGCCATCGGCGTTGCGGCGCATGAATGCGGCCACGCGATCCAGCACAAGGTGGGGTATTTTCCGCTCAAGCTGCGCTCACTCTCCGTACCCATTGCCAACATCGGCTCGAAGCTTTACTGGCCGGTGATTTTGCTGGGACTCATTCTGAGCTATATGCAGCTGGTGCAGATCGGCGTGCTGCTGTTCGTTTTTGTCGTGCTTTTCCAGCTGATCACGCTGCCGGTGGAATTCAATGCATCCGGCCGTGCGCTCCGCACCCTCGAGGAACGGGGAATTCTGGCCGGGGACGAGCTGAAGGGCGCGGAAAAGGTGCTCCGCGCAGCGGCAATGACGTATGTCGCCTCGCTCTTTTCCTCCATTCTTCAGCTGCTGCGGCTCGTACTGCTGACGCGGCGGGATAATCGGAGAAGGTAACGAATGAAAAATGCCCGCGCAGACGGAAACGGTCTGCGCGGGCTTTTCGCATGTCCGGCGTTGCCTCGTGGGGCCGGACTTGTACCTTTTTAGGGAAGCTCTGATTAAATCAGCGGCTGTGGACGGCGAGAGATTTTTCGTCAAGACAAGGCTTGAAAAGCGTGGGAATACTGTATGTATTTCTCGTTTTTCAAACCGCAGGATTGGCAGAAAAGATCCGTCGTCCGCGGTCGGGGATTTATTCAGAGGTTCCTTAGATTTTCAGAGCGTTCCGGCACGGCGTGAAGGGCTTTGACGCCTTCCGGCATCAAAACCTTCCCATTGCGCGCAGAGCGCGGGACAGGGAAGCTGCGTCCTGATATCCGACTTTTTCCGTCGCCTGCGTCAGCGTGTCCCCGGAAGCGAGGGCCTGCCTCGCAAGCGCAAGGCGGTAGGTGTGCAGATACGCATAGGGCGTCTGACCCATGACGCGGCGAAAACGGCGGATAAAATAGTTTTCCTCCAGATGGACTTTGGCAGCCAGCTCCGAGACGCGAAGCGGCGCGGCATAGTCCACCCAGATGCGGCGCAGGGCCGCGGACACGATCTCGTCTGTGTAAAACGGGATCGTGCTTTTTTCGTTCAGAAGCCGCAGAGCCAGCGTCAGCGGCGCACGGCCGGTCTTATGATCCGGCCGGTCGTGACCGGTTGTGGTATCCAGCAGAAGCTGCGCCAGACGCTTACCAGCGCATCGTCATATAGACAATGTTTGCCGTGGCGATCTGCCCCCAGTGTGTGGCGACCGGCTCCTTACAGCGTTTTCCGTTGTCAAAGAAATCAAGCTGCTCCGTTTCCAGCTCTTCGAGGCGGTCGAGCCGCCCGGCGCAGTGATCCTCTAGCCGCGCACGGCAGGTTTTCACCCGCTGCATCAGGCCACCGAGTCGGATATCCTGCACGTCAAAGCCGTGCGGCTTGTTTTCCTGCATCCACTGCGTCCGATAGGCTGTGTGGAAGCGCTCCAGACGCGCAAGCGTTTCGTCAAGCTCCGCAAGCATGGCGCGGAGCGCCGTTTTGTCGCCTGCACGGTACGCATTGTGGACGCGGACGCCAAGCTCCGCCTTGACCTCCAGCACGCGGCACAGCGCGCCGAGCGTCCGGAACAGATAGCCCCACTCCGGCAGCGTTTGCAGTGCTTCCAGCCTTTCGGCAGATACGCCGAACTGCGCGTCCTCGCCGGGCAGGACGGTCTTATCCATCATGCTCATGAAGGGGTCGTTATACAGCAGGAACTTATCCGGATTCCGAACGTTGTCGGCAAGGCCATTACGCGTGCATGGCAGATCGAGCTGCATAAAATCGTCGAACGATACGCTGAAGCGCTCTGCAAAATGCGCCTTGATCGCTTCGTCGTCGGTTTCACCCTTTGCAAGCTCCGAAGCGTAGAACAGCGACGGCAGGAGCGCAAACGGAGAGCATTCTCCGCCGTCGTCGCCCCACATGGTCAGAAACACATCCTGAACGCCGTGCTCCCGGCAGCTTGCAAGCGCCGCTTTTGTGATATGCATGCTGTAGCCGTTGTGCGGCGCGTAGCCCGTCCACTTCCAGAGGCCGCCCGCAAACCATGTGCCGGGCTTGAGCTTCTGGTGTGCTTCGATCATGCCGTCATAGCGCGCCTTGTCCGTCGAATAATAGTCCCAGTAGACAAGCTCCACATTTGCCGGAATTTTCCCGCGCACAGAGACATCGATTTCGGCATTTGCCGCGTAATACTGCCCGCCGGTGGCCAGCTTGAAGAACATATCCGACCAGATGAGGAAGCGGAAGCCGTATTTTTCGCCGATCTCGCACACGCGCTGCAAATGCGCAAGCAGCGCCTGCGAGCGGTCACAGTCGCCGTGCTGGTCATAATACCGCCCGCGCGCGAACATTTCCGCCTCGTCCATGCCGAGATGGATCGTCCGGCAGGAGAGCGACGCGGCGAGGCTCCGGAACATGTGGTCAATGAGCGTATACACGCGCTCGTCGCCCGCCAGCAGAATGTCGTCCGTGTCAAAATGCGGCCAGTATTCCGGCCAGCGCTTGATGGCGTACAGATGCGCCAGCGTCTGGATGCAGGGCATGATCGTCATGCCGCGCTCCTTGGCATAGGCGTCCAGCTCGCGCAGCTCGGCTTGCGTATAACGCCCGCGCATATAGCCGAAGTACGGCTCGTCCGTCACCTCATAGGTGTCCTCGGTGTATAAAAGCAGAGTGTTGTATCCGAGGCTTGCCGTGAGATCGATCCACTTTTTCAGCGTGTTCAGATTCGGCACGGCGTTTCTCGAGCAGTCGAGCATCGTTCCGAAGGTACGGAACGGCGTTTTATGGTTCATTTCGATTCTCCTTTCCATCAGGCGTATGTATATTATATTTTAATATAAGATATGCGCAGATGCAACTTTTCTGTTCATCTGCATACAAAACGGGCAGGATGAGACAAAAGAGCGGCCCATCCTGCCCGTTCGTTCAAGCGGTCAGATCGCAAAAATGGATAAGAAAGCTTATTTATCTGGTCGCCAGCCATGCGTCGATCTGGGACTGCATCTCGGCAATGATCTGGTCAACACCGGCGTCCTTCAGAGCGGCGTTGAACGCCTCGAGCGTGCTGTCCACATCGACTGCGCCGCAGTTGAGCGCGGGCAGATACTCTTCGGCGACAGCGGAGCACTGTGCAATCTGGGTTGCGACAGGCTCGGAGTCGAATGCGAAGCCGAGAATGCAGGAGGCCTTTGCGTTGGCGTTGATCTCGGCGGTTTCCGGCCATGTGCCGACCTGAGAAGCGTCGGTGTAGTACTCGTTAAAGACGTTGCCGATAAGGAAGCTCAGCATGCCGGGATAGTCGCTGATGGGCTTGATAAGGCCGTCAGCCTTGTCGCCGACAAGCTCATAGTCCGTACCCTCGATGCCGTGGCAGATGAGGTTCAGGACTTCAGGGTCGGAGTCAAGGAGGTTGATGAACGCAACGGCGCGTTCGACGTTCTTGGAGGTCGCGGAGACAGCGGTGATCGTTGCCTGCACAGCGCCGGTCGTCATGGCGCAGTCGCCGAAGGCGATGCCGGTGATGTCATAGCCGCGGAGCTGACCCTCGGTGATATCACCGCCGGGCTTGTGCGCCGGGTCAGTGTCGATGGCGCGGATGTCGTGCTCACCTACGGAGTCAGCGCCGGTGACGGCGTCCGCCGGGAAGTAGCCTGCCAGATTCCACTCGCGCATTTTCTCGCACAGAGCCTTGAATTCTTCGGACTCAAACTGGTTGAAGACAACGGGAGTCTCAGCAGCGTAGTAAACAACGCCCGGCGTGTTGACAGAGACAATTACATCGTAGCCAAGGTAGTTGACCATGTTTTCATAAATAAGATGGCCATAGTTATAAATCGGAACGGCATCCGGCTCGTTTTCCTTGATGGTAGCGGCATACTCGTCCAGATCGTCGAGTGTTTTAACGGTACTGGGGTCAAAACCGTATTTGTTCAAAAGATCCGTGTTAAAGCGAATACCGGTCTGGCGGACGTAGATCTGCTGAAGCGGAATGCCGTAGAGCTTGCCGTTTACACGGATCGCATCCCAGACAGAGCTGTTGAGGTCGGCGACAACGTCCGGTGCATACTTGTCCAGAACGTCCTGCGTCAGCTCGGCATAAGCGCCCTTAGCAACAGCAGGGAGGTAGGGATTCCATGCGCCGGTGAAGCAGAGGTCGAACTCCTCGCCGGCCGTGAACTTCATGTTCATCTTTTCGGTATACTCGCCGAGGGGGATCATCTCAAATTCGATCGTAGCGTTGATCTTTTCCTTGGTGATCTCGTTGAGCTTCTCATTGATGGCTTCAAAGCCGGGATAGCTGTCGGCAACTGCCGGGAATGCCCAGTGCAGGGTAACTTCTTCCGCGAAGGGATCGTCGTCAGCCGGAGCTTCCGTGTTGGCGTTCTCTTCGTTTGCGGCGGGCTTGTCCGCAGAAGTTTCGGCGGGCGTGTCGTTCGCCGGAGTGTTGGTCTCCGTCTTGGCACAGGCGGTGAACATTGCCAGCACCATCACGGCTGCCAGCAGAAGCGCGAGGAACCTTTTCATTTGTGTTTCTCCTTTTTGATGTTTTTTATGTCATATCGTTCTGCCAATGATTTTATTCCTTGACAGAGCCGATCGCCATACCCTTGACAAAATATTTCTGGAAGCGCGGGAACACCAGCAGCATCGGCGCGACCGTCAGTACGCACATTGCCATGCGCATTGCCTCGCCCGGCAGCTTTGCGGCCTCGGCGCTGAGCATACCGGCGGAGGCATTATTCTTAAGGAAATCGACCTTTGCGAGCATTCGCTGCAAAAGCAGCTGGATGGTAACGTAATTGCCGGTGTCCATGTACATCATGGCCTCATAGTAAGCGTTCCAGTAGGACACGAACAGTGTCAGGCAGATGGTTGCCAGCGCGGGTTTGGCCAGCGGGAACATGATGCGGAAGAAGATCTGATACTCGCTGGCCCCGTCGATTTTGGCCGACTCGATCATGCTATAGGGCAGCTTTTCGTAGTACGCGCGCATAATGATCGTGTTCATCGCGGAAAATGCGCCTGGCAGAATCAGAACCCAGATGGAGTTTTTCAGGTTCAGAAGCTTGACGTATGTAATATACTGCGCCGCCATGCCGCCGCTGAAGAACATGGTAAACGTCACAAACAACGACAGCGCATTGCGCCAGCGGAACGTTGTGCGCGAGATGGCGTAGGCATAGAGGCTTGTGACCATGCAGCCGATTGCCGTGCCCAGAACACTGACAAAAATCGTTGTGCCGTAAGCCTGCAAAAGCAGCTTGCTGTCACGGAACAGATAGGAATAGGCCGAAAAGTCCAGGTGCTTTGGGATGATCCGGAAGCCGTACTGCTTGATGTCCTCGGCGCTGGAAAGCGACACGGACAGGACGCAGAGAAACGGATACAGAATGCAGAGACACAGCATGATAAAAATCAGATAGATGAACACTGTTCCGACACGGTTTTCCTTTTTCATTAAAACAGCGTCCCCTCTCCGTTGATTTTTTTTGTGATCTTATTTGCCACGACCAGAATGATAAAACCGACAACAGACTGGCAAAGACCGACAGCCGTAGACATGCCAACCTCACCGGTTATGCGCAGAGCGCGGTAGACATAGGTGTCGATGACGTCCGTCACGCTGTAGAGCATGCTGGAGTTCTTTGTCATGTAGAAGAACATGCCGAAGTCCGCGCTGAAAATCCGGCCGAGCGACAGAATGAAAAACATCGTGACGATGGGGCGGATAAACGGATACGAAATATTCCGCATCACCTGCCAGCGTGTAGCGCCGTCAAGCTCTGCTGCTTCAAAGTAGGATTTGTCGATCGACAGCAGATTTCCGTAATAAATAATGATACCGTAGCCCATGTTCTTCCACAGATAGCAGATCAGCAGGATGTATGGCCACCATTTCGGCGTAGTGTACCACGAAACCGGCTCTTTTCCAAAAAACGTCAGGATTCCGTTGACAATGCCGTTGACGTCGGCGAGGTTCGCGTAGAGCGCATACGACGCGGCAACCCATGAGACGATAAACGGCAGGAAGATGATCGTCTGGAACGCCTTGATCGCGTGCCGGTTATTGACCTCATATAGCAGCAGTGCCAATACAACCGTGATTACCGTATTGCACAGCAAAAACAGCAGGTTCAGTCCAAGCGTATTGCGGATGAGCCGTCCGAACGTGCCGGAGGTAAAGAAGAATTCAAAGTTTTTGAATCCCACCCACTCGCTTCCGAAGATGCCGAGATTGAATTTGTAATTCTTGAATGCCAGCACCAGACCGAACATCGGCAGGTAGGCAAACAGCGCAAGCAGGATAATGCCGGGCACGCACATGGAAAGCAGCTGGCGGTTATCCTTGCGCAGACTCCGGTTATAAGAAGACCGCCTGTGGATCGTGCCCGGCTCCCGTTTTTTCGTTGCAGCTTTCATCAATGCGAACCACCTCTGTCTGTTTTTCTTGTTGTCGCTTTCGCTAAATTCAGTATGCGTTTTTGTGTCTGGATTGTAAACTTTGATTTTTCACAATCGCTATAAAGAGCTCTGAAATCGAACTTTGATTTTTCGGTGCGACTTTGATTTTTCACGATTGTGTTGAAATATGCACCTTGCTTGTGATATTTTTTTAGATGTACATTGGTTCTTGAACTTAGCTTTGTTGAACCTGCCAATTGCCGGAATTTTTACAGTCAGGAGGCCTCCACCGTGCAGCTGATCCGATCAAGCGTCCCGTCCGAACGGAAGGACAGCTTTTTTGTTAAGGTGCTCAGCGGCATTCTGATCTTCTGCCTGCTTCTGGTCTCTTTCATTTTTCTGCTGATCTATCAAAATGTGAAAAAACGGAGCTTGGAGCAGTCCTATCTTGCCGAGCAGGAGGTCGTCTCGAACGTCAGCTATTCCGCCTCCATCATGCAGGACACCGCTTCTTCCATGCTCGCGCAGCTCAACGGCGACCCGAAGCTTTTGCAGCTGATCTATTCCATGAATACAGAGAGCCTGTCGGTCATTCAGTCCATGCAGCTGCTGCAAAACTATACGCGCGCCTCCTCATGGCTGGACTCTGTCTATATTTATTGCAGCAACGAGGATCGTGTCTGCTATTCTTACACGATCGGCGGCGCCTATCAGCTTTCCTTCCGTGAGCTGGACGACTTCTTTGACGCGGAATTTGTTCAGACGCTGGAAAGCAAAGCCTATCTGCCGCAAAGGCCGGTCATGCGTCAGACCCGCTACCGCGACGACCATCCCAGCAAAACCGTTTTCAGCTATGTGCTGCCGGTCAAAAACTCGCTCAGCAGCTACAACGGCTTCTTCGTTGCGAATATCAGCGCCGAACGCCTGATGCAGCTTGGCTACGGCATGGCGAACGGCACGGAGCGACAGCTCCTGATCGCGGATGCGAATGGGCAGACCTACACAAGCGGCAGGACGCTTCTGACGGAGGCGCAGTCAGCGTCCGTGATCGAAGCGGTGCTTGACGGGGCAGCAGAAAGCGGCCAGATGCTCGTACAGGATGCAAATGCCATCTGCACATGGGCGCGCTCTGCCGATACGGGACTGTATTTTCTCAGCTGCATCCCGGATTCCGCCATTTCGTCGCAGCTCAGCGCGCTGACGCGCTGGTTCCTGCTGTTCTATTTGAGCATTGTGGTGTTTGCCGCGCTGATTTCCGTCTATCTGACGGTCCGCATCAACCGCGAATACGCCGCGCTGCAAAAGCAGTATGCGCTTTCGGAAAAGCGCTACGCCGAAAACTATAGCTATATCAAGCACGCCATTCTCCGCAGCTTCTTTACGCTCAAGAGCAGCGATTTTGTCATCGGGCGGCAATTTGCCGACAACGGGATCGCGCTGGAGCAATACTCCGGCTTCACGCTGTTCCTGCTCCAGCTCCGGCAGCGGGAGCTTCCGGACGACAATCAGAATATGTCGTACCGGCGGACGCATTTCCTTTTGCAGGAGCAGCTGGAAAAGGCGCTTGCGCAGGACGCGCGCTATGAGCTGGTCGATATGCTGCAGGGACGGTTCCTTCTTGTCTGCGAGCAGCCGGATACGGCGGATGCGCAGGTGCTTGCGCAAACGCTCTGTGCGGCATTCTCCGATGCGGCACAGTTTTCTGTCTCCGGCGTCTGGCAGAGCGGACTGACCGCCGTCGATCAGCTTCCCGCAGCCTACCGCGCACTGAACGAGCGGATGGAGCTGCTGTATTTCTACCCGGTTGGAAGCTTTGCCTCGCTTACGGAGCTGGATGCCCGCCCGGTCTTTGGCAGAGCACAGGCGGAGCGGGTGCGCAGTGAAACAGTGCAGGCGCTCTGCACCCAGCGCTTTGATGATGCGTCCGCGTCGCTTGTAGGCTTCTTCGACGCATGGTTTGAGCCGGCGGCGGATATGCCGTATACGCTTGACCTGCTGATCGCGGGTATTTCGGAATACATCGCCACATTCAAGCGCGCCTATGCTGTGACGATGGAGTATAACCCCTCGCGCTTCCGTACGGAGGTTCTGCGTGCGGAATCCTCCCGCGCGGTCAAGCGGCTGTTTCTGGAGCTGGTGCAGGATATCTCCTGCGCGTTTGCCAGCATCGACAACCGCAGTAATTATATTGATGCGCTCATCGGCTATATGGAGCGCAATTATGCCGATCCGAAGCTGAACATCGATGCGATGGCCGATCATGTCGGCCTGTCCGCGTCGCACATTCAGAATATTTTCAAAGCTGCCACCGGCAGCAGCATTTCGGCCTATCTGCGCCGTCTGCGCCTGAGCAGGGCGACCGAGCTTCTGGAGCAGACCGATGTGCCGGTCAGCGAAATTGCGGAACGGACCGGCTTCGGTAATTCCAACTATTTCTACACGGTATTCAAACGCCACTATTCCATTACACCCACGGAATACCGGGCAAAGCGCCCGAATTTGAAGGATCAAAGGAGCTAAGATCATGTTTACAACTGTTGTTATCGGCTGCGGCGACCGCGCCGCGACCTATTGTGAAGCGGCTGTTCACCTTCTCAAGGAGATGAAGGTCGTTGCCGCCATCGACCCCGATCCCGTCCGGCTGGCCTATATGCAGACGCATTTTGATGTTCCGGCCGCGCAGTGCTACCGGGATATGCAGGACGTTCTGAAGCAGGGACGCATTGCCGACTGCGTCATCAACGCAACCATGGATCAGTACCATCTGCAAACGGCGCTGCCGTTTTTGGAGCAGGGCTATGATATGCTGCTGGAAAAGCCGCTGGTCAACAACGAGCACGATCTTTTCCTGCTGCGCGATACGGCAAGGAAGAGCGGAAGCAGCCTGACGGTCTGCCATGTTCTGCGCTATACGACCTTCTACCGCAGGATCAAGCAGATGCTTCTGGACGGCAAGCTTGGCGAGATCATGAACATCCAGACCAGCGAGCGCGTCGGCGCGTTCCACTCCTCCGTGTCCTATCTGCGCGGCAAGTGGAACCGCGAGTCGGAGTGCGGCTCGTCTCTGCTGCTGGCCAAATGCTGCCACGACATCGATCTGCTCTGCTGGCTCAACAATACGACGGTTCCCGCCTTCGTAGCCAGTCAGGGCGGCCGCAATTACTTCATCCCTGAAAAAGCGCCGCAGGGCGCGGGGACGCGCTGCATGGTGGACTGTCCGGAGGCTGTGCGGAAGGGCTGCATCTATGATGCGGAGAATATGTATATTGAAAACTGCCTCCTGCAGCAGTATCCGTGGCAGTGTACCGGCAAGAATCCGGAGGATGTGTCTCGGGAGGAGCGGATCGAATCGCTCAAGACCTATAATCCGCACGGCCAGTGTATTTATAAGGCGGGCGGCGATCTGGTCGATCATCAGAATGTCGCCATTACCTTTGCGAACGGCTCCACGGCGCTGCACTCCATGCTGCTCGGCGCAATGCGTCCGGGCCGGAGCATCTGGATCCAGGGTACGCGCGGAGAGCTGGAGGGCTGGCTTGAGGCCGGTGCGCTCACCTATCGTGTCTACGATCCGGCCACGGCGATGTATCAGGAGGAGACAATCCATGTGGACGATGAAAGCGGCGGCGTTGGAGCGCACATGGGCGGGGACGTCGGCCTGATGCGCGATTTCTGCGCAAGAATGGCAGGCGCTGCGCCGTCTATCTCCACAACGGATATTGCCGATTCCATCAACGGGCATCTCGTCTGCTATACGGCGGACAGGGCGATGCGTGAGAACGCTGTTCTGCCGCTGCATCTGGGATAACGGAGGAATTTATGGCGAATTTTACGCTGAATCGTGCCGATCAATATCTCGATATTCTGAAAGAAACGATCACGCAGGATCCTATCGAGATCAAAAACGTGGAATACCACGAGGGGCGGAGCTATGACGGCGATTGGCAGCCGTTCCCGGCGAGCGGCTACTGGGGCAAAAACGACACATGGTACCGCTTCCGCGCGGAATTTACCGTGCCGGAGAAATTTGCGGGGAAGTATGTCCGCGTCGTTCTGCGCACAGGGCGCGAAGCGCTCTGGAACGCGCTGAATCCGCAGCTTCTGGTGCGGGTGAACG
>ENA-ORNK01001294-ORNK01001294.1-human-gut-metagenome-genome-assembly--contig:-NODE-1294-length-21005-cov-18.626969_pt1 | contig 21005 bp, 17 predicted proteins | sample MGYA00242115_ERZ509022 | MGnify/ENA primary metagenome ERZ509022 (study PRJEB26280, sample SAMEA2338690) | human gut metagenome | biome: human gut; feature: human-associated habitat; material: faeces...
CGACCGTCAACGGCGCTTTCTTTCTCATATGAGAAAGAAAGCGGGGTTGAAACCGCCCTTACGGAAGCATTCCGTTCAACAAAAATAACCTGCGCCGTTTCGGCGCAAAAGGAGCCGAAGCCTCGGCTCCTTTTTTCGTCGCTTTCACGAATTTCTATGGAAATCTCGCCGCGTTTTTGGTATACTGGAAACGAGGTGATTGAATTGCACACCATACTTCTGGCTTTTGATATTGGAACGAGCGGACTGAAGGCCTCGCTCGTGGACGAAAACCTGAACATTCTGCGCAACGTGACGACGACCTATCCGACCCACCATCTGCCCGGCGGCGGCTGTGAGCAGGACGCGGCGGACTGGTGGATGAGCGCGGTGCGCGCGATGATGATGCTGCGGGAGCTGGTGCCGGAGTACGTCAAGCAGGTGCAGGCCGTCGGCGTCAGCGGCCACATGCTCGGCTGTCTGCCGATGGACCGCGACGGGCAGGCGCTGCGCCCGGCAATGATCCATGCGGACACGCGGGCGCTGAAGCAGTCGAACCGGCTGCGTGCGGAGTTTGGCCGCGAGTATTTTTACAACATCACCGGCAACGTCCTCAGCCCGACGACGACGCTCTGCAAGGCGCTGTGGCTCAAGGAGGAGCAGCCGGAGATCTACGCGAAAACAGAGCGCTTTTTGCAGGCGAAGGACTATCTGGTCTACCGCCTGTGCGGAAATATGGACTCGACCGATCTTTCCGACGCCTCCCACGGAATGCTCATGAATCTGGAAACGCGCGAATATGACCGCGAAATGTTCCGGAACGTCGGGCTGGACATGGAAAAATTCCCGCAGCTGCACACCGGCTGCGAGATCGCCGGACGGCTGACGGAGGAAGCGGCCTGCCATCTGGGCCTGCGGGCCGGGATCCCGGTGTCGGTCGGCGGCGGCGACGGAGCCTGCGCGAACATCGGCGCGGGCGCGGCGGAGCCGGGAACCTTCTATCTGAGCCTCGGGACGACGGCGTGGATCGCCGGGCCGATGGAAAAGCCGTTCATCGATCCGCAGAGCCGCGTATTTCATATTTATACGCTCGACGGACACGGGTGCAACGTGTTCGGCACGGCGCAGTGCGCCGGGCGCTCGATCTCGTGGGCGCAGGAGCTGTTCGAGATCACGTCGCTGCGCTCGTTCGATTCGCTGGCCGAGCAGGTCGAGCCGGGCGCGGGCGGGCTGATCTACCTGCCGTATCTGGAGGGCGAGCGCTCCCCGGTCTTTGACGCGCTGGCGCAGGGCGTTTTCTTCGGCATGAACTCCATGCACAAGCGTGAGCATTTCACCCGCGCCGTGCTGGAAGGCGTGGCCTGCGGCCTGAGCCAGATCCTCGACACCTTCCGTGAGCGCGAGCAGATCGATACGCTCCGCATCATCGGCGGCGGCGCGAAATCGCGTCTCTGGAAGCAGATCATCGCCGACATCTGCAACGTGAAGCTGCTGGAGGTGAGCACCTTCTCTGACAGCGCGACCTCTCTTGGCGCGGCGGACGCCGCCGGCGTCGGCATCGGGCTTTTCGAGAGCCTGCCGGAGGCCGTGCGCCATATCTCGCTCAGCGGGAGCGTGGAACCGTCGGAAAACGCGGAGGAGCTGTACGGCCTGACGAAGAAGCGCTATGCGATGCTCTACCCGGCCCTGAAGGAGGCATTCCATACAAGGGCGTAAGAGAAATAAAAACCAAAGGAGGAGCCGAAAGACTCCTCCTTTTTGCTGCCCGCATCCGAAAAGGCAGAATGTTTATGCCGGAAACGGAGAAATATTCTTTTTATAATGGAAGAACCGCTGACGGCGAAGCATTTTGCGCAAAGCCGGAACAGATTTCCGCATCGTCCCCGGCCGCATTGTCCTGAGCCAGAAGACCCAATGCAGGGATATCCCACCGAAGCGCTTTCGCTTTTGCATCGGAACGCAGCCCGCAGGCGCGCTATGGGAGGAACGTGACGGTACATGGCTCGCGGCCTGTGTAGTGCCATACACGGAACGGCCTTGGCGATACCTCGACCGCCCATGGACTTTCGTCCGTCTGAATAAGGCTGTTCCACATCCGGCAAAACTCCGCCGCGTCCGAGTACGAGGAAAATAGTCCGAATTTGTTCAGCCTCTTCGCATATTCCTCGCTGATAGGATTTCCCGCCTGTATGGCGGATTCTCCGACGTCTCCCGCAACGTCAAAGCCAAGGAGATCGCATTCCGGGACAGGCTCGTTCATCTGATCTGTGAAGAGGATCAGCTCGTGGCGGGTATTGCTGTAACGATTCAGCTCGGCGCATAATTTACACAGGATCTGAAACATGCCCCATCGATAAGCGCGCCCGCCCGCAACGCGCCACGCGACATATTGCTCAAAGTCGCTGAACAGATTGTCCCAATCCTGACCGGCCTTGATCTTGGGTATGGTGAGCGTTCTTGAAATACCGCGATAACGTCCGCAAACAGGAAGCACATTCATGTACATTCCGGTTCCCCTCCAAATGCTTTTGAATGAATTTTACAAAATTGTGCGCGCGATTTATTTTTTCTTCTTGGCCGCCGACTGTTCCGGCGGCATCGGGACATTCAGCCCTTCGATTTTCAGGCCCCATTCTTCCACCTTGGACACGAATTCCTCACGCCGGATGCGGTAAGCATAGTCGCTGGAAAAAGGTGCCCCATGATATTCCGCAGGCTCTGCGCTTTCCGGCGGAAATTGAATGTAAAAGCCGGTTCTGCAAAGCGGATCTGTCCATGCCAAATAAGAATCCGGGTCTATTGAAAATGGATACTTCTTGATTTTGCGTGTTGAAAAGAGAATGCCCTCTCCGTAGAAATTCAGCTTCATATTTATTTTGGAAAAGTCCAAAAGGCGAATTGTCCTGAAGCTGCTCCATGGATAGAATTTGTGCCAAAAAAAGATCTGAACATCGCAGCCGCGGGAATCCATTCGGATCGATTTATACATTTCCAGTATCAGCACAGCAACCAAAGGCGTACCGGCCAGTGCAGCAAATAGAACCGCTCGGCTGAACGCGGCAGCAACCCACAGAATTGCCAGCAGCATGATCGGCAGAATCGTTCGCGTACGGTCGTTTTCAATATGTAGCATGGTGACTACCTCCTACCACATGACCATTAACATTTTTTGCGCACTGCCGATCGAAGCTTTATTTATTAGACGAAGCATGGCGGAGCTTTGTTCCGCATTTTTTGAAGAAAATTTGTAAAAAATTTTGCCGTGTCTGCGCCTGCGGCGCTGCCGGGCCGTGCGCCAGTATGTACTTGAACAGGCAAGAATGAAATGACAAAAGCTGCATGGAACCAGACCGGTTCCACGCAGCGCTTCATAGGCCGTCATGGTATCCGTGCATCCGGTGAGCTGGCAGCACTCCGTTTCGTTGACGGTGATCCAGTCCACACAGGAGAGGTCCATACGCGCCAGCTCCGCGTCCACCGGAGACGCATTCAGGAAAATATGCATTTTCCTGCGGGCGGCGGCGTTCAGCAAATAAGGGAGATTGGAAATCTCGTTTTGCGTCATCAGCCAGTCGCCCGGCTGCGCATGGCTCAAACAGTCGTCTATAAATGGAATATCGACCGCACGGTTGGAGCCGCCGTAAACGAAGATGCAGTTATCCGCCTGCGGCGTGAGCTGGATGATGGCCCGGCTCTGCGGCTCACCGCATAGCCGGATCATGGAGACATCCACGCCGTTTTCCGCGAGGAAGCTTTGGAGGCATACGCCTTCCTTTCCGATTTTTCCGGCGTGGAGAACAGCAGCGCCCGCCCTGGCTGCGGCAATGGACTGGTTGAGTCCTTTGCCGCCGATGGAGTGCTGAAATTCGAGCACGCGGAGGGTTTCTCCGCTGGCGCAGATGTGCTCCACTTTGTAAATTTCATCAAGATTCAAGGAGCCGAAATTGATAATTTTCATCGAATGTCCTCTTCATACAAGCTATTCTGTAGGGCTGCCGTCCGGCTGCGGATACGTTCACGCTGCTTCCGCGAGGCTGCGCAGTCCGATTATTCCGCAGCCGTCAGAACCGGCTGCATTTTTTCTTCCCAAGCATTTGCAATGAGCCGGTGGCCCGCAGCCGTGGGATGTACGCCGTCCTGCGTCCAGTGCTCCGGCGGAAGCTTTTCACACGCTTCGTCAAAGAGCCTCTGGAGGTCTAAAAACTCCGCTCCGAATTCGGCGGCAAGGCGGCGCGTGATGGCATTGCGAAGCGCAACCTCCTTATAGAATCCACCCCATTGTGTTCCGTCTGTTGCTGTTCCATGCGTTAGGAATGCGCCAAGCAGAATGAGCTTCGTTTCTGGAAGTACCCTTTTCGTGTATCGCAGCAGCACCCGATAGGTCTCCTCAAACAGCTCCGCATCCACGCCCTCCTGCTGGGACAGCTCGTGCCAGACGTCGTTGACTCCAATCAGGATCGAAATAATATCTGGATGCAGATTGATACAGTCTTTTTTCCAGCGGGCAAGCAGATTCGTCACGCGGTTTCCGCTGATGCCGCAGTTCAGCACCTCAATATCCGTGCGGTTCAGGCACAGATCCGACTGGATCAGACAGGGATAGCCGCTGCCCATAAAAGCGCCGCTGTCGTAGCTGCTGCGCAGGCAATCCGTAATGGAGTCGCCTTGAAATAAAATTCTCATAATTGTCCTCCTGCTTTTGAAATTCTCTGTGTATGCTTCCTATCTTAGCGTATTTTCAGGTGCCTGTCTACGGCTGCTTTGCCTCTAAATAGGGGGCGTCGCTTCCAGCCTTCCATCCGCACGGATCCTGTACGTTTGGAATTGATAAGCGCCCAGTGACACTTCCTGCGCGGTATTCCATACAGGCAGTCGGACGACAGCGGTGACTGCGTCAGGCTGTGAATTCCAGAGACGGATCACATAGCTCTCTTTCTGCGGATCATAATACATCGCCGTAAGCTGTACACACGGCTCTGACAACAGAAGCATCGGCTTTGGCATTGTGCCTTCGCCGGATGGGAACGCCGAAAAGATGAACGGCGCTTCATTCAGCACCTGCGCATCCATGTCTACACACTTTCGGCGTACCCCGGCATCCCCGCCGCAGATGGAAAAGTGCAGATGATGCGCCCCCTGATCCATGCGTGGAATAAAGCGCTCCTCCTGCACCAGCGGCCGCGCCCCGATTGGATGCGCCGCATAGGCAGAAGCGCGCAGAAGGGACAGCGATATGGTGCTTCCCACACAGTGAGAGCCATATATGCCGGAATTGCAAATTGTCAGAGCGTGCTTTTCGCCAAAAAGCCCGCACCATTTCTGACTGACGCATTCTGTTCCGTCCTGCGGCAGGCTTCCGCTGCCGAACATCCCCTGCCCGAGGTAGTCGCCCTTGAACGCAGCCGGAATTTCCAGCTTCAGCATCGTATCTGCTTCGTTCCAGAAAATATCCTGCATGATCTCAAACGATGTGCCGACTTTGGGCAGGCAGTATGTCTGCACCAGCCGGGAGCGGCCCCAGACGAATTCTGCCTCGACCAGCATACGGACAGCTCCGTTTTCAACAATACGGACAGCGGGGACAAGAATTTCCTCCCCATCTGAGTAGCGATGGGCACGTCTGGCCTCTGTAAGGGCAAACGCACCGAGCTTCTGCGGGAAGCAGTTTTTCTCCATATACCACGGATCCGGGCTGTCCTGATACAATACCGGCGCAAACGCGCCATTGGACACATACTCCACGCCGGCAGCGATGTAATGGTCCACAAGGCCCGTCCTGATATTGATCGTGAGCTGCATATCCCCGTTATCGAAACGGATATCCTCCTTCGGGAAGGTCACATCCTCCTGCGCTTCGCAAGGCACCTGCGTAAATGCACAGTCCAGGCGCGTCAACCCGGAAGGCTCCAGTGTCGCATGCACGGCGACCCGCTTACGCCAATCCAGATTCATGTTGACCGCCGGTTTTTCTTCCTGACTTGGGATCTGCGTACCATTCTGCGTCACAGTTACCGCATTTCGGAGAACCTGCGACCAGTTCTGGTCGGCGGGCATCAGCTCAAAAACGAAATCGCCCGTAATGGGATAGGGATGCGGATTGTACAGAAATACCGGCGTTTGCTCCGGCACGGCCTTCGGCTGTCCGGCAAGAAGTGCCATCGCGCCCTTCATTTGAAGCCGCGACACAGTCGTCAGGCCGTGCTGCAGCACGCCGATCGAATCGGCTTCACATTCCTGGATCGTTGTACCGGGGAGAATGTCGTGGAACTCCGCAAACAGCAGATCCTGCTCCGCCTCGTGCAGCTGTGCGGACGGATATGCGTTCAGTCCCTGCACAGCAGCTGCTGTGAGCAGCTTTTCTGCTGCAAACAGATGGTTTTCCAGCTCTCGATGCAGCTGCTTCACGCGCGCCTGCGCCGTATAGCAGCCGACAAACACCGGGCGAAGGTCGTCTGCAAAAACAGGAGCATCCACGCTTTCATCCCCCAAGGCCTGAAAAAACGCTTCCGGCGTAGAATGCACTGCCTGAATTTGCGGCTGCGCGTGGATCCAGCGATCCAATTCCGCAACATCTCTGCGCGACGGCCCGCCGCCATGATTGCCGACGCCCCATGTAAAAAGGCTGATGCTTTCGCTTGCCTCATCCCTGCACCAGCTCTCTGCATCCTGCGCTGCATGACCCATGGCGCTGCCGTACGAACAATCCAGCCGGTGCGCCAGGATTTCCGAACCGTCGAATCCCCTCCAGCGTATATTCCGAGAGGGCAGCTCCAACAGCTCCTTTCCCGGACGCATGAAGAGATATCCGGTGTATCCGCACTTTCTGAGGATCTGCACCAAACCCCTGCTGTGACCAAACGTGTCAAAATTTACGGCTACGGTTGGCGCAGCATGAAATTTCTCCATAAAATACCGCTTTCCGGCTATGATCTGACGCAGGATGCTTTCACCGGAAGGAAGGTTGCAGTCCGGCTGCAAATACCAGCCGCCCATGATGTGCCACTTCTTCGCTTCGACCAGCTGCCGGATGCGCTGAAACAACGCCGGTTCATATTCCTCGACCCAGCTATAGAGCAGCGCCTCATTGTGGCAAAAAACAAATCCCTCCGATTCCTCGCAGATATCTGCGGCTGTACGAAAGGTTGCGATGGCTGCCGCCGCGCCCTCCTGCCAATTCCAGAGCCAGACAGGGTCCAGATGCGCATTACAGACCATAAACAGTTTTTTCATTTTATTTTCACCTTTTCTATGGCTTATCTGCGCCGCTGTCTGCATGGGAATCCACAGCTATCTGCGGCGCGTTTTTGAGAGAGCATTGCCGCTCTATCTCACGGATCATTTTTCAAGGCTGCCTTTACCGCCTCCAGATAGCCATAGCCGGTTCGATCATCGGGCTGGAGGTAACTGCCCTCCGTCCATTCGTTCCAGCTGTTTACGGTAATGAGCCTTGCGGGCAGATCGTGGGTGTCCACATATTGCTTCGCCATGCGCAGCGCACGTTCAAATTCTGCCGGGTTGCTGTTCTTCGTTACGCCAAAGCGGCGCGTGGTCGCAAAGCGCGGACTGTTGTCCCAGCCGACGGAAACCTGCGGGAAGTATGGGATCCCAAACTGCTTGCTCCACGTTTCCCAAAGCGGCGGAAGCTCGTCTGCAATTGTGGCGTAATTGCGGTCAATATTGGAAATTTCGCCGAACTGATAGTTGGTCAGCGAGTCGAACCCGAGCCGCGCGGCAAATTCAGAGTATTTTGTTTCAACGCCGTCGTAATAATCCAGCTTCATCTGAAGATGCAGCCCGCCGAGTCCTGCGTCTGCACAGCGCTGTTTGAACGCGGCAAGCGCCTCTGCCGCCCGTTCCACGCCTCCGAGTCCCTCGACCAGATTGGGCAGATCGTAGATCATCAGCACAGGCTTGCCGTCGATCCGGTAATAATTCGGGTGCGAGAAATAGTTGTCGATCATGCGCTGCGTGATCTCCATAAACACATCATGGCCGACATCGCCGCGCCACAGCGTTTGCAGCCACATATCGCTTTCGGACAGCCGCTTATCCCAGTTGAAGCAGGCATGGTGGTTTGACCACATCAGGTAAAACCGGACACGGTCATTGTTGCGGGCTTTCAGATAGCCGTTATTCAGGCATTGCTTCAAAAACGGACGGCCATCATACCAATACCAGTCATAAATAAAGACGTTGACGCCGTGATCGGCGGCTGCGTCGATCTCCATTTCCATGATGCGGGGATCTGCTTCATCCACATAGCCCCATAACGGCTTTCTGGGCCATGTGTCGCCTGGGTGCTTTGCCTGGCAGCTTCTGACGGATTGCCATTCACCGTAGCCCTCCGGCCAAAATTGTCTTGTGCGGGGCTCAGTCCCTGTGTAGGCTGGCCATATATAAGCTGCGACATCGTATGATTGCTGCATTTGCATATTTTTCTCCCTTTGTAGTTTTTGGTGTTCATCCGGAAGCTCACAATAAAAGTTCGCGCTGTCATAGCTTCTGCGCAGCGTATCCGTAATGGAATCACCTTGAAACAAGATTCTCATAAAGTTTCTTGCTTCATTTCCCGCACCACCTTTGCTTGATGGAGCTAGTATACCATGCCCAGCTGCATTCTGCTAGCTCGGATTAAATCAGAGGTTCCCTAGGGAACCTCTGAATAAATCCCCGACCGCGGACGACGGATCTTTTCCGCCAATCCTGCGGTTTGAAAAACGAGAAATACATACAGTATTCCCACGTTTTTCAAGCCTTGTCTTGACGAAAAATCTCTCGCCGTCCACAGCCGCTGATTTAATCAGAACTTCCCTATTTCCCGCATAAAACCTCCACACCGGCGGCATCAAAATCCGGAAGCGTTCTTGAGTGGGCACGCTTTCAGGCGGAGCATGATCTCGCCAAACGACAAAACCTTCATCCGCGCACCTCCTTGACGATCTCATGTGCCTTGCGGCAGAGCGCCGTCACTGCGTCAAAATTGCCAGCGGCAATCTCTTTTTTCGGGCACAGCCAGCTGCCGCCGACGGCGTGGACGAACGGTGCTTCGAGATACTCCTTCAGGTTTTTCGCGTCTACGCCGCCGGTCGGGATGAATTTGATTCCGCCGAACGGCGCAGAGAGTGAATTCATTGCTTTCAGTCCGCCGTAAACGCCCGCTGGGAAGAATTTGACCACATTCAGACCGAGCTTCATAGCCGCCATAATTTCCGTGGGCGTGACGCAGCCGGGCGTAATGGGAATGTTCCGCTCCACGCACCAGCTGACCACCTCTGGGTCGAAGCCGGGCGAAACGATGAATTTTGCGCCGCATTCCAGCGCCTGTTTGCACTGGTCGAGCGTCACGACGGTTCCTGCACCGACAAGCATCTCCGGACAATTTTCGGCTACAGCCTTGATGGAATCCGCCGCGGCAGCGGTGCGGAACGTGATCTCCATTACGTTCACGCCGCCAGCCAGCAGCGCTTTCGCAGTCGGAATTGCATCTTTTGCGTCATCCAGCACCACGACCGGTATGACGGCAGTTCTGCGCATTGCTTCCAAGATGTCCATTTTTCAGCCTCCCATCAATATTCTTGCGACGTTTCCGTTCCGTAGACCTCCAACTGCGTCAGCGCCGGGAACGGCGAGGGATCCGCTGCCTTGACACAGCTTCCAAACTTGACCCATGCGGCCCGCCTCTTCTCTATGCAGAACACCTGCCGAAAGCGCGTTTTTTCCAATGGAAGGCGCTCTTCGCTTCCGTCTGAAAAGCGCAGTGTCGCTTGCTTCCACCAGCTGTCATGCGGAAAATCCGCGCGTATTGTGACGGCGACCTTATTGATCGAGACCTCCCGGCCAAAATCGACCGTCAGTTCGGCGTCCGCCTGCCGGTTGATACCCCAGGACGCAAACGGCCAGCAGCCGTGTCCGCGGTTTTCAAGCACACCGTCGATTGCGTTGCCTGCAAAAAAGACGGATTCACCGCGGGTTTCGACGTTTGCGGAGGCGTGCGGATACATGCCGCGGATGCCATGCTGGTCGCAGCGATTGAGCGCCAGATTTCGATAGCTGCCGATCAACTCCGGTTCGGCGCTGCGCACGGAAAGATAATGAAGCGTGCCGTCGAAGGCCTTCGGCGGCAGATTATAGCGCTGCTCGCCAAACGGGACAGTATAACAGATGGACTCCGTCAGATAGACAAGGCTTTCGCCAAGAACCTCGTCCAGTTGAAGCTGAACAAAGCCCTTTTCGGAGACTTCCACAAGGATTCGGTCGCCCTCGATATACGCCTCGCGCACCACCAGACTCGCAAAATCTTCCGCAGAATCGCAGAATTTGACGTTTCCGGCAGAATCAATGATCTTTATGCTGAAATATGACATGGACGCCTCCTTACGGCTGCTTGCCGATATAGGCCAGAATGCCGCCGTCCACATACAGAACGTGGCCGTTGACGAAATCACTTGCATCGCTGGCGAGGAACACTGCCGGCCCGATCAGGTCGTCCGTCGTTCCCCAGCGTCCGGCAGGCGTCTTGGAAATGATGAACTGGTCGAACGGATGGCGGCTGCCGTCCGGCTGGCGTTCGCGGAGGGGCGCTGTCTGCTGCGTGGCAATGTAGCCGGGGCCGATGGCGTTGCACTGGATGTTCGCGCCGCCAAATTCCGAGCAGATGTTCCGCGTCAGCATTTTCAGGCCGCCCTTGGCTGCGGCATACGCCGAAACGGTTTCGCGGCCAAGCTCGCTCATCATCGAGCAGATGTTGATGATCTTGCCGTGACCCTTTTCGATCATTGCGGGAATGACGGCCTTCGAGCAGATGAATGGCGCGATCAGGTCAACGTCAATGACCTTGCTGAAATCTTCAACGCTCATGTCCGTCATGGGAATGCGCTTGATGATGCCCGCGTTGTTGACCAGAATGTCGATCACGCCGACCTCCTCGCGGATGGTCTTGACCAGCGCCTGCATTTCCGGTTCGCTCGTCACGTCGGCGACGTAGCCGTGGACGTCTACGCCAGCCTCCTTATAGGCGGCGATGCCGCGCTCTTTACTGGCCTCATTCGAGCAGTTGAAGCAGACCGTTGCGCCCGCCTGCGCAAGACCGACGCCGATGGCGAAGCCGATGGAGTGTGCGCCGCCGGTAATGAGGGCAACCTTGCTCGTCAGATCAAACAGATTCTTCATGTTTTCTCTCCTTATTTCAGCGCGGGTGTGTCGATCACGTCCATGTCGTCATATTCCATGTTCTCGCCGACCATCGCCCAGATGAACGTGTAATTGCTCGTGCCGACGCCGGAATGGATGCTCCACGACGGGCTGATGACCGCGTCGAAATTCTTCATGACGATGTGGCGCGTTTCATTGGGTTCGCCCATCATGTGGAACACGACCTGATCGTCGGGGACTTCAAAATAGGTGTAGACCTCCATGCGGCGCTCGTGCGTGTGGCAGGGCATGGTGTTCCAGTTGCTGCCGGGTGCAAGCTGCGTCAGGCCCATCGAAAGCTGACAGGTTTTCACGACGCTGGGGTTGATAAACTGGTTGATGGTGCGCTTGTTGCAGCCCTCTAACGTGCCGACGTTGCGCTTGACCGCGTCCTTGATCGTGATGAGCTTGTTTTCATAGCTGCAATGCGCCGGAGCGCTGGTCATGTAAAATCTCGCAGGGTTCTCCGCGTCGTCACTGGAAAACAGGACTTCTTTTGTGCCTTTGGTCAGATACAGGCAGTCTTCATAGCCGAGGTGGTACTCCACGCCGTCAGCCTTGACCGTGCCTGCTCCGCCGAGGTTGAACATACCGATCTCGCGGCGCTCTAAGAAGTAGTGCGTGCCGAAGTTTGCCCAAACGTCGAGGCCTTTGTCGATGGAGACGGCTTCATGCACCGGCATGCAGCCCATGGTGACCATGCGGTCAACGTGGCTGTAGACGGAGACGACCTCGTCGGCCTTGTACAGACCGGTGATCAAAAATTCATTGCGGATTTCTTCGGTGGTGTAGCGCTTGAAATCGCGCTGGTTGCAGGAATAGCGGATGTCCATGATGTTTCTCCTTTCCGATTACCAATAGGGGTTCCACTGCGGATCCAGCATCCGGTGCAGAGCCTCCATATAAAAATAGTCGCCCCAGATGTTTATTTCATCTACGCCGTTGTTGTGCGGGACGGAATAAGAAGCGTGCAGCAGAAGTCCGTTTGCCTGCGGCACGTCCTTTGTCAGATAGCCGTCAATGAGGGAGTTCATCGTACACGCGATCGCGCCGGAAACAGACGGTTTCATCGGGTCGGCGTCCTCCATATGCCGGATACCCTCCAGCATACCGGCCAGTGCGATGGCGGCCGCGGAGGAATCCTTCGGCTGACCGTCTCCGTCGGTAAAACAGAGATCCCAATAGGGGATAAAATCCGCGGGAAGGTGATTGAGATAATAGGATGTCGTCTCGCGGAACATTTCCATCGCGCTTGGGTCCTTATGATGCAGGTAGGTCAGAAGCGGGCCGTAAATGCCCCATGCCTGCCCGCGCGACCACGCAGAATCGTTGGAAGCGCCCTGATGTGTGACGCATTTTTCCGGGAGGTGTGTGACCGGGTCAAAGAAGCAGGTGTGATAGGTGCTTCCGTCCGGACGAAGGATGACCTGCCGCGTGGTCTGATAATGCGTATAGGCCGCGTCGGCAAAGCGGCTGTCGCCGGTGACCTCCGAGGCCCAGTAGAGCAGCGGCAGATTCATCAGGCAGTCGATGATGAGCCGGTAGGCATTCGGGTCGTCAAGGTCGCCCCACGCCTGAATAAATCCGGCCTCCGGGTGGTATCGGGAGAAAAGATGCTCCGCCGCCAGCAGCGCGGCCTGCTTCCCAAGCTCGCTGCCGGTCAGCTTATAGGCCGCCACGCACGACGGGACGTAGAGAAAGCCCATGTCGTGGTGGTTGACGCCGAGCTTTTTCTCGATGCGTTCCAGGAAGGACGGAAGCTGGTGCTCCAGAACGGTATCGCGGTATTTTTTCTCGCCCGTCAGCTCATAGGCGTGCCAGAGAATGCCGCTCCAGAAGCCAGTGTTCCAGCCGCCGCTGGTCAGATTGCTCTGTGCCTCATAGACGCTACCGCGGCTGGCCTCTGAGGGAAACAGCTCTGTGAATACGGGCAGTGCATAGTCGATTTTCTTGAGCGCTTCGTTCAGCGCGTATTCGAGCTTTGCACGGCTCACGGCAGGGACGTTCAGACGCTCCGCATTTTGAATCTCATACATAGCCGCCCCTCCGTCAGTTCAGCACGACCTTGATCACGGTGTCCGTGCGGTCCGGCAGCACAGGGTTTTCACCCAGAACGGCAAAGGTGATATCCGGGTAGCATGCGGATACCCAGTCGCCGCCAATTGGAATTTCCGCGCCGGTCGCAGCGTCCCGAATCTCACGGATCTGCTCTTTTTTGAATGCTGTCAACGGAACCGGGCCGACCGGATTGTCAAAGATGTGGTAATAGAGTGTTTTTTCGTCTTTGCGGGTAATGCGGCCCAAATCGGGACGCGCCAGACCGGCCTTACCGCAGCCGTAGATGGATTCACTGTATTTTTCCATCCAGCGTCCGACCTCTTCAAGAATTTCAACGCATCTTTCCGGGATCCTGCCATTCGCGTCCGGGCCGACGTTCAGGAGCATGTTTCCGCCCTTGGAGACGCATTCTACGAGCTTTTTGACCAGCATATCCGCAGGCTTGAAGAACTGGTCGGTATTGCAGTAGCCCCAATGATTGTTCATCGTCAGGCACGCTTCCCAAACAACGTCGCGCCCGGTCTGATCGACAAGCCCCTCGGAGGGAACGATCTGCTCCGGGCAGGCAAAATCGCCATGGTACGGCTTCATATTTCCGGTCATCAGCGAGCCCTGCTCCGAGCCGCTGCCCTCCAGCCGGTTGTCGATCAGGATTCCCGGCTGAAGCTCACGCACCATTGTCACAAGCTCCGTCGCTTTCCATGCCTCACCGAAAAGATTGTCATAGGAGAAGTCGAACCAGATGATATCGAGCTTTCCGTAGTTCGTGCAAAGCTCACGCACCTGCGCATGCATATATTGCAGATAGCGGTCGAAATCGCGGTTTTCATTACTGAATGCGGGATCGTTCCGCATGGGGTGCGTCCGGTCCTGATAATGCGGATAGTCGGGATGGTGCCAGTCGAGCAGGGAGTAGTAGACGCCGACGCGGATGCCCTCGGCGCGGAAGGCGTCGAGATACTCGCGGATGAGATCGCGGCCGCATCTGGTATTGGTCGATTTATAGTCCGTATACTGGCTGTCGAACAGGCAGAAGCCGTCGTGATGCTTGGCTGTCATGACGGCATATTTCATGCCGGCCTTTTTCGCCAGCCGCGCCCACTGCTTCGGATCATAGGCTTTGGGGTCGAATTCTTCAAAATAACGGTTGTATGCTTCGAGGCTCATCTGCTCCTGACTGCGGATCCATTCTCCGCGTGCCGGGATCGCATAAAGCCCCCAGTGGATAAACATGCCGAAGCGTGCGTCCTGAAACCATGCGACGCGCTTTTCGTATTCCTCACGGTCAAATGTGTACATAAGTCCTCCTTTTGCGAAAAGGCCCTCTCACTTCAAGACATCGTTCCGATGAACTTTGAAGCAAAAGGGCCTTTCTGTGGGTTATCTCAGTGTATGGAAGCGGTCAGCTTATTTGGCAGCCTGCCACTTCTGGTAAGCGGTGTTCTGGATCCGCATGATCTCATTACCGCCGTATTCCTCCAAGATTTCCTGCTGGAACTTGGCGTATTCGTCAGCGGTCAGCGGACGGCTGCCCTCGATGAAGCTCTGGCACTCGGCGATGTAGAAGTCTTTCAAAGCGGTCTGAAGGTCAGCCAGCTGTTCCCGTTCTCCCTCTTCATAGTAGATGCTCGGGATGATCGGAGAGGCCGGATCGTTCCATTCCTTCTCCTTATAGCGCTCATAGCCGGCGTAGGAATACTTGCCGTAGTAGGTCTTTGCATAGGCCTCACTGTCACAAATCTGACCAAAGAACTGTACACGGTTTGCACGGTATTCATTGACATCGATCGGGTCGCCCGGCGTGGTGAAGTTGTTATCCGCAGTGGGAACATTCTCGTTGAAAACGACGTTGCCGTCTACGACGTCATAGGTGACGCCCTCTTCGCCGTAGTTTGCCCAGTTGATAATGTCGTCGCGGTAGACGTAGTCGAGCGCCGCCATGCAGGCCTCGGGGTACTTGGTGTCGGCGTTGATGCCCCACTGCGCATGGGTGGCAAGCGTCGGAATGGCGGCGCCGCCGGGATGATAGCCGTCGGGGGAGACAGGCAGATCAATCGCACGGATCTCATAGGCGGAATCCGGGTTTTCCTCGCGAACGGCATTGGTCAGACCCTCGCAGCGGACAAGGTAGTCATAGGTCACAAAGCCCTGATCGCTGGACATCTTTTCGACCCACATATCGGTGGTGTTCAGCGCATATTCCGGATCCAGAAGGCCCTCGGAATACATGGTGTTCAGGAACTGAAGCTCGGTGAACAGGCGGTCGTCGATCGCGCTGACGATGAACTGCTGGGTCGGGCCCTGATAGTCATAGGCATTGCAGTAGGACGGAAGGCCGAACGTCGGGCCGAAGTAGCCGACCAGATTTTCCACGCCGTGGCGGAAGGTGAAGGGCGCGACACCCGTTTCCTCCTTGAGCTGGCGGAGCATATCGAGGAAGCCCTCGGTGGTGCCGTCATAGTTGATACCAAGGTCATTCAGCACGTCCTGACGGCCGAGCATGCCGAAATAGTAGATCTGCTCGGAGTACTGGCGGACAGCGGAGTAGAGCTTGCCGTCGGCTGCGTAGGTTGTTGCACCGCGGACAACGTCATTGTCGATCCATTTTTTCAGGTTCGGATAGTTGTCCATGTAGTCGTCGATGCAGAGCAGCGCATCCTGCGCAAGATACTTGTTGACCTGCTCCTCGTTCATGACGAAGATGTCGGGCGCGTCACCGGAGGCCACAGCGAGGTCGAGCTTTTCAATGTAGTTGTCGGTATCATTGCCCCAGTCGAGCCACTCAACATCAATGCCGAGATCCTCTTCCAGCTGCTTGCACGGGCCCCAATTTTCCGGGTCAGCGACGGGGTAGTTCGCTTCTGCGATATACGCGATGGTGATGTGCGGCTTTTCGGTCTCTTCCGCGTTGTTTTCCGCAGCGGGAGTGTTTGTGTTCTGATCCGAATCAGACTGCGCGGGCTGCTCGGAGGGAGCGGGCTCGTCTACGGTCTGCTTGCTGCACGCCGTGAACATGGCCACGAGCATGACAGCTGCCAACAGGAACGCCAGTACTTTTTTCATTTTCTTCTCCTTTGATATGTAGTTTTTATAATAACCCTGCCTGCGCAGGCTTACCATACAAAGAATTATCCCTTGACGGCTCCGAGCATGATGCCCTTGACCAGATATTTCTGCAGCAGCGGATAGATAATCAGCATGGGCAGAACGGCGAGCACAATGGAGGAATACTTCAGCGATGTGGACAGAAGCTTTTCGTCGCTGAGCGCAGCCGCGCCGGCATCCATCTGGCCGGCAATGACGATCTGACGCAGGACGAGCTGGAGCGGGAATTGCTCCTTGCGCGGAAGGTAGATGTACTCGCTGAACCAGGAGTTCCATCTTTCCACTGCGAAAAAGAGGATCATGGTGCTGATGATCGGCTTGGAAACAGGAAGATATATTTTTGAGAAGATGGTCATGTCGTTTGCACCGTCGATCTTTGCGGATTCCTCCATCTCGATGGGCACCTGCTCAAAGAAGGTGCGCGTGAGAATGAGGTAATAGGCGTTGCAGCACGCCGGGAGCAGCACCGCCCAGATCGTACCCGTGAGACCGAAGGATTTCAGATTCATGTACGAAGCGATAAGGCCGCCGCCGAACATCATCGTAAAAACAAAGTAGAGGTTGAACGCCCGCCGGCCGCGCAGATAGCCCTTGGACAGCGGATACGCCGTGAGCAGATTGATCACCAGAGCCAGCGCCGTGCCGGTGAAGGTATACTTGATGCTGTTCCAATAGGAATTCAGAAAGTTATCATAATGAATGATCTCGTTGTAGGCTTTCAGATTCGTGCCGATCGGCCACAGCCAGACCTTGCCCTGCATGACCGGCATTTTCGCGCTCAAAGACACGGCCACGATGTATACAAACGGATACAAAATGAGCAGGGAAAAGATCGAGAGAAAAACGATGCTGACGATCTGATAGGATGTAAGCTTTTCTTTTTTCATGGTATCTCCTAAAACATGCTGGTATCAGAGACCTTTTTTGAAAAACGGTTTGCAAGGACCAGCAGGATCATGCCGATCACGCTGGAGAAAAGGTTTACCGCCGTGGAGTAGCCGTACTGCGCGTCGTGCAGACCGACGCGGTAAACATAGGTGCCGATGACGTCCGCCGTTTCGTAGATCTTTTCGTTGTAAAGCAGAAGGATCATATCTGTGCCGGAGGACATCAGACGACCGATGTGCATAATGAGTGTGATCGCAATGGTCGGTGCAATGCCCGGCAGAGAGACGTGCAGATGCTGCTGAATGCGGTTTGCACCGTCGATTTTTGCCGCCTCATAGAGCTGCTGATCGACGCCGGCCAGCGCTGCGATATAAATGACGGCGCTCCATCCGGTCTCCTTCCAAATGGAAATGGAATTGTAAATGGTGCGGAACCATCCGGCATCGGAGAAGAATGCGATGCCCTTTCCGCCGAGCTTTTCAATGACCGTGTTGATGATGCCGGAGGGGATCAGGAACTGAAAGAAGATCGAGACCACGACGACCACGGACACAAAGTGCGGAAGATAGGAGACCGTCGTATAGAACTTTTTCAGCGGGCCTTCGCGCAGCTCATTGACCAGGAGCGCGAAGATGATCGCAACGGGCATTGTCCAGAGGGTGTTCGTCAGATTCAGCAGGACGGTATTGCGGATGATCCGCCAGCAGTGCTTGTAGGAAAAGAAGCGCTGGAAGTTTTTCAGTCCGATCCATGGGCTTCCGAACAGCCCCTTCTTGTAGCTGTAGTTCTCAAACGCCATCAGGATGCCGCCCATCGGCTTGTAGCAGAACAGCAGGAAAAGCGTCAATCCCGGAATGAGCATCAGATATAATATGTAATGCTGTCTCAAATGCGTTCGGAGGCTGCTCTGCCCGAGCCGGGCGGGCTGGCGCCGCTTTTTTGCTTGCGTTGTGTTCATTCGCTCTTTCTCCAAATAGTTGATGTTGCTTGACCGCGCTGCGGCGGCTCACTTCTGTGATTTCTACTGTAGCACCGCGATATTCTATTGTAAATTTTCAATTTTCCTGATTTATATTCAATTCTCCACCAATGGATATGCAAAGTGGATATTTGCAGATGGGTCAAAAAATAGAGATTGCATTTTGCGCACGGCTTATTTATAGTGAGACTGAAAATTACAGGCGAAAGGGTACTGTATCCATATGACCTCCATCCGAAATATGCTGCGGAGCAGACCGCTGTTTACAAAGATATTTCTGTCCATCTTCATCTGCTTTATCATTCCGGTCATTATCGCGGGAAATGTTTTTTATCACTACGCTGCGACGGATGCCCGAGCGTCCTATCAGTCGAACAGTCAGATCTTTCTGTCCTATCTGACGGAGCTTTCCGACGAGGCGCTCATTCCGATCAAGACCTCCATGCAGGAGCAGGCTGTCCGCATGAATTCCAAAAGAAATCAATCCTTCAGCGACCGAGTCACCTATTTTAAGGACAGCATCGCTGCGGTCAAGAATACGAATCTTTCCGTCGTTTCGGTCTTTCTATACAGCCTGGACGATTCGCATGTGTTCTCTGACCGCGGCGCGATCTCCATAGACAAATACTTTACCAAGTATATGACGATCGAGGAAATGCAGCCGGAGGATTTTCGGGAATTTCTCGGTAGCCAGCACGGCTTTTCAATTTATACTGTCAGCTTGACGGCAAAAGGATATTCCGCCGACCTTCCGCGCATTCTTTTTGTCTACCGGTATTATGACATCGTCTGCTGCTTCGTGACGGAGACCTCGCTCCTGAGCAATATGCTCAACGGTCTCCAGGTCTCATGGAATGGCGACATCTATGTACTGGACAGCCTCAATACGCCGCTTTTCCACAGCGACGAGATCACGCCTGCCGTGCAGGGGCTTTTGTCACGGGAGCTGTCCCAGTCTGCGCCCTATCGCTTTTCGGATGAAAAAAATGGCGCGTGTACGGCGTATATCAAAAGAGGCGCGCAGGGGCTTGGCTTTGTCAACATCCTTCCGGACAGGCTCATCAATGCCGAAGCCGCAAAGACGCGCACCTTTACGATCTATCTGATCAGCCTGCTGACGCTGATCTCGCTTCTGCTGTCCTTCTTCCTTTCCGGGCAGATCGTGAAGCCGACGGAGAGCATTTACCGCCATATCGTCGGGCAGGAGGACGATGCACAGGAAAAGGGCCTGAATCTGTTCGAAAAGAATCCGACCTATCTTTCCATCCATTCGCATCTGGAGGATCTGCACAGCAAAAATGCGGCGCTTGAATCCATGCTGGAGCTGAACAAGAATTCCATCCGCAAGCAGATCATCCTTTCACTGCTGGAGGGGCGGTATTCCAACGACGAATCGCTCCACAGTCAGCTGTCCGAGCTGAACATCAACTTCGGGTATTCCTGCTTCTATGTTGCGCTTGCGCAGTATGACATTTTCAAAAGCAGCAGCGAGTATCCGGAGGAGACCGTTTCGCAGGCGCAGACGGTGATCGACCAGCTGTTTGGCATCTGGAATTACGCAGTCCCCTGCAGGGTCGAATCGGTCTGTCTGCGGAAAAATCTCTATGCATACATATTTAACACGGATTCCGCTTCGACAGAGGGCCTGAAGCAGGATCTGGAAAAAATCCTTGAGATCACAGATCTGGATAACTCCGTCATGCGCCTGACGCTTGTTATCAGCGATCCGGTTACAGAGCTTCAGGAAATTCCTTCTGCGCTGAACGCCTGCCTGATCCGCGCGGACTACCGGACGCTGAATCTGCAAAGTCAGCTGCTGCCGGTATCTGCGCCGGAGCCTGAGGATGCCGCACACCTGTTCCACTTCCCGCCGTCGCTTCGGCTGGTTCTGACAAATTACCTGAACGCCGGCGACGCAAAAAATGCGAAACAGGTCGTACACGCTGCATTGGAGGAGAATATCAGCAGCGGCCTTCCGTATATTTATCTGCGGGAGGGGCTTTCCCTGCTGGTCGCCATGTTCAGCACGGTGCTTGCATCCCACGGCCTTTCCCTGAAGGATGCGCTTTCCAGCGATGTGTATACAGATCTGAATGTTCTGGCAAGCTTTATGGACATCACAGAGTATTTTGACCGTCTGTGTGAGGAGGCCTGCGCGGCAATTGCTGCGCTGAGCGACCAGAGAGCACCCGTTCTGGAGCAGGTTTCAAAATATGTGGAAAAGCATTACATGGAGGACATTTCTCTGGGCGTGATCGGCGATCAGGTCGGCCTTTCGCCGAAATATTTCTCCCGTTATTTCAAGGAGCAGACCGGCGTTCCGTTCAGCCAGTATGTGAACCGCTTTCGTGTGGACAGGGCCAAACGGCTGCTGGCAGACCCGCAGTCGCAGGTCAAGCTCGTCGCGCAGCAGGTTGGCTTTGAGAACGTCAATACGTTTATCCGCGTATTTAAGAGCTTTGAGGGCATTTCGCCTGGCATTTACAAGGAAACGCTTCTGAAAAAGGAGTCGGACGCCGATCCCCGCTGAGGCCGATATATTTTGAGATCCGGCGGCTGGGCCGCGTTCGGACAGATACAGAAAAGGAGTACACACCATGACACTTTGGAGCGAACAGATCTCTTCCCTTTATAAGATCCGGAGCGTTTCCGACCTGCCGGAGCAGGAGCTTTCCCGGCAGACGGCCCTTCGCGGTGAGCATTTTTCCTATCAGATCATCCTGCGGGCGGACTACAATGTTTTCTGCCGCATTTCGGCAAGGGTTTTCGGCCCGGACGGCGCGGAAAACGAAGCGCTGACCGCCGC